>Ga0209909_100039_pt1 | contig 332740 bp, 325 predicted proteins | sample FECB22metaG_FD_188302 | JGI IMG/M metagenome (GOLD analysis project Ga0209909, IMG submission 188302) | Cyanobacterial communities from the Joint Genome Institute, California, USA - FECB-22 (SPAdes) (version 3) | ecosystem: Environmental > Aquatic > Thermal springs > Hot (42-90C) > Microbial...
TCTTCAACAAGATCAAACACTTCCGCCGTATCGCCACCCGCTTCGACAAGACGGCGGAAAACTTCCTCGCCGCCGTGAAGCTCGCGTCCATCCGCATCTGGCTACGCGGTTATGAGTCTACGGCCTAGATCTTGGCGCCTCGTCTCTCCCCCAAGCGGGGAAATGGCTATGTTCGGCGTGCGGCCGATAAGGCCGTAAAAACACGAACGCCCGCTTGTGGCGGGCGTTCCGAACAGACGGTCCGGTGGATGGGCGCAGCTGGCGAAGCCGCCGCGGTGCTCATCCTCAGACGGCAGCGTGCTTCTTCGCGACGAAGGGAATGTCCCAGCGCGAGATGCCGAGGTCGTTGAGCTCGCGGTCGGTCAGACGCGACAGCTCACGGACGGTCTCGCGGTAGCGAATGTACGCCTTGATCTTGGCGAGGATGTAAGAAACGAACATGGGGCTCTCCTATTCTTGCGGTCGCGAACTGCTTGTTGCGCCGAACTGGACACACACTAGTTGTTGCGATGCAGCATATAAGTGCGGCAACGCACATTGAGGAGAGGCAAGTTCGTATGACAGACCCGCGTGGCCTGCATAACGGTGCGGCAAACCTGTCAAGATTCAGGCACCGTTATGCCCTCGGCGTGGGCAACTGGCCGATTCGAGCCTATTCGGCAGCTTGTTTGCGGCTGCGAAGAGGCCGGCGCTCCAGCACCTCGGCGAGGAAGCGGCCGGTATGGCTCGCCGGCACCTTGCAGATCGCCTCCGGCGGCCCCTCGGCGACGATGGTGCCGCCGCCGTCGCCTCCCTCCGGGCCCATGTCGATTACCCAGTCGGCGGTCTTGATGACCTCGAGATTGTGTTCGATGACGACGACGGTGTTGCCCTGGTCGACGAGCTCGTGCAGCACCTCGAGCAGCTTGGCGACGTCGTGGAAATGCAGGCCCGTCGTCGGCTCGTCGAGGATGTAGAGCGTGCGGCCCGTGGCGCGTTTCGACAATTCCTTCGACAGCTTGACGCGCTGGGCCTCGCCGCCCGACAGGGTCGTCGCCTGCTGGCCGACCTTCACGTAGTCGAGCCCGACGCGCGCCAGCGTCTCCATCTTGTCACGGATGGCGGGCACCGCCTTGAACAGCTCCTTCGCCTCCTCGACCGTCATGTCGAGCACGTCGGCGATGGACTTCTCGCGGTACTTCACCTCCAGCGTCTCGCGGTCGTAGCGCTTGCCCTTGCAGACGTCGCAGGTCACGTAGACGTCGGGCAGGAAGTGCATCTCGATCTTGATGACACCGTCGCCCTGGCACGCTTCGCAGCGGCCGCCCTTGACGTTGAAGGAGAAGCGCCCCGGCTGGTAGCCGCGGGCCTTCGCCTCCGGCAGGCCTGCGAACCATTCGCGGATCGGCGTGAAGGCGCCGGTATAGGTCGCCGGGTTCGAGCGCGGCGTGCGGCCGATCGGCGACTGGTCGATGTCGATGACCTTGTCGAGATGCTCCAGCCCCTCGATCGCATCGAAGGGGGCGGGATGCTCGATGGCGCCGTTGAGGCGCCGCGCCACCGCCTTGTAGAGCGTGTCGATGACGAGGGTCGACTTGCCGCCGCCGGACACGCCCGTGACGCAGGTGAAGAGGCCGAGCGGCACGTTGGCCGTGACGTTCTTGAGGTTGTTGCCGCGGGCGCCGGCGAGCTTGAGCATGCGGCTCTTCTGCGGCTTGCGCCGCTTCGGCGGCACGGGCACCGAGAGACGCCCGCTCAGATATTGCCCGGTCAGCGAATTCGGATCGGTGATGATGTCCTCGGGCTTGCCCTGGGCGACGATCTCGCCGCCATGGATGCCGGCGCCGGGGCCGACGTCGACGACATGATCCGCCGTCAGGATCGCGTCCTCGTCGTGCTCCACGACGATGACCGAATTGCCGAGGTCGCGCAGGCGGCGCAGCGTGCCGAGCAGGCGCTCGTTGTCGCGCTGGTGCAGGCCGATGGACGGCTCGTCCAGCACGTAGAGCACGCCCGTGAGGCCGGAGCCGATCTGCGAGGCGAGGCGGATGCGCTGGCTCTCGCCGCCCGACAGCGAGCCCGAGCCGCGCGAGAGGGTGAGGTAGTCGAGCCCGACGTCGAGCAGGAAGGTGAGGCGCTCGCGGATCTCCTTGAGGATGCGCCCGGCGATCTCGTTCTGCTTGTCGCTTAGCCGGTCGGGCAGGATCTCGAACCATCCCCGCGCCTCGGCGACCGACATCTGCGCCACCTCGCCGATGTGCCGGCCGTCGATCTTCACCGCCAGCGCCTCGGGCTTGAGGCGGTGGCCGCCGCAGGCGCCGCAGGGCGTCTCCGACATGAACCGGCCGATCTCTTCGCGGGCCCAGTCGCTCTCGGTCTCCTTCCAGCGGCGCTGCAGGTTGTTGACGACGCCCTCGAAGGGCTTCTTCACCTCGTAGGAGCGCAGGCCGTCGTCATAGGCGAAGCGCACGGCCTCGTCGCCGGTGCCGTAGAGGATGATGTCGCGCGCCTTCTCGGGCAACTCGTCCCACGGCTTCGAGACCGGGAAGTCGAAGTGCCTCCCCAGCGCCTCGAGCGTCTGGCCGTAATAGGGCGAGGTGGACTTCGCCCAGGGTGCGATGGCGCCGCCGCGCAGGGTCAGCCGCCCGTCCGGCACCACGAGGTCGGGGTCGATCTGCATCTCGTGGCCGAGGCCACCGCAGACCGGGCAGGCGCCGAAGGGATTGTTGAAGGAGAAAAGGCGCGGCTCGATCTCGGGGATGGTGAAGCCCGAGACAGGGCAGGCGAAACGCGAGGAGAAGACGAGGCGCCGCGCCTCGCCCTTGTCGTCCTTCTCGTCCGCGAATTCCATCACGGCGATGCCGTCGGCGAGCTCGAGCGCCGTCTCAAGCGATTCCGACAGGCGCGCGGCGATGTCGGGCCGCACGACGAGGCGGTCGACCACCACGTCGATGTCGTGCTTGAGCTTCTTGTCGAGCGCTGGGGCCTCGGCGATCTCGTAGAACTGACCGTCGATCTTCACGCGCTGGAAGCCGCGCTTCATGAAATCGGCGAGCTCCTTGCGGTACTCGCCCTTGCGACCCCGCACCACGGGGGCGAGGAGATAGAGACGGCTCTTCTCCGGCAGGGCGAGCACGCGGTCGACCATCTGGCTGACCGTCTGGCTCTCGATCGGCAGGCCGGTGGCCGGCGAATAGGGTATGCCCGCGCGTGCCCACAGGAGGCGCATGTAGTCGTAGATCTCCGTGACCGTGCCGACGGTGGAGCGCGGGTTCTTCGAGGTGGTCTTCTGCTCGATGGAGATGGCGGGGGAGAGCCCGTCGATCTGGTCGACGTCCGGCTTCTGCATCATCTCCAGGAACTGACGGGCGTAGGCGGAGAGCGACTCGACATAGCGGCGCTGACCTTCGGCATAGATGGTGTCGAAGGCGAGCGACGACTTGCCGGAGCCGGACAGGCCCGTGAAGACGACGAGCTTGTCGCGCGGGATGGTGAGGTCGACGTTCTTGAGATTGTGCTCGCGCGCACCACGGATGGTGATGGTGCGGGTGGCGGCCGCCTCGGCGGCATGGTCGAAGAGATCGTCGATGGGAGCCATGGATCACAAACCGGCTGAGCCGCGCCGAAGACTCGACGCTGCAGAAGAAGAGCAGTCACCGCACCACATGCGGGTTCCTGAGAACCCAGGAAACGCCGTCCTGCAGGGCATGCACGGCCGCATCCCTTCCGAAACGGCAATCGGGCCCGCAAGCGAACCCGATATAATGCGCCTCACGGCGATTGCCCACTGGAACCGGGTCGCCGCCGGCAGGCGCGGCCGGCATTCCTGCCCGCGTTGCTCGGCACGCCGTTGCAAAGGGCGGCTTGCACATTGCGAGTCGGAGCGATAAGAACATAGCAAGAACGATGAGACATGCAACTGTGGACAAGCCGTCATCCCGTCCGCCCGCCGCTATCAGGCGCCGGGGCGGCTCTGGTTTAAGGTCGGTGTCGAAACGAGCGGAGGTGGAGGTATGGCGGGCAGCGTCAACAAGGTGATCCTCATCGGCAATCTGGGACGCGACCCGGAAGTGCGCACGTTCCAGAACGGCAACCGCGTCTGCAACCTGCGCATCGCGACCTCAGAGACGTGGCGGGACAAGACGAGCGGCGAGCGGCGCGAGAAAACCGAATGGCACACGGTCGTCATCTTCAACGAGAACCTGCTGCGCGTGGCCGAGCAGTATCTCAAGAAGGGCTCGAAGGTCTATATCGAAGGTCAGCTCGAAACCCGCAAGGCGACCGATGCCTCGGGCGGGGAACGCTATTTCACCGAGGTTGTGCTGCGCCCGTTCCGCGGCGAACTGACCATTCTCGACAGCCGCGGCGGCGGCGGCGAGATGGGTGAAGACGGCGGCGGCTTCGGCGGCTCGCGCGGCTCGGATTTCGGCCGCGCCTCGCCGATGGAGCGCAAGCCGGCCGCCTCGGGCAGCACAGGCGGCTACTCTGGCGATCTCGACGACGATATCCCCTTCTGATAGCAAGGGTTTCACCGATGCTCGGGCGACGCAGGCATCCGCCGACGTCGCCCGAACTGCGTGAGAGACGAAGGACCGGGCGGCGATGGCGAGCGAGTACGATACGGATGCGATGGTAGCGGGCCTGTCGCGCTGGGTGCTGGAGGAAAGTCCGACCCGCGATGCGGCGGCCGTCAACCGCATGATCGACATCGTAGCCGCGGAGGCGCGGGGGCTGCCGATCGCGGTGGAGCGGCTGCCCGGCAAGCAGGGGCTCGGCGACACACTCGTCATGCGCGCTGGCCCGCGCACGGATGCCAAGGGCATCCTCATCATGTCTCATGTCGACACCGTGCATCCCATGGGGACCATCGACGGGCCGCTGCCGCTGCGGCGCGACGAGGACAAGCTCTACGGGCCGGGCATCTATGACATGAAGGGCGGCGCCTATCTCGCCCTTGAGGCCTTCAAGCGTGTGGCCGCGGCGGGATCGGCACTGCTGCCGATCACCTTCCTGTTCACGCCCGACGAAGAAATAGGCAGCCCCACGACGCGCGAGATCATCGAGGATGAGGCCCGCCGGGCCTCCTATGCGCTGGTGACGGAGCCGGCGCGCGACGGCGGCAAGATCGTTACCGCCCGCAAGGGGGTGGGGCGCTTCGACGTGCGCATCGAGGGGCGGCCGGCCCATTCCGGCACGAGCCACCAGCTCGGCCGCAGCGCCATCCGCGAGGCGGCGCGGCAGATCCTCGACATCGAGGCGATGACCGATTACGCGCGCGGCATCACCACCACCGTCGGCCTCATCTCCGGCGGCACGGCGGCCAACGTCATCCCGCACTTCACCTATTTCTCCGTCGACCTCAGGGTGATCGAGGATGCCGACGGTGTATCGGCGAGCGAAAAGATCCTCGCCCTCAAGCCATACGATCCGGACGTGAAGCTGACGATCACGGGTGGCATGAACCGCCCGGCCTATGTGAAGACCGACGAGATCGGCCGGCTGCTCGCCCATGCGCAGCATCTCGCCGCCGACATCGGTTTCGAGCTCGCCGATTCGCCCATGACCGGCGGCGGCAGCGACGGCAATTTCACGGCGGCGCTCGGCGTGCCGACCCTTGACGGCCTCGGCATCGACGGCGAGGGGGCGCATACGCTCGACGAATACGGCCTCATTTCCTCGCTCGCACCGCGCGGGCAGTTGATGCAGCGCCTGCTCGAAACGCTCGCCTGAAGGCACCGTTGCGCCTGCCCGGCAGGCTCCGGGCAAGCCTCGCCCCGCAATTTCGTCTCCGATGCGGCTTCACTCCCGTCGGCGTCCGGCCGGCGGGTTCTTGTGGCGTGCTTGCCGGAGGCGGGTCGGCTCACCGGCAAAGCTTGGGACGAGACGTCTGAGCATGGACGTGGAACGGGCATCGAAGCGCACGGCCGGGCAGGCGGCCCGCCAACGGCTGGAGGACGAACTTGCCTTCGTCGGTTTCGACCGCAAGGACCGGGAGCGGCTGCGGCAACTGAAGCCCGTGGTGGCGGAGGAACTGCCGGCGATTCTCGACGCGCTCGTCGATCATCTCGGCACCAGCGGCGTGGCGGGTGAGCTCTTCACGCGCAAGGACGTGCGCCGCAACATCCGCACCGTCCTCATCGCGCACTGGTTGCGCGTCTGCGATGCCCGCTTCGACGACGGCTATCGCCAGTCGGTTGGAGCGGTGGCGGAGATGTATGCCAGCCTCGGCCTGTGTCCGCGCCTCTGTCTTGCCGGCTATGCCCGTACCACGAGCGCCCTGACCCGCTCTGTTACCCGGGCGATCCTGCGCTCCCGGCATATCTGGGGCCACAATAGTCTCGGCGCCAATCTCGACCTGGCGCTCGACGCGCTGATCAAGGCCGCGATGTTCGATCTCGACCAGTGCATGGCTGCCATGGAAGCGCGCCGGAAGAGCGTGGAAATGACGCAGTGCGAGACACTTGCAGCGGAATTTGAAACTATGGCTTCAGGTCTGGCCGAAGCTGTGTCACTCGCCTCAAGCGACGTGGCGGCTGCGGCCGAGAGGCTCGTTGCCGCAGCCGGGCAGACGAGCCAGCGCTCCCATCAGGTGGCGGCGGTGGTCGAGGACGCCGGCGCGGGTGCTTCCGCGGTCAACGAGGCGGCCGATATCCTGCGGCAGGCGATCGCGGAGGTGACACGGCGCGCGGGCGAAGCCGCCCAATCGGCCAGCGAGGCGAGCGGGCAGGCCGGGCGCACGAGCGAGACGGTCGGCGCCCTGTCGGAGGCCGCCCGGCGCATCGGCGAGATCCTCGGCGTCATCGAGGCGGTCGCCAAGCAGACCAACCTGCTCGCGCTCAACGCCACCATCGAGGCAGCGCGGGCCGGCGAAGCGGGGCGTGGCTTCGCCGTCGTGGCGGCCGAGGTCAAGCAGCTCGCCCAGCAGACGGCGCGTGCGACGGACGATATCGCCGGCCACATCCGCGATATCCAGGCCGTCGTCGGTCGCGCCGTCGACGACATCGGGGCGGTGAGCGCCTGTATCGACGGGGTCAACACGGCCTCCGCCTCGATCTTCTCCGCCGTCGAGCAGCAGAGCGCCGGCGCGGCTGAGATCGGCACCCACACGGGCCGCGCCAGCGAAGGCGTGCACCGGGCGAAAGACGAGCTATCGCAACTGGTGGCCGATGCCGCGACGGCCGGGCGCCTGGCGCAGGAGGTCGCCGAGGCCTCGCGCGCGCTTCTCGCCCGTGCGGACGGCTTCAGGGGAGAGGCAGCTCGTCTCCTGTCGCAACTGCGGGCCGCCTGAACGATCATGCCATCGGTCGGCCTCGACCGCGGCGGCCTGCTGCGTTATCGACAGCGGAGAGGGAGGAGGCGTCGATGAGAGCGTTGCGTTGTGACGAGCCCGGAAAGCTCAGCATCATCGAGCGGGACGAGCCGGTTGCCGGCGAAGGCGAGGCGCTGGTGCGCATCCGCCGGGTGGGCATCTGCGGCACCGACTATCATATCTTTCACGGCAACCAGCCCTATTTCAGCTATCCGCGCGTGATCGGCCACGAGCTCTCCGGCGAGATCGTGACGGCGCCGGAGGGCAGCGCGCTCCGGGCCGGCGAGATCGTCTCCATCAAACCCTATCTTTATTGCGGCGCGTGCCGGGCCTGCCGCCTGGGGCGCACCAACTGTTGCCAGCGGCTCGAGGTGCTCGGCGTGCACCGCGACGGCGGCGCCTGCGACCACATCGCCGTGCCGGTGCGCAATGTCGTCCCCGCCGGCGGACTCGGGCTCGACGAGGCGGCGATGGTCGAGTTCCTCGCCATCGGCGCCCATGGGGTGCGCCGCTCCGGCGCCGGTGCGCAGAGCCGCGTGGCCGTGGTCGGCGCCGGCCCCATCGGCATCGCGGCGGCGATCTTCGCCAAGGCGCGCGGCGCCGACGTGTCGGTGATCGACATGAATGCCCGGCGGCTCGCCTTCTGTGCCGACGAGATCGGCGTCGACAGCGTCTACGAGGTGTCGGCGGATCTCGACGAGCGTCTCAATGCCGCGACGGACGGCGACTTCTTCGACGTCGTCTTCGACGCGACCGGCAGCCCCGCGGCGATGATGAAGGGCTTTTCCCTCGTCGGACACGGAGGCAGCTATGTGCTGCTCTCCATCGTCAATGCCGACATCACCTTCAACGATCCCGCGTTCCACAAGCGCGAGACGACGCTGCTCGGCAGCCGCAACGCGACGCGGGAGGACTTCGAGACGGTGCTTGCGACCATGCGCGCGGGCAAGGTGCCGACCCGCGCCCTCGCAAGCCACCGAGGCAGCCTCGACGAGGCGCCGCAGCTGGTGCCGGCCTGGTCGAAGCCGGAGGCCGGCGTCATCAAGGGACTCATCGAGATCTGACGCGCCCGTAAGGCCGCGGCCTCGTGGCCGGCCGCGGTCATCATTCCGCGTCGAGATGGCGCCGTGCAGGCCGCAGAGCGCCGGCAAAAGGCCGCTTCACGGGCGATCCGAACCAAAGGCGCACCAGCGCGTTGTATCGCTGCGAGCAGGTTCGGATCCGGCCGGGCCGGCCTCGCCCGAGGTGATGCACCGATGGGAACAGTCGGCCTTGACCGTGCAACGAGTGCACCCGCACGCAGCAAGGCGCTGCGCGACACGGGCCGCGCGCTCGGCGGCGCGTTGATCTTCTCCCTGCCAATGCTCATGACGATGGAGATGTGGTGGCTCGGCTTTGCCATGGACCGGCTGCGCCTCGCTCTCCTGCTGGTCGTCTGCCTGCCGCTGCTCATCCTCCTGTCGCGGCGGATCGGCTTCGAGACGACCCGCGCCTGGCGCGAGGATGTGGCCGATGCCCTCTTTGCGCTCGGCATCGGCATGGTGACGAGCGCCGTCGCCCTCGTTGTGTTCGGCGCCATCGGCCCGGGCATGTCCGTTCATGAGATCGCCGGCAAGATCGCCATCCAGGTGGCGCCCGCGAGCATCGGGGCGCTCCTAGCGCGCAGCCAGTTCGGCTCCGAGAGGCGGGGGGAGGAAGACCGGCAAGAGAGTTACTGGGGCGAGATGTTCCTCATGGCGGTGGGTGCCCTGTTCCTGGGCTTCAACGTGGCCCCGACGGAGGAGATGATCGTCATTTCCTACCGGATGACGCCCTGGCACGCGGTGGCGCTTGTCCTGCTCTCGCTGTTCGTCATGCATGGCTTCATCTTCGCCGTGGGCTTCAGGGGCGGCACCGAGCTCACACCGCAGACGCCCTGGTGGAGCGCCTTTGTCCGTTTCACGCTGCCAGGCTACATGCTCGCCATGTTGGTCAGCCTGTACATCCTGTGGACCTTCGGCCGCACCGACGACACCTCGCTCGAACAGGTCATCACCGCGACGATCGTGCTCGGCTTTCCCTCTTCCGCCGGCGCCGCGGCTGCCCGGCTCATCCTTTAGGAGGGCAGGCTGATGCGGACGAACGGAAAGGGCAAGGCCGGCGCTACCGCGAGCTACGAGAAGGCGCTCGAATGGGTCGTCGGCGGCGTCGCTTTCTTCTTTGTCGTCGTGCTGCTGGGCTATCTCTTCGGTCTCGGCGCCTGGGTGGACGGGCAGCCGCCGCGCTTCGCGATCATGGTGGAGAACGTCGAGCAGATCGGCAACGTCTATCAGATGCAGGTGGTGGTAACTAACGAGGGAGACGTCACCGCATCGGACGTGAGGCTGCGCGCGGTGCTGCACCAGGACGTGGGTCCGGACGAGGCGAGGGAGCTGCGCTTCGACTACCTGCCGCAGCGGTCGCAGCGGCGCGGCGCCTTCGTCTTCGAACGGGATCCGCGCAGCGGCGTGACGGTGGACTTGTCCGTGACCAGCTATGTCGAGCCGTGAGATGGGGTGCCGGTCACCGTGGAACGGATTTGGGCAGGGACGCTGTCGGAAAAGTCTCGGTCCGCTCGATGCAGCTCGAGGCCGACTGCTCGTCGAGCTCTTCCAGCAGCCGCAGCCGCGCACGGCTGAGTCGGCTCTTCACCGTGCCGAGGGCACAGCCGCAGATCTCGCCCGCTTCTTCGTAGCTCATGCCGAGAACGCCCACGAGCACGATGATCTCGCGGTGCTGGGGCGGCAGGCGCTGGATGGCTTCATAAAGCTCGCGCCCGCGGGTCGACCATTCCTGCGTCGCGTCGACGCGCAGGCGCGTCGACGCGCAGTCGCTCACCCCCGGGGCCTCCCGTCGGGCAAGCTTCGCCTGCGTGTAGAACGTGTTGCGCATGATGGTGAACAGCCACGATTTCAGGCTGGTGCCGGCTTCGAACTGCTCGATCTTGGCGAGAGCCTTGGTCAAAGTCTCCTGTACGAGGTCGTCAGCATCGCTGGTGTTGCGGCAGAACGTGCGCGCGAAGGCACGCAAGGCAGGAATGAGCGCGACGATCTCGGAGCTAGATTGTTGGTGCGAGGCGTGTCCTTTCTCGAGCCTTCGGTCAGGCTGCATGGCGATTGCCTCCGCAGAATCGTGTGCTGGCATCCGAGCCGCCCCTCCGGCCCGTCCTCTTGGGACAATGTTCGCCCCGTCCGATAGTTCCGCGATCTCGGGGAAAAATCGATGCCGCCGAGGCGCTGGTCTCGGGCTGGGGGCGGGTTGGGCCGGCGGGGCAAGGCGAGCCGGTCGTCGCCGCGCTATACGATCGATCCGGGGAACTGGTTCATGACGAACCGGCTGCGGTCGAAGCCGTGTTGCGCAGCGCCAGCTTCGTCATCACCGACCCGCTGGAGCGGCGTTATCTCTTCAAGGCGCGGTCAACGGCACGACGCGACCGAACGGCCGCTGTCTTGGCCGCCCTGACGGCAGTCGACACCGCCGTAACCTCGTCAACCCTGGTCCTTCTCGCGCCGCTGCCTCGTCAGAGCCTCCTGGAGCTCGAGGGCAAGCACGAGCAGTCGCTCGGGCACCGGTTCGCGCTCGATTTCGTCGAGCAGCAACCGGATGTCTCTCGCGCACGTCGCCGAGGCAGTCGGTTCCTTCATGTGCTTGCCGATATTCTCGCCCATGACGGCCCTAACAATTGTTAATCACATGAGCCTCGCCCCTTGCCGTCGCGATTGCAAGCGAAACATCACCATTTGACAGAGATTTCAAGGTGTTCCGATCTGTCGGCTGGTATCAGGAGAAGGCGCGCCGCGGGTTCTGGATCGGCGGATCGCCCGGTGCCAGAGGGCCGGACCGTCCGTTTCGTCGGAATTGCGACCAAGCCCGCCGCCCAGCAGGCTATGGGGCTTCGGCTCCTCCACAGGCGGATGGGCAGTGGGCGGGGAATCGGAGTGGGCGACTGGGGTGCGGAGGCCGAGCCCGGGCGGGGATGGGCCCATCTCGCGGGGGCGGATCTCCGGGACAGGCAGACGAAGGTATGATGCATTGGCATGCTTCGCTTCCTTCACGATCGTGGCGGCGGCGCGTGTCGGCGCGGAGAAGCTCGCGGCCCTAACCGTCGACGCGGCGGCCTGTTCCAGCCTCGGTTGCGGGACGGGCGCAGGCTATGAGGCAGTCGCCTGTATCCGTCCCGAGCGAGCCGTGGCTGCGCCGGTCATCCGTGTCGACTGGCCGCCGGCCGGCGATCGCTGCGCCCGTAGCGTCTCGCCCGTCTCGTAGCCGGCGCCGAAGGGGCGGGAGAAGGAACATCCGCGCCGCGAAGTCGTTGAGGGAAAGGACCATTTAGCAGGGATCAGCCGAGGAGCAGGCCATGGCCGAGCGCCCGGTCTGGAAGGGCCAGCTGCGTTTGTCGCTCGTCTCCATTCCGGTGGAGATGTATTCGGCGACGAACACGTCGGCGCGCATCTCCTTCCGCCAGATACACAAGCCCTCGGGCAAGCGCGTGCAGTACCAGAAAGTCGTGCCCGGCGTCGGACCGGTGAAGAACGACGATGTCTGGAAGGGCTACGAGGTCGAGGACGACGAATATGTGCTGATCGATCCGGATGAGATCGACGCCATCAGGCTCGAGACGAAGAAGACGCTCGAGCTCGTGCATTTCGTTGATGTCTGCGAGATCCCTCCGCTCTACTTCGACCGTCCGTATTTCCTCGCCCCCACCGACGAACTGGCGGAAGACGCCTTCCGGGTGGTGCGTGACGCGCTCGCGGAGACGCGCAAGGCGGGGCTCGGCCAGCTCGCCATGCGCGGCCGGGAATATCTCGTCGCCGTGCGGCCGTGCGGCAGCGGCCTTTTGGCGGAGACGCTCCACTACGAGGAAGAGATTCGCAAGACCGACGCCTTCTTCTCCTCGATCTCGCGCAAGGCCGCCGAGAAGGACCTGCTCGAGGTCGCCAAGCAGTTGATTGACCGCAAGAGCGGCCCCTTCGACGCGAGCGCCTTCGAGGACCGCTATGCCGAGGCCATCCGGACCCTGATCGACGAGAAGGTCAAGGGGCGCAAGCCGAAGCGCGTGAGGGCCGAGGAGGAGGCCCGGCCGCGCGGCGGCAATGTCGTCGACCTGATGTCGGCCCTCAAGGAGAGCCTCGAGAAATCCGGCACGCAGCCGTCGTCGCCGAAGAAGCGGCCGGCGCAGAAGAAGCCGGCCGGGAAGGCGGCCCCGGCCTCGCGGCGCAAGAAGTCGGCGTGAGGGGCCCATGGCCGAGGTGCGGCATCTGCTCAGGGAATACCGGGAGCGGCGGGATTTCACCAGGACAGCCGAACCCGACGTCACGGCCGAGGCCCGCACCGGCGAGGGGCTGCTCTTCGTCGTGCAGAAACATGCCGCGACGCGCCTCCACTACGATTTCCGCCTCGAATGGCAGGGTGTTCTGAAGAGCTGGGCGGTGACGCGCGGCCCGAGCCTCGACCCTGCCGACAAGCGGCTCGCGGTGCGGACCGAGGACCATCCGCTCGCCTATGGCGACTTCGAGGGCATCATTCCCAAGGGCCAGTACGGCGGCGGCACGGTCATGCTGTGGGACCGCGGCACCTGGGAGCCTGTCGGCGACCCTGACGAGGGCCTGCGCCGCGGCAAGCTGACCTTTCGCCTTCACGGCGAGCGGCTGTCGGGCGAATGGGCCCTCGTGCGCATGGCGCCGAAGCCGGGCGACAAGCGCGAGAACTGGCTGCTGATCAAGCATCAGGAGGAAACCTCCGGCCGGCGCCGCCCGCCGGACATCCTGGCGCGCCATACCCGCAGCGTCGCCTCCGGGCGCACGATGGAGGAAATCGCCGCTGGGGGGCGCACGATCGCCCCCGAGGATGTGGCGCCGGAGCGACGCGCCCGGCGGCCGGCGGCGAAGGCTGCGGAGAAAAAGGCCGGCAAGGGCGGCCGGGGCGGGCATGCGCTGCCGCGCTGGGTGGAGCCGCAGCTCGCCACGCTGGTCGACGCCGCGCCCGAGGGCGGGCAATGGCTGTCGGAGATGAAATACGACGGCTACCGCGCCCTGGTCGCCATCGGCGGCGGCACCTGCCGCGTCTATACCCGCAACGGCAAGGACTGGACCGATCGCTTCCCCGAGGTCGCGCAGGCGGCCGGCCGTCTCGACACGTCGGGCACCCTGATCGATGGCGAGATCGTCGCCTTCGACGAGAAGGGCAAGACCGACTTTTCCACCCTGCAGGCGGCGCTGCAGGAGGGTGGGAGAGGACTGACGTTCTTCGCCTTCGACCTTCTGTGGCTCGACGGCGAGGACGTTCGCGGGCGTCCCCTCACCGAGCGCAAGGACCTGCTGCAGCAGCTCCTCGGCGAGGCCGGGCCGCCGCTCATCTATTCGACGCATGTCGTCGGCAATGCGCCCGAGGTGAACCGGCGGCTGTGCGCGGCCGGGCACGAGGGGATCGTCGCCAAGCGGGCGGAGGACGCCTACCGCTCCGGCCGCGGGCGCAGCTGGCTGAAGGTGAAATGCGGAGCGCGCCAGGAGTTCGTCATCGGCGGCTACAGGCCGAGCGACAAGAAGGGCCGCACCGTCGCCTCGCTGCTGATCGGCGTCAACGAGGGAGGCAAGCTCGTCTACAAAGGACGGGTGGGGGCCTTCGAGGGCGACCATCTGGCGCGGCTGGAGCAGCTCCTCGCCAGCCGCGGCCGCAAGACCTCGCCCTTCGCCGAGCTGCCGCGCGATATCGCTCGACGGGCTCGCTTCGTGCGGCCGGACATCGTCGTCGAAGTCGGCTTTACTGAATTCACGCGCGAAGGCGCCGTCCGCCACGGCGTTCTGAAGGGCATCCGCGAGGACAAGCCGGCGCGCGAGGTGGTGTTGGAGACACCCAGGGGGACGGCCATGCAGGAGCACGAAGCGCGGGATGTCATCGCCGGCATCAGGCTGTCCAACCCGGACAAGGTGCTCTTCGCCGAGCAGGGCGTGACGAAGGCCGATCTGGCGGCCCATTACGAGCGCGTGGCCGGGCGGATCCTGCCCTTCGTCTCGGAACGTCTTCTCAGCCTCGTGCGCTGCCCCGAGGGGGCCGGCACACAGTGCTTCTTCCAGAAGCACGGCAACAAGACCGTGGCCCGCGAGCTCAAGCGCCGCGAGATCACCGAGAGCGACGGCGAGCGCGGCGTCTATCTCTATGTCGACGACCTCGCGGGTCTCGTCGCCGGCGTGCAGATGGGGACGCTCGAATATCACATCTGGGGCTCGCGCATCGATCGCCTCGACCAGCCGGACCGGCTGGTTTTCGATCTCGATCCCGACGAGGGGCTCGACTTCGCCGCCGTGCGCGCCGCCGCCTTCGACCTGCGCGAGCGGCTCGCGACGCTCGGCCTTCAGACCGTGCCGCTGCTGACCGGCGGCAAGGGCATCCATGTCATCGCCCCCCTCGTGCGCCGGGCGGATTGGCCGATGGTCAAGGCCTTCGCCCGCGGCTTCGCCCGACTCATCGCCGGGGAAAATCCGGACCGTTATGTCGCCCAGGCCGCGAAGGCCAAGCGGGCCGGCCGCATCTTCGTCGACTGGCTGCGCAACGAGCGCGGCTCCACTGCCATCGCGCCCTATTCGACGCGGGCGAAGAAGAACGCGCCGGTCGCGACCCCTGTGGGCTGGGACGAGTTGCGGACCATCGACACCGCCCAGGCCTTCACCATTGCCGACATGGAGAAACGCCTGTCGATGCCGGATCCCTGGGCGGGTGAAGCCGAGGGGCGCCAGGCGATCACGAAGACCATGCTCGGGAAGGTGGGTGCCGAGGAGGGCTGAGAAGGTCCGGGCCGCGTCATCGGGCCGGGGACAGTCCGCTTGGGGAGTGGTTGGGGGGCACGCGCGCGTCTCCGGGCGCCCTTTCGCAACGGCCCGCAAGCAAGGTGAGTCCCATGAAACGGGCACGACCGACGCAGGTGCTGCCGCCCGAAGCGCCGGGACCGTGGAGCGTCTGCGGCGCGACATCGACCTCGGCAAGACAGGGGACAAGGTACCCTTTCCCGACCCCGCAGCCGCGCCGCTCGGCACCGACGACGAAGCGGCTCGAACGCCCACCACGGCTGCGGAAGTGCACTCGGAGAGTCGCACGTTGACGCCGCAGCCGCACAGCCGCCGCGCCATCATCGTCGCGGCCGGGATCGCGGACGCGGCGGTCGTCTTCATCATGCTGTCGCGGCCCTCGGGTGAGGAGCCGCGACAGGCCGTGGGCGGGGCGTGATTGGGTGTCGCTTCAGGCCGGCACCGCCGTACTTCGAGACAGCAGGCGCCGGAAAAAGGGGCCCAGCCGGCGTCCGCTACATCGCAGACCAGGGGAAGGGGATGGGGGCGACGCACCACCGCCGGCTGGACGTCAACCAACGATCGATGACGGGCATTGTTCCGCTCCGCGACTAAAAATCGCATGAAAATTTCTGTGGGTCGCCCGGCGGCAGGCTCTCTGGGCTTCGGAACCTTTCCGGCCCCGTCAAGGTTCGGGGGCATTCACGGTGGCGGCCCGCGACAGCGTGCAGAGCGGGCTGTGCCGGACCTCAAGGAGACCAAGAAGGGTACGGACAATGCCGAGAGAACGATCCCCCTGGTACGGCGACGACCGGGAGTATTTCGAAACCGACGACCTGCGCTATCGCGACCGTGACTACGGGCCGATGAGCGAGGATGAATGGGCGCGGCAGGTGCGCCGCAACAACCCCTACGAGGACTATTACGAGCGCCGCTACGGCCGTGGCTACAACGAGTGGCCGCGCCGCGACCCGCGCTATGACCTCGCCCCGACCGGGGCCGGGCGCTATTCGGCCCTCTATGAGGGCACCTACGGCACCGGCGGGCGCCGCCAGCGCCAGCCCTACGGCGGATGGGAACACTACGCGCGCGACTATCGCGCTCGCCGGCCCGAGGAGCGCGACTTCTGGGACAAGGCGAGCGACGAGATCTCGTCCTGGTTCGGCGACGAGGAGGCCGAGAGGCGCCGGCGGCAGGACCAGTACCGCGGTCACGGCCCGAAAGGCTACACCCGCTCGGACGAGCGCATCAAGGAGGATGTGAGCGACCGCTTGAGCGACGACCCCTCGCTCGATGCATCGGGCATCGAGGTGAGCGTCGAATCGCATGAGGTGACCCTCTCCGGCGAGGTCTACAGCCGTTACGACAAGCGGCGGGCCGAGGATATCGCCGAGGACGTGTCGGGCGTCACCCATGTCCAGAACAATCTGAGGGTGAATGCCAGAGCGACGGGCCCGGACACGGGCGTGAACACGACCTTCTGACACTTTCCGGATCGGCAGCCCGCCGTCCTGCGCCGGCCGGCTCGCGGCCGGCGCTTTCGTGAGACGCCATGCTCGCCCATGCGCAAACGGCTTCCGTCCTCCCGCCCGATCCGCCCGCCAGCGCGGAGGCCGCCGATCTTCTCTACATCAACGACGGGGAGCCGGGCATCCGGCGCAGGCGCGCCGGGCGCGGCTTCTTCTATGTCGATGCCGCCGGCCGGCGTGTCGAGGACGAGGCGACGATGGCGCGCATCCGTAGCCTCGCCATTCCGCCCGCATGGACCGACGTGTGGATCGCCCCGACGGGCCGCGGCCATATCCAGGCGACGGGGCGGGACCAGCGCGGCCGCAAGCAATATCGCTATCATCCGCTCTGGACCGCCTGCCGCGACGAGGTGAAATACGCGACGCTCGCCGCCTTCGCCCGCGCCCTGCCGCGGATGCGCCGGCGGGTGCGGCGCGACCTCGCGCTGAAGGGGGTGCCGCGCGAGCGGGTGCTGGCCGCGGTCGTATGGCTGCTCGACCGCGCCATGATCAGGATCGGCAACGAGACCTACCGGCGCCAGAACAAGAGTTTCGGCCTGACCACGCTGCGGGCCCGCCATGTCGCGGTGCGCGGCGCGTCGCTGCGCTTCGCCTTCCGCGGCAAGTCCGGCAAGGAATGGAACCTTCGGATCGAGGACCGGCGCATCGCCAAGGTGATCCGCAGCGTCCAGGATCTGCCGGGGCAGCATCTCTTCCAGTATCGCGACGAGGACGGCAGCCGCCGCCCGGTCGCCTCCCAGGACGTGAACGACTACATCCGCGCCGCGAGCGGCGGCGAGCCCTTCAGCTCCAAGCAATTCCGCACATGGGGCGGTACGGTGCTGGCTGCGCGCCTCCTCTCCAGGATGCCGCTGCCGGAAACGAAACGTGAAAGGGTGCGGAGCCTCAACGAGGTGATCGACGCCGTGGCCGCCCAGCTCGGCAACACGCGGGCGATCTGCCGGCGCTGCTACATCCATCCCGGGCTGATCAGCGCGTGGGAGGACGGCCGGCTCGCCGAGGAACTCGCGAATGCGCGCGCCGGGCTCGGCCGCACACCCGCGGGGTTGGCACGCGACGAGGCGGCGGTCCTCGCCTGGCTCGATCAGCAAGAGGGATAGACGGCCTCAAGCGAGCTACATGAGGAGGGGCCCGCCAACGGCACGACGGGCACGGCAATGCGGTACGTGCGATCACATCCTGCGCGCTGGCTGCCGGCGTTGCCGCTTTCGCGATCACGTGCCACGGCGCCAATGACATCGGCGTGAAACGAACCTTGCCCGGCGCAGACGCCGGCTCCATGGGTCGCAGGTGCCGGTACGCCGCTTGGGGCGGAAGCGTCGGCCTCACGACTGGCGGCTTTGAGGGCCAGTCTGCCGGCTGATGGCAATGGCCTCGCCGATGACCTCGGGATCGCCGATATGGTTGATGAGCGCCAGGACCAGGCGGGACCAGGTCTTCAGGCTTTCAGCCTCGCTCAAGCCATCGTGCAGACGCACGAGCCGTTCGTAGATGTCGTCCGGGTTGGACAGGTTGGGGGCGGTGATCAGTTGCGCCATGTCTCTCGTCCCATGTCTGCCGCGCGACCCATGGCGCGGGCGAGTGCTGCTGCGATCTTCGTCGCATCCGGCCGTTTCCAGCGGGCCGCGACATACTGGTCGGGACGCACCAGGCAGGCGGCTCCCTCCTCAAGCGACAGGCGGTCGGCGGCCATCCCGGTGACGGGCACGACCCGCAGCCCGGCCAGTACGTCGCCCCGCCAGCCGCGGGTCAGGAGTACAAAGTCGTCGCCCAGCTGATCTAGCAGCCAGCCGTCGCCGTGGGGGGCGTCCAGCATCGGGCTGCCGGGGGGCACGCCGCCTCGCCAGTCGTCCTCGTCCTGGGTCGAGAGCCGGCTTGCGGGATAGCTCACCGGCGTCGACAGCCGGCCGGAGTTCACGAAGGGGCGGGCGAAGGCATGGTCATGCGCCAGTTCCAGCACCGCATCGCGCAGCGCCCGGCTCGCCGTCGATTTCGGCGTCAGGAAATCGGTCGATCGGGTCGAGTTCAGGATGTTCTCGTCCGCCGTGACGGTCGCCTCCTCGTTATAGGTCTCGATCAGTTCCTCGCCGGCCTTGCCGCGCAGGACGAGATCGAGCTTCCAGCCGAGGTTGTCGATATCGGCGAAGCCGCCGTTGCAGCCCCGGGCCCCGAAGGGCGAGACGAGATGGGCTGCGTCGCCGGCGAAGATGGTCCGGCCGTGGACGAAGCGTGCCATGCGGCGGCACTGGAAGGTGTAGACGCTGTACCATTCTCGCTCGAAGGCGACGTCCTCACCGAGCATGGCGCGGATATAGGGCTCCACGTTCTCGGGGCGGATGGCCGCCTCGCGGTCGATGTTCCAGCCGAGCTGGAAGTCGAGCCGCCAGACGTCGTCGGGCTGGCGGTGCATCAGTGCCGACTTGCCGGGGTTGAAGGGCGGATCGAACCAGAACCAGCGCTCGCAAGGCATCTCGCGGTTCTTCATGCGGATGTCGGCGATCAGGAAGTTGTCCTCGAAGACGCGCCCCTCGAAATCGAGCCCCAGCCGATCGCGCACGGTCGAGCGCGAGCCGTCGCAGGCGATCAGCCATTCCGTCCGGAGCCTGTAGCGACCGTCGGCGGTCGCGATCTCCAGCGCGACACCGTCGTTCGCGGGCTTAACGCCCTCGACCGTGTGGCCCCAGCGGATCTCGACATTGGGCAAGGCGCTGAGCCCGTCGAGCAGATATTCCTCGAGATAGTACTGCTGGAGATTGATGAAGCCGGGACGCTTCTGGTCCTTCACCGGCAGCATGTCGAACTGGTAGACGGGGGTATCGTTCGCGCCCCAGAAGACCTTGCCGACATTCCAGGTCACGCCCTTTTCCATGACCGGGTCGCCCACGCCGAGGCGGTCTAGAATGTCCAGCGAGCGCTTTGAGAAGCAGATCGCTTTCGAGCAATGCGCGATGTAGTCCAGCTTGGTCACGACCGTCACCGGATGGCCGCGGCGGCCGAGGTCGAGCGCCATGGCAAGGCCCACCGGCCCGGCCCCAACGATCACGACGCGGGCGCGATCCTCTGGTGCGGCGGGGGCAGGGGTGGCGCCGATCTTCTTGTACACGGGGATGCCCTGAGCATTCACCATGATGTCCTCCCGACCACCGGTCAGCCCTGCAGCTTGGCCCAGACCTCGCGATCGCGCTCGGCCGTCCAGATGCGCGGATGCTCGATGCCGTCGTATTCGTCCCACAGGCGCTGCACGTCGAAGGGCAGGCAATGTTCGAAGATCGGCCACGAGCCGAATTCGGGCGCGAGGGCGTCGCGGGTGGCCTCGAAGGCTTCCTTCAAACTGCCGCCCGCCTTGTGGACGCGCCCGACGTTCTCGATCATGCCGTTCAGGAACTTGCGGGTCTGTTCGACCGCCGCATCGGTCTCCGCGACGCCGCGCGCCACGGCGCCGCGCCCGCCGATCAGGTTCTCGGCGCGGTAGGCCTTGACGTTGTCGAGCGTCTTGCCGACCCAGTCGAAATGATAGGCATCGCCCGTGTAGAGCGCGGCCTTTGCTTCGACGAGGTCGCCCGCATAGAGCGTGCGCGTCTTATCGTGCCATACGGTGATGTCGCCGCCGGTATGACCGCGGCCCAGGAAGCGCAGCGCGAGCCGGCCGCGCCCGCCGCCGAGCTCGATGTCGTATTCGCTCTCGAAGGTGATCGTCGGCCAGGTCAGGCCAGGCACCTCTTCGGCATTCTTGGCGAGGCGCGGCATGCGGCCGAACTCGCTCTTCCAGTCCTCCTCGCCGCGCTCCGCCACCAGATCGCGGGAGGCGCGGGACATGATGATGTCCTGTGCTTCGAAGGCGCTGGCGCCCAGCACACGGACGGCGTGATAGTGGGTGAGGATGAGGTAGCGGACCGGCTTGTCGGTATGCTCGCGCAGGATCTTCAGCCAGTCGCGCGAGGCCGCCGGCGTGGCGCGCGACTCGATGGCGACGACGAAATCCTCCCCCTCGACGGCGCCGACATTGGGATCGCCCTCGGCAGTCAGCGCATAGACGCCGTCGGCGAGGATCTCGAGCGTGTCGGTCTTGCGTGCGGTGTCGGCTGAGGATGCGAACGGCTTGCCCATGGTTGTCTCCTCTTCCATGCTTCCGGCTGGAATGTCTTCGAAATAATTTCTAATGAAACGATCTCGGGCTGTATGTCATTAGGTCTGACGACAGCGACCGGCGCCTTGCGACGGCGAGGGAAGAGAAGGGACCCATGTCTTCGGCCGGCTTGATCGACCCGGACCGCGCCGCGGCCTTGCTCGATACGCGCGATCCGGCAGTGTTTTCGGACCGCCTGCTCGAGGCCGCGCACACGGTCGCCGGGATCGAGGAGCTCTTCGCCTTTCGCGTCGGCGAGGGTGCGCCCGAGACGCTGGCCTTGTCCAGCGAGCTGGCCGAAGCACCCGAGCGGGCGGGGGCCTATGCGCGACGCTTTCATCGCAGCGACCCCGCCGTTTCCGCGCGCCTCGCGGCACGCCAGGGAACCGGCTTCGTCTGCCGCATTCCCGCCGCTGCGATCGCGCTCGGCACCTACCGCAGGCTCTGTTTCGAGCGCCCGCGCTTCTCGGAGAAGATCTGCTTCGGCTGGCGCGCGCCCGCGCACAGCCTCGTGGTGAACTTCTACCTGCGCCGGACAGGGGCCGAGGTGGACATGGCGCAGCTCGGCGCGCTGGCGCAGGTCGCCATCACCGGACTGACGCGCCTGATGCGACAGCGTGCCGAGGGCGCTCCGCTCGTGCAGCAGGTGGAGCGCCGCCTGGCCGAAGCCCATCGCAGGCTGACCCCGCGCGAGCGCGAGGTCTGCGCCCGCACGCTCGCCGGCCGGACGGCGCGTGAGATCGGCGAGGAACTGGGGCTGGGGGTCGGGACGGTGCTGACCTATCGCCAGCGCGCCTATCAGAAGCTCGGCGTATCGAAGGCGAACGATCTGCTCGCCGCCGTCATCGAGTGACGGCGGGCGCGGATCGCCCGGTTTTTCAAGTGGTTGTGCATTTTCGCCCGGTCCATCGTTGCCGCTTGTCGCCGCGCGTCGGCAAGAGTGTTGTTGCAAATGAAACGAAAAGTGAGGTAGGAGAGTCGCACCACGACGATCTGCCGCCGCGCCGCCGAGGCGTGCCTGCGAGCGCAGACACACCAGGGAGATACGACGCCGATGGCCGGGAAGCCGTTGCGCAGCTGGGTGCCGGCAGCGAATGCGGACGATTGCGATTTTCCCATCCAGAACCTGCCCTATGGCGTGTTTTCCACGCGGGGCGGGGCGCCGCGCTGCGGTGTCGCCATCGGAGACATGATCGTCGATATGGCGGCGTGCGAGGCGCGGGGTCTTGTTGATGCCGGCGGCACCTTTGCGCAGCCGCAGTTGAACGAGTTCATCGCTCTGGGGCGCGGCAAGTGGGACGAGGTGCGCGCCAGACTGACGGCGCTCCTCGCTGAAGGCGGCGACGAGAGCCTGCCGCTCGTGCCGATGGCGGCAGCGCGGATGCATCTGCCGATCCGGGTGACCGAGTTCACCGATTTCTATGCCTCGAAGAACCACGCCTTCAACGTGGGCGTGCTGTTCCGCGGGCCCGAGAATGCGCTGCCGCCGCAATGGACGCACATGCCGATCGGCTACAACGGGCGGGCGTCCTCGGTCGTGGTCTCGGGCACGCCGATCCGGCGGCCGATGGGACAGGTCAGGGGAGAGGACGGGCCGGTCTGGAGCCGCTGCCGGCGGCTGGACCTCGAGCTGGAGCTCGGCGCCATCGTCGGCGCCGACAGCCGCATGGGCGAGCGTGTCAGCGTCGAGGAGGCCGAGGCGATGATCTTCGGCTATGTGCTGCTGAACGACTGGTCGGCCCGCGACATCCAGGCCTGGGAATACCAGCCCCTCGGCCCGTTCCAGTCGAAGGCGCTCGGGACCACCATCGGCGCATGGGTGGTGACGCAGGCCGCGCTCGAGCCGTTCCGCTGCCAGGGGGCCGAGCGGGTTGCACCGCTGTTGCCCTATCTGCGTGAGGAGCGCCCCGGCTTCTATGACCTCATCGTCGGCTGGACCATGAATGGCCAGGCGATGGGAAGGACGAACTACAACGTCATGTACTATTCGAGCGCCCAGCAACTGGCGCATCACACGGTATCGGGCTGTCCGATGCGGGTGGGCGACCTCATCGGCTCCGGCACGATCTCGGGGCCGACCCTCGGCGAGACAGGGGCGCTGCTGGAGATGACGCAGGGCGGCAAGAACCCTGTCGTTGTCAACGGCGAGGAGCGCACCTTCATTGAGGATGGCGACGAGATCGGGCTCTATGCCTATGCTCGGGGCGATGGCTACCGCATCGGTTTTGGCCCCTGCACGGGGCGCATCCTGCCGGCGCAGGAGTGAGTGCGATGGCGGCCGCACGGGTGCTACTGCACGACTACTGGCGCTCTTCCGCCTCCTTCCGGGTGCGAATCGCCCTCGCGCTCAAGGGCATCGCCTATGAACGCGCACCGGTGGATCTGGTCGCGGGGGTGCAGCATGGTGCAGCGCATCGGGCGCTGAACCCGCAGGGGCTGGTGCCCGTGCTGGAGATCGACGGCCTCCGGCTGACACAGTCGCTGGCGATCCTCGAATATCTCGAGGAGACCCGGCCCGAGCCGCCGCTGCTGCCGCGGGACGCAGGCGCACGCGCGCATGTGCGGGCACTGGCCCTGGCGATCGCTTGCGAGATCCACCCGGTTTCGAACCTTGCCGTGCTGGCGCGGGTGGAGCGGCTGGCAGGGAGCGAGGCCCGGGCAGCCTGGAACCGCGACAACATCGCCGAGGGTCTCGCCGCCTTCGAGCAGATGCTTGACCATCCGGGCTTCGCCGGCCGCTTCTGTCACGGCGAGCAGCCGGGCCTCGCCGACTGCGTGCTCATCCCGCAACTCTACAACGCTGCGCGCTGGGGCGTCGCTTTCGGCCATTTGCCGCGCATCTCGGTCGTGGCGCGCGCCTGCGAGACCGTGCCCGCCTTCGCCGAAGCCCATCCGGACAAATTCGACCCTTCGCGGGAGACGAAGGGCATTCAGGGAGAGAAACCATGAAATCGCTGAAGCTGGCTCTCACCGGGCTCATCCTGTCGTCGGCACCGCTGATGGCGGAAGAGCTCATCATGTCATCGTGGCTGCCGCCCAAGCACCCCATCGTCGTGAATGCCTTCGAGCCCTGGGCCAAGGAGGTGGAGAAGGTCACCGAGGGCCGCGTGAGCGTGCGGATCATGGGTAAGCCGCTCGGCAGCCCGCCGGCGCATTTCGACATGGCGCGCGACGGCATCGCTGACATCACCTACGGGCTGCATTCCTTTACCGAGGACGACCGCTTCAAGCGCGCCCGCCTGGGGCAGTTCAGTTTCCTCGGCGACGACGCCATCGCCAATTCCAAGGCCTACTGGACGATCTACGGCGGCAAGCTGGACGCGGCGAGCGAGCACAAGGGCACACATCTGCTCGGCCTCTTCATGCACGGCCCCGGCCTGCTGCACAACAACAAGCGCAAGATCGAGAAGCCCGAGGACATGGCCGGCCTGAAGCTGCGTGTGCCGGGCGGCTATGTCGGCGATCTCGTCTCGGCGTTGAAGGCGACACCGCTCTTCATGTCCTCGCCGGAGGTCTACGAGAAGCTGTCGCGCGGCGTGATCGACGGGGTGGCTTTCACCTACGAGGCAATGACGGCGTTCAACCTCGTCGACTACATCAAATATTCCATGACCGTGCCGGGCGGCATCTACAACACCACCTGGTTCTTTGTCATCAACGAAGCCAAGTGGAACGGCCTGTCGGAGAAGGACCGCGCCGCCATCGATGCGATTTCCGGTGAAGCCTTCGCCGAGCGCGTCGGTCGGGCTTGGAACGATGCCGACGTCGTCGCCCAAAAGAAGGTCGGGGACAAGGTTCTCTTCTACAAGGCCAGCCCCGAGGTGGTCGCGGCCCTGCGCGAGGCGGCCGCCAAGCTGGAAAAGGCGTGGGCGGACAGCCTCGGCAACGACTATGACGGCGCCGCCGCCTTGGCCGAGTTCCGCGAGATGACCGGGGTCGGAAGCGAATGAGCCGTTCCGGCCCCATGGCCGACGATCCGCCCCCGGACATGATCCCCGGGCGGAGCCAGCATCGGCAGGCGGGCTGGTACCGTCTGCTCGCAGGCATCGCGGCCCTGCTGATCCTGATGCTGATCGGCGTCACCTGTATCGATGTCGTCGGCCGCTATCTGCTGAACCGGCCCTTCGGCGGTGCCTATGAACTGACGCAGATGCTGCTCGCGGCGCTCGTCTTCATGGCGCTGCCGCTGACAAGTGCCGACGGCGGCCACGTCGAAGTGGACCTTGCGCTGCATCTCGTCCCGCGCGGTTTCCAGCGCCTGCTGGGCCGGCTCGCTGGCCTCGTCTCGGCGGTGGTGCTCGCCTATTTCGCCTGGCGGCTGATTGCAATCGGCATGGATCAGCTGCGCGAGGGCACACGCAGTGCCTCGCTTGCCGTGCCGATGGCGCCGCTCGCCTTCCTGGCGGCGGTGAGCTGCGCGGTCTCGGCCCTCGTCATGGTCTTGCGGCGGGAGGAGCCATGACCATTTCCCTGATCGCCTTCGCCATCCTGCTCGTCATGGTCTTCGCTCGCATCCCCATAGCCTTCGCGATGGCCATCGTGGGCGGCGTTGGCTTCGCGCTGCTGCGCGGCTGGGGCCCGGCGGGGGCCATGGTGGGCAACGCGGTCTTCGAGACCGGGCTCAACTATTCGCTGTCCGTGGTGCCGCTGTTCATCTTCATGGGCAACGTGCTGGCCGGATCAGGCATCGCCCAGGGCCTGTTCTCCGCCGCGGACCGGGTCTTCGGGCGGATGCGCGGCGGGCTCGCCATGGCCACGGTCCTGTCCTGCGGCGGCTTTTCGGCGGTGTGCGGATCGTCGCTCGCCACAGCGGCGACGATGTCCAAGGTGACGATGCCGTCGATGCGCCGCTTCGGCTATGCCGACAGCCTGGCGACCGGTGCCATCGCCGCGGGCGGCACGCTCGGCATCCTGATCCCGCCCTCGGTCGTGCTGATCATCTTCGGCCTCCTGACCGAGGCCGATATCGGCAAGCTGTTCCTCGCGGGCATCATCCCCGGTATCGTCGGCATCGTCGGCTACCTGCTCGCCGTGATGGTCGCGGTGCGGCTCAACCCGGAACAGGCGCCGCCGGTGCGCGAGGTGCATCCGATGACGCGGCGCGACGCCGTCAGCGTGGCCGCGGTGCTTGGGCTCTTCGCCTTCATCATGACAGGCATCTATGGCGGGCTCTTCACGCCCATCGAGGCGGCCGGCATGGGCGCTGCCGCCGCTCTGGCGATCGCCTTCGCAACGGGTGGCCTTGCCCGTGCCGCGCTGTGGCGCGCCTTTCTCGACAGCGCCACCGCCTCGGCGATGATCTTCGCCATCATCATCGGCGCCGAGATCTTCAGCAATTTCGTGACCTTTGCGGGCCTGCCCGACAGCCTCTCGACCATGGTCGAAAATCTCGGCCTGTCACCATGGGCGGTGCTTCTCGCAATCGTGCTGATCTACATCGTCCTCGGCTGCTTTCTCGAAAGCCTGTCGATGATCCTGCTGACGGTGCCAGTCTTCTATCCGCTCGTCTCGGAACTCGATTTCGGGCTCGCCATCCTGCAGGATCGGGAAGCGGTCCTCATCTGGTTCGCCATCATTGTCGTCGTGGTGACCGAGATCAGCCTGATCACGCCCCCGATCGGCATGAATGTATTCGTGCTGCGCTCGGTTCTGCCCGACGTGCCGCTACGCACCATCTTCCGCGGGGTCTACGTCTTCTGGATGGCCGACATCGTCCGCCTGGCGCTGATCATCGGCCTGCCGGCGCTGTCGCTCTATCTCGTCACCTGACGCGGGGCAGGGCGGTTGATTTCGGGCAAGGCGCCAAGCATCCCTACCATCCGAACTATCTGTCTCTTCCGGCGGTCCTCATGCGCATCGAGCTCTTCTTTCCCTATCGCCTTGCGGTCGTCGCCGAGGCCTTCTCGCGCCAGCTCGCCGCCGTCTACGGCCGTGAGCACGGGCTCTCCCGGGAGGAATGGCGCCTGCTCTTCCTCCTGGAGGACGCCGGGGTGCTCGATTCGCTACAGCTGTCGCAGCGCACGTCACTCGGAAAGGTGCAGGTCAGTCGCGCGGCTTCGCGGCTCGAAGAGAAGGGGTTGATCACGCGCGAAGTGCTGGGATCGGACCGGCGGTTGCGAAACTATGCCATCACCGATGTGGGGCGGGATCTGTTCCAGCGGGCCTTCGGCGGCGTCGAGGCCCGCGCGCAGGAAATCCTTAACGCCATGTCGGCTCAAGATCGCGCTGCGCTGGAGCGGGGCATCACGGCATTGGACCAGGCGATCGCCGCGGTAACGGAGCCCGAAAAGGGACGCGGTGCCAGTTTCCCGCGCCCGGGGCCATCGCCCCGCAAGGAATGAGGTCAGACGCCTCGCGCGATCAGGCGGTCGAGGGCTCTGTCCAGCCCCGCCGCGTCGGGGCCGAGTTCGGCGAGGAGTTCGGCCTGGAAGGCATCGGCGATACGGCCGAGCCGGCCCATCAGCTCCTGCCCTTTCGGCGTCAGTTCCAGCGCGATCAGCCGCCGGTCTCCTGAGTGACCGGCCTTGCGTACGAGCCCAGCCTGTTGGAGGCGCGATGCGGCCCGGCTGACGATCGACTTGTCGAGATTCACCCGCACATTGATGTCGCGCACGCTGACCGCGCCCGAGCGGTTGAGATGTGCCAGCACCCGCCACTCCGGGATGGTCAGCCCCGCTTCGGCGCCATACAGCGCGGCGAAGCGACGGCTGACCAGGGTCGCGGCGACTGACAGGCGATAGGGCAGAAATCCCTCCAGATCGAACGACATGCGCTGCTCCTCTTTCACCGAATATGAGCGGAAATTCGTTGCGGCGACAACAAAGGGCGGCCCGGTCGGGAGGGCCGGTTGACATCGTTGCAATAGCAACGATAATTCGTTGTAAATGCAACGAGCGTGGATCGCGCTGGGAGAGAAACGATGACGAAGCATGAGCTGCCGCGCGGCATGGTCCGGGCAACGATCACCACCGGCACACACGAGGGCTACATGCCCGGCTTCGGCAACGACTTCGAGACCGAGGCGCTGCCGGGCGCGCTGCCACAGGGGCAGAACTCGCCGCAGAAATGCAACTACGGGCTCTATGCAGAGCAATTGTCGGGCACCGCCTTCACCGCCCCGCGCGGCCAGAACGAGCGAACCTGGTGCTATCGCATCCGCCCCTCCGTCCGGCATACCGGCGCCTTCGCCGAGATTTCGGTGCCTTACTGGAAGACCGCGCCGAATATCCTGCCCGGCGTCGTCAGCCTTGGCCAGTATCGCTGGGATCCGGTGCCGCTGCCCGCGGCGGACGAGGACCTGACCTGGATCACCGGGATGCGCACCATGACGACGGCGGGCGACGTGAACACCCAGGTCGGCATGGCGAGCCACATCTATCTCGTCACCCGCTCGATGGAGGACGAATATTTCTTCTCGGCCGACGGCGAGCTCCTGGTGGTGCCCCAGGAGGGCCGGTTGCGCTTCTGTACCGAGCTGGGCGTCATCGATCTCGAGCCCAAGGAGATCGCCATCATCCCGCGCGGTCTCGTCTACCGCGTCGAGGTGCTGGAGGGGCCGGCGCGCGGCTTCGTATGCGAGAACTACGGCCAGAAGTTCGACCTGCCGAACCGTGGCCCAATCGGCGCCAACTGCCTGGCGAACCCGCGTGATTTCAAGACGCCCGTGGCGGCCTTCGAGGACCGCGAGGCGCGCTCGCGGGTCATCATCAAGTGGTGCGGGCGCTTCCACGAGACCTGGATCGACCATTCACCGCTCGATGTAGTCGCCTGGCACGGCAACTACTGCCCCTGCAAATACGACCTGCGCACCTACAGCCCGGTCGGCGCCATCCTGTTCGACCATCCGGACCCGTCGATTTTCACGGTACTCACGGCGCCTTCGGGGCAGGAGGGGACGGCCAACATCGACTTCGTGCTGTTCCGCGAGCGCTGGATGGTGGCCGAGCACAGCTTCCGCCCGCCCTGGTATCACAAGAACATCATGTCCGAGCTGATGGGCAACATCTACGGCATCTACGACGCCAAGCCACAGGGCTTCGCGCCGGGCGGCATGAGTCTGCACAACTGCATGCTGCCGCACGGGCCGGATCGCAACGCGTTCGAGGGGGCCACCAATGCCGAATTGAAGCCCGAGAAGCTGGACGAGACCATGAGCTTCATGTTCGAGACCCGCTTTCCGCAGCATTTGACGGAATTCGCCGCGAAGGAGGCCCCGATGCAGCAGGACTACATCGAGGTCTGGCAGCAGCTCGAGAAGAAGTTCGACGGCACGCCAGGCGTGAAGTGACGGCGAGCGGATCACTCTACTCTCGTCGCCGCCAATGATCTCTTGAAGCCGGGATCAGCACCCGGCGCCGAGCCGAAAGACGTGCGCCGGGGCGGGGCTCAGTTCAGGTGACGGTTGAACCAGTCGATGGTGCGTTCCCACGCCAGCTTGGCCGCCGCTTCGTCGTAGCGTGGTGTCGAATCGTTGTGGAATCCGTGGTTCGTGCCCGGATAGACATGTGCCTCATAGATCTTGCCGTGCTGCTTCAGCGCCGCCTCGTAGGCCGGCCAGCCGGCGTTGACATTGTCGTCGTGCTCGGCGAAGTGCAGCAGGAGCGGCGCCTTGATCCTGGGTACATCCTCCACCGGCGCCTGCCGCCCATAGAAGGGGACCGCCGCCGCGAGTTCTGGATAGGCCACGGCGGCCGCATTCGACACGCCGCCTCCGTAGCAGAAGCCGACGATGCCGATCTTGCCGGTGGTCAGTTCATGGTCGTCCAGAAATTCGATCGCCGCGAAGAAGTCGTTCATCAGCTTCGTCGGGTCGACCTGACGTTGCAGTTCGCGCCCCTTCTCGTCGTTGCCGGGATAGCCGCCGACTGACGTCAGCCCATCGGGCGCGAGCGCCACGAACCCCGCCTTGGCCAGCCGGCGGGCAACATCCTCGATATAGGGATTGAGGCCGCGATTCTCGTGTACCACGACCACCCCCGGCACTGGGCCCGTGGCCTTTGACGGCCGCACCAGATAGCCGCGTACCTCTCCGTGCCCGTTGGGGGAGGGATAGGTGATATATTCCGCGACGATGTCGGGATCGGTGAAGGCCACCTGCTGGGCCAGGGCATAGTCCGGGCTGAGCATGGCAAGAAGCGTCGCGGCCGTCATTCCCCCGACCGCAAACTTGCCCGCCCTGTCGAGGAATTCGCGCTTGGTGATCCGCCCGTGAGCATAGAAGTCGTAGAGCTCGAGCAGTTCCTGCGGAAAGTCTTTGGCTGTCAGTCTCACCGTCGTGCCTCCCTGAAATTGCCGGCGCATGATAGAGCGTTCCGGACAAGCGGGAGGTCACGCTTGCGCTATCGTCACGGCTGCCCACCGGCATGAAGGCCTGCGATGATAGAAGGCCGGCGAAATGAGCGGCAGCAGTGTCACCGGCGTCAAGGCCGCGGAAGCTCATGGGCCGTGACCGCGGGCCCTCCGTCCTGACGGGACGCGCCCGGCGATCCCGCGGTCAGACGATGCCGCCGCCGCCCGACGCGATGGCCGGGCGCTGTTCAGCCACCTTGCGGCGATAGCCGCTCGCTCGATAGGCGGCGATCGGATCGATGGCGCCGCCGGTCCTCAACCGTGCCTGGGCCAGGATAGGCTCGACATCGGTGCGGAAGGCGGCCTTCAGCGTCTCGGACGCCATGAGCGCGTCGTTGTCCTCCTGGAATGTATCAAGCGCCGCCCGGTCGACGATCAGCGCCTGGGCATAAGCGCGCCGGATCTCATTGGCGCTGCGCATCAGACTTTCCACCGGATCGGTGACATTGTGCGACTGGTCGATCATATGCGCCGGGGCGAAGCCTTCGGAGCGCCGCTCCTCCGCATCGACCAGCTCGTTGAAGACGAGGAAGAGCCGGAACGGGTCGACGGATCCGGTGTCGAGGTCGTCGTCGCCGTATTTCGAATCGTTGAAGTGGAAACCACCCAGCTTCCCGAACTGGATGAGGCGGGCGACGATCATCTCGATGTTGACGTTCGGCGCATGGTGGCCGAGGTCGACGAGGCAGAAGGCCTTCTCCCCGAGCTCGGTGGCGATGAGATAGTTGGTGCCCCAGTCCTGCACGACCGTCGAATAGAAGGCCGGCTCGTACATCTTGTGTTCGGTGAACAGACGCCAGTTCGCGGGCAGATGCTGATAGATGGCTTTCATGGAATCGAGATAGCGTTCGAAGCTCCGGGTGAAATGCGACTGGCCCGGGAAGTTCGACCCGTCGCCGATCCACACCGTCAGAGCCTTGGAGCCGAGCGCACGGCCGATTTCGATACATTCGATGTTGTGTTCGACCGCCTGCCGGCGTGTCGCCGCGTCGGTGTGGCTGAGGGAGCCGAACTTGTAGCTCTTCTCCTGTCCCGGCGCGTCGGAGAAGGTATTGGAATTCATGGCGTCGAAGCCGAGTCCAAGGGCATCCGCATGGGCCTTGAGGCGGCGCGGATCGTCCACCTTGTCCCACGGGATGTGCAGGGAGACCGTGGGCGTGGCACGGGTCAGCTGATGAATGACGGCGCAATCGTCGAGCTTGTCGAAGATGTCATGCGGCTCGCCCGGAGCGGGAAAACGTGCAAAGCGCGTGCCGCCGGTGCCGACGCCCCAGGAGGGCACGGCGACGTGGAAGCTGGCGACCTTCTGCGTGATGACCTCGATGTCGATGCCGTCGCGGTCGAGCTTCTCGCCGAGCGTCGCGTAATCGGCGTTCAGCGCAGCGGCGCGTCTGTCGTTGTCGGCGGCGACCACGTCGGCCGCGATGCGCTGTTCCGTCATGATGTGCTCCCGCGTGCCTTTGGTGTCTTAAAGGGTGGCAACTTGGCCAGATCGCCGCCACTCCCTGTCCGCCCAGGCAGGGAGAGGGAGTTACGGCGTCTGCGTTTTGGGGCTAACGCTCCCAACCGTTTTCTCACCGCGTGAATGAGGTCGCGTTGCCCGCATCCACGTTGATGATGTTGCCGGTCGACTTCGCCGAGGCGTCCGAGGCGAGGAAGTAGATCGCCTCGGCGATATCCTCGGGAAAGACGTTGAGCTTCAGGAGCGAGCGCTTGCGATAGTGCTCCTCCAGTTCATCCACGGCGAGGTTGGAGGAGGCGGCGCGCTGCTCGCGCCATTCGCCCGACCAGATCTTGGAGCCGCGCAGCACCGCATCCGGATTGACCGTATTGACCCGGATGCCGGCTTCGGCCCCTTCCAGCGCCAGGCAGCGGGCAAGGTGGATCTCGGCCGCCTTCGCCGTGCAATAGGCCGCAGCATTGGGCGAGGAGGCGAGGCCGTTCTTCGACGAGACGAAGACGACGGTGCCGCCGAGCCCCTGGCGGCGGAAGAGGCGGAAGGCTTCGCGCGAGACGAGGAAATAGCCCGTCGCGAGGATGTCGATGTTGCGGTTCCACATGGCAAGGTCCGTCTCCTCCACCGGGGCGGAGGAGGCGATGCCGGCATTGGAAACGAGGATGTCGACGCCACCGAATTCGATGCAGGCGCTGCGGAAGGCGGCGATCACCTCGTCCTCGCGGGTGACGTCCAGCGTCACGCCGCGCACGGCATCGCGACTGAAGCGGCCGGCAAACTCCTCGACCGTCGCATTCAGAGCTGCCGCGTCGATGTCCGCGAGCACGATCGAGGCCCCTTCGCTGGCGAGGCGCGCCGCTGTGGCGCGGCCGATGCCGCCCGCGCCGCCGGTGATGAAGGCGACACGGCCGGCGAGGCTCCTGGGCTTGGGCATGCGCTGGAGCTTCGCTTCCTCCAGCAGCCAGTATTCGATGTCGAAGGCCTCCTGCTCCGGCAGGCCCCGGTATTCGGACACGGCCGAGGCGCCGCACATCACATTGATGGCGTTGACGTAGAACTCGCCGGCGATGCGGGCGGTCGCCTTGTCGCGCGCGAAGGACAGCATGCCGACGCCGGGCACGAGGAAGATCACCGGGTTGGGATCGCGCATCTTCGGGCTGTCCGGCCGCCGGCAGCCCTCGTAATAGCGCGTGTAGTCGGCACGATAGGCGTCGAGTGCCTCGTCGAGCCCGGCGACGACGGCGTCGAGGTCGGGCGCCCGGGGGTCGAAATCGAGCACCAGCGGGCGAATCTTGGTGCGCAGGAAATGGTCCGGACAGCTGGTGCCGAGTGCGGCAAGCGGCTTCAGGGCGGCGGAGTTGACGAAATCGAGCACCGCCTGCTGATCGTCGAAATGGCCGAGCTTGCGCTCCACCTTGCCGATGCGCCCGCGGATCTCGGGCATCAGCCGCGCCGCGATCGCCCGTCGCTCGGCCGGCGGCAGGCTCGTCGTAACCGCGCCGCCGAAGGCGGGCCGGTCTGCCGTCCTCTCGGCGAACCAGGCGATGGCCTTGTTGATGACGCTGAGCGTCAGTTCGTAGACGTCCTTCGCCGTGTCCGCCCAGGTGAAGAGGCCGTGGCTTTCGAGCACGACACCCTTGGCGCGCGGGTTGGCGCGGGCGAAGGCTTCGAGATCGAGGCCGAGCTGGAAGCCTGGGCGCCGCCACGGCAACCAGCCAATCTCGTCGCCGAAGATTTCCCGCGTCATGACGCGCGAGTCCTTCGATGCGGCGATGGCGATGATCGCGTCCGGGTGCATGTGGTCGACGTGCCGATAGGGCAGGAAGCCGTGCAGCGGCGTGTCGATGGAGGCGGCGCGCGGGTTGAGGTTGAAGGTGGCGTGCGGCAGGAGGCCGACCATGCGGTCCTCGTCCTCGATGCCTCTGTAGAGGCTCTTCAGCGCCGTGAGCTTGTCGAGATAAAGCGTGGCGAAGCCATCGCGCTTCATGGTGCCGACGTCGCCGCCGGACCCCTTGACCCACAGTACCTCGACCTTTTCGCCCGTCAGCGGGTCCGTCTCCATCACCTTGGCCGAGGTGTTGCCGCCGCCGTAGTTGGTGATCCGCTTGTCGGCGCCGAGCAGGTTGGAGCGGTAGAGCAGCAGCCCCGGCTCGTCGAGGCCGGCCGCCGCGCTATCGTCCCAGAGATTGTCCAGCAGCTTCGTTTTCGGTGCGATGTCCACGGGGGTCCCTCGTGCCTTCTCGGGGATGGCGAACGGCCTCAGAATTCGGGCGGAAGCATCGACAGGCCCTCCGGCCTTGTCAACCAGATTTGATCATGAACGATCATAATCAATCATATTGCAACGCAGCAAGATCGATTGTGATTGACGATGGCTCGAAAATGGTCAAGCCTTGCCTCCGGCTTGCGCGAAGCTGAATGGTCTTCGACCGTTCTCATCCCTCTTTCCGCGCAGATCCATGAGGCACCATGCACGAACGTGAGAGGCACCGGATCATTCTGAGCGCGGTTCAGGAGAAGCCGGTGGCGACCATTCAGGATCTCGTCGAGCTCACCTCCGCTTCGGAGGCAACGATCCGCCGCGACATCGCGGCGCTGCATGTGCAGGGCCGCTTGAGGCGCGTGCGCGGCGGGGCGGAGGCGCTCAATCCGGCGCATATCGGCAGCCTCGCTGCCAAGCCCTTCCGCGTGTCCGAGGGCGAGCACCTGGCGCAGAAGCGGGCGATTGCCCGCGAGGCCGTGGCCCTGTGCACGGACGGCGACCCCATCATCCTCAATGGCGGCACCACCACCTTCCAGATGGTGCATTATCTGACGAGCCGGCGCCTGCAGGTCTTCACCAATTCCTTCGCTATCGCGGAGCATCTGGTGAAGCACTCGAAGAACCAGGTGACCTTGCCGGGCGGGGCGATCTACCGCGACCAGAGCATCATCCTGTCGCCCTTCGACAATGACGTGACGCGCAACTTCTACGCCCGGCGCATGTTCATGGGCGCGCAGGGCGTCGGGCCGATCGGCGTGATGGAGCGGGACGCGCTCATCATCCAGGCGGAGCAGAAGCTGATCAACCAGGCGGATGAGCTGGTGCTGATGGTCGATTCGAGCAAGTTCTCGCGCCGCTCCAGTCTCATTCTTTGCCCGCTCGAGCGTGTCTCGACGCTGATCACAGACGACGGCATCCCCGATGCCGCCCGCGCCATGATCGAAGATGCGGGCATCAGGCTCATCGTCGCCGCAACGACGGCGGCGGAACAGGCGGTGGAACCCTCGTCGGCGGCGTGACGCCGGCGAAACAACAAGAGCCAATTGGGAGGAAAACGATGAAATTGTTCGCCAGACTCGCCCTCGGCACGGCGCTCGGGCTCGCCCTCGTCACGGGTGCGGCCAGCGCCGAGACGGTCAAGATCGGCCTCGTGGTCAAGTCCCTCGGCAACGGCTTCTTCGAGGCCGCCAACAAGGGCGCGCAGGAAGCGGCCAAGGAGCTCGGCGACGTCGAGGTGATCTACACCGGGCCGACGAGCACGACGGCCGAGGGCCAGATCGAGGTGATCAATGCCCTCATCGCCCAGAAGGTCGATGCCATCGCCGTCTCGGCCAACGACCCCGACGCGGTCGTGCCGGCGCTGAAGAAGGCGATGCAGCGCGGCATCAAGGTCATCTCCTGGGATTCGGCGGTCGGCAAGGACGGGCGCATCCTGCACCTCAATCCGTCCTCCAACGAGCTCATCGGCAACATGTGCCTGAAGCTCGCCGCCGCGCACCTGCCGGACGGCAAGGGCGACTTCGCCATTCTCTCGGCCACCACCACCTCGACGAACCAGAACACCTGGATCGCCGAGATGAAGAAGCAGCTGCCGAAATATCCGGGCCTCAACCTCGTCACCACGGTCTATGGCGACGACCTCGCCGACAAGAGCTACCGCGAGGCGCAGGGCCTCCTCTCCACCCATCCCAACGTCAAGGTCATCGTCGCCCCGACGACGGTCGGCGTGCTCGCCGCCTCGCAGGCGGTGAAGGATGCGGGCAAGATCGGCGAGGTCTTCGTCACCGGCCTCGGCCTGCCGTCGGAGATGGCGGGCGCTGTGCATTCCGGCGCGACGAAGGAATTCGCCATCTGGAACCCGATCGACCTCGGCTATTCGGCGACGCAGATCGCCTACCGCCTCGTGAAGAAGGAGAGCGACGGCAAGCCAGGCTCCGAGATCGACGCCGGCCGCATGGGCAAGATCAAGATCGGCGCCGACGGCGAGGCCGCCATGGCCGATCCCTTCGTCTACGACAAGAGCAACGTCGACGAGTTCGCCAAGATCTTCTGATCGGGCGGGGCTGAGGCTCCGGCGGCCGAAGCCGTAGCCGGCCGGAGCCCTCTCCCCGCACGCGGGGAGAGGGAGCTAGCCACCGGCGCTCCATTTGCTCCTCTGATCACGCATTACGCGGCAGGACTGTCCATGTCGGTCGTTGAAGCGGTCGCCGAGCCGGCCCATCCCCTCCTGGAGATGCGTGGCATCTCGAAGTCCTTCCCGGGCGTCAAGGCGCTCGACGGGGTCGATGTCGCTCTTTACGCCGGCACCGTCACCGCGCTCATCGGGGAGAACGGCGCCGGCAAGTCGACGCTGGTCAAGGTTCTCACCGGCATCTACCAGCCGGACGCCGGCGACATTCTCGTCGACGGGGCGCCGGTCCGTTTTGCCGATGCCCAGGCGGCGATGCGCGCGGGCATCACCGCCATCCACCAGGAGACGGTGCTGTTCGACGAACTGACGGTGGCCGAGAACATCTTTCTCGGCCATGCGCCGAAGTCACGGCTCGGCCTCGTCGACTGGGCGGCGATGCGGGCGCGTGCCGGGGCGCTGCTGCACGCCATCGATGCGCCGATCAGCCCCTATGCGCGGCTGAAGGACCTTTCCATTGCCCAGCGCCATCTCGTCGCCATCGCGCGGGCGCTCTCCGTCGAGGCGCGTGTCGTCATCATGGACGAGCCGACGGCGGCGCTCTCCCACAAGGAGGTGGAGGACCTCTTCCGCATCATCGAGCGGCTGAAGGGGCAGGGAAAGGCGATCCTCTTCATCAGCCACAAGTTCGAGGAGATCTATGAGATCGCGGAGCGCTTCGTGGTCTTCCGCGACGGCCGCTCGGTCGGGGCAGGGCGTCTCGCCGACACGGGGCAGGATGAGATCGTGCGCATGATGGTCGGCCGGTCGGTCGAGCACGTCTTCCCGAAAGTGGAGGTCGCCATCGGCCGGCCGGTGCTCGAGGTTGCCGGCTATTCGCACCCCACCGAATTCGCCGACATCTCCTTCACGCTGAGGCGCGGCGAGATCCTCGGCCTCTACGGCCTCGTCGGCGCCGGGCGCTCCGAATTCTGCCAGGCGCTGTTCGGCATCACCCGCCCGAGCGCCGGGCGCCTCACGCTGGAGGGCAAGGCCCTCGCCATCCGCTCGCCGCAGGATGCGATCGCCGCCGGCATCGTCTATGTGCCGGAGGAGCGCGGGCGGCACGGGGCCGTGCTGCCGATGCCGATCTTCCAGAACGTTTCCATGGCCGTGCTCGGCCGCACCACGCGGGCGGGCTTCCTGCGCCTTGCGGAGGAATTCACGCTCGCCCGCCGCTATGCCGAGCGGCTCGACCTGCGCGCGGCAGCTCTATCCGTGCCGGTCGGCACGCTGTCGGGTGGCAACCAGCAGAAGGTCGTCATCGCCAAATGGCTGGCGACATTGCCGAAGGTCATCATCCTCGACGAGCCGACGAAGGGCATTGACATCGGCTCCAAGGCCGCCGTGCACGCCTTCATGAGCGAGCTCGCGGCCGAGGGCCTGTCGGTGATCATGGTCTCGTCGGAACTGCCCGAGATCCTCGGCATGTCGGACCGGGTGATAGTGATGCGCGAGGGCCGCCTGACGGGCATCTGGGAGCGCGACGGGCTCGACGCCGAGACCCTGGTGCGCGCGGCAACGGGTAATGCGTGAGGGCGAGACAGCCATGATCCCAAAGCACCGGCCGGTACCTCTCAGGCGTCATGCCCGCGCTCGTCGCGGGCATCCACGGCTCGCCGGGCCACGCGACATCAACGGCGTGGACGGCCGCGACACGCGCGGCCATGACGAGAGCCGCAGCTTGAGAAGGATAAACGAAGGCACGGCATGATGATGAGCCGCATCCTGAAATACCGGGAGCTTCTGCTGGGGGCGGTCATCCTGGCCCTTATCGCCGCCTTCAGCCTGCGCGCGCCCGGCTTCGCGTCGCCGAGAAACCTCGCCGGCATCTTCAACGACACCTCGATCCTCATCATCCTGGCGCTCGGCCAGATGGCAGTGATCCTGACGAAGTCGATCGACCTCTCGGTCGCGGCCAATCTTGCCTTCACGGGCATGGCGGTGGCGATGCTGAACGCTGCCTATCCCGGCATCCCGCTGCCGCTGCTGATCGCGGCTGCGATGGCCATCGGCGCCGTGCTCGGAGCTGTCAACGGCTTCATGGTGTGGATCATCGGCATTCCCCCGATCGTCGCCACGCTGGGAACGCTCACCATCTACCGTGGCCTTGCGTTCGTCCTCTCCGGGGGGGCGTGGGTCAACCAGACGCAGATGACGAGCGCCTTTCTCGACACGCCGCGCATTCTGCTCCTTGGCCTGCCGCTCAACGGCTGGACAGCGCTGCTCGTCATCGCCGTCATTGCCGTCGTCTTCATGCGCACGGGCTTCGGCCGCGCGCTCTACGCCTCGGGCGGCAACCCGACGGCGGCGCTCTATGCCGGCATCGACGTGGGGCGCACGCGCTTCTTCGCCTTCGTCCTGTCGGGGACGCTTGCCGGGCTCTGCGGCTACCTGTGGGTGGCGCGCTATGCCGTCGCCTATGTCGACATCGCCGCCGGCTTCGAGCTCGACACGGTGGCGGCCTGCGTCATCGGCGGCATCTCGACGCTCGGGGGCATCGGCTCCGTGGCCGGGGCGGTGCTCGGGGCGCTCTTCCTCGGCGTCATCAAGAACGCACTGCCGGTGATCGACATCTCGCCCTTCTGGCAGATGGCCATCTCCGGCCTCGTCATCATCATCGCCGTGCTCTTCAACGCCCGGCAGGAGCGGCGCAAGGGACGGCTCATCCTGCGCGATGCGGCCCGCAGTCCCGCGCCTGCCGCAGCGGAGGGAGCCGCCGCATGAGCACCATGCCTCTCGACAAGCCAACCGTGCGACGCATTCCCGACAAGCTGTCGACGCCCACCGCGCGCCTTCTCGGCAGCTGGGAGAGCCTGCTCGCGGCCGTGGCCATCGCGATCTTCTTCGCCAATTCGCTGGCCTCGCCGCATTTCCTCGATCCTTGGAACCTGTCGGACGCCACCTACAACTTCACCGAGAAGGCGATGATCGCCTTCGCGATGACGCTGCTCATCATCTCCGGCGAGATCGACCTGTCGGTTGCCGCCATCATCGCGCTCGCCTCGACCGCGATGGGGGCGGCGGCACAGATGGGCTTCGGCGCGCCGGCGCTCGTGGGCATCGGGCTCGGCGCCGGGCTCCTGTGCGGGGCCTTCAACGGCCTGCTGGTGGCACGCATCGGCCTGCCGTCGATCGTCGTCACCATCGGCACCATGAGCCTCTTCCGCGGCATTGCGCAGATCGTGCTGGGCGACAAGGCCTACGGCGGCTATCCGGCCGACTTCGCGTGGTTCGGCCAGGGCTACATGTCCGATCTCTCGTGGTGGCCGTCATGGCCCGGTTTCGAGGTGGTGACCTTCGAGATGGTCGCCTTCCTCGTCTTCGCGCTTCTCTTCGGCGTTCTTCTCCACATGACCGCCTTCGGCCGGCGCATCTACGCCATCGGCAACAACGCCTTCGCCGCCGAATTCTCGGGCATCCCGGTCAGGCGCACCAAGTTCGTCCTCTTCCTCCTGACGGGCCTCATGAGCGGGGTCGCGGCCGTGTGCCTCACCTCGCGCCTCGGCTCGACGCGCCATTCGATCGCGGCAGGCTGGGAGCTCGAGATCATCACCATGACGGTGCTCGGCGGCGTCAGCATCCTCGGCGGCTCCGGCAGCATCGGCGGCGTCGTGCTCGCGGCCATCGTCATGGGGCTCGTCACCTTCGGCCTCGGGCTGCTCAACGTGCCCGGCATCGTCATGTCGATCTTCACGGGCCTCCTGCTCATCCTCGTGATCGCGCTGCCCATCGTCGTCCGCCGTCTCAGGGCTTCGGCATGACCGGAAAAGAGAAATTCGCCTTCAAGATGCAGCTCAATCCGGGCATGGAGGCGGAATACCGCCGCCGGCACGACGCCATCTGGCCGGAGCTGCTGGCGCTCCTGAAGGAAGCTGGCATCGAGGACTATTCCATCCACCTCGACCCGGAGACGAACATCCTCTTCGGCGTGCTGTGGCGGCGGGAGGACCATGGCATGGACGACCTGCCGAACCACCCCGTGATGCAGCGCTGGTGGGCCCACATGGCCGACCTCATGGTGACGAACCCCGACCATTCGCCGGTGGCGAAGCCCCTCGTCACCGTCTTTCACATGGCCTGATCCATGTACGTTGCAGTGCTCGACGTCGGCAAAACGAACGTCAAGGCGGTCGTGGTCGACACGGCGACCGGCCGTGAACTTGCGGCGCGCACCCGGCCCAACCGGGTGCTGACGGAAGGGCCCTATCCCCATTTCGATGTCGAGGGCATCTTCGCCTTCTTCATCGAGGCGCTGCGGGAGCTCTACGCCACGCTCGGCTTCGCGGCGATCTCGCTCACCGCTCACGGAGCCTGCGGCGCGCTCTTGAGCGACGAAGGCTTGGCGCTGCCGGTGCTCGACTACGAACATCGCTATCCGGCCGACATCGACGCGGCCTATGACGCGATCCGGCCGCCGTTTGCCGAAACCTTCTCGCCCCGCCTGCCGGGCGGCCTCAACCTCGGCGCCCAGTTCCACTACCTGAAGTCCGCTTTTCCCCAGGCCTTCGCCAAGGTGCGCAGCATCGTCACTTGGCCTCAATACTGGGGCTGGCGGCTGACGGGTGTCGCCGCCTGCGACGTCACCTCGCTCGGCTGCCACACGGACCTGTGGCGGCCGCATGAAGGGCGCTTGTCGTCACTCGTCGAGCGGCTCGGCATGGCCGGCCGGCTCGCACCCGTGCGGCGGCCGTCGGACGTCCTCGGCCCGGTCGCGGCCGACATCGCGCGGCAGATCGGTCTCGATCGGCCGGTGCCGGTCCATTGCGGCATCCACGATTCCAATGCATCGCTGCTGCCGCACCTCGACCGCGAGCCGCCGTTCGCGGTTGTCTCGACGGGGACCTGGGTCGTGACCTTCGCCGTCGGCGGTAATCTCGCCCGGCTCGATCCGGCGCGCGACACGCTGGCCAATGTCGATGCCTTCGGCCGCGCCGTGCCATCGGCCCGTTTCATGGGCGGGCGCGAATTCGAGATCCTGACCGGCGGAAGCGGGCAGGGGACGTCCGCCGCCCTGGCGCGCGTCATCGGCGAGCCCATCCTCGTCATGCCCGGAGTGGTGCCAGACTGCGGGCCGTTCCCACGGACAGACGGCCGGCCCACCGCGTCCCTGCAGGGTCTCGACGCGGACGAGGCTCATGTGGCCGCCTCGCTGTATACGGCCATGATGACGAAAACCTGCCTCGATCTGACCGGTGCCGCCGGACCGGTCATCGTGGAGGGGCCGTTTGCCCGCAACCGCCTCTTCTGCGAGGCGCTGGCCGAGGCGGCGGGCCGTCCCGTCATGCCGATGGCGGGAGCGACGGGCACGAGCGTGGGCGCAGCGCTGCTGGCGACAGGCGCGCCGACGACGCCACCGGTGCCCGAAGCCGTCGTCGCGCCCGGCTCGCTGCCGGCGGGGTTTGCATCCTATCGAGCCGAGTGGGAGCAGGCGGCGCAGGCACGATAGATGAGCCTCTCGGCTACTCCTCGAAGCGACCCGTGTTGTCCCGGTCGCGCTCATATCGTCTCTTGAGCGGAAATGGGGGCAGCCAGGACTCGCGGCGGATGATCCAGCTTTCGTAGGTCGGCGTCAGCTGGTCGGAGGCATCGAGCGATCCGAGGTTCACTTCGACTTCATCACCGGTGCGCGCGAAAACGGACGAGCCGCAGCGGGGGCAGAAGAACCGCCCGGCATAGTCCCGCGTTTCGCCGTCGATCGTCACGGCATCTTGAGGGAATATGGCGGACGCGTGGAAAAGCGCCCCGTGATGCTTGCGGCAGTCAAGGCAGTGGCAAAGGCCGACGCGGTAGGGGCGCCCTGATGCCACAATTCGGACATTGCCGCACAGACAACCGCCGGTGAACCGGTCCATGCCGTGTCTCCTTCAGATCGAACGGCTCGTCTGTCTACAACGAGCGCGGTCAGCCGTCGATGAAGAGCCTTCCATCCGGGACGAGGATACGATTTGCGCGGAATGGCCGCCGTCCTTCACGTCTCGACATTGCTCAGGCTGCGCGAGGGATAGCGCAGCGACACGTCGAACGGGTTGAGGCCGGCGGCCAGCGTGGCCGCCTCCGCCTGCAGGATGTGCACCACGCTCGGCAGGCGCTGCGGCCCGAGCCGCTCGGCGAGCGTGCCGACGCTGAGCGCCGCCACGGGCCGGCCCTGGGCGTCGATGACCGGCACGCCGACGCCCGCCATGCCGGGGATGAGGCCGGTGTTGAGATTGACCCAGCCCTGGCGCCGCGCCTCGGCGAGCGCCGTCCTGAGTCCCGCCTCGTCGAGAAAGCCGCGGTCGAGAAGGCGGGGGACGTTGAAGCGGATCACCTCCTCCTGCTCCGCCTCCGGCAGATGGGCGAGAATGGCGAGGCTGCCCTGGCCGAGGCCGAGCGGCACCCGCCCGCCGATATCGCCGGTGAACGAACGGATGGGGAAGGGGCCCTCCACCCTGTCGAGGCAGACGGCATCATAGCCGTGCCGAACCAGGAGGAAGATCGTGTCGCTCAAGGTGGCGGCGAGGCGCAGCAACACCGGCCGGGCGAGGTCGCGGATGCCGCTGCCCTGCCCGGCCTTCGCCGCCAAGACGAAGAAGTCGAGCGACAGGCGATAGCGCTTGCCGCCCGCCGCCTGCTCGACGAAGCCCTCCGCCATCAGGTCCTGCAGCGCCCGGTGCGCCGTCGGCTGGCTGCAGCGGGCCGCCTCGGCGATGTCCTTCAGCCGCATCCCGTCGGCATCGCTGGTGGCGACGATGCGCAGCAGACCGAGCGCGCGGCGGAGGCTGGAGGTGGTCGGCGCGTCTTCCATCATTCGCATAATGAAAAAAGCAAAGGAAAAGAATGGCAAAAATTTCATATATCAGAATTATGTCAAGATAAATTCATATGAATGAAATTTGGCATTGACCAGGCTCTGCCGCATGCCGCCTCCTTGTGGCAGCGTGACGGTGTGAGGCAGGGCGGGGCATGGGTTTCCTGACGCTCGAAGGAGTGAGCAAGGTCTACGGCGGGCTCGCCGCCGTGCGCGACGTCGATCTGGCGGTGGCCAGGGGCGAATTCGTCTCGCTGCTCGGGCCTTCCGGCTGCGGCAAGACGACGACCCTGCAGATGATCGCCGGGCTGGTGGAGCCGACGGCCGGGCGCATCGGCCTCGACGGGCGCGACATTACCCGCGAGAAGCCGAACCGCCGCGGCCTCGGCGTCGTCTTCCAGAGTTACGCGCTCTTTCCGCACATGACGGTGGCTGAAAACGTCGCCTTCGGCCTCGAGATGCGCAAGGTGCCGCGCGCCGAGCGCGACAGGCGCGTCGCCGAGATGCTCGCGCTCGTCCACCTCGCCAATCTGGCGGAGCGCTATCCGCGCCAGCTCTCCGGCGGCCAGCGCCAGCGCGTCGCCATCGCGCGCGCCCTCGTCATCGCCCCGCCCGTGCTGCTGCTCGACGAGCCCTTGTCCAACCTTGACGCCAAGCTGCGCGAGGAAATGCAGTTCGAGCTGCGGCGCATCCAGCGCAGCGTCGGCACCACCACCATCATGGTGACGCACGACCAGGCCGAGGCCTTGTCCATCAGCGACCGGGTCGTGGTGATGGAAGCCGGGCGCATGACGCAGATCGACGCGCCCTATCGTCTCTACGAGCAGCCGGCGACGGCTTTCATCTCGACCTTCGTCGGCAAGATGAACCGGCTTGCCGGGGTCTGGGGTGACGGCGGCGTGGCGGTCGCCGGCACGGTGCTGGCCAGTGCGCCGGCCGATGTCGCCGCCGGGACGGCGGTGACGGCCTGGATCCGCCCCGAAAAGCTCCACCTGCGCCCTATGGGCGAGGGGCGCCTCGCCGGGCGGGTGGCGAGCCGTTTCTTCCTCGGCGGGCACTGGCTCCTCACGGTCGGGACCGAGGCCGGCGACATTCTGGTCTCGGTACCGAACACGGGCGAGGAGCCGGCGCGCGAGGGCGAGCCGATCGGTCTCGACTGGGAGCCGGCCAGCCTGCGCGTCGAAGCCGGCGCCGGGGCCGCCGCATGAACCGGTCGGTCGCCACGCCCCTGATGCTCGCGTCGCCTGGCGCGGTGCTGTTCGCTGGGCTCGTCATTGTCCCGCTCGTGCTGACGCTGATCCTGTCCTTCCTCGCCTATGACCACGGCACCGGCATCAAGGACAGCTGGACGCTGGCGCATTACATGCACGTGCTGTCCGACAGCTACTATCTCGGCATCTTCTGGCGCACGCTGCGGCTCGCGGCGCTGACGACGCTGATCTGCGCCCTCATCGGCGCACCGGAGGCCTATATCCTCTCGCGCATGCGGAGCCCGTGGCGCTCCGTCTTCCTGCTCGTCATCATCGGGCCATTGCTCGTGTCGGTTGTCGTGCGGGCTTTCGGCTGGAGCATGCTGCTCGGCTCCACCGGCCTCGTGAACGCGGCGCTCGCCGCCGTCGGCCTCGGCCCGGTGCGGCTGCTCTATACCGAGACGGCGATCGTCATCGCCCTCGTCCACGTCATGCTGCCGTTCATGGTCATCCCCGTGTGGACGGCGCTGCAGAAGCTCGACCCCATGGTCGAGGCCGCGGCCTGGACGCTGGGGGCCTCGCGCTTCTCCGCCCTGCGCCGCGTGGTGATGCCGCAGGTCTCCATGGGGCTTCTCTCCGGCAGCCTCATCGTCTTCGGCCTGTCGGCGAGCGCCTTCGCCATTCCGGGCCTGCTCGGCGGACGGCGGCTCAAGATGGCGGCGACGCTCGTCTATGACGAATACATGCACGAGCTCAACTGGCCGCTGGGTGCCGCCATCGCCATCCTCGTGCTCGTCGCCAACCTCGTCATCATGCTCGCCTACAACAGGGCCGTCGAAGCGCGCGCCCGCCGCATGCTCGGGTGAGGCCATGCAGAAGAACGGCCCCGTCGCGCTCCTCTGTCACGCCCTCGTCGTCGCCTTCGTCCTGGCGCCGCTCGTCGTCATCTGCCTCGTGGCGTTCACGCCAGAGAACACGCTGACGATGCCGACCACCGCGTTCTCGCTGCGCTGGTTCCGGGCCGTGTTCGAGCATCCCGATTTCGTCACGGCCTTCGGCAATTCGCTGTGGCTCGCGACGATTGCCGCCAGCATCTCCGTCGCGATCGCGGTGCCGGCGGGCCTCGCCATCGACCGCTACCGCTTTCCCGGACGCGATGCGCTCAACGGGCTTTTTCTCTCGCCGCTCATCATCCCGCACCTCGTGCTCGGCGTCGCTTTCCTGAGGCTCTTCGCCCTCATCGGCGCCACCGGCTCCTTCGCCTGGCTGGTGCTGAGCCACGTCATCATCGTCACGCCCTATGTGCTGCGCCTCGTGCTCGCGGCGCTGTCGGGGCTCGACCGCAGCGCCGAGCAGGCGGCGATGACGCTGGGCGCCTCGCGCTTCACGGTCTTCCGGCGCGTCACCGCGCCGATGATCCTGCCCGGCATCAGCGGCGGCTGGCTCATCGCCTTCATCAACAGCTTCGACGAACTGACGATGTCGATCTTCGTGACCTCGCCCGCCACCGTGACCCTGCCGGTGCGCATGTACATGTACGCCACCGAATCCCTCGACCCGATGATGGCCGCGGTCTCGGCGCTGATGATCGCGCTCACCGCCCTCGCCATGCTGGCGCTCGACCGCGTCTTCGGTCTCGACAAGATCCTCGTCGGCGAGAAGTGAGGCGCGGCATGTCCCTCTTTCACCGCATCGCCCGCAGCGACCATGCGCCGGTCCGGTTCCTGCTCGACGGCGTGCCCTGCGAGGGCCGCGAGGGCGACACCCTGCTCACCGCCATCCTGACCCATGTCGACAAGGTGCGCGTCAGCGACTTCTCCGGCGCACCGCGGGCCGGCTTCTGCCAGATGGGCGCCTGCCAGGATTGCTGGGTGACGCTGGCGGACGGCGAGCGCGTGCGTGCCTGCACGACGCCACTTACGGCCGGCATGTCCGTCGTGACGGGAGCTGCCGCATGAGCCACCCGCAGCCGCTCGTCGTCGGTGCCGGCCCCGCCGGCGTGCGCGCCGCCGAGACGCTCGTGAAGGCGGGCCTTCGCCCGCTCGTTGTCGACGAGGCGCCTGCCTGTGGCGGCCAGATCTATCGCCGTCCGCTCGTGAAGGACGAACGCGATGCACGCGCGCTCTACGGGTCGGAAGCCGGCAAGGCGCAGCGCCTGCACGGCGCCGTCGCCGCTCTGGCGGACCGGATCGATCACTGGCCTCGCGCGCTCGTCTGGAACCTGCGCGACGGCCGCGCCGATATCGCCGTCGCCGGCGAGAGCCGTGCGGTCGCCTACGATGGGCTCATCCTCGCCACGGGCGCGAGCGACCGCGTGCTGCCGGTCCCAGGCTGGACTCTGCCCGGAGTCTTCACCCTCGGCGGGGCGCAGGTCGCCCTGAAGGCGCAGGGCTGCGCCATCGGTCGGCGCGTCGTCTTCGCCGGCTCCGGGCCGCTGCTCTATCTCGTCGCCTGGCAGTACATGAAGGCGGGCGTCAAGGTGGCCGCGGTGCTCGATGCCGCGCCGCTCGCGGCCAAGCGCCACCTGCTGCGGGGACTGGCGCTCGCGCCCGATATCGTCCTGCGCGGCATGCGCTTTGCCGCCGAACTGCGACTCAACGGCGTCATGCTGCGCCATGGCATCTGCGATCTCGCCTTCGAGGGGGAGGGCAGGGTGGCCGGCGTGCGCTGGCGTGAGGGGAGGCGGGAGCGGCACCTCTTCTGCGACGGCGCCGGCTATGGCCTGTCGCTCCGGTCGGAGACGCAACTCGCCGATCTTGCCGGATGCGCCTTCGCGTTCAACCAGCGCGACCGAGCCTTCCTGCCGCAACGGGACCCGTCCGGCCGCACCAGTGTCCGCGGCGTCTATATCGCCGGCGACGGGGCCGGCATTGCCGGGGCGGATGCGGCGGAGCTCGCCGGCGAGCGGGCGGCGCTCGCGCTCCTCGAGGACCGCGGCCTGCCGCATGCGCCGGAGCGGGCGGCGGACCTGGAACGAAAGCTCGCCCGGATCGGCTGTTTCCGCGACGTGCTGGAGGCTGCCTTCCCCTTTCCCGCCCAATGGGCGGCGCGCGTGAAGGACGAAACCGTCGTCTGCCGCTGCGAGGAGGTGAGCGCCGGTGCCCTGCGCCATGCGGTGCGCGACTTTTCGCTCGACGAGATCAACCGCCTCAAGGCCGTGAGCCGCATCGGCATGGGCCGCTGCCAGGGCCGCTTCTGCGGCGCGGCGGCGGCCGAACTTCTCGCTGTCGAGACAGGATGCGGCGTCGAGGCCGTCGGGCGGCTCAGAAGCCAGCCGCCGGTCAAGCCGGTGCCGCTCACGCTGATGCCGCAGGAGGCCGCGGAATGAGCCCGCGCCTTCACGTCGATGTCGCCGTGATCGGCGGCGGGCTCGTCGGCAGCTCGGCGGCGCTGGCCCTCAGCCAGATGGGCATGCGCGTGGCGCTGCTCGACCGGCGCTATTGCGGCGCGCAGGCGAGCGGGGTCAATTACGGCGGCGTGCGACGGCAGGGCCGGCCGCCCGAGCAGTTGCCCCTGTCCCAGCGTGCCCATGCCGTCTGGCCACGGCTCAAGGCCCTCATCGGCATCGATGGGGAGTTTCTGCGCTCGGGCCATCTCAAGCTCGCGATGAGCGAGGCCGACATGGCGTTGCTGGAGGCTTACGCGGCGACGGTCGCCGACTGCGGCCTCGACCTCGAACTTCTCGGCCACAACGAGCTGCACCGGCGCTTTCCGTGGCTCGGCGACGCGGTCGGTGGCTCCTTCTGCGCGGGGGACGGTCATGCCAATCCGCGCCTCGTGGCGACCGGCTTTGCCGCCGCCGCCCGCCGCGCCGGCGTCCACGTCCTCGAGAACACTCCCGTCACGGGCCTGGCCCGCAATGGCGCCGGCTTCGCCCTGGAAGCGGGGGAGGGGCTGAAGCTCACCGCGGGCGTTGTCATCAACAGCGCCGGCGCCTGGGCCGATCGTTTCGCGGCCGACTTCGGCGAGCCGGTGCCGCTCCGGCGCATCTATCCCTCCATGGTGGTGACGGAGCCGCTCGCGCCGGTGCTCACCGTCAACATCGGCATGGAGGGGGGCGGCATCTACGCCCGGCAGGTCGAGCGCGGCAACTGCATCGTCGGCGGCGAGCGGGCCGAGGCGCTGGCGGATGCGGACTTCTCGCGCCCCCGTTCGGACGGGGCGCTCGCCATCATGAGCCGTGCCGCCGCGCTCTTTCCCGGCCTTGCGAAGGCCCAGGCCATCCGCTTCTGGAGCGGCACCGAGGCCGAGATGCCGGACAGGAACCCGGTCATCGGCCCGAGCCTGACGACGCCGGGCCTCATCCACGCCTTCGGCTTCTCCGGTGCCGGCTTCCAGATTGCACCGGGCGTCGGCGAGGTGCTGGCGGAGCTCGTCCGCGACGGCCGGACCACAACGCCGATCGAGGCCTTTTCCATCGCCCGCTTTGCGGCGGGCGCATCGACCGACCGCACCACCCTCGGCTCGGGTGCGGGGAAGGAGCAAGAGCCGCAAAGAAGGGGAGCCTGACAGTGATGACGAACCGCACCATCCTCTTGGCCGGGGCCGCGGCCCTCGCCCTCGGCCACGCCACCGCCGTGTCCGCTGAGACGAAGACGCTCTATGTCGGCATGAACGGCGGCAATTTCGAGCGCACCTACACCCAGGCCGTCTTCCCGGACTTCGAAAAGGCCAACGACGTCAAGATCGTCGTCGTGCCGGGCACCTCGTCCGACATCCTTGCCAAGGCGACGGCGGCCAAGGACAAGCCGCAGATGCACGTCATGTTTCTCGACGACGGCGTCATGGTGCGGGCCATCGGGGCAGGGCTGTGCGAGAAGCTGAAGCCGAGCCCGGAGCTCGACGAAATCCTGCCCAACGCGCGGCTCAAGGGCGACATGGCGGCCGGCGTCGACCTCGGCATGACGGGCCTTGCCTACAACAAGAAGCTGTTCGACGAGAACGGCTGGACGGCGCCGACCTCGTGGATGGACCTCGCCGACCCGAAGTTTCAGGGCAAGGTCGTCTTCCAGTCCGCCGCCGCCTCGTCCTTCGGCCTGCACGCGTTCCTCATGTTCAACCGCATCCAGGGCGGCAGCGAGGACAACGTCGAGCCCGGCTTCGAGAAGTTCCGCGACACCATTGGCAAGAACGTCATCGAATTCATCCCCAATTCGTCGAAGATCTCGGAGATGGTGCAGACCGGCGAAGCCGCCATCTTCCCGCTGACGCCGACCTCCGTCGCGACGCTGAAGGACAAGGGCATCCCCGTCGAATACGCCCAGCCGAAGGAAGGCTCGGTGGTACTGATGGTGGCCGAATGCGTCATTGCCGGCAATTCGGAGCCCGAGCTCGCCCAGAAGCTCGCCGCCTATCTCTTGTCGGCCGAGGCCCAGTCGAACGCGCTCGCCGCCGGCAATATCGTGCCATCGAACCCGAAGGCGAAGGCGCGCACGCCAGAGGCGGAGAAGAAGCTCGAGGTCTTCCACGGCTACATGAAGACCGCCGTGACGCTCGACTGGGACGTGATCAACGCCAAGCGGCCGGAGTGGAATAGCCGCTGGAACAAGACGATCGAGCAGTAGGGCACGCTGCCGCCCGCTCCATCGAGGGGTGTTGCTGGTGACATGCCCGCGCGCGTGGCGGGCATGTCGGTCCGTCACGCCGGTCCGCGCCGGTGGCGATGTACAGCGTCGAAAATCGCATAAGGAAGATTATGGAACTTATTAGAACGAGCCGAGGTCTCTGTCGGTGGTATAGCGCTATCTCCCATCCCGGGCGGCCGGCGATCGCGTCGTCTTCATTTTTTCCCTTTGGTTGAAAGTCCATCTCGTTGCACCGCGGTGCCCCAGGGCTAGACTTGGCTTAAAGCTCGGTCATGCGGCAGCGCATGTTTTGGTTGTGATCCTGGAGGTTGTGATGGGCGGTTCCGGCCAGATGGCGAATGGATATATCGCATGCGGCAAGCTCCGGGTCGCTGCACCGCTTCATGCCTTCATCGCCGAGGAAGCGCTGGTGGGCACGGGCATCGCGCCCGCCGATTTCTGGCAGAGACTGGAATCGATCATCGCAACCTTCGCGCCGCAAAATCGGGCGCTGCTGGCGAAACGGGACGCACTACAGGCGCAGATCGACGCGTGGCACCGCAGCCGCGCCGGTGCCCCACACGAAGCCGCGGTCTATGAGCTGTTCTTGAAGGAAATCGGATACATCGTTGATGATGAAGGAGATTTCTCCGTAGGAACCACGGGCGCCGATCCGGAGATCGCCGAGCTCGCCGGGCCGCAGCTCGTCGTGCCGGTGATGAACGCGCGCTATGCGCTCAACGCCGCCAATGCCCGCTGGGGCAGCCTCTATGATGCGCTCTACGGCACCGATGGGCTCGACGGCACGAAGCCACCGCCGGGCCCTTACGATCCGGCGCGCGGCGTCAGAGTCATCGCTTTCGGCCGACGGGTGCTAGACCAGCACGTGCCGCTGGCTTCCGGCTCGCATGCTGAAGCCCGGCGCTACGCTGTCGATGGTGCCACGCTCACCGTGCAGCTTGCGGACGGCAGCACCACGGGTCTTGCAGATGCAGCGCAATTCGTCGGCTTTGCCGGGGGGCACGGAGCCCCGGAGGCGCTCGTCTTCACAAAGCACGGCCTTCACCTTGTCGTACATTTCGACCGCGGCCACCCAATAGGCGGCACCGACGCGGCCGGCATCAGCGATATCGAGCTCGAGGCGGCGCTGTCGACCATCATGGACTGCGAGGATTCCGTCGCGGCCGTGGACGCGGAGGACAAGGTCGCCGTTTATCGCAACTGGCTCGGCCTGATGCGCGGTGATCTTGTCGAGACCTTTGTGAAAGGCGGCCGCACCGTGACGCGCCGCCTGGCGGCGGATCGGCTCTACAAGCGCCCGGATGGCGGGGAACTGCGCCTCAAGGGGCGCAGCCTGATGCTCGTGCGCAATGTCGGCCACCTGATGACGACGGATGCGGTGCTGGACGACAACGGCGGCGAGATCCCAGAAGGCATCCTCGACGGCATGGTGACCGCGGCCATCGCCCTGCACGACATCGGCCCGGCTGGCCGGAGGGCGAATTCGGCCAAGGGCCAGATGTACATCGTCAAGCCCAAGATGCATGGGCCCGAGGAGGTTGCCTTCGCCGATGCACTCTTCGCTGCCTTCGAGGATGCCCTGGGCCTTGCGCGCAACACGCTCAAGATGGGTGTGATGGATGAGGAGCGCCGCACGAGCGTCAACCTCAAGGCTGCGATCCGCGCCGCCAGAGATCGCATCTGCTTCATCAACACGGGCTTCCTCGACCGCACGGGTGACGAGATTCACACCTCCATGGAGGCGGGTCCCATGGTCCGCAAGGCGGACATGAAAGCATCCACCTGGATCAAGGCGTATGAGGACGGCAATGTCGATATCGGCCTTGCCGTCGGTCTCGACGGCCACGGCCAGATCGGCAAGGGCATGTGGGCCATGCCCGACCTGATGCACGCCATGCTCGAGCAAAAGCTCAGCCATCCGCTCGCCGGCGCGACCACCGCCTGGGTGCCCTCGCCCACAGCGGCGACCCTGCACGCGCTCCACTATCTGGCGGTCGATGTCGCCGCCCGGCAGGCGGAGATCCGCAAGCGTCCCCAAGCCCGGCGGTCGGATCTCCTCACGCTGCCCCTGGTCGACCGCGTGAACTGGTCGCCGGAAGAAATCGCAGAGGAGGTCGACACGAACGTCCAGAGCCTTCTCGGCTACGTGGTGCGCTGGGTGGATCAGGGGGTCGGTTGCTCCAAGGTACCGGACATTCACGACGTCGGCCTGATGGAGGACCGCGCCACGCTGCGCATCTCGGCGCAGCATCTCGCCAACTGGCTGCGCCACGGCATTGTCTCGCGCGATCACGTAATGGAGGCCTTGAAGCGGCTCGCGGCGGTCGTCGACCGTCAGAATGCTGGCGATCCCGCCTATCGACCGATGGCACCCGATTTCGAGGCTTCGCTGGCCTTCCAGGCGGCTTGCGCTCTCGTCTTCGAGGGAACGCGCCAGCCGAACGGCTATACCGAGCCACTGCTTCACCGCTTCCGCCGCCTGCGCAAGGAGAAGGACCGGGCCTGAGCGATCCCCTCACCCCGCCTGCCCGGGCTACCGGGCGGGTGCGGCCGGAACCGCATGGCGGTGCGCGGCGTTGCTTCCCATATGACCAGTGAGGTCTTTTGGCACTGCGTCGAAACCGAAGGAGCCAAGCATGGGCGATCCGCGCAAGACCCGCAATGAGCAGGAGCGCGACAAGGCTGAGAAGAAGCAGCATCAGGACGAACTGCTGGACGAGGCGCTGGAGGAATCGTTCCCCGCCAGCGATCCGCCATCACAGACCCAGCCTACGCCGAAGCACAAAAAAGAAAATAAAGACAGATAGTTGCGGATCGAATTTAATCAGAAACCGTAATCGTCATGCCGTCATAGGCCGGCTCGACGTGGGCCGGCACTTGCCGGCTCAGGGTGGCGTAGTCGAGATCGGTGTGCAGGTTGGTCAGCACGGCACGCCGCGGCGCCACCTCGTCGATCAGCGCCAGCGCCTCCGCGAGGCTGAAATGGCTCGGGTGCGGCGTGTAGCGCAGCGCGTCGATGATCAGCACGTCGAGGCCGCGCAGCAGCGCCTTCGCCTCCTCCGGCATGGCGCTGACGTCGCTCGCATAGGCGAGCCCGCCGAAGCGGAAGCCGAGCGCGTCGATATTCCCGTGTACCATGCGAAAGGGCAAGGCAGCGAGCGTGCCGCCCGGCCCGTCGATGTGCACCTCGCGCCCGCTTGTGAGGCGATGCTCGACGAGGATGGGCGGATAGTCGCTGCCAGGCGGCGTGATGAAGCAATAGCCGAACCGGGTGCGCACCTGCGCGCTGGTGCGCTCGTCGAGATAGACGTCGATGCAGCGGCGCATCGTCAGGACGAGCGGCCGCAGGTCGTCGATGCCGTGGGTATGGTCGGCGTGCTCGTGCGTGAAGAGGACGGCATCGAGGTGGCGCACGTCGCTGTCGAGCAGTTGCTCGCGCAGGTCGGGCGACGTGTCGACGAGCACCGTCGTCGCCGCGTCCCTCGCTTCGCGCCGCTTCTCGACCAAGATCGAGCAGCGGCGGCGCCTGTTGCGCGGCTCGGCAGGGTCGCAGGCTCCCCAACCCATTCCGACGCGTGGCACCCCGCCGGAGGATCCGCAACCGAGAATGGTCACGGTCAGCGTCATGCGGCGCTTTCCCCGGCCCCCTGGCTGGCTTTGGTGAAGAGGCGCCGGAAGTTGTCGGTGGTGATCGCGGCCATCTCGGCCGCCGTCACGCCGTGCACCTCGGCCAGCACTTTGGCCGTATGCACAACGAAGGCGGGCTCGTTGCGCTTGCCGCGATTGGGAACGGGCGCGAGATAGGGCGCATCCGTCTCGACGAGCAGCCGCTCGCGCGGCACGCGCGCCGCGATGTCGCGCAGCTCCTGCGAGCCCTTGAAGGTCAGGATGCCCGAGAACGAGACATGGAGCCCGAGCTCGACGCCGACGCGGGCAAGCTCCGGCCCGGACGAGAAGCAGTGCAGGATGGCCTGGAACGCGCCCTTCCCCATCTCGTCCTCGAGAATGGCGATCATGTCGTCGTCGGCGGCTCGCGCATGGATGACGAGTGGCAGGCCCGTCTCCCGCGCCGCAGCGATATGGGTGCGGAACACCGCCTGCTGCACGTCCCGCGGGCTGCGATCGTAGTGGTAGTCGAGCCCCGCCTCGCCGATGGCGATGCAGCGCGGGTGGCGCGACAACGCAACGAGCTCGGCCGCCGTGACGTCAGGCTCCTCGCCAGCATTGTGCGGATGGGTCCCGACCGTGCAGGAGACGCCCGCAAAACGCTCGGCAAGGGCCGCGTAGGCGGGAAACTGCCCGACGCGCGTCGAGATGGTGACGAGATGGCCGACACCGGCCGCACGCGCCCGCGCCACCACGGCATCGAGCTCGCTGGCGAAATCCGGGAAGTCGAGGTGGCAGTGACTGTCGACCAGCATCAGGCCTTCGCCTCCTGCGGCTCCTCCTCCACGAAACGCGGGAAGATGGGCGCGGGGGCCGGCAGCACGCTGCCCGCGACAAGGCGACCGGCGGGGCCGAGCGCGTCGAACCGACGCCGATCTTCGTCGACGGCGAGAAGGTCGAGCAGGCGCGTGGCGGCGGTCGGCGTGACGGGCTGCGCGAGGATGGCGACGTTGCGCAGCACCTCCGCCGTCACGTAGAGCACGGTCGCCATGCGGGCGGGGTCGCTCTTGCGCAGGGCCCAGGGCTCCTGGCCGGCGAAATAGCGGTTCGCCTCGCTCACCACCGCCCAGACGTCGGCGAGCACGGTGTGCAGGGCATAGTTCTGCATCGCCGCCCGCGCCCTGGCGAGAAGTCCGTCCGCCGCGCCGAGCAGCGCTTCGTCTGCGGCAGTGAAGGCGCCGGGTTCGGGCACCCTGCCCTCGCAGTTCTTGGCGATCATCGACAGGGAACGCTGCGCGAGATTGCCGAGGTCGTTGGCGAGGTCCGCGTTGATGCGGTTGACGATGGCCTCGTGGCTGTAGTTGCCGTCCTGGCCGAAGGGCACCTCGCGCAGGAAGAAATAGCGCAGTTGGTCGACGCCGTAGGTGCCGGCGAGCGCGAAGGGGTCGATGACATTGCCGACCGACTTCGACATCTTCTCGCCGCGGTTGAACAGGAAGCCGTGGCCGAAGACGCGCTTCGGCACCTGCAGCCCGGCCGACATCAGGAAGGCCGGCCAGTAGACGGCGTGGAAGCGCACGATATCCTTGCCGATGATGTGCACGTCCGCCGGCCAGTAGCGCCAGCGCGGCGAGCCCTCTGTGTCGGGATAGCCGAGCCCGGTGATGTAGTTGGTGAGCGCGTCGACCCACACATACATGACGTGGCCGGGCGCGTCCGGCACCGGCACGCCCCAGGTCAGTGTGGTGCGCGAGATCGAGAGGTCCTGCAGCCCGCCCCTGACGAAGCTCATCACCTCGTTTCGCCGGCCTTCCGGGCCGATGAAGTCGGGATTGCTCTCGTAGAGCGCGAGGAGCCGGTCCTGATAGGCCGAGAGGCGGAAGAAGTAGGTCTTCTCCTCCGTCCATTCCACCGGCGTGCCTTGCGGGCCGAGGCGCACGCCGTCGGCGTTCAGCGTGGTCTCGCTCTCGTCGTAGAAGGCCTCGTCGCGGACCGAGTACCAGCCCGCGTAGGTGTCGAGATAGATGTCGCCGGCGTCCGCCATGCGCTTCCACAGCGCCTGCGAGGCGGCGTAATGGGCGGGCTCGGTCGTGCGGATGAAGCGATCGCGCGCCACGGCGAGCGTATCGCACATCTTCTCGAAGAGCGCTGTGTTGCGGTCGGACAGTTCGCGCGGGCCGATGCCTTCCTTCGCCGCCGTCTGCGTCATCTTGAGGCCGTGCTCATCGACGCCGGTCATGAAGAAGACGTCGTAGCCATCGAGCCGCTTGAAGCGGGCGATGGCGTCGGCCGCCACCGCCTCGTAGGCGTGGCCGATGTGCGGCGCGCCATTCGGATAGGAGATGGCGGTCGTGATGTAGAAGGTCTCGGGATGGCCCATGCCCAATCGTGTCCGAATGTCGCTGGCTCAGGCGGCTTCGCCGTGACGGAGGGCGCCTGCCAGGTCGCTGAATATCGACAGAACCAGGGGGCGGCGGTCGAGATGGAACACCTGCGCTTCACGCGCCGCACCGCGGCTCTTCTCCCACACCTCGACCAAGGGCGCAAGGCGAGCTGCACCTTCCCCCGCCCGGGCATGAATGGTCTGCGTGACGAACATGTCGATGGTCGCCATGAGGGCCGCAAACGCCTCCTCGCCGTCCCTGCCTGCGCAGGTCTCGGCAAGACCGAGCACCTCGCCCATATCGAACGCCGGCAGGCGGGCGAGCATGGTCCGCACCCGCTCGATGACGGCGATGCGCTCCTCGTCGAGGAGGTCGAGCGCGCCTTGCACCGAGCCCTGTGCCAGGGCGGCCGCGCGCGCCCTGAGGCCGGGCTCGATCGCATCCCAGGGCGCCCCGAGTCCCTCGACCACCCGCTCGATCTCGTCCGGCAGCAGCTCTCCGAGCGCCAGCTTGCGGCAGCGCGAGCGGATCGTGGCCATGACGCGGCCAGGGTTGTGCGTGACGATGAGGAAGATCGAGCGCGGCGGCGGCTCCTCCACGACCTTGAGCAGCGCGTTGGCGCTGGCGACATTGAGGTCCTCGGCGCTGTCGACGATGCAGATGCGATAGCCCCCCGCCCCCGCGGTGGAGCCGAAGACGGCAAGGGCGCGGCGCACGGACTCGATAGCGATGACGCTGGACGGGCCTTTCTTGTCGGTGCCCGGCGTCCGCCGCAGGACGACGAGGTCGGGATGCGACAGGGCCGCGACCTTGCGCGCCACCGGATGGTCCGGCGCGACGGCGAGGTCCCGCACCGCAGGCGCCACGGCGGGATCGGGATTGGCGAGCAGGAAACGCGCCGCCCTGTAGGCGAAGGTTGCCTTGCCGATGCCGCGCGGCCCGCCGATGAGCCAGGCATGGTGCAGGCGGCCGGCCCGCCAGGCGTCGAGAAAAGCGCGCTCGGCCTCGCCATGGCCAACGAGATCGAAATGCTTGCGCGGGTGCGGCGTGAGGCCGTAGCGGTCCGGCTCGGCGCCTTCTTGCTGCGTGGACACCGGTTCACGCGCCATCATCCGCCTCCCCGACCGGGGCCCCGAGAAGCCGGGCTTCCACATGTGACCAGATGTCGGCCGCGACGGCGTCGGCCTCGCGGCTCGCGTCGATGACGACGCAGCGCGCCGGCTCCTCCTGCGCTATCGTGAGGAAGGCGGCGCGAAGCGCTTGATGAAAGCCAATGTCCTCCGCCTCGAAGCGGTCTGTGGCCTCGCTGAGCGCCTGCCGGCGCGCATCGGCCCGTGCGAGGCCTAATTCAGAGGGTAGATCGAGAATGAACGTCAGGTCCGGCCGCGTGGGACCGACAACGACCTCCTCGAGGCGGGCGAGGAAGGTCGGATCGAGATCGCCCAGCGCGCCCTGATAGGCGCGGGTCGAATCGCAGAAGCGGTCGCACAGCACCCATTGCCCGCGCGCCAGTGCCGGGCGGATGGTCGTCTCAAGGTGGTCGTTGCGGGCGGCCGAGAAAAGGATGGCTTCCGCCGCCGGTCCGAGCGCCTTGGCCTTGCCGGCGAGCAGGAAGTCGCGAATGCGCTCGGCCCGCGGCGCGCCGCCCGGCTCCCGTGTCGCGATGGCGTCGATGCCGTGTTGCGACAGGCGGCCGCGCAGGCGTGCCACTTGGGTGGACTTGCCTGCCCCCTCGCCGCCTTCGAAGGTGATGAACCGGCCCCGCGACCGCGTTTCTCCCGGCAAGACGGCCTCTTACAATAGCTTGCTCAGCGCATCGCGAATGGCGCCGGTGCTGAGTTCAAACAGCGCGTCGAAGGCGCGCTGCGACAGGCTGCCCGACTCTACCGCCTCGCCTGTGTATAGCGGGACGACGAGCGCGTCGACATCATCGCGCGTGACGCGCAGGTGGCCGACCTCCATCCCCGCGGCGACCGGCGCCCGCAGCGGACCGCGATAGACGACCTTCACGTCGAGGCGGTCGCTCGTGCCGCGCGGCACCAGCACGCGCACCGCTTCTCGGGCGAGGAGCGGGACGCGGCCCTTCGCGCCCCCGTAGACCTGGGCCTCGTCGATCACCTCGCCGGACCTGAAGAGCTCGCGGGTCTCGAAATTGTTGAAGCCCCAGTCGATCAGTTTGCGCCCCTCGTTGGCCCGCTCGCGCGCGTTGGGCAGGCCGTTGAGCACGACGACCAGCCGCTGGCCGTCGCGCACCGCCGAACCGACCAGTCCGTAACCGGATTCCGCGAGATTGCCTGTCTTCAGCCCGTCCGCACCGATATCCATGGCGAGCAGCGGATTGCGGTTCTGCTGACGGATCTTGTTCCAGGTGAATTCCCGCTCGCCGAATATGGCGTAAAGATCGGGGAAATTCTCGACGAGGTAGAGCGAGAGTTGAGCAAGATCGCGCGCCGTCGTCCGCTGCTCGGGGTCGGCATAGCCGGTCGCGTTGCGAAACGTGCTGTTTCGCAGCCCGATCGCCCTCGCCCGCTCGTTCATGAGGCGGGCAAAGTTCTCCTCGGTGCCGGCGATGCCCTCTGCCAGCGCAATGGCCGCGTCGTTGCCGGACTGGACAATGAGCCCGCGCAGCAGATCGGCGACCGAGACGCGGCTGTTGACGATGGCGAACATGGTCGAGCCGCCCGACGGCGCACCTCCGCGTCGCCAGGCGTTCTCGGACACGATGAATGTGTCCTCGAGCGACAGCCGGCCGGCTTTGATCTCCTCGAAGACCACCGCTGCGGTCATGATCTTGACGAGGCTGGCCGGGACCATCGGTGCATCCGGCGCCTTGGCGAACAGGATGCCGCGCGTGCGCGCATCCATCAGGATGGCGAAATCGGCTGCGGTCTGGAAAGTCTGCGCCGTGGCTGCTCCCGCTGCGACGGCGAGCCACGCAAAGGCCGCGAGGCCGGCAAACAGACGCCGGCAAATGCACCGGCCGCGACCCGATACGGACAACGAAACCGACATCGCTCCCCCATATGGAGGGGGAATGTGCGATGCCGGCGCCGCAAAATCAACGGATGCGGCGAAGCTGCCCTCAGTTGGCCGCCGTTCCCTTGCGGAACGACACGAAGCGCTGCTCCTTGACGAGCGCGAACGGGGTCTCCGCCGCGAAGCGGGCGTTGGCGTTCTGCGGCGCCGCGTAGAAGAGGCTGGCGACGACGGGCTTGCCGGCGGGCGGCACGGCCACCGCCACCGGCACGCCGGCGTTGGGGATGGTGTTGAGGTCGATGAGGTCGTCGATGGTGGCGACCTCCGCCCGCTGGAGGTGAACCGCCGGCGCAGGCGGCGCGGAAGCCACCGCAACGCCTTGCTGACCGAAATCGGGCCGTGGCACGGGCATCGGAATGGCGCGGCTTGCGGCGGTGGCGACCGGCGCTGGCGCGGCCGCAGCAGGCGCATAAGCCATGCTCGGCGCGGCAACCGGGGGCGCCGGCTGGGCCGGTTCGGCCGAGGCGACCATGACAGGAGTCGCCACAGGCGCCGTCGGGGCACCGCCGACGGCCGGCCGGCCATCGATCTGCAGGGTGGCGAGCAGTTTGCGGTCGTCGCTGCCGCGCAGCGAGGCCCGACCCACGTATTCGACCTTCACCTGAGCCGTGCCCGCACGCCGGAAGTCGAGCGCATCGGCGACGCTGCGCGAGACGTCGATGATGCGGCCGCCGTGGAACGGGCCGCGATCGTTGACGCGCACCACCATCGATCGGTTGTTTGCAAGGTTGGTGACGCGCACGTAGCTCGGCAGAGGCAGCGTGGGATGGGCGGCGGCGATCGAGTGTTTGTCGAACACCTCGCCATTCGCTGTCAGACGACCGTGGAAGTCGGCGCCGTACCAGGAGGCCGTGCCGGTGGCCGTGTATTTCTCGTTAAGCTTCGGGACATAGGTCTTGCCGGCCACCTGGTAGGGCTTGCCGGTGTGATCACGTCCACCGCCCTTGGGGACCGGCTTGCCGTCGGCGACGACACGCGGACTGGGGGCGACGCCGTATTTCGGGTCGATCTTGGCAGAGCTCACCTTCTGCGTCGCGCTGCTGCAGTTGGCGAGGCCGAGCGCCAAGACCACGATGCCAGCGCTCTGCAGCGCGAAGCGGAGGGGCGACCGCCCCGTGTCGAAGCTTTCGGATCTGGAAAATGCCGATGAGATGGACGGGGAAACGTTCGCTTTGGTGGCGCCAAGCTCAGTTGTCGCACGATCCATCTGCTGCATCGGCTCGTTCCGTTCTTGCCTGTCGGTGGCCGCACGCTGCCGTCGGAAGGGCGCGACCGATGCGCCGGACCTTGGATTTGAACACCACCGAAGTGTCGCTGTAATCCGATGAATGGAGCGTTAAGGCCTCACATCCGACAAAGCAAGCTTGCAATGCGAAAGTGCAACCCACATTCCGAAGGCGAAACGAGCCTTCGGAATGCGACGAAATTGCGGCGCCTCTGCCCCATTGTCGTCGTGTCGTGCGTTGCAGGGTGTCGTGCCGGCCGCGTCGTTCAGCAGTAAAGCTGTCGTGTAGCGACTGTCTGATCGACTATAGCCTCGTCATCCGTCTTGGGCATCGGCGAACCGGGAGACCTCATGAAGACCATCGTGACCATCGCCGAACTCGAGGCCATCTATGGACAGCCCGGCGAGACGTCGACCGTCAAAGTGACCGATTATGTCACGCCCCATTATGCCGCCTTCATCGAGGCATCGCCCTTTGTCGCCCTTGCGACGGTCGGTCCGGAGGGGCTCGATTGTTCGCCGCGCGGCGACGGCCGCGGCTTCGTGCGCCTCCACGATCCGCGCACCCTCATGCTGCCGGACCGGCACGGCAACAACCGCATCGATTCCCTGCGCAACATCGTGCGCGACCCGCGCGTGGCCCTGCTCTTCCTCATTCCCGGTGCCGGCAACACGCTGCGCGTCAATGGCCATGCCCGGCTGACAGTGGACGAAACTCTGCGCGCTTCCTTCGCCGTCGAAGGAAAGCAGCCGCGGACGGTCGTCGTCATCGAGGTGCGCGAGGTCTATTTCCAGTGCGCCCGCGCCATCATCCGCGCCGGCCTGTGGGATCCGTCCAGGCACGTGGCGCCGGACGCGCTGCCAACGCCGGGCGCCATCCTCGCCGCCCTGTCGCAGGACCGTGTCGGCGGTGATGAATACGACAAGGCCTGGCCGGAGCGGGCCAGACAATCGATGTGGTGAGAAGGCTCAGACCGCGGTGCCGTGCAGGTCGTAGGCGTCCGAGCGCTCGACCTTCACAGTGACGATGTCGCCGACGCGCAGCGGACGGCGCGAGGCGACGTAGACATTGCCGTCGATCTCCGGCGCATCCCACTTGGAGCGCCCCTTGGCGACCGTTGGTCCCGCCTCGTCGATGATGACGGGAATGCGCCGGCCGATGCGGCCCTTCAGGCGCTGGGCGCTGACCTTGGCCTGGGCCTGCATGAAGCGGTGCCAACGCTCTTCCTTGACCTCGTCCGGCACCGGCGCGGCGATCTCGTTGGCGGGCGCCCCCGTCACCGGCTCGTAGCGGAAGCAGCCGACCCGGTCGAGCTTGGCCTCCTGCAGCCATTCGAGCAGGAAGTCGAAATCCTCGTCCGTCTCGCCCGGGAAGCCGACGATGAAGGTCGAGCGGATGGCAAGGTCCGGGCACTCCTCGCGCCAGCGGCGGATACGGTCGAGCGTCTTCTCCTGATGCGCCGGACGGCGCATGTTTCGCAGCACCGCCGGGGCGGCGTGCTGGAAAGGAATGTCGAGGTAGGGGAGCACTTTGCCTTCCGCCATGAGGCCGACGACCTCGTCGACATGCGGATAGGGATAGACATAGTGCAGTCGCACCCAGACGCCGAGTTCGCCGAGGGCCGCCGAAAGGTCGAGGAAACGCGCCCTCACCTCTCTGCCGCCATGGGTGCTCGGCGCATATTTGAGATCGAGGCCATACGCGCTCGTGTCCTGCGAAATGACGAGCAGTTCCTTCACGCCGGCCTTCACCAGGCGCTCGGCTTCCCGCAGCACATCCGCGGCCGGACGGCTGACGAGGTCGCCGCGCAGCTTCGGGATGATGCAGAAGGTGCAGCGGTTGTTGCAGCCTTCGGAGATCTTCAGATAGGCGTAGTGGCGCGGCGTGAACTTGATGCCCTGCTCGGGGACGAGATCGATGAACGGATCATGCGCCGGCGGCACAGCCTCGTGCACCGCATCGACCACGGTCTCATATTGCTGCGGCCCGGTGATGGCGAGGACATCGGGGAACTGATCGCGGATCTGGCCCGGCTCGGCGCCCATGCAGCCCGTGACGATGACCTTGCCGTTCTTGGCCATGGCCTCGCCGATGGCGCCGAGCGATTCCGCTTTGGCCGAATCGAGGAAACCGCAGGTGTTGACGATGACGACATCCGCGCCCTCGTGCGTCTTCGTCAGTTCATAGCCCTCGGCCCTGAGGCGCGTGACGATGCGCTCGGAATCGACGAGCGCCTTCGGGCAGCCGAGGGAAACGAAACTGATCTTGGGAGCGTGCTCGCCCATGCCTGTCGCCACCGCTTGAGCGCCGGCATCGCGACGAGAGCCGCGGACGACGCATCATGTCCTTGATAATGATCGTATTCTCGGATCGCGGGCCGGGCCTTCGCCACCCTGAAACGGCTCCAGCCAAAATCCGGGGCCTCGATTGGCACGGAAAGGGCGCCGACGCAACGGTCTTGATGCCGGAAGGTTTCACAAGAGAAGCCCGGCAGTACCTGACTGCCGGGCTCAAGGCTTCGGGAGGAGCCTGCCAAGACCGCATGGAAGAAGACTACATCGGCCCGTTGCCGAAGCAGCCAGCCAGACGAAGGCTTCATCACATGCAATATTCATAACAGATTCGCGCCGCTCTTGCCTCACGAAAATACCGCATCCGAAAGACAGCTTCCTCGCAACGCCCGCGTGCACTGCGCGGTGCCTCAGGATCGATTCAATTTTATTCTTCTGCGACCTGCTACGACGCCCAGTTGTGCTGGAAATCGGCATAAAGGGTCAGGCCACCGCAGGCAAAGATCGTCTGGCCCGTGATGTAGCGGGCCTCCTCCGAGGCGAGAAAGGCGAAGACGGGCGCCATATCATCGACATCAGCGGCGAAACCCATGGGGATGTGACTTTCGACCGCCGCTCGCGACGCCGGATCCTCGACCCAGCCCCTGTTCAGCTCGGTCGCCGTGGCGCCCGGTCCGACGGCATTGACGCGGATCCCCCGGGCAGCGAACTCCAGCGCCAGCGTCCGCGTCAGGTTGGCGAGCCCGCCCTTGCTGATGGAATAGGCGAGATAGCCGGGCTTGGGGATGATCTCGTGCACGCTCGTCGTGTTGATGATCGCGCCGGGAGCCTTGCGCGCGAGAAGATGACGCGCCACGGCGCGGGCGCAATTGGCCGCGCCGACGAGGTTGACCGCGAGGATGCGCGCGAGCCGTTCATCCTCGAAGGCGTCCCCCGGCGTCGGCGCCTGGATGCCGGCATTGTTGACGAGGATGTCGACATGCCCCCAGGCGGAGACCGCCTCCTCGACCATCGCGTCGACCGCGCGCGGCAGGGATACGTCCGCTGCAAGTGCCAGATGCGGCCGCTCGCCGTGCCCGGCATCCGTCGCAGCGGTCCGCACCGCCGCCAGCGCTGCTGCCATCGCGTCGGCATCCGCCAGGTCGTTGACGGCGACCGTCGCTCCCTCGGCGGCGAAGCGGCGCGCGACGGCGAGGCCAATGCCCCGCGCGCCGCCTGTCACGATGGCCGTGCGCCCTTCGAGACGCTGCGGATTGAGAGCGTGAAAGGTCATGATGCGTCAGGTCCTGGCGTCAGAACGCGTGCGACTCGCCGGGCCGGGAAGCGCCCCTCGTGTTGAGGTAGACCGCGTAGAGCGACGTCGTTCCGCAGATGAAGAGGCGGTTACGCTTAGGACCGCCGAAGCAGACATTGGCCACCACCTCCGGTACCCGGATCTTGCCGATAAGCGAGCCGTCGGGGTCAAAGCAATGGACGCCGTCGCCGGCGCTCGTCCATACATTGCCGTGCACGTCGATGCGCAGGCCGTCGAAGAGGCCGTGGCTACAGGTGGCGAAGATCTCTCCGCCGCTGAGCCTCCCACCCGCGCCAACGTTGAAGCGGCGGATGTGACGCGGACCGTCGTCGACGTGGGTCGCGCCGGTGTCGACCACATAGAGCAACTGCTCATCCGGCGAGAAGGCGATGCCGTTGGGCTTTACGAAATCTGTTGCCACGGCAGCGATCGTGCCGTCCGCCGGATCGAAGCGATAGACGTATGATGCGCCGATCTCGGATGGTGCCGCATCGCCCTCGTAGTCGGAATCGATGCCGTAGGTCGGGTCCGTGAACCAGATCGTGCCGTCCGATTTCACGACCACATCGTTCGGCGAGTTGAGCCGCTTGCCCTCGAAACGGTCGACCAGGATCCGCACGGAGCCGTCCGGCTCGGTGCGCGAGATGCAGCGTCCCTGATGCTCGCAGGAAACGAGGCGCCCTTCCCTGTCCACCGTATGGCCGTTGGTGTTTCGGGCCGGTTGGCGGAAGACGGAGACGGACCCGTCCGTCTCGTCCCAGCGCATGATGCGGTTGTTGGGAATATCCGACCAGATGAGATAGCGCCCCGCCGGGAAATAGGCCGGCCCCTCGGCCCAGCGGCATCCTGTATAGAGCTTTTCGAGATGGACATTGCCGAAGACGAGGCGCAAGAAGCGCGGGTCGATCACCTCGAAATCATTGCTCAGCATGGGCATTTTCTCCCGATCGCCGTTGTTCTCGAGAAGGCGCGCCCGGCCCGCCATCGGCTCAGACGATCGGCGCACGGGACGCAAGAGGCGTGAACGAGGCGAGATTGGGAGACTTGCCGGCGGAATGCAAGGCCGGCTCCGGACCGCTCCGTCCGGCAGAACTTGGAGGCAGGAGCGGCCGGAGATGAGCTGCTAGCTGTCGAGGATCCCCTCAAAGCCGCCAAAGATCATACGCTTGCCGTCGAAAGGCATCTGCTCGCCCATGGCGCGCATGCGCGGATCCGTCATGATCTTCTCATTGGCGGCATCGCGCGCCGCCCGCGTGGGATATTCCACCCAGCTGAAGACCACGACCTCGTTGTCCTTGGCCTGCACGGCCCGGCGGAAATCGGTGACCTTGCCCTCCGGCACGTCGTCGCCCCAGCATTCGACGACACGGGTGGCGCCGAGCTCCTTGAACAGCACCGCCGCCTCCGCGGCATGTTTGCGGTAGATTTCCTTGTTCTCGGCCGGCACGGCCGCAACGAATCCTTCCACATAAGGCATCGCGATGTCCTCCTTCGTGGCAGCGCTGACCATCCGGCCCGCAGCGTACCAATAAATCAGTTGATATCAACATAATCTGGCGTTGTCAAAGTCAGGGACGTGGGCGGCGCATTGTCGGGCGCGATGCCCGCCGTTACCCTCCTTGCAGCATGCCGACGCTCCGGGTTTTCGATGCGCCCGGTTCCGTGCCGGCGCCGGCGGCAGCCTCCCACCAGTCGCCGAGGGCATCGATCAGCGGCACGAGCCTCTCCCCCGCGGGCGTGAGGTCATATTCGACGCGCAGGGGATAGCCGTCGAACTCCGTGCGCTTGACGATGCCGGCCGCCTCGAGCTTGCGCAGTTCGAACGACAGCATCTTGTGCGAGATCGTGGGGTTGTCCCGGCGCAGGTCGCTAAAACGCTTCGTGCCATCCTTCAGGTAGTAGATCAGGAGGGTCGGCCAGCGCCCGCTGAGCACCTGCATCACCTCCTCGATGGGGCAACGGGAGACAAGATCCTTCATCGGCGCCTCGTGGTTGCAAAAAAGTGCGTAATTTACACGGCTCTCCGGTCGAGTAGGGTCCGGGCTCGCTGCGCAGCGTGATCACGAGAAATCACGGGAGATCGATCTTGGAGCCGATCCTACTTTACGGCTTCCCCTCGGGAAGCTCCATGGGACTTGTCGCGGCGCTCGAATGGCTGGGCAAGCCCTACCGGCTGTGCCTGGTGGACATGCTCGGCGACATGCGCGAGCCGTCGTACGCCCGGCTCAATCCGCGCCATGAGACCCCGGTCTTCATCACGGACAAGGGTGAGTTGCTGACGGAGACCATGGCCATCGCCGCCTGGCTCGAGGCGCGGGATAGCGACCGGCGCATCAGCTTCGCCCCCCTGTCGCGTGAGGCGGACCGGATGCACCAGCTGATGGCCTTCGTGAACACGGGTTTTACCGGCGCCTTCTCGCCGCTGTGGGCCGCCCTCGAGATGGAAGATCCCGACCCCGCCGTGCAGACGGCGCTGCGCGACTTCGGCCGCCGCGCCGTCATCGAGCGCCACGACAAGCTGGAAGGCATGATCGGGCAAGGCCCGTTCCTCGTCGGTGAGCGGCCGAGCCTCGCGGACGCCGTCCTCGTCGGCGTCGCCCGCTGGCTCGACTTTCACGAAGTCGCCGACCGCGGACGCTGGCCGAAGCTGTCCGCCCTGCGCGAGCGGCTGGAAGGCGATCCCGCCGTCATCCACGCCACGAAGCTGGAGAATGGCGAAGCCTCATCCGGCACGGGCGCCCTCCTCGGCCACATGCCGCTTGACGAGGTGATCGAGAGGTTCGGCGTGTAGGCCAGCGCGCAGCCCGGGAAAAGGCGGCGCCCTGTCTACGGCCCGGTCCTGCCCGCGATCGGGCACGCCATTCCTTGCCCGCCAGCCGGAAAAGCGGCGGGTTTTTTTAGGTACCATGTTTCAGGGAAGATAAGATGAACGATTCGGAAGTTCTTGGGATGAACCACGCCGAAGTGAAGCGCGCAATTATTGATCGGGCTAACTTGCCACCCATGTTCCCTACACATAGGCATTCGCCGCAGTTTTGGGAACAGCTTGGCCGCACCATCGCAACCTTCGGATTTCTGGAAGAAGTCTTAGGCAAAGCAATCTTTGCGTTCACGGCAACCCGGCAATATAGCCCCGAAGAAATCGACGCGGCCTATCAAGCTTGGCTACCGCAGCTTGAGCGAGCCTTGACGGATCAGCTTTGGAATTTGGCCGAATACTATGGAAAAGCCGCGCGGAATAACCCGGCTGCCACAACCGAAAACATAGACGAACTGGTTGAAGACATTAAGAAGGCAACCATTATTCGTAACGTGCTTTGTCACGGCTCATGGCGAATGCCGGATGAAAACGGCGCGTCCATACCGCTATTTATCAACCGACAGAAAGAGAAGTTCGATACCGCAATTGACCTTGCATATTTGAAAAAGGTTCAGGGGCATGTCGTGGAATTGGTTTGCAGCGTCATAGACACCGTGACGCATATGGGTTGGCAGTTTCCCGGCGGCGCAGGGCCGGGAAAGCCGATCATGTAGCGAAGTTATGTGCTGGATTCGCCGCACCTGCTATCATGTTCAGCCCGCACTTTCGGGAAGGGTGCAGGCTTCATGCGTCCCTTGCGAGCCTCACCATCGTTCACGTCCGCGTGATTGCAAGGGCCGCGCGAGCCGCCAAGTGTGGGCATAAAGCCCCGATCCTACCGCCCGATTTGCTGTAGTAGACCGTTAGTAGATTTTTCAAAATTCAGAAAAACGCAATAAAATCAATGCATAATGGCGGATGGGGTGGGATTCGAACCCACGGTACGGTTGCCCGCACGGCGGTTTTCAAGACCGCTGCCTTAAACCACTCGGCCACCCATCCTCGCCGGCTGCATTCTTCTGACGGCAGAGGCCGCCGTTGACAAGGGCCAAGGGCGCATCCGGGCCGGTCGATCCATGCAAGGCGCGCCGGCGCGGCCTTGCCGCCCGCGGGCGGTGTGGAAGATGGCGGCATGGACGATGCTGGCGAAGCTGTCGCAAGCCTCTACGAGCGCCATGCCCACCCCTTCGACCGCTCGCGCGGCCGCAGCCTCCTCGAGTGCGGCTGGCTCGACCACTTCCTCGCCGCCGTCGGCGGGGAGCGGAGCGTGCTCGACCTCGGCTGCGGCGCGGGCGAGCCGCTGGCCTGCTATCCCGCGGCGAGCGGCTGCGCCGTCACCGGCGTCGATTCCGCGCCGAGCCTCATCGGGCGCTGCCGCACGCGCTTCCCTGCGCAGCAATGGCTCGTCGCCGACATGCGCTGCCTCGCCCTCGGCAGGACATTCGGCGGCATTCTTGCCTGTGACCGTTTCTTTCACCTGCAGCCGGACGACAAGCGCGCCATGTTCGGCGTCTTCACGGCGCATGCGCGCAAGGGCACGGCGCTGATGTTCACGAGCGGCCCGGCGCGCGGCGAGGTTCTCGGCACCTTCGAGGGCGAGCCGCTCTACCACGCCAGCCTCGACGGCGCGGAATACGAGGCCCGCCTCGCCGCTGCCGGCTTCCGGGTGCTCGACCATGTGGTGGACGACCATTCTGCAGCGGCCACACCGTCTGGCTCGCCGCGCGCTGAACGGTCCGGCCGAAGCCGGCGGATGGCTTCAGGCTGCCCTGGAAGCCGGGCGCCTGCGGACGGCGGAATGCTTCAATGGTTCCGGCCGTGGCTCGGGAGCCACGATCCGGCCCCAGACGACGGGGACGGGGTCCGGCGCGAGCAGCCAGGGCTCGTCACTGTCGCAGCAGCGCCCGAAGGCGCGGCCGGCAGCCTCGGCGGCCCGGACAAGGTGGGCCTTGTGCATCTCCTTGAGCAGTGCGGCAGCGATCATGGCACCCTCCGACTGTCGCCATGAGAGATCATCATGGTTAACGCTTCCTGAAGGCGCTCGCCCCCGCGCCCATGGCCAAACGGCCGCCGGCGCGTCATTCTGTCACCGGGCAGCACCGAGGGGACAACAGCCATGATCGCCGGCACCACATCCACGACCCCGACGCGAGCCGTCGGGCGCCTGTTCCTGCGTACCGCCGTCGTCGCCGGCCTGGCCGGCCTCAGCCTCGGCATTTTCATGGGCGCGTCGCACGACCACACCTTCCGCACCGTGCACGCGCACATCAATCTCGTCGGCTGGGTCTCACTCTTCCTGTTCGGGTTGTTCTACGCGCTGCTGGGAACGGCTTCGACCCGCCTGGCGAAGATCCATTACGGGTTGGCGACCGGCGGGCTCATCCTGTTCGCAGTCGGCCTTCCCAGGATCGCCCTAGGGCTGCCCTGGGGTGAGCCGGTCGCGATCCTGGCGTCCTTTGCGACCCTGTTTTCCATGGCGCTCTTCGCCTATGTGGTCTTCACGGCCGGCGAGGCGGCGAATCCCGCCGCAGGCTAGCTGGCCCGCGGGATTGGCGCCGGTCTGGGAAAAACAACCTTGACCGCGCCCCTGCCGACGTGGTGTTTCCGATCCGTTCCCGTCCCTGCGGCAGCCATGCGATACTGCCGGCGGGGCGAATCGGTTTTCCACGAGGGTTTGGACGGCGGCAATGACGGATTCGGGCGATCTGTTCGGCGGTGGCGGCAACGCAGTGGCGGCCCGCAAGTCACGCCCGTCCGCGAAGCTCCCGGTGGACGAGGCGCTCTCGCCCGGCCGTGCCAACGGCACGCCCACCGAGGCCGGCTACACCGCCGCCTCCATCGAGGTGCTCGAGGGGCTGGAGCCGGTGCGTCGGCGCCCCGGCATGTACATCGGCGGCACGGACGAGAAGGCACTGCATCACCTCTTCGCGGAGGTTATCGACAATGCAATGGACGAGGCCGTGGCCGGCCATGCGACCTTCATCGAGGTCGAGCTCGAGGAGAGCGGCTTCCTGCGCGTGACGGACAACGGTCGCGGCATCCCCATCGATCCGCACCCGAAGTTCCCCGAGAAGTCGGCGCTCGAGGTCATCCTCACGACGCTGCACGCAGGCGGCAAGTTCGACTCCAAGGTCTACGAAACCTCCGGCGGCCTGCATGGTGTCGGCGTCTCCGTGGTCAACGCGCTGGCCGAGCGGCTCGAGGTGGAGGTGGCGCGCAGCCAGATGCTCTATCGCCAGGTCTATGCGCGCGGCGTCGCCATGGGGCCGCTGGAGACCGTCGGGCGGGTGCAGAACCGGCGCGGCACCACGGTGCGCTTCAAGCCCGATGCGGCCATCTTCAAGGAAGGCGCGACGTTCAATCCGCGCCGCCTGTTCAAGATGGCGCGCTCCAAGGCCTATCTCTTCGGCGGCGTGGAGATCCGCTGGCGCTGCGCCCCCTCCCTCGCCGAGAAGCAGGAAGGCGTGCCGAGCGAAGCGACCTTCAAGTTTCCCGGCGGCCTCAAGGACTATCTCGCCCGCGAGATCGACGGCAGCGAACTTGTCTGCGACCAGATCTTCTCCGGCCGCGTCGACAAGCCGGGCGGGCACGGCTCGCTCGAATGGGCGGTGGCGTGGCTGTCACGCGACGACGGCTTCGTATCTTCCTACTGCAACACCATCCCCACGCCTGAGGGGGGCACGCATGAGTCGGGCCTGCGCATGGCCCTGCTGCGCGGCCTGCGCGACCATGCCGAGCGTGTCGGCCAGGCCAAGCGCGCCAGCCAGGTTACCACCGACGACGTGATGGCAACCTGCGCCGGCATGCTCTCGGTCTTCATCCGCGAGCCGGAATTCCAGGGCCAGACGAAAGACAAGCTGGCGACGCTGGAAGCATCGCGCATCGTCGAGGGCGCTGTGCGCGATGCCTTCGACCACTGGCTGGCGGCAGCGCCCCAGCAGGCCTCACGCCTTCTCGACTGGACCATCGAACGTGCCGAGGAGCGCCTGCGCCGCCGCGCCGAGAAGGAGGTGGCGCGCAAGACCGCGACGCGCAAGCTACGCCTGCCCGGCAAGCTCGCGGATTGCACCAATGCCGGCGCGGCGGGCTCCGAGCTCTTCATCGTCGAGGGCGACTCGGCCGGTGGCAGCGCCAAGCAGGCGCGCGACCGCGCCACCCAGGCCGTCCTGCCGCTGCGCGGAAAGATCCTCAACGTCGCCTCGGCCGGCCGCGAAAAGCTGGCACAGAACCAGCAACTCACTGATCTCGTGCAAGCGCTCGGCTGCGGTACCGGCTCGCACTACCGCGACGACGACCTGCGCTACGAAAAGATCATCATCATGACGGACGCCGACGTCGACGGCGCCCACATCGCATCGCTGCTCATCACTTTCTTCTGGCAGCAGATGCCGCGGCTGATCGACAACGGCCACCTCTATCTTGCCGTGCCGCCCCTCTATCGGCTGACGCACGGCGGCAAGACGGTCTATGCCCGCGATGATGCCCATCGCCAGGAGCTGATGGACAGCGTGTTCAGGGGCAAAAAGGTCGAGATCGGGCGCTTCAAGGGCCTCGGCGAGATGCTGCCGGCGCAGCTCAAGGAGACGACCATGGCTCCGGCCAAGCGCCTCCTCTACAAGGTCGTCGTGCTGGCCGAGGCCAAAGGCGACACGACGGACACAGTCGACCGGCTCATGGGCAACAAGCCTGAGGCGCGCTTTGCCTTCATCCAGGAGCGCGCTGCTTTCGCGCGCGAACTCGATATCTGACCCTTGGAAGATCAGTTGCGCTGCAGCCAGGCGGCGAGGGCCGCATTGACCGCATCCGGCCGCTCCATCGTCGAGAGATGACCGCAGCCGGGCACGACGACGAGCGACGACGCGGGGATGGCCGTCGCCATCTCTTCTGCGACCGATGGCGGCGTGATCTCATCCTCCTCCCCGACGAGAACGAGCGTCGGTACGGTGATCAGCGGCAGGTCGGGCCGCGCGTCGGGCCGCGCCATGATGGCGCGCTGCTGGCGGATGAAGGCCTGTGCGCCCGTCTCGACCATCATGCGCCGCACCTCCCCTTCGAGAAGCTTGTCCGCGAGCCGCCTCCGCGCGACGAGGCGCTGCCAGAGCACGGGATGCACCTCCTCGAAGCGCCCCTGCTCCGCGAGCGCGATGAGGCGCCGACGGTTGGCGCTCGCTTCCTCGGTGTCCGGCCGCGCCGTCGTGTCGAGCAATGCAAGCCGCGTCACGCACTCAGGCGCCAGGCGCATGACTGCAAGCGCCACATAGCCGCCCATGGACAGACCGCCGAGGGCGAAGCGCTCCGGCGCTGCGGCGAGGAGGCGTCGTGCCATGCCTTCGAGCGTGTCGTCGAGCCGGTTTTCCGCCACCGTGACGGTGCGTTTCCCGGAGAGAGCGCGTATTTGCGGGGCGAAGAGCGTCCCCGTACAGTTGAGCCCAGGCACAAGCACCAGCGGCTCACCGCCAATGCTATGCAATCGTTCGACAACCGGCCTTTGCGACATTGACTTTGCCCGTGATCCTCTTATGGTCCGCGCAAGCGTAGCGGGCAGTGAGCGGCGACTGACGCGCCGTACGCGTCACGAGGTCTCCCTTGGCCTTAAATCCCATCCGCAGACGCATAATCACGGACGTCGATGTCATTTTCTGATCTTGGCCTGAGCGAGAAGGTTCAACAAGCCGTCGCGGCCGCAGGCTACAACACGCCGACTCCCATCCAGGCGAAAGCGATCCCGCATGTGTTGCAGCGCCGGGACGTCCTCGGCATCGCCCAGACCGGCACCGGCAAGACGGCGGCTTTCACGCTGCCGATGCTGACGCTGCTGGAGCATGGTCGCGCCCGGGCGCGCATGCCGCGCACGCTCATCCTCGAGCCGACGCGCGAGCTTGCGGCGCAGGTGGAAGAGAGCTTCGAGAAGTACGGCACCAACCACAAGCTGTCGGTGGCGCTGCTGATCGGCGGCGTCTCCTTCGGCGATCAGGACGCCAAGATCACCCGGGGCGTCGATGTGCTGATCGCCACGCCCGGACGACTGCTCGACCATTTCGAGCGCGGCAAGCTGCTGCTCACCGGCATCGAGATCCTCGTCATCGACGAGGCCGACCGCATGCTCGACATGGGCTTCATCCCGGACATCGAGCGCATCTGCCGCCTCGTCCCCTTCACGCGCCAGACCCTGTTCTTCTCGGCCACCATGCCGCCGGAGATCCAGCGCCTGACGGGCACCTTCCTGCACAATCCCGTGAAGGTGGAAGTGGCTCGCGCGGCCTCGACGGCCGCGACCATCTCCCAGCGCCTCGTCGCCTCCGGCAGCGAGCCGCACCACAAGCGCGAGACGCTGCGGCGGCTGATCCGCGGCGCCGGCGACGAATTGCAGAACGCGATCATCTTCTGCAACCGCAAGCGTGACGTGGCCATCGTCCTGCGCTCGCTGGAGCGGCACGGTTTCAGCGTCGTCGCCCTGCACGGCGACATGGACCAGCGCTCGCGCATGCAGGCGCTCGACAGCTTCCGTAACGGCAGCACCAAGCTGCTCGTTGCGAGCGACGTCGCGGCGCGCGGCCTCGACATTCCGGCCGTGAGCCACGTCTTCAATTTCGACGTGCCCCATCACGCCGAGGATTACGTGCACCGCATCGGCCGCACGGGCCGCGCCGGCCGCACCGGCTATGCGACCACGATCGTCGCCCCCGGCGACGAGAAGGCCCTTGCCGCCATCGAAACCCTGACGGGCCAAACTGTTGCCTGGGAGGGGCCGACCCTCAGCGAATTCATCGCCTCGGTCGGCTATGCGCCGGAGGATGGCGACCGCCACCGCGGCAGACGCGGCAGCCGGGATCGCGAGCGTGACCGTGACAGGGGGCGTGGACGCGGCGAGCGCGGCCGAGCCGCCGAGGCTCCGCAGCAGCACGCGCCGATCACGCCGGACGGACGCCCCTCGCAGCGTCCCGAAGAGCGGCGGGGCGATCGGCAGCACCAACAGCGGCGCTATGCCGACAGGGACGACGAGACGATCGTCGGCTTCGGCGAGCACGTGCCGAGCTTCATCCTGCGGCCGGTCGTCATCTCGGTCAGCAGCGACGACGAAGGCACGGCTGCCCCGGTGGTCGAGGAGACCGCGGTGCCGGTCGAGACCGTGTCGGAAGCCAGGGCTGAGCGCACGTCGGGCCGCCGGCGTCGTGGCCGCAGGCAAGACAGGCCCGCCGCGGCGGAGGCTGCGCAGCCGGTCGAGGTTCCGGCCTCCGCTACGCCGGAAGCCCCCGGTAAGGCCGAAGAGCTGGCGCCGCCCGTGACGGAGGTCGTGCAGCCCGAGGAAGCCCCTGTCCCGCGCAAGGCCGCCTCGCGTCGCACGGCGAAGGAGGAGCCGGCGACGGAAGCTGATCCGGCTGGCAAGACCCGCAAGCGTGCGCCGCGCAAGGCTGCGGCGAGCCCGGACGTCGCGGACGAGCAGCCGGCGCCGAAGAAGCGCGCCCGCAAGACCACGACGGAGCCTGCAGCTGAAGCCGAAGCCGCGCCTCCCGCGCCTTCCAAGGCGGCCGGCCGAAAGTCGTCCCGCACGGGCGCCGCTGAAGCGGTGACGGCCGAAGCTCCGGCGCGATCGTCCACAACGTCCCGTCGGAAGAAGGCCGACGCCGCGGCTCCGGCCGAGGCGGCCAAGCCGAAGAAGGCCGCCGCCCGCAAGGCTGCGGATGGAGAGGCGGCCAGCGAAGCCGCGCCTGCCGGCAAAACGGCGTCCAGGAAGGCACCAGCGGCTGGGGCCACGGACGCGAAGAAGACAGCTTCGAGAAAGCCTGCCGCCAAGAAGCCTGCGTCCAAGGACGCGGAAGCGCCTGCCGGCAAGCCGGCTGCGAGGAAGCCGCGCAGCAAGAAGGCCGAGGTCGTCGAGGCGGGCGACTGAGCGTACGATGCAGGAGCGCGGCGCTAAGGCTGCGCTCCGGCGATGCCCAAGGCACGGGCGGAGAGATCCGCCAGCATGTCCGGCTCGTCATAGGCGGCGTCCGGCAGCAGCCAGTAGGACAGGGTCACCACCCGGCCGTCCTTGCGCGCATAGGCGAACGGCCGCGAGCCGAGATGCCTGAGGGCCTCGGCAAAGGCGGCGTCCGTCTTGAGATAGACCTCGCCGTCGACCGCGAGCGCGAACATCTTCCCTTCGGCATAGATGCCGAGACCGCCGAACATGCGCCTGATGCAGACCGGGCGGAAAGGCGCAAAGAGTTCGGCGATGTCGTCCGCGGCGCGCAATCAGGCGCCAGCGAGTTGCTCCGGCCGCGCGGGGGTGATGGCGACGGATTCGCCGCATCCGCAGGCCGAGGTCTGGTTTGGATTGTTGAAGACGAACTGAGCCGACAGCTTGTCGACCTTGTAGTCCATCTGCGTGCCGAGCAGGAAGAGGACGGCCTTGGGATCCACAAGGATGGTGACGCCATTGTCCTCGATCACCTCATCACCGGGCTTGATCGCCTCGGCATATTCCATCGTGTATTCCATGCCGGCGCAGCCGCCGTTCTTGACGCCGACGCGCACGCCGACGATCGGCCTGTCGGCGTTGGCGATGATCGCCTTGACGCGCTCGGCGGCCGCGTCGCTCATGCTCATGATCTTGAGGGAGCGAATTGCACCCATTCCGGCTCCTCCTTGCAGGGTTCAAGGCCCTGAGGTCGAGATTCCCACCAAAGATAGTCATTGGGCGGCACAACGTCGAGGGCACGGCGCCCGTCGCCGGTCTCATCCGGCGTCATGCCTACCGCCCATCCTGCTTCGACGGGATGGCGGCGAGGCGCCTCAGTAGACCGTCCAGACGCCGGGCGTGAGCAGTTCGACGAGATGCCCGTCCGGGTCGCGGAAATAGATGCTGCGCCCGCCGCGCGGCCATTCCGTCCGCCCTTCGATGGCGACGCCGTGAGTCGCGAGCCGCGCTTCCCAGGCCGCCAAGTGTTCAGCAGGCACACCAAGGCCCACGTGGAGCGGCCCCTGCCCGTCGTGCGGCGGGATGGTGCCGCCGGGAAGCGTCACGGTCGTCAGCGTCTCGCCTCGTTTGAAGAGCAGCAAGACGCTCGCCGGTCCGAGCGGATAGGCCGCGAAGCGCTGGTCGCTTACCTGAGCCTCGAGCCCCAGCACTTTCTCGTAGAACCTGCGCGCCCGGTCTAGATCGTCCACGTAGAGCGCCGTCTCGACGACCGCCGTGATCCGCGGCTCTGCTTCGCCCGCCATATCGGCCTCACCACATGTCGAGCGCGATGCGCGCCTCGTCGGACATGCGGCTCTGGTCCCACGGCGGATCGAAGACCATGTTGACGACGACGGACTGCACGCCGGGCACGGCCGCGACCGCCCCCTCCACCCAGCCCGGCATCTCGCCGGCTACCGGGCAGCCCGGCGCCGTCAGCGTCATGTCGATCGTCACATTGCGCCCGTCATCGATATCGACGCGATAGATCAGGCCGAGCTCGTAGATGTCGGCCGGGATCTCGGGGTCGTACACCGTCTTCAGCGCCGCCACGATGTCGTCGGTCAGCCGGTCCACCTCGTCGGGCGGCAACTGGTCGGCGAGCTCCATCTCGGGCGCGTTCGGCTTCACGTCGCTGCTGTCGGCTTGCGTCACGAATGCCTCCTCAGGCGAACAGCCGTTCGGCCTTCATCAATGCGTCGGCGAGGTTATCGACCTCCTCGAGCGTATTGTACAGGGCAAATGAGGCGCGGCATGTCGACGTCGTCCCGAAGCGCGCGAGCAGCGGCATGGCGCAATGCGTGCCTGCGCGAACCGCAACCCCGGCGCGATCGATGACGGTGGCGACGTCATGGGCATGCGCTCCCTTCATCTCGAAGGACACGATGGCCCCCTTGTGCGCCGCGCGGCCAATGATGCGCAGGGCGTTCAGGGCGCCGAGCCGCTCATGGGCATAGTCGCGCAGCTTCTCCTCATGGGCGAGGATCGCCGTGCGCCCGAGCTTCTCGACGAAGCGCACCGCGGCACCAAGGCCGATCGCCTCGACGATCGGCGGCGTACCCGCCTCGAAGCGATGCGGCGGGGCGTTGTAGGTGACGGTGTCCGTCGTGACGGTCTCGATCATCTCGCCGCCGCCGTTGAAGGGCGGCATCGCCTCGAGCCACTTGCGCTTGCCGTAGAGCACGCCTATGCCCGTCGGCCCGTACACCTTGTGCCCGGTAAAGACGTAGAAGTCGGCATCGAGGTCGCGCACGTCAACCGGCAGGTGCACGGCGCCCTGGCTGCCGTCGACCAGCACGGGGATGCCACGGGCATGGGCGATGCGCACGATGTCCTTCACCGGCGTCACCGTGCCGAGCACGTTCGACATATGCGTGATCGCGACGATCTTCGTGCGCTCGGTGAGCAGCTTCTCGAATTCGTCGAGGAGGAAGTTGCCCTCCTCGTCCACCGGCGCCCATTTGATGACGGCGCCGCTGCGCTCGCGGTGGAAGTGCCACGGCACAATGTTGGAGTGATGCTCCATGATGGAGATCACGATCTCGTCGCCCTCGCCGATCCCCGCCATGCGTCCGTAGGACGCGGCGACGAGATTGATGGCCTCCGTCGCCGAGCGGGTGAAGACGATCTCGTCCGTGCTCTCGGCATTGAGATAGCCGCGGACCGCCTCACGCGCATCCTCGAAGGCCTCGGTCGTCGCATTGGCCATGTAGTGCAGGCCACGATGGACGTTGGCGTAGGCGTTCTCGAAGCTGTACGTCATCGCCTCGATGACGGCGCGGGGCTTCTGGGCCGAGGCGGCACTGTCGAGATAGACGAGCGGCTTGCCGTAGACCTCGCGGGCGAGGATCGGGAACTCGCGGCGCACCGCCGCGACGTCCAGGGTGCCGATCGGTTCGATCCTGTTCATGGTCGCATCACTCGCATTGGCTCCGTCCGCCGCAGGACGTCGGCGCCTCGAAAGAGTGAGGGGCGCGGCCTGCGCCGCGCCCGTCTGTCACGCACGCTCGCCGAGCCAGCCTTCCGCCCGCGCGACGAGTTCCTCGCGCACGGCTTCGTCCTCGACGAGTTCCAGTGCTTCGCCGAGGAAGGCCTGCACCAGGAGCGCCTCGGCCATCGCGCGCGGCAGGCCGCGGGCGGTGAGGTAGAACAAGAGGTCCTCGTCGAGCTGGCCACAGGTGGCGCCATGGGCGCACTGCACGTCGTCGGCGAAGATCTCCAGCTCCGGCTTATTGTTCATCGTCGCCGTCTCGGAGAGCAGCAGCGCGGCGGACATCATGCGCCCGTCGGTCTTCTGTGCATCCGGGCGCACGATGATCTTGCCCTGGAAGACGCCTGTCGCCTCCCCGTCGATCACGGTCTTGAACAGCTCGCGGCTGTCGCAATGCGGCACCGCATGGTCGACGACCAGCGTCGTGTCCGCATGCTGGCGGCCGCGCAGCATGGTCGCGCCGCCGAGCGTCAGACTGGAATGCTCGCCCGCGAAGGCAAGGAACACCTGATGCCGTGACAGGCTGCCGCCTGTCACCGCGCCGAGCGAGGTCAGCTTCGCCTTGGCCCCCAGCGTCACGGCGAGCGTCGAGAGCGCAATGGCATCGGCCTGTTCGGCGTTGAGGCGCGCATGGGTGATCGTCGTGCCGTTGCCGGCGACGATTTCGACCACGGAATTGGCCTGGTAGGCCGCCGTGCCAACGCCCTCGTGGCTCTCGTGGACGGTGACCGAGGCGCCATCCTCGACGAGGATCACGACGCGCGGCGCCGTGGCGAAGGGGCTAGCGCCCCCGTTGACGAACCTGAGGTGAAGCGCCTTGTCCACGGCGGTGCCGGCCGCAACCCTGATGAGCGCGCCGTCCATCATGAAGGCGCTGTTCAGTGCCAGGGCGAAGTTGCCCTTGGCGACCGCCACCTTGCCCATCTCGGCGAGGAGCGGATGTCCCTCGGCGAGCGCCGCCGCGAGCGGCGTCACCGCGATCCCGGCCGGCAGCGCGGCGAGGTCCGAGCGCTCGGCCACGAAATGGCCGTTGGCGAAGGACAGCCGCACCGCATCGGCCTTGGCGAAGGCGCTGGCCTTGTCGACGAGCGCGGCCGCATCGGCGGGGCGCTCGGCAAGCGGGGCCGCCTCGCGCACGGCGTTGCGCAGATCGGTGTACTTCCACTCCTCCACGCGCCGGTTGGGAAGGCCGGCGGCGGCGATGAGGGCGAAGGCCTCGTCGCGCCCGCGCGCGATCTCGCCCGAGCCCGGCAGCTTGTTCTTAAGGCCTTTGAAACGCTCTATGAGTGCCACCTCGGCGGCAGTCCTGATCGGTGTGACTTCAGCCATCGTGCCGCCCTCACGCCGCCTGCTCGCGGTAATCCGCATAGCCGCTCGCCTCGAGCTCAAGGGCAAGCTCCTTGCCGCCGGAGCGCACGATGCGGCCGTTCGCCATCACGTGCACCGTGTCGGGCACGATGTGGTTGAGCAGGCGCTGGTAGTGGGTGATGACGAGGAAGGCGCGGGCCGGATCGCGCAGCGTATTGACGCCCTCGGCGACGATCTTGAGCGCATCGATATCCAGTCCCGAATCCGTCTCGTCGAGGATGCAGAAGCGCGGCTCAAGGAGAGCCATCTGCAGGATCTCCATGCGCTTCTTCTCGCCGCCCGAAAAACCGACGTTGAGGCCGCGGCGCAGCATTTCCTGATCGATATGAAGCTTTTCGGCAGCGGCCCTGACACGCTTCATGAACTCGGGCGTCGTCAGTTCCGCCTCCTCGCGCGCCTTGCGCTGGGCGTTCATGATCGCCTTGAGGAAGGTCATGGTCGAGACGCCCGGGATCTCGAGCGGGTACTGGAAGGCGAGGAACACGCCCCGGGCCGCGCGCTCGTTCGGCTCGAGCTCGAGGATGTTCTCGCCGTCGACGAGGATCTCGCCGTCGAGGACCTCGTACTCCTCCTTGCCGGCGATGACATAGGACAGCGTCGACTTGCCCGAACCGTTCGGGCCCATGATGGCAGCGACCTCGCCCGCCTTCACGGTAAGATCGAGCCCGTTGAGGATGCGCTTGCCCTCGATTTCGACGACGAGGTTGTTGATCTGAAGCATGTCTTTGTTCCGTCCGTTCGTGGCGCCGGTGGGGTGCGGGCGGGAAGGATCGTTCCACGTCGCCCGTTGTTTCCGGCCCGGGTGGCGTTGCGTGTCAGCCCACCGAGCCTTCGAGGCTAATGGAGATGAGCTTCTGGGCCTCGACCGCGAATTCCATCGGCAGCTGCTGCAGGACATCCTTGACGAAGCCGTTGACGATGAGCGCCACCGCCTCCTCCTCGTCGAGACCCCGCTGCAGGCAGTAGAACATCTGCTCGTCCGAGATCTTCGACGTCGTCGCCTCATGCTCGAAGACCGCCGAGGCATTCTTCGACTCGATGTAAGGCACCGTGTGCGCGCCGCACTTGTCGCCGATCAACAGGGAATCGCAGTTCGTGAAGTTGCGCGCCCCGCTCGCCTTGCGGTGTGCCGAGACGAGCCCGCGATAGGTGTTCTCGGAGCGTCCGGCGGCGATGCCCTTGGAGATGATCCGGCTCGTCGTGTTCTTGCCGAGATGGATCATCTTGGTGCCGCTGTCGACCTGCTGATAGCCGTTGGAGATGGCGATCGAGTAGAACTCTCCGCGGGAGTTGTCGCCGCGCAGGATGCAGGATGGATACTTCCAGGTGATGGCCGAGCCCGTCTCGACCTGCGTCCACGAGATCTTCGAATTGGCGCCGCGGCAGTCGCCGCGTTTGGTCACGAAGTTGTAGACACCACCCTTGCCCTCGGCGTCGCCCGGATACCAGTTCTGGACCGTCGAGTACTTGATCTCCGCATCGTCGAGCGCGATCAGCTCGACCACCGCCGCGTGCAGCTGGTTCTCGTCACGTGCCGGCGCCGTGCAGCCTTCGAGATAGCTGACGTAGGAGCCCTTGTCCGCGATGATCAGCGTGCGCTCGAACTGGCCGGTGTTGCGCTCGTTGATGCGGAAATAGGTTGACAGCTCCATCGGGCAGCGCACGCCCTCCGGTACGTAGACGAAGGATCCGTCCGTGAACACGGCGCTGTTGAGCGTCGCGAAGAAGTTGTCCGACACCGGCACGACCGAGCCGAGGTACTTGCGCACCAGATCCGGATATTCGCGGATCGCTTCGGAGATGGAGCAGAAGATAACGCCGGCCTTCTTCAACTCCTCCTTGAAGGTCGTCACCACCGACACGGAATCGAACACGGCGTCGACCGCCACGCGCGAGCCAGCGCCCTCGACGCCGGCGAGGATCTCCTGCTCGCGCAGCGGAATGCCGAGCTTCTCGTAGGTCTTGAGGATCTCCGGATCGACCTCGTCGAGCGACTTCGGCGCCGGATTCTTCTTCGGCGCGGCATAGTAGTAGAGCTCCTGATAGTCGATCGGCGGGTAGTTGACGCGCGCCCACTTGGGCTCGCGCATCGTCTGCCAGCGGCGAAACGCCTCGAGGCGCCACTCCGTCATCCACTCCGGTTCGCCCTTCTTGGACGAAATGAGGCGGACGATATCCTCGCTGAGGCCCTTGGGGGCCTTGTCCATCTCGATCGTCGTCTCGAAGCCGTACTTGTACTGCTCGACGTCGATCGCCTTGACACGTTCTACCGTTTCCTGCACCGCAGGCATTGCACGACCTCCTCTCACGGCTTCAAGGGCCGCGGGTTGGTGACCTACTCGTCCTCAGGCGGCGTTCAGCCCCTTGTGACGAGAGATGAGTGCGCCGACCACTTTCCGAAAGGCCGTCGCAAAGGATTCCATGTCCGCCTCGGTCGAGCCCCAGCCGAAGCTCACGCGCAGCGCCCCCTCGGCGAGCGAGGGCGCGATACCCATCGCCGTGAGCACATGCGAGCGCCTCACCTTACCGGACGAGCAGGCGGAACCGGACGAGACGGCCATGCCCTCGAGATCGAGCATCATGAGCAACGTCTCCGCCTTCAGGCCGTCGATTGCGAAGGCGCTCGTGTTCGGCAGTCGCGATGCTCCGGCTCCGAAAACCACCACCCCGGGCTCAACCAGGCGAAGGCGGGCCTCGAGACCGTCGCGCAAGGCACCCGTCAAGGCGGCATAATCCGCAAGTTCGTCCCGCGCAAGCGTGCAGGCCTTCCCGAAGCCTGCTATGCCCGCAACATTCTCCGTGCCGGCGCGGTAGCCGCCCTCTTGGCCGCCGCCGCGAACCAGCCGCTCGCGTACCTCGACGCCGGGCCGGGTGACGAAGGCACCGACACCCTTCGGCCCGCCGATCTTGTGGGCGGACAAGGTGATAACGTCCGCGCCCCAGGCAGCCATGTCGACGGACAGCTTGCCCGCCGCCTGCACGGCGTCGACATGCAGCAGCCCGCCATGGCGATGCACGACCTCGGCCACCCCGGCGAGCGGTTGGACGACGCCGGTCTCGCTGTTGGCCGCCTGCAGGCTGACGAGGGCCGTCGCTCCACTTTCGTTCGCCAGGCGGCGCAGCCGCGCGTCGATGAAATCGATATCCACGACGCCGTTGCCGTCGATGGGGATCGTCTCGCGGGCATTCTCTGGGAAGCGGCTGCCCGAAAGGACGCTCGCATGCTCGCCCGCGCCCATGAGATGGAGCGCCAGCGTCGTGAAGGATGGCTCGCGTCGCAGCGACGGCGTCATCACGGTATTGTTGGCCTCCGAGCCACCGCTCGTGAAGACAACATCGCGGGGGCGCGCGCCGGCAAGAGCCGCGACCTCTTCCCGCGCCGCCTCGATCAGCGCGTGAGCCCTGCGCCCTTCCGCATGCACGGACGAGGGATTGCCGACCTCCTCGAAGGCACGCAGGACCACCTCGCGCACGGCCGGCCGCAGGGGCGCCGAGGCGTTGTAGTCGAGGTAATGACGCATGCCCGCCATGCTGTTCCCACCGGCCTCCCGTGCGCCGATCACAAACCTTGCTTTTTGCCCCTGTTGATGTGGTAGAGAAGAGCGACCACATCACCGGAGCCACCACCCACGCCATCCGGTTGCATATGCAACTCGATGCACGTATAAGTTGGCTCTTAGAACAGTTCTAACCGTGGTTTAGAAGTGCGCGACCGGCATGTCAAGATTTGCACGGCCACTGGCGTGGCTTCCGGCGGCGCTGGCTTTATCGCGGTAACGGTGCCGGATCATGCCTGAAGTCATTTTCAACGGCCCTGCCGGGCGTCTCGAAGGCCGCTACCAGCCTGCGAAGAAGAAGGGCGCGCCGATCGCGATCATTCTTCATCCGCATCCGCAGTTCGGCGGCACGATGAACAACCAGATCGTGTACAGCCTGTTCTACACCTATGTGAACCGTGGGTTTGCGGTGCTGCGCTTCAACTTCCGTGGTGTCGGGCGCAGCCAGGGCTCCTTCGATCACGGCCACGGCGAGTTGTCGGATGCGGCGGCGGCGCTCGACTGGGTGCAGTCGCTCAATCCGGATGCGCGCAGCTGCTGGATCGCCGGCGTGTCCTTTGGCGCATGGATCGGCATGCAGTTGCTCATGCGCCGGCCGGAGATCGAGGGCTTCCTCTCCATCGCGGCGATGGCCAATCGCTACGACTTCTCCTTCCTTGCGCCCTGTCCCTCCTCGGGCCTCTTCGTGCACGGGTCCGAGGATCGCGTCGCGCCGGCGAAGGACGTCATCAGCGTCATCGAGAAGGTCAAGACTCAGAAGGGCATCGTGTTGGAACACGCGGTCATCGACGGCGCCAACCACTTCTTCGACGGCAAGATCGAGGAACTGATGCAGACGGTCGATGCCTATCTCGACAAGCGCATCGGCACCCCGCACGAAGATGCCGCCTGACGCGGCGACGCAAACAGGCTTCAGATCGCGGGGCGCCTCACGGCGCCCCGTCCCATTCCAACGCAAGACTGACCGACATGACGACGTACCGTTCCGATTTCCTGCGCACGCTCGACGCGCGCGGGCTCATCCACCAGATCTCGGATGCCGAGGCGCTCGACGACCTCGCCGTGAAGGAACGGATCGTCGCCTATATCGGCTATGACCTGACGGCGCCGAGCCTGCATGTCGGGCACATGACCAACATCATGATGCTGCGCCGCCTGCAGCAGGCCGGCCACAAGCCCATCGTGCTGATGGGCGGCGGCACGACGCGCATCGGCGACCCCTCGTTCCGCAACGAGGCGCGCCCGCTGCTCGACGATGCGCAGATCGCCGCCAACAAGGAGGGCATCCGCAAGGTCTTCTCGAAGTTCCTCACCTTCGGCGACGGCCCGAGCGACGCCATCATGGTCGACAATGCCGAATGGCTCGACAAGCTCGAGTACATTCCCTTCCTGCGCGACATCGGCCGGCACTTCACCGTCAACCGCATGCTGAGCTTCGAATCGGTGAAGACGCGCCTCGACAAGGAGGAGCCGCTCTCCTTCCTCGAGTTCAACTACATGATCCTCCAGGCCTACGACTTCCTGGAGCTCAGCCGCCGCTACGGCTGCCGCCTGCAGATGGGCGGCTCCGACCAGTGGGGCAACATCGTCAACGGCATCGAGCTCGCCCGCCGCGTCGACGCCACCCAGGTCTTCGCCCTCACCTGCCCGCTGCTGACCACCGCCTCCGGCGCCAAGATGGGCAAGTCGGCCGCCGGCGCCGTCTGGCTCAACGAGGACATGCTGCCGCCCTACGGGCTGTGGCAGTACTGGCGCAACTCGGAGGACGCCGACGTCGGCCGCTTCCTCAGGATCTTCACGGACCTGCCGCTCGACGAGATCGCGCGACTCGAGCGGCTCGAGGGCGCCGAGCTCAACGAGGCCAAGAAGGTCCTCGCCACCGAGATCACCGCGCTCGTCCACGGCCGCGCGGCGGCCGAGACGGCGGCCGAGACGGCACGCAAGACCTTCGAGGAAGGGGCGCTGGCCGAGAACCTGCCGAGCATCGACGTGCCCGCGGCCGAGCTGCAGGCCGGGCTCGGCGTGCTCGCCGCCTTCGTCAAGGCTGGCCTCGTCGCCTCCACCAGCGAGGCGCGGCGCCAGATCAAGGGCGGCGGTCTCAAGGTCAACGACGAGGTCGTGAGCGACGAACGGGCGGTCCTCGACGCCGGCAACCTGACGGCCGACGGCGTCGTCAAGCTGTCGCTCGGCAAGAAGAAGCACGTGCTGCTGCGGGTTGAGTGAGCCAGTCCGGAGCGGCTGCTCTTCGGTCGCCGATGATGATCGTCGGCCCCTTCTGCGATGACCGGCTTCGGAAAAATCCAGTCTGACGCCAGTGAAAGCCGCCCGAAGGCTGCCGACCCTCGCCACTCAGCGCTGGCCCTGACCGATCGGCGCTGGCGGAAGCGGGGTCGCTCCGCCCTGCCCGCTGTCTGCCCGTCCCGCGTCGAAGAACTTGCGCAGGAAACCGGGCGCGATGGCCGACAGGGGGTTGATGGTCATGGTCGGCCCCGCCATTGGGCCGCGCACGCGGAAGTTGACGGCGAAGAGCCCCTCGTATTGCCCGCCGCCGAGCAGCAGGCCGATCACCGGCAACTGGCTGAAGATGTTGTTGAGGGCATAGGCCGGCACATAGGTGCCGGAAAGGTCGAGCGTCTCGTTGCCGAGGTCGAGATGGCCCTCGAGGCTGATGCCGACCTGTGGCCCCCAGATCACCGCCTCGCGCATGTTGATGCGCCCGCTCGCGCGCGTGAAGTCCACCTTGAGCTTGGTGAAGGGCACGTCGTTGATGGTGACCCGCTCGCCCTCGCGGGGCTGGGCCGAGACGATGCGGCGCAGGGCCGGCTCGTCCACCAGCGAGAAGTCCCGGATGTTGAGGATGCCGGCTGCGCTGCCGTTGGCCGGTGGTAGCTGCAGCACGAGCTGACCACCGGCCATGCGCTGGTAGATGTCCACGAAGCGCAGCGCGGCGCCCGCATCCGCCGTCTGGACGATGGTGAAGGATTCGCCCGAGCTTCCGCGTGACAGGGAGGCCGTGACGGGCGAGCGGCCGAACGAGCCGTTGAAGGCGAGGCCGGACACGTTGCCGCCGCGCATGGCGAGCTTCAGCGCCGCATTGGAGACGAGTTCGTTGTTGAAGCCGCCGAGGATGTCCACGGCGACGTCGAGATCGACGTCGGTGGCGTCGTCTCCGCCGCCGCGGCCGAAAACCTGGCGCAGGAACGGCCGCGCATCAAGCACGTTGCCGCGCACCGTCACCCTGAATCCGTCCCGCGCACGGGCTACCTGCAGGCGCACGTCGTCCCCCGGCGACAGTTTGATCTGCGAGAACTCGGCCTCGCTGAAGCTGCCGTCGCCGCGCAGGATGACCCGGCCGCCCTTTGCCGAGGCGCCTGCGCCGTCAAGCATGAACTTCTCGAGGATATAGCCGTCGCCCTTCTCGATCAGGTCGAACGACAGGCCCGCCTCGCGCCCCGCGGCCTTCGTCCAGCCGGGCAGCAGCTCGTTGATCGCTGCCTTGCTGAGATCGACGGTGATGCTCTTCGGCCGCTTGGCCGCCTCGCTCAGCGACAGGTCGGCCGCAACCGTTATGGGGCCGGTGAGCTTCCGCCCGAAATCGAAACCGAGCCGCGTACGCGCCGCGTCGTCGGCGGTGACTTTGATGGCTGCCTGCCCGCCCGCTCCGGTGAGGGGCTGCCTTAGCGAGACGGTCGCGGGCAGGTCCGCGAGGCGCGCATCTCCGTCGAGCGTGAGGAGATCGCCTTCGAGCGTGAGCGCGAAGCTGCCCTTCTCGATGCTCTTGTCGCCCGCAATGCCGGTCACGACGAGGTTGCTCAACTGGCCGCTCGCTTCCGCCGTGACGTCACGCATCGTCAGTTCGTCGATGAGCGGGAGAGACAGTTCGAGGCGAATGTCCGCAGTGCCGGACACTTTCTCCGGGTCGGGTTCGATCGCCATCCGGTCGCGCACGGCCTCGCTGCGGGCGAGCGCGAGGACCGCGTCGGCACCGCCTTGGATGCGCAGACTGATGCGCGCCTGGGCCGGCTTGCGCAGATCATCGACCGCAAAAAAGCCCTCCGACAGGGAAAGCTTGCGCTCGCCTTCCAGGGATACCTCGGAGCGTGGCAGGTAGATGCTGACGCTGTTGCCGTCCACGGTTCCGCGCGCTGCCGTATCCGTCAGCACCGGCAAGCCTTTCGCGGGCAGGAGCGCGGCGCCGGACATCCGGAACCGGACATCGACCGTCTCGCGCGGCAGCGGCTTCTTCTGCCGTGAGGCGGCGAGTTCCTCGGCGTCGAGATTGACGTTGACCGACAGATCATGGACCGTTCCGGCCTGCAGGTTGTCGATGAGGTGGCGCCGGACGCCGGAGGCGACGAAGGCCGGCCACAGCCTGAGAAGTGCGCGAGCGTCCGATTCCGTGCTCGATACCGCAACGCGCAGGCCGCCGCGGTCATCGGGCGTGCCGGCGCTACCGGACAGCGTGACGGCCAGACGCTCGCCGGTCACCGAGAACCGTCGCACGATGACACCGCCGCCCTCCCCGCCGACGATCTCGCCGGCGATGTCATCGATGGTGAGCGGCTCTTCGTCGCCCGTCAGGCGCTCGATCACGGCAGCCTTGCCGGCAAGCTCAAGCCGCCATGGCACCCCCTTCCCTTCGCCCGAGGAGAGTCGGCCGGCGAGATTGATGCGGGTCTCTCCTGCGGTGAAGGATGCCGAGGGCAGATCGAAGGCCCGCGTGGCGGGGTTCCAGCTCAGGCGCAGGCCGATGTCGTCCACCTCGATCGGCGGCTGGTCCGGATCGTCGATGTAGACGATGGCGGCGTCGCCGGCCAAGCTCGCATCGAGCGCTTCGAGATGGCCTTCGCCATCGATCGACAGCGAGACCTCGCCCGAGAGCGGCATGCGCGTCGTCACGAGTGAATGGCTGAGTCCGCCGAACAGGAGCAGGTCCGACACCGGCGCGCGCGCCAGATGCACCTGGGCCTGACGGGCGCCCTTCTGCTCGCCGCGCACGACCCCCGAGACGCTCCATGGCCCGTGCTCGCCGCGCAGCCCGAAATTGAAATGGGTCAGCGTCGCCTTGGCGCGGGTGAACTGCAGCGACACGTCGGCGAAGCGCGCGCGTGGCCGCCGCTGGGCATCGACAATCGTCAGCCGCGCATCGCTCAGGCCGAAATGGTCGATCGTGCCGAAGAGGCCCTCCCGGTCGGTGATGAGGTCGACGAGCGAGACGACGGCTGCCGCAAGCGGCAGATCCTCCTGCGCCGCCCCTTCCGCCACCACGGGAGGCTGCGCTTGCGGCTGCGCCGGCGAGACGGCGGTCTCCTCGTCGGTCGCGGCGAAGGACAGCTCACCCGTCGGCGAAACGTTGAGGCGCAGGTCGAGCCCGCTGAAGACAACGGCACGCGGGCTCACCCGCCCGACCATCAACCCCAGGACGCTGACCGATATCTCGCCCGCCTGTGCCTTCAGAACGCTTGCGCCATCGGCATTGCGGATATCGATGCCGGAGACGCGCAGGGTCGGGCCATAGCGCGTGTAGTCGATGGCGGCGCTGGCGATGCCGACGTTCCAGCCGCTGCCGACGCGCTCCGAGAGCGCCGCTTCGATGCGCTCCGGCAATCCGTCGATGTCGACGGGCGACCAGGCGATTCGCCCGGCAAGACCGCCGACGAGCAAGAGGACGAGCGCGACGAGCACAATGAGCACGCGCTGGGCTCTGCGGCGGCGGAGCGAGGGCGCACGTTGCACCTGCCCTTCGCCGCCGCCGGCCTCGTTACGTCTCCTGGCGAACAGCTTGGTCACTCCGGTCCGTTCCCCTTGGGCGTTCCATTCGTCTCCCACGATTCGTGCGACACGGGAACGCCGGCCCGGTCCCGCCGCGGCCGAAAAGGATAGGCATCCTCGTGATCGCGTGGACATTGTCCGTGCCGCCCTTGACGAGGCGGACAGAACGACCAGCCTGCTCCACTGCAAGCAATCGGTGGACGGGCGGGCGGACGCTTCGCCGCCTCACGAAAGGCTTAGCGCAAAGAATCAGACGAAAGGAAGGCGAGACGATGGTCCAGGAAGGCGACAAGGCGCCCGATTTCACCCTGCCCGGCGCTGGCGGCACAGAAGTGCGCCTGTCGGCGTTGGCCGGCAGGAAGGTCGTAGTCTATTTCTATCCGAAGGACGACACCAGCGGCTGCACCAAGGAGGCGGTCGCCTTCAATGCCCTGCGCCGGGAATTCGAGGCCACCGACACGCATGTCATCGGCATCTCCGCCGACAGCGTCGCCCGCCACGACAGGTTCCGCGCCAAGCACGATCTCGCGATCACGCTCGCCTCCGACGAGGACCGCAAGGCGATCGAGGACTACGGCGTCTGGGGCGAGAAGACCATGTACGGCCGCAAGTTCATGGGCATCCTGCGCACCACCTTCCTCATCGGACCGGACGGCCGTATCGCCCGCGTCTGGCGGCAGGTGAAGGTCGACGGCCATGCGGAAACCGTCCTTGCGGCCGCACGCGAACTGTAGACGCGCCCGTTTGCGAATGCTTAACTCTAACGGGTCCTAATCTTCAGGGTGCCGGCGCTCTGGAGAGCCTCGACTTGCGACACCGCCTCTTTCTGCCCAGCCTGACGTGTCGCTCCGAACCAAGTCATGTCGGGACGCCGCATGGCCATTTGCGGGTCGCGGCTGTTGTCGTCTTTTTGGCGGTGCTCGCCTGGGCAGGGGCGGCGACATGGATGCTCTTCTTTCGCGACGAGGTCGTCGCCGGCCTCCTCGCGCGCCACCAGCGCATCACCCTCGCCTATGAGGATCAGATAGCAGCGGTGCGTCGGCACGTCGACCTCCTCGCCAGCCGGCAATATCTCGAGCAGGAGCGCGTGGAGGCGCGCGTTGCGCAGGTTCTTGAGCGCCAGGACGAGCTCGAGCGCCGCCAATCGGTGGTCGAAGCGCTGCAGAAGCAGGCGACCGGCATCGCACTGCCGATCGCCGCAGGCGCCGGCCCAGTGCCGTCCTTGTCCGCAACAGACCGGCCGTGGCGCGGCGAGGCGGCGAGGGATCGGCTCGGCGCGTTGCGCTACCTGCCGGTCGCGGAACGCCTCGCCCGCATGGACCAGGCACTCGAGAGGCTGACACATCGGCAGACGTCGGTCCTCTCCGCCATGCTTGCGCTCTCCCAGCACCGGCTGGACCGCTATCTCGACATCGTCGCCTCCGTCGGCCTTCCGACCGAGCCGCTCACCCGCCTGCCTGGTCCTGCGACATCGGAGAGCGTCGGCGGCCCCTACGTCCCGGCGCAGGCCGGTGCGCCGTTCCATTTCGGTAGTCTCGCGGATAGCATCAAAGACAGCCTGACCCTTTCCGCGCGCGCCGCGCAGGTCGTTGCCGGGCTGCCTCTCGGCCGGCCCGCGGAGGAGGACGAGACGAGCCCCTTCGGCATCCGTATGGATCCTTTCCTGCGTGCGCCCGCCCTGCACACGGGCCTGGACTTCCGTGCCGCCTACGGCGCGCCCGTTCGCGCCACAGGAGCAGGCAACGTCATCTTTGCAGGCTACAGCGGCGGCTATGGCAACATGGTGGAGATCGAGCACATCAGCGGTGTGACGACGCGCTATGCGCATCTTTCCGCCTTCGCCGTCACGGAGGGCGATACGATCGCCGCCGGTGACGTCGTGGGGCGCGCCGGCAGCACGGGTCGGTCCACGGGGTCGCATATCCATTATGAAACGCGGATCGACGGCAATCCCGTCGATCCGCAGCGCTTCATCGCAGCCGGCGCGCGCCTCCACGGCATGCGCTGGCCGGCTCCCGCGCCCGTTCAGTCGATATCCTCGACCTCCACCTCGCCGCCATAGACGCGCTGGGCGAGCGACGCCTCGATGAAGGGATCGAGCCTGCCGTCCAGAACCTCCTGCGGGTTCGTCGACTGGACGCCCGTGCGCAGGTCCTTCACCAGCTGGTAGGGTTGCAGCACGTAGGAGCGGATCTGATGGCCCCAGCCGATGTCGGTTTTCGACGCCGCCTCAGCCATCGCCTTCTCCTCGCGCTTCTGCAGTTCGAGTTCGTAAAGACGGGCCCGCAGCATCGCCCAGGCGGTGGCCCGGTTCTTGTGTTGGGACCGTTCCGCCTGGCACGCGACGACGATGCCGGTCGGGATATGGGTGATGCGGACAGCCGAATCCGTCGTGTTGACGTGCTGGCCACCGGCGCCCGAAGCGCGGAAGGTGTCGATCCGACACTCCGACTCGTTGACGGCGATATCGATACGGTCGTCGACGACGGGATAGACCCAGACGGAGGCGAAGCTCGTATGCCGGCGCGCATTCGAATCGAACGGCGAGATACGGACGAGACGGTGGACGCCCGATTCGGTCTTCGCCCATCCATAGGCGTTGTGGCCCTTGATGAGGAGCGTGGCCGACTTGATGCCCGCCTCTTCACCGTCGGTCACTTCCATGACCTCGACCTTGAACCGGCGCCGCTCGGCCCAGCGGATGTACATCCGCATGAGCATCTGCGCCCAGTCCTGGCTCTCGGTGCCGCCGGCGCCCGAGTGGATCTCGATATAGGTGTCGTTCTGGTCCGCTTCGCCGGACAGCAAGGCCTCGATCTGGCGCCTGGCGGCCTCCGCCTGCAGGGACCGGATGCTCTCCTCCGCCTCCTCGACGACCGAAGCATCGCCTTCGGCCTCGCCGAGCGCGATGAGTTCGACGGCATCGGCAAGATCACGTTCGATCTGCTCGATGGCCGCGATCTTCTCCTCGAGGGCGGTGCGTTCGCGCATGATCTTCTGCGCAGCTTCCGCGTCGTTCCACAGCGAGGGATCCTCGGCGAGGCTGTTCAGCTCGGCGAGCCGGCGTTTGGCCTGATCCCAGTCAAAGATGCCTCCTCAGCAGCCCGACAGACTGCTTGACGGCATCAACCAACGTCTCGATTTCGGCGCGCATGCCCGCCTTCGTCCTGCAATCGATGGAAGATTGGCCCGGCCATGCCGTTCACGCCGGACACAGGAGGCTCTTAGCCAGCCCGGCCCCGGATGTAAACCGGGCAAGCCGACAAGGATCGATCAGGCGTCAATAGAGGCCGCCCGAACCGCTGCCGACGCCGGCGGGCGGGGCTGCGCCGTAGCTTTCAGGGGCCGTGTCGCTGTAGCCGACAAGATAGCCGTCCGGGGGCGCCGTCCCGGGCTTGAACGCTTCGAGGATGGTGCGTCCGCCTGATCCGGCGCGCTGGCCCGAGGCAAGATCGACGCGGATGAGTTTGATGCCCGGCGGCACGCGGAATGGCGTCGCCGGCTTGCCGTCGAGCGCGAGCGTCATGAAGTCGCGGAAGATGGGCGCGGCATACTGGCCGGCCGTCGCCGAATTGCCGAGCGAGCGCGGACGATCGTAGCCGAGATAGATGCCCACCGCCAGATCGGGCGAGAAACCGACGAACCAGACGTCCTTGGCCTCGTTCGTCGTGCCGGTCTTGCCGGCAAGCGGCTTGCCGACGCTCTTGACCACGGTCGCGGTGCCCCGCTGCACGACGCCTTCGAGGATCGAGACCATCTGGTAGGCGGTCATCGGATCGATGACCTGCTCCCGGTTGTCGATGAGCCGCGGCTCCGGCTGGTTGCGCCACTCCTCGGCGTCGCATCCCTGGCAGATGCGCTCGTCGTGCTTGTAGATGGTGTGGCCCCACCGGTCCTGGATGCGGTCGATGAGTGTCGGCTTGATGCGCTTGCCGCCGTTGACGAACATCGAATAGGCGGTCGTCATGCGCAGCACGGTGGTCTCGCCGGCACCCAGCGACATCGGCAGGTAGGGCGCAAGATCGTCGTAGATGCCGAAGCGCTTCGCGTATTCGCCGATCAGCGGCATGCCGACGTCACGCGCGAGGCGCACGGTCATCAGGTTCTTCGACCGCTCGATGCCATAGCGCAGGGTGTGCGGTCCGGTCGACTTGCCGTCATAGTTCTTCGGCCGCCAGACCTCGGTGCCGGACGTGATCTCGATCGGACCGTCGACAATGATGGAGGACGGCGTGTAGCCATTGTCGATCGCGGCCGCGTAGACAAATGGCTTGAACGAGGACCCCGGCTGGCGCAGCGCTTGCGTTGCGCGGTTGAACTCGCTCTGGTCGAAGGAGAAGCCGCCGACCATGGCGAAGACGCGCCCGGTATTGGGGTCCATCACCACCATGGCGCCGGACACCTCGGGGATCTGGCGCAAGCGATATTGTCCGGGCTTGTCGGCGACGGGTTCCACATAGACGACATGGCCGGGCTTGAGCGCCTGCGTGAGACGGCCCTTGCGCGTCCACTTGATACCGTCCGGCAGGATCTTGCCGGTTTGGCGCTCGCTCGACAGCTTGCCCGAGATCTCGCGTGCCGGCTGCAGCCCGATGGTGGCCTCACGGTCGCTGACCTCGAGCACGACGGCGAGTCGCCACGGCTGCACGTCTCCGAGCGCTGGAATGTCCGCGAGGGCTGCCCCCCATTCACCGCTGGCGAGGTCGATCGTGTCGACCGGATCACGCAGCCCCCTCGCCTCGTCGTAGCGCACGAGGCCGTCCACCAGGGTCTTGCGCGCCATCGCCTGGATCTTCGGGTCGAAGGTCGAGCGCACGGACAGGCCGCCGTCATAGAGCGCCTTCTCACCGTAGCGCTCGACAATCTCGCGCCGGATCTCCTCGGCAAAGAAGCCGGCCGAATAGGTGTTGGGCGAGAGCGTGCGGGGATTGACCTCAAGCGGCTGGCGCTTGGCGGCCTCCGCCTCCGCGCGCGTGATGTAGCCGTTGTCGAGCATGCGGTCGAGCACCCAGTTCCGCCGCTCGATGGCCGCCTCGCGCTGGCGGAAGGGGTGATAGTTGTTCGGCGCCTTCGGCAGCGCCGCAAGATAGGCGATCTCCGGCAGCGTCAGTTCGTGCACCGACTTGCCGAAATAGTTCAGCGCGGCGGCCGCTATGCCGTAGTTGCCGAGGCCGAGGTAGATCTCGTTGAGATAGAGCTCGAGGATCTTGTCCTTCGAATAGACCGCCTCGATTCGCAGGGCGATCAGAGCTTCCTTGATCTTGCGCTCGTAGGTCTGCTCGTTGGTGAGCAGGAAGTTCTTGGCGACCTGCTGCGTGATGGTCGAGGCGCCCTGCTGGCGCCGTCCGGACGCGCGCAAATTGGTGACGACCGCCCGGGCGATACCTTCGGGATCGACACCGTTGTGCCGATAGAAGTTCTTGTCCTCAGCCGACAGGAAGGCCTCGATGACGAGATTGGGAACGGCTTGGATGGGGAGGAAAAGTCGCTTCTCGCGCGAATATTCGGCCACCAGACTGCCGTCGCTGGCGTGGACGCGCGTCATCACCGGCGGCTCGTAATTGGCGAGCTGCTTGTGGTCCGGCAGGTCCTGGGAATATTTCCAGACGAAGAAGCCGACGACGGAAGCTCCGATGACGAAAAGAATCGCCCCGGCAGCAAACAGAAATCCAAGAAAGCGAACTATCAAACGCATCCGTTGAAGGCCCGTCGCCCGTTGCTTCTTCCCGCCGCCGCAGCAGCGCCGGTGGTCGTTCCCCGGTGCGCCGGCGCTCCCTCCCTAACATGAGCCGGCCCCACGTGACCAGAAACGGAAAGCGGGAACGGGGCGGAAAGCCGAACGATTCGGTTCTTATCCCGCGCATCTATGGAGAAACTGCGGCGTCGGGCTGAGCCGCAAGGCGGGTCGCAAAGAAGCGGTCGACGGCCTCCACGAGCGCGGCGCTCGATTTGTCGCGCCAGGCGTCGGACACGAGGAGGTCGGCGTCCTTGGCGCTCGACAGGTAGCCGAGTTCGATAAGCGCGGAGGGGATGTCCGGCGCCTTGAGGACGATGAAGCCGGCCGAGCGCAGCGGGTTCTTGTTGAGCGCCACGACGTCGCGCAGGCTGTTCACCACCTTGTTGGCGAAATCGAGCGAGAAGACCCGCGTCTCGCGCTTGGTCAGTTCGGCGAGGATGCCGGCAATCTCGTTCGGATCCTCGACCACGTCGACGCCGGCGATCTGGTCGGCCAGGTTCTCCTTGGCGGCGAGGCGCTCGGCCTCGGCATCGCTGGCGAAGGCCGAGCCGGTGTAGATGGTCGCCCCGCGAACGCGGCTGCTGTCGGACAGCGTGTCGGCATGGATGGAGATGAACAGCGAAGCCCCCGCCTTCTGGGCCATGCGCCAGCGCCCGCCGAGCGAGACAAAGGTGTCGCTCGTGCGCGTCAGCATGACCCTGTAGCGTCCCGTCTCCTCCAACCGCTGCCTGAAACGTTCGGCGAAGGCGAAGACAACGTCCTTCTCGGCCACGCCGTTGACGCCGATCGCGCCGGGGTCGACGCCGCCGTGACCGGGATCGATGACGATCAGTGGCTTGTCGCCCGCGGGCGGAACCGGCTGCTGTGCCATGCTGGCAGGCAGCGGCTCGGGCTCCACCATCGGCTTGAGCGCCGTCTTGCGGTAGCTGGCCCGGTCGGTGCGTGACAGCTCGATGACGAGCAGCGCGCCCTCTCCCAAGGCCCGGCTGTCGATGCGCTCGACGAGGGCCGGCTGCGCAAGATCGATGACGATGCGCGAGCGGCCCGGCGCGAAGAGGCCGAAGCGATAGGAGGAGATGACTCCCGCGCCCTTGCGGCCGGCATTGGCCGGCAGCTGGAAGTTCACCTCGGGCAGGTCGACGATGACCCGGTCGGGTCGCTCGAGCAGGAAGGCCTTGGCATCGACGGGGCGCGACAGGGTCAGGCTGAGACGGGTCACCGCGCCTTCGGCCCTGACATCGGCAGCCACGGCGACGGCCGCTCCGGGGGGCGTCGCAGGATCCTGCGCGACGGCATCCTGGGGGGCAGAATCCCGGGCAGTGGCCGGGTGCGCGAGGAGCAGGCCGATGGCGGCCAGGCAGACCAAGAAGGGCTGCGCGGCGCGGTGCCTCATGGCCCTGCCCTTCCCGCCTGCCTCGATGCCGATGCGCGCCATTGGGAGCGGCCCCTGTTCCCACCGCCATTCTTCACGAAACCATCCATTAAGAGATAGGAAGGCCTTGGTTAACACTTCTTCACCAGCGCAGCGACGCTCGCATTCCATGCGTGGCCTTCCTGCCACAATCGCGCATGACCCTTGCCAAACAGCCGCATGCGTCTGTAATGAAAAGGCGACTCTGTTTTCGGCGTCGCCGTTGGTCGCCTCTTTCAACCGGGCGGCTGTGCCGCGGCAGTCCCCCCTCCCCATGGGCAGGCGGGCGCGGCCCTGAAGCGGCGTGCCGGAGCGGCGGTTGTCATTCACGTTGCGGTATCGTCCGCAACGCTTTCACGTCGGCCCCGGCTCTTTCCGCGACGCCGGCGTTTCGAGGCTAAGGATCGGAGGACTATGGGCAGCCCGACAGCGATCGCCCGGCTTGCTCCATCGCCGACCGCAGGACGCGGCGCGATGGTCGGGGGATATTCGTACGGCCTGCTCCGGCTCTTCCACACCACTGCATTCCCATCACCCCCTGCGCCCGCATCCAGCGGTGCGCCCGCGACCTGTCGACGGACGCCGCCTGCCGCCTTCCGGCTGGCGGAGCAGACGTTGTTTCGCACGGAATTGCCCAGCGGCATGCGCCGGAGGTCGCCCGTATGAGAGTTCAACATGGCAAACAAGATGCTCATCGACGCCTCCCACCCGGAAGAAACCCGGGTGGTGGTCGTCCGCGGTAACCGCGTCGAAGAGTTCGACTTCGAATCCGCCAATCGCAAGCAGCTTCGCGGCAATATCTATCTCGCCAAAGTCACGCGGGTCGAACCGTCCCTGCAGGCCGCCTTCGTCGAGTACGGCGGCAATCGTCACGGCTTTCTCGCCTTCAGCGAGATCCATCCCGACTATTACCAGATTCCCGTGGCCGATCGGCAGGCCTTGCTCGCCGAGGAGGCTCAGGCCGAGCGCGAGGCCGAAAAGGACGAGGAGCGCGCCGCCCGCCGCCGCCAGGCCAAGCGCTCGCGCAAAGGCGACGACGCGATCGTGAGCGCCGAGCCCGGGGCGGACGACGGCGCAGCCGCCCACGACAGCGAAGGGGCTGAGGCGAACGGCGAGGAAGAGGTGATTGAGCACCTCGGCGGCGCCGACGTCGGCGAGGAGGTGCCGGACCGCCGGCACCGTCCGCTGCGTCGCCAGTACAAGATCCAGGAGGTGATCAAGCGCCGTCAGGTATTGCTCGTTCAGGTGGTCAAGGAAGAGCGCGGCAACAAGGGCGCGGCGCTGACGACCTATCTCTCGCTCGCCGGGCGCTATTCTGTGCTGATGCCCAACACCGCGCGCGGCGGCGGCATCTCGCGCAAGATCACCAACGTCACCGACCGCAAGCGCCTCAAGACCATCGCCCAGGAGCTCGATGTGCCCGAGGGCATGGGCGTCATCCTGCGCACGGCGGGGGCTTCGCGCACCAAGGCGGAGATCAAGCGGGACTTCGAATATCTGCTACGCATGTGGGAGAGCGTGCGCGAGCTGACGCTGAAGTCTACCGCTCCGGCGCTTGTCTATGAGGAAGGCTCGCTCATCAAGCGCGCCATCCGCGATCTCTACAACAAGGACATCGACGAGGTTCAGGTCTCCGGCGATGATGGCTATCGCGAGGCCAAGGACTTCATGCGCATGCTCATGCCGAGCCATGCCAAGGTCGTGAAGCCCTACAGGGATCCGCAGCCGCTTTTCGCCAAGTTCGGTGTCGAAGCGCAGCTCGACGCGATGTTCTCCAACCAGGTCACGCTGAAGTCGGGCGGCTACATCGTCATCAACCCGACGGAAGCGCTCGTCTCCATCGACGTGAACTCGGGCCGCTCGACGCGCGAGCACAACATCGAGGACACGGCGCTCAAGACGAATCTGGAGGCGGCCGAGGAGATATCGCGCCAGTTGCGCCTGCGCGACCTTGCCGGCCTTATCGTCATCGACTTCATCGACATGGAGGAAAAGCGCAACAACCGTGCCGTCGAGAAGAAGCTGAAGGAGTGCCTGAAGAACGACCGGGCTCGCATTCAGGTCGGCCGCATATCGGCCTTCGGCCTGCTCGAGATGTCGCGCCAGCGCATCCGCACGGGCGTGCTGGAAAGTTCCACCGTAGTCTGCCACCACTGCGGCGGCTCGGGTTTCGTCCGCGCCACGGCGTCGGTCGCGTTGCACATCCTGCGCTCCATCGAGGAGGCGCTGCTCAAGAGCGCCGCACACAACGTCGTCGTCAAGACGCGGACTGAAGTTGCGCTTTACATCCTCAATCAGAAGCGCGTGCATCTGCGCGAGCTCGAAACCCGCTTCGACGTCGGAATCGCCATCTTCGGTGACGATACGCTTTCCGGCACCACGAACTTCACCATCGAGCGCGGCGAGGCCGTCCTGCGCAGCGAAGCGCGCGCGCCTGCGACAGGCATCCGCATCGAGAGCGCGCCGGCCATCGAGGAGGAGGCGGAGGTCGCCGACGAGGACGAGGAGGTGACCGAGGAGGCGCCGCAGCAGGCCCGCGGCCCGCAGGATGGCACCGAGGACGGTAACGGCAAACGCCGCCGCCGCCGCCGTCGCCGTCGCGGTGGACGCGGTGGCGAGGGTCGCGAGGCGGCAGCGCCTGCCGGTGCCGAGCCGGCGACCGCGCTCGAATCTCAGGACGATGAGGAATCGGGTTCTCAGACCGCCGGCACCGAAGATCCCGCGCAGATCGTGGCCGAAGCAGCCGTCGGACTGCCGACCGAGACACCTGCCGAGGAGACGGAGGAGTCTGCGCCGGCCAAGCGACGCCGCACGCGCCGCCCCGCACGGGGCAAGCGCGCGGCCGACGAGGCCGGAAACGCAGCGGAAGCTGCTGTCGAGGCCGAGACAGAGTCTCCGGCCGATGCGGTAGAAGAGCAAGCGGCGGCCGTGCCGCCCGAGCAGCCCCTCCCCGTCGTGGAAGCGGCACCCACTCCGGCGCCGCAGAAGCCGGCCGAGCCGGAGCCGGTGGAGGAGGACGCCAACCGGCCGAAGCGCACGGGCTGGTGGGCCCGCGCCAAGGCCAGCCTCACCGGTGGCTGAGCCCCACGAGCAAGGGTCGGTATCAAGAAGCGGCGGGCCAAGGCCCGCCGCTGCCATCTTGGCTACTGCCTCGCGCCTGTCCGGCAGCGATTGACGATGGCGGTGACACGCCCCCGGGTGTCTGCCGACGCGTCCGCGAGATCGATACGCTCTTGCCGGATCGCCGCGTCGGCACAGGTGCAATAGCGCTTGCACGCGGCCGCTGCGACACCGGTCTGCTCGCAGCTCGCGCGGCACTGGGGGACGAAGCCTGCCGCCACGGAGGGCTGGCGGGTGATGCCGAGTGCGTGGGCGGCAAGGAACATGAGGCCGAACAGCACGGGCTGGTGAACGAGATAGAAGGCCAGGCTGTGCCGGCCTGTCCAGGCAATGAGACGTCCGGCCAGGCCCGGCGTCCGGCTGGTCTGCAGCCATGCCGTCAGATTTCGGTCGACCGCAAGGCGGCCGGCGGCCATGCCGAGCAGGACCGGCCCGAACCACGGGAAGAGCGGCACGTAGTCGTTCGACACCGGTACCTGCGTGCCGAGGCCGACGAAGGCGAGCGCCGGCAGGTCGAACAGCGGCGATGCGACGAGCTTCGGAGCCGCCACGACGGCGATGCCGGCGGCCGCAGCGACGGCCGGCGGCAGCCGCAGGAACGGCAGGGCAAGCAGGCTCGAGAGGGCGATGCAATGCAGGATGCCGAAGAAGATGTAGCTCTGCGGAAAGGCGAAGAAGGTCACGATGGTGATCGCCGCCGCCGCCGCGACGATCACCGCGAGCCGCCGCAGGAAGGCCTGCCAGCGAATCCTGCTTCCATGGGCGAGCACGAGGCTGAAGCCGACGAGCAGGAGGAACGAGGCGGCGATGGCCCGGGCAAAGAGCCGCCAGCCTGGATCGTTGACGACGTCGACGCTCGTGAGACCGAGATGGCTCGCGTCCCATGCGCCGTGATAGACCGCCATGGCGAGGAGCGCGATGCCCCGCGCCAGGTCGATGCCAAGAAGCCGGCCGTGGCCGTCGATGCCGGCGTTGCCCGGGGAGGCCTCGTCCTCCAAGGTCGCGGACAGGGACGACCCGTCTCGGGCGGACGTCATGCATTCACCTCCGGCTGCTTCGCGCATCTGCCGCGCGGGTTTCCTCGCTCATAGCCCCTTTTGCCCTCAGCGAGAATGGGCCGACCGGTGAATGCCGCGGGCGAACCTTTCTGCTAAATCGTTTGAAACGGACTTGCGGCCGTCTGCGCTTCGCGTCAAAAGCAAGGGCAAGACCGGTGAGCCATGGAGCCAGCAATGAGCGACATCCATATCGAGCGAATGAAGGCCTGCGGCGTCATCCCGGTCGTCTCGGTGCCGGACGCGGCCGCCGCCGTGTCGCTGGCCCGCGCCCTCCTCGACGGCGGCATCGACGTGATCGAGCTCACGCTGCGCACCGAGGCCGGCCTCGCCGCCATCGAGGCGGTGGCCCGGGAATGCCCGCAGATGTTCGTCATTGCCGGCACGGTCGTGCAGCCGGCCCAGTTCGCTCAGGTGCGCGATGCCGGCGCCAAGGCCGTCGTCAGCCCCGGGTTCAGCGAGACGCTGGACGATGCGGCCAAGGCTGCTGGCCTGCCCTGGCTGCCCGGCGTCGCCACGGCCTCGGAAGTGATGCGCGCGGGCGAGCGCGGCCGCACGGCCCTGAAGTTCTTTCCGGCCGAGCAGGCCGGCGGCATCGCCATGATCAAGGCGCTCGCGGGCCCCTTTCCCAAGGTCGTCTTCTGCCCGACGGGCGGCGTCAACACGGCCAATCTCGGCGACTACCTCTCCCAGAAGATGGTGATGTGCGTCGGCGGGACATGGCTGACGCCGCCAGCGGCGGTCTCGGCCGGCGACTGGGCCGCGATTCGCGACGAGGCCGCCAAGGCCCGCAGGAGGGTCGACGAACTGCGTGCAGCCTGAGCCGGTTGCGGCTGCCCTCGCCGACTGCTTCAATGAGCCCGCGTGCGTGAATGCGGCCGTGGGCGATGACTGCATCTGATCCTGCAGATCTCGACGAGGATCTCGAGGTTCTGGCCGAATGGCTGGCCTCGGCGGAGGTCGTCGCGCCCTTCACCGGCGCGGGGATCTCGACGGAGAGCGGTGTGCCCGATTTTCGCTCGCCGGGCAGTCCCTGGCTCGCGAACCGGCCCATTGCCTTCGATGCCTTCCTGGCGAGTGCGGAGGCACGGCGGGAGGCATGGCGGCGCAAGTTCGCCATGGACGATCTCTATGCGGGTGCGGCTCCCGGTCGTGGGCATCATTTCCTTGCTGGTCTCGTCGCCGCTGGCAAGGCGCCGGCCATCATCACCCAGAACATCGACGGCCTGCAGCAGGCCGCCGGCGTGCCGGAGGAGCGGGTGATCGAACTTCACGGCAACGGAACCTATGCAGCCTGCCTCGACTGTGCCGAGAGGCAGGAACTGGCGGATATCCGCTCGGTCTTCGAAGCGAGCGGGCTGCCGCCCGCCTGCCCGCATTGCGGCGGCATGGTCAAATCCGCCACCATCTCCTTCGGTCAGGCCTTGCCGCAGCAGGCGCTGCAGCGGGCCCAGGCGCTGGCGCGCACGAGCGATCTATTCATCGCCATCGGCTCGTCGCTGTTGGTCCATCCGGCGGCGGGTCTGCCGGTGCTGGCGAAGCGGCATGGGGCTCGCCTCGTCATCATCAACCGTGAGGCAACACCGCTCGACGACATTGCCGACCTTGTTTTCAACGGCGAGATCGGCGCAATCTGCATGCGACTCGTCGAACTGTCCGGCGACGCCGGGCGGAGCATTAATTATTCATGAATTCTGACTTTGCGCTGCGTCTGTGAGTGTTATCCTTGTCTGGGGAATCGTTCTCTACGATTCGGCTGGTGGTTTCATGTCCGACGAATTTTCTTCAAATGGTTTCGGCCCCAAGGTCGGCGCAGCCGTTGAAGCGCGCCTGACGGGCAGTGCTGATCTGGAAACGGTGGCCGAGCCGCTCGTCGAGCTCGCTGGTCACATCAAGTGGTTTGATGTCGCCAAGGGCTTCGGCTTCATCGTGCCCGACAACGGGCTGCCGGATGTGCTGGTGCACGTCACATGCCTGAAGCGGGAGGGCTACGAGACCGCGAGTGAAGGTGCACGCGTGGTCTGCGAGGTGGCGCGCCGCGCACGTGGCCTGCAGGCGGTGCGCATCATCTCGCTCGACGAATCGACGGCGCTGCATCCGAGCGAACTGCCGCCGCCGCGCACGCACGTCACTGTCGTGCCGACGAGCGCGCTCGAAGCCGTCACCGTGAAGTGGTTTAACCGGCTACGCGGCTTCGGCTTCGTCACGCGCGGGGAAGGCACCCCGGACATCTTCATTCATATGGAAACCCTGCGGCGCTTCGGCATCACCGAGGTGAAGCCCGGCCAGCAGCTGCTCGTGCGCTTCGGCAACGGGCCGAAGGGCCTCATGGCGGCAGAAGTGCGCCCGGCGGACGGGGGCCATGCGCCTGCCACCCATTGAGGCCGGTGCTGCCGAGAGCCCGTGGCGACGCCTTCTCGGCCTGGCTGCTGTCGTTTGGCTCGCCTCGGCCACGGCCGCGTTGGCGCAATCCCTCGAGAACCTGACGATCCGGACGGCGAGCGGCAGCCACGCCTTCGCCGTCGAGGTTGTGCGCACGCCGGAGGAGCGGGCCATCGGCCTCATGAACCGCCGGTTCCTGCCGGCCGATCGCGGCATGCTCTTCGACTTCGGCGAGACAGCCCCGGTCTCGATGTGGATGAAGAACACCTATATCTCGCTCGACATGCTGTTTATCCGGGCCGACGGCACCATTGCGCGAATCGCCCAGCGCACCGAACCGCTGTCGACCCGCATCGTGCCGTCCGGTGAGCCCGTCCTGTCGGTGCTGGAGCTCAATGCCGGCACGGCGGCGCGTATCGGTGCAAGGCCCGGGGATAAAGTGGAACACCCGCTGTTCTCCGGCCGGTAGGACGCGGCAGCGACGAGGACGGGCGGTTCCGCGCCCGGTGAACGCATGTACCTCGGTATCGACATCGGCACATCGGCTGTGAAGGCCGTTCTGGTCGGCGAGAACGAAGCGCTCCTCGCCGAGGCGGAGGAGGCGCTCGCCATCGCGCGTCCGCACCCGCTCTGGGCCGAGCAGGACCCGCAGGACTGGTGGCAGGCGACGGTAACGGTTCTGGGCCGGCTGCGGTGCGCCGCACCCCGCGCCTTCGCGGCTGTCCGCGGCCTCGGCCTATCCGGCCAGATGCATGGGGCGGTACTGCTCGATGCGGCCGGCGATGTGCTGCGCCCGGCCATCCTCTGGAACGACGGTCGCGCCCATGCGGAATGCGCCGCGCTGGCCCGCCGCCTGCCGACGCTTGGCCACGTCGCCGGAGTGCCAGCCATGCCCGGTTTCACGGCGCCGAAGCTTCTGTGGCTGGCAACGAACGAACCCGAGACCTTCCGCAGGGTGGCCAGGATCCTTTTGCCCAAGGACTATGTTCGGTTTCGGCTCACGGGCGAGGCGGTCACCGACATGTCGGACGCGGCCGGCACGCTGTGGCTCGACGAAGCCCGGCGCGACTGGTCCGACGACATTCTTGCGGCGACCGGCCTCACGCGGGCGCACATGCCGCGCCTCGTCGAAGGCACGGCCTTGGCCGGCAGCCTGCAGGCCACTATGGCGCAGGCACTCGGCCTGCCCGCCGGCCTGCCGGTTGCCGGAGGCGCGGGCGATGCTGCAGCGGGAGGCATTGGCATTGGCGCCGTCAATGACGGCGATGCCTTCCTCTCGCTCGGCACCTCGGGGCAGTATTTCGTCACCACCGGCAGCTTCCGGCCTTATCCGGAGGCCTATGTGCATGCCTTCTGCCACGCCCTGCCCGGCCGCTGGTTCCAGATGGCGGCGCTGCTCAACGGCGCGAGCACGCTCGGCTGGGCGGCGAAGATCCTCGGAGCCGACGATATCGGCGCTCTCCTTGCCCGCACCGAAGCCGCCTTTTCGGGCCGCCCTGCCCGCCCCCTGTTCCTGCCCTATCTCACGGGCGAGCGCACGCCGCACAACGATCCGCATGCCCGCGGCGTGTTCTTTGGCCTCACGCCGGACGTGACGCGCGAAGAAATGGTCCAGGCGGTGCTCGAAGGCGTCGCCTTCTCCTTTGCCGAGGCGCAGGAATGCCTTGCCCATGCCGGGACGCATGCCAAAGCGGTCGCCGCGATCGGTGGCGGCTCGCGCAGCCGGTTCTGGATGCGCCTGATGGCGAGCGCGCTCGAGCGTCCCATCACGCTCTACAGCGGCGGCGCGAAGGGCCCGGCCTTCGGCGCCGCCAGGCTCGCCCGGATCGCGACGACAGGCGAAGATCCGGCCGCCGTTTGCCGGACACCGGCGGTGGCTGAGATGATCGAGCCGGACCGGAATCTCGCAGCGGCCTATCGGCCGGCCTTCGCGCGTTTCAAGCGACTCTATCAGGCGCTCAAGAGCGAATTCAGAACGGATTAAATGAGATTTATCAGCGCATCGAGCGGTCGAATTAAACCATCTTCTCTGCGGCCGGCTATGTGCGGCGAAGGGCGCTGATCTCCTCCATCAGCTCGATCTGCAGTGTCTGCAGTTCGGTCAGCCGCTGCCATTGCCGGGTGAGAAGGTGGTCGATTTTCTCGTGCAGGTGGCGAATCTCGAGCTCGGCCTTGAGATTGATGAGATAGTCGTTGCGGGACCGCAGCCGGTCCTTCGCCTCCTGCCGCTTCTGGCTCATCATGATGATCGGCGCCTGCACGGCGGCAAGGCACGACAGCACCAGGTTGAGCAGGATGAAGGGATAAGGATCGAAGGCTTCCCCGCCGGCCGAGCGCGCGTTGATGGTGATCCAGCCGGCGAGCATGATGCCGAAGACGATGATGAAGGTCCAGCTGCCGCCGAAGCGTGCGAGATTGTCGGCCATACGCTCGCCAAACGTGCGCTGGCCGCTGTATTCATGCTCGATATTGGCGGCAAGCGTCGTCTCGCTCGTCATGCTTTCGGCGACGCGCCGGTCGAGATCCGAAAGCTCCCCCCGCTCCTGCCGGAGCAGGTCCTCGACATAGCCGGCGCGATGGCGCGCAAGGTCCAGCCGATCGATGGTACCAGTCTCGGCAAGCTGCGGCTGCTCGCGCAGCACGCGCTGCAGCAACTGGGGGCTGACGACGTCGAGCGGCACGGCGTCGGCCTTCTTCGCCGCCCGCTGTTCTCGCCGCAGCCCCTGCCCACGCATGCGGTCGTTGCGCCCGGCCATGCTGCACCTCCACGGGAGCCATTCGCCGTCACACTATCCGTGCGCAGCCTGTCCCCTCAAGCCGGGAAGACGGTTGCCCCCTTGTCGGCTGTGCCGACCAGGTGACGGAAGCCGGCGAAAAGCTCCCGCCCGACCCCGACGTGCGAGGCCGACAGATCCGCCTCCACCGGAGCGCGAGCTGCAAACTCCGTCGCATCGACCAGAACATCGAGGCGACCGCTGAGGGCATCTACACGAATGATATCACCGTCGCGGATCCTTGCGATGGCGCCGCCGTCAGCGGCTTCGGGCGTGACATGGATCGCAGCCGGCACCTTGCCCGAAGCGCCCGACATCCGCCCGTCGGTGACGAGGGCGACCCGCTGGCCGCGGTCTTGCAGCACGGTGAGGGGCGGCGTCAGCTTGTGCAACTCCGGCATGCCATTCGCCTTCGGCCCCTGGTAACGCACCACGGCGACGAAGTCGCCCGTCAGCACCCCCGCCTTGAAGTCGGCTTGCAGTTCCTCCTGGCTGTGGAAGACCCGAGCCGGAGCCTCGACCACGTGGCGCTCGGGCGCCACCGCAGAGGTCTTGATCACGGCCCGGCCGAGCGGGCCATCCAGCACCCTGAGCCCGCCCGTGGGCTGGAAAGGCTCCCCGACGCCGCGCAGGATGTCGGTGTTGCCGCTCTCGCTCGCCGCTTCGCGCCAGGCGATGCCGCCGTTCTCGTCGAGGCCGGGCTCCACAAGATAACCGTCGAGCCCCGTGCCCCAGACGGTGGTGACGTCCCGGTGCAGCAGACCGCCGCCGAGGAGCTCGCGAATGAGGAAGCCCATGCCGCCGGCGGCGTGGAAATGGTTCACGTCCGCCTTGCCGTTCGGATAGACGCGCGCCAGCAGCGGCGTCACCTCGGCGAGATCGGCGAAGTCGTCCCAGGTGAGCGTGATGCCGGCGGCCGCCGCCATGGCGACAAGATGCAGGGTGTGGTTGGTCGAGCCGCCCGTCGCGTGCAGGCCGACCACGCCATTGACCACGGCCTTCTCGTCGATGATGCGCCCGACCGGCGTGTATTCGTTGCCGAGCGCCGTGATGGCGATGGCGCGCCTGGCGGCCGCCTGCGTCAAGGCATCGCGCAGGCTGGTGTTCGGGTTGACGAAGGACGCGCCGGGCAGGTGCAGGCCCATGATCTCCATGAGCATCTGGTTGGAATTGGCCGTGCCGTAGAAGGTGCAGGTGCCGGGCCCGTGATAGGACTTCATCTCGGATTCGAGCAGCGCGTCGCGCCCCACCTTGCCCTCGGCGTAGAGCTGGCGGGTCTTGGCCTTCTCGTCGTTGGAGAGGCCCGAGGTCATCGGCCCCGCCGGCACGAAGACGGCCGGCAGATGGCCGAAGGACAAGGCGCCGATGACGAGTCCGGGCACGATCTTGTCGCAGACGCCAAGGAAGACGGCGGCGTCGAACATCTGGTGCGACAGGGCGACCGCGGTCGACAGCGCGATGACGTCGCGCGAAAACAGCGACAGCTCCATGCCGGCCTCGCCCTGGGTGACGCCGTCGCACATGGCCGGCACGCCGCCGGCGACCTGGGCAGTGCCGCCCGCCTCGCGCACGGCGGCGCGGATGAGCTCGGGGAAGCGCTCGAACGGCTGGTGCGCCGAGAGCATGTCGTTGTAGGCGGTGACAATCCCGAGATTCGGCGCGTCCGAACCGGCGAGCCGCTCCTTGTCTTGCGGTCCGCAGGCGGCAAAGCCGTGCGCGAGATTGGCACAGCCGAGATGGCCGCGCCGCGGTTTGGCCTCGGCCGCGGCGGCGATGCGTTCGAGATAGCGCGTGCGCGCGTCGCGGCTGCGCCTTGCGATGCGTTCGGTGACTTCACCGATGCGCGCTTGAACGGTCATGGCAATCTCCGTTGATCCGCTTGCGCTACAGCGCGCCGTCTTCGTACCAGGTGCGGCCGTCGCGCTCGATGAGGGCGATCGACGCGGAGGGGCCCCACGTGCCCGCCGTGTAGGACTTGGGGGCGTCGCGCGTCTCCTGCCAGGTCTCGATGATGGGGTCGATCCAGGTCCAGGCCGCCTCCACCTCGTCGCGGCGCATGAACAGCGTCTGGTTGCCGCGCACAACGTCGAGGATGAGGCGCTCGTAGGCGTCCGGATTGCGCACGCCGAAGGCCTCGGCGAAGCTCATGTCGAGCGGCAGGTGCTGCAGGCGCATGCCGCCGGGGCCGGGATCCTTGATCATCAGCCACAGCTTCACGCCTTCGTCCGGCTGCAGCCGGATGACCAGGCGGTTGGGTGTGATCGGCCCGGCGCCGGCATCGAAGACCGAATGGGGAATGGCGCGGAAGGTGACGACGATCTCCGATACGCGCGTGGCGAGCCTCTTGCCCGTTCGCAGGTAGAACGGCACGCCGGCCCAGCGCCAGTTGGCGATCTCGGCCTTCAGGGCGACGAAGGTCTCCGTGTTGCTGACATGGGCGCCGAGCTCCTCGAGATAGCCCGGCACCGCGCCGCCGGCCGACGCGCCGGCGCGGTACTGGCCGCGCACCGTGAGCTGACCGGCATTGTGCGGGCCGATCGGCACCAGCGCCTTGAGAACCTTGAGCTTCTCGTCGCGGACGGGATCGGCCGCGATCGAGGTCGGCGTCTCCATTGCGACGAGGCAGAGCAACTGCAGGATGTGGTTCTGCACCATGTCGCGCATGGCACCGGCGGTGTCGTAATAGCCTGCCCGCCCCTCGACGCCGAGGGATTCGGCCACCGTGATCTGCACATGGTCGATGTGCGCAGCGTTCCACAACGGCTCGAACAGCGCATTGGCGAAGCGCAGCGCCATCAGGTTCTGGACCGTTTCTTTTCCGAGATAATGATCGATGCGGTAGATGCTCTCCTCGGGGAAGACGCGGCCGATGGCCTCGTTCAGCCGCCGCGCCGAGGCAAGGTCCTTGCCGAGCGGCTTCTCGACCACGACACGGGAGCGCCCGTCGACGAGGCCGTGCGCGCCGATGCGCTCGCAGATCGGGCCGAACAGATCGGGCGAGGTCGCGAGATAGAAGACGCGGACGAAATGCTCCTCGGCCTCGGCGGCGCGAGCAAGGGCGTCCCAGCCCTCCTTGCCGCCGGCATCTGCCGCGACATAGCTTAACCGGGCAAGGAACCGCTCAAGCGCCACGGGTTCGATATCGCGCGCCGCGACGTGTTCCTCGATCGCCTTCTTCGCCAGCGCACGAAACGCGTCCTCGCTCAGGCTGCGGCGCGAGGTGCCGACGATCCGTGCCTCGTCCGGCAGCTGCCCGGCCTGGTCGCGGTGGTAGAGCGCCGGCAGCAGCTTGCGCTGGGAGAGATCGCCCGTTGCCCCGAAGACCACGAGCACGAACGGAGAAACAGGAATAACACGGCTCGTCATGCCATTGTTCTTTCGTGCAAAATTGCCTCCACGTCCTGCTGCGAGGGCAAATCGGCGCCGCGTCGGCTGCAGGTGATCGAGGCGGCGCTCACGGCATAGTGCAGCGCTTGCGTGACGGTCTCGTGGTCGATCGTCGCGATCGCCTGCCGGTCGAGCTTGCCGCGTCCGGCGAGGAAGGCAAGAAGCGCGGCATGGAAGGTGTCGCCCGCGCCGACGGCATCGACGAGCCGAATCGGCCGCGCCGGCACGTCGAGAACGGTGCCGTCGGCGAGATAGGCGCTGGCGCCTTTCTCGCCCCGCGTCACCGCGACGAGCTTCACCCCTGCCGCGAGCCAGGACGCTGCCATCTCGTCGACATCGACCCCCTCACCATAAGCAGTGGCGATGTCCTCGACGCTCGCCTTGACGATGGTCGCATGGGTGACGAGCCGTGCGAAGCGCTCCCGCCAGACGCCCATGTCGCTGATGAGGTCTGGCCTCAGGTTGGGATCGATGCTGACGACGCGGCGCGCGCCCTCGCGCGCCAGAAGCGTCTCGATGGTCGCACCCACCGGCTCCACGCCGAGGCTGTAGGAGCCGACGGCGATGGCGGAAAAACCGCTGCAGTCCGGCAGCGCGTCGGCCGGCAGGTCGCGGTCCGCCGCCTCCTCCCCATAGAAGCGGTAATGCACACTGCCGTCTTGGGTCGCGGTCGCCACCGACAAGGTCGTCGGCCGGTCACTGCGCCGCACGTGGGCGACATCGATGCCGTTGCGCACCAGCGTGGCGACAAGTTCCTCGCCAAGTGGATCACGGGCGATAGCGCCGCAGAAGGCGGCCGGGCAGCCGAGGCGCGCAAGGCCGACCGCGACGTTGAAGGGCGAGCCACCGACGACGGCTTCGGCGTCGAGTCCCCCCGCACCGCGCGCCTTGATGAAGAGATCGACGAGCGCCTCGCCGCAAACGAGAATCATGACCCTGGCATGCCTCTTGTTGTGCGGGCGCCGGTCACCGGCACCCGCCAAGGTGGGACGGCTCAGCTGCGCGGCGCCGACCAGCCCTTGTAGTCCTTCACGTTGTCGCGCGTGACGAGCGTCGAGGGCATGAGCACCATCGGCTGCTCCGGCTTCTTGCCGTTCATGATGCCGTAGCCAACCTCGACCGCCTGCTGCGCCATGGCATAGGGGTCCTGGCTGGCGGAGGCCTCGACCATCGTGTTGCCCTTGAGGGCGGCCTCGATGTCGGGCGCGCCGTCCACGGACGTGATGACGATGCCCGTGCGGTTCAACTGCTTGGCGGCGAGATCCGTGCCGATCGCTTGCGGGTCGTTGATGGCGAAGACGGCATCGATCTTCGGGAAGCGCGTGAGGTGCCCCTGCATGACATTGAGGCCGCCCTCGCGTGAGCCCTTGCCGTCCTGATCCGAGGACAGCACCTTGATGCCGGGTGCCTTCTCGAACACCGCCTTGCAGCCGTTGACACGGTCGATGACGGCCGAAACTTGCGGGCCGTTCTGGATGATGACGTCGCCCTTGCCGCCGAGCTTGTCGACGATGTATTGGCAGGCGATCTCGCCGGCTTGGACATTGTTGGTCTGCACTGTCGCGTCCGCGCCGGATGCTGCGACGTCCACCGCCATCACGACGATGCCGGCTGCCTGCGCCTTCTTTACCGCCGGCTCGATGGCCTTGGGATCGACCGCATTGAGGAGGATGAGGTCGACGCCCGAGGCGATGAAATTGTCGATCTGGGTGAACTGCTTGTTGAGGTCGTAGTCGGCCGAAACCGCGGTGACGCGCACGGCCGGGTTGATCTCCTTGGCCTTGGCTTCGGCGCCCTTGGCCAGCGTGACGAAGAACGGGTTACCGAGCGAGCCGAGCGTGATGCCGACCGCCTTGAGGTCCTTGGCGCTGGCGACGGAGGTCGCGAGCGCGAGAGCGGCACCGGCAAGCAGAACGCGTTTCAGCATGATATTTCCCTCCCTGGTCCTGTCGTTGAGCGTCCGTGGCGCCGGACCAGAACGGCGCCGATCGTGAGCCGGACGGCCTGTCAGGTGCGGGCGCTGCCCTGCAGGCGGAAGCGGTCGAGCGCCACGGCACCGATGATGACGAGGCCCTTGATGATGAACTGCCAGATGTCGGACACGCCGAGCAGGATGAGGCCGTTCGACAGCACGGCGATGATCAGCGCGCCGATGAGCGTGCCCCAGATGGAGCCGATGCCGCCGACGAAGCTCGTGCCGCCGAGGATGACCGCCGCGATGGCATCGAGCTCGTACGACTGGCCGAGCTGCAGACCGTTGGCGGCATAGAGCCGCGCCGCCGACATGGCTCCGCCTAGGCCGGCGAGGAGGCCGGAGACGGCATAGACGAAGAGCAGCACGGCCCAGACCTTGATGCCGGACAGGCGCGCCGCATCGGCGTTGCCGCCGACGGCATAGATGTGAACGCCGAGCACGGTGCGCCGCAGGATGAACCAGGAGGCGAGGATCACCGCGATGGCGATGACCGCGAGCCACGGGATCGAGAGGACGCCCGGAATGATGACGAGCGAGCCGTTGCCGATGAAGGCGAAGGGCAGTTCCGGGTTGAACACCGTCGTATCGTTGCCGAGGAGGCGCGCAACACCGCGTACGGCCGTGAGCGAGCCGAGCGTGACGATGAAGGGCGGCAGCCGCACGAAGGCGATGAGTGCGCCGTTGAGGAGGCCGAAGAAGAGGCCGGTGGCCATGGCGGCCGGCACGCCGAGGACACCGAAGTCCTGCGAGGCGATGACGGCGACCATCGCCGAGGCAGCGAGTATCGAGCCGACGGACAGGTCGATGCCGCCTGTCAGGATGACGAAGGTCATGCCCGCGGCGAGCACCGTGTTGATTGCCGCTTGCTGGGCGACAATGGACAGGTTCTGCGCCGTCAGGAAGCGCCCCTCCCCGGTGACATAGAGGGTGAGCACGTGAATGAGGATGCACAGGATGACGAGCACCGGCAGCATGCCGACGGTGCGCAACAACCCTTGCAACATGATGCGCCGATGTGTGGCGAGCGCGGCTTCTTCGGCTGCGGACATGGGGACGTTCCCTCTCGTCTGGTCGCTCATTCCGCCGCCATGAGCGAGCGGTCAACACCGGTTGCGAGCGCGATGATGTTTTCCTGGGTGATGGCGTAGCCGGTCTCCCCGCCGACCTCGCCCGCGATCTCGCCCTCACGCATGACGAGGACACGGTCGGCGATGCCGACAATCTCGGGCAGTTCCGAGGAGATGACGAGGACGCCGACGCCGGTTTTCGCCAGCTGGTCGATGATGCGGTAGATTTCGGACTTGGCGCCGATGTCGACGCCCCGCGTCGGTTCGTCGAGGATGAGTACCTTGGGCTCCGTCTCGAGGAGGCGCGAGAGCAGCACCTTCTGCTGGTTGCCGCCCGAGAGCGAGCCGACCGTCACGTCTGGGCTCGCGACACGGATGGTGAGCGACTTGATGGCCCTCGCCGCCCGCCACCTGCCCTTGCCGCGGTTGAGGATGCCCGCCCTGGCGTCGCGGCCGATGACCCCGAGGTTCAGGTTCTCGGCCACCGTCATGTCGAGAAAGACGCCCTGGGCCTTGCGGTCCTCCGTCAGATAGACAAGCCCGGCGTCGATGGCATCCTGCGGCCGGCGGATATCGGCCGGCTTGCCGGCGATGACGATCTCCCCGCTCGTGCGCGTGTCGGCGCCATAGACGAGACGAGCCAATTCCGTCCGCCCCGCACCGACCAGGCCGGCAAGGCCGAGCACCTCGCCGGCATGGAGCGTGAAGGAACAGCCCCTGACGCGCGCGCCATCGCCCATGTTGCGCACCTCGAGCACGGGCGCGTTGCGCACGCCCGGCACGTGGTCCTTCTTGTAGAAGGACGACAGGTCGCGTCCCACCATCATGCGCACGATGGTCTCCGGCCGGATCTCGTCGCGGCCGAGCGTGCCGACATAGGTGCCGTCACGCAGCACCGAGACCCGGTCCGACAATTCGTAGACCTCGGCCATGCGGTGCGAGATGTAGATGATGGCGAGCCCCTCGGCCCTCAGCTGGCGCACGAGCGCGAACAGCCGGTCCGTCTCGCGCGAGGACAGCGCCGTGGTCGGCTCGTCCATGACGAGGATGCGCGACCTGGCGTGCACCGCGCGAGCGATCTCGACGAGCTGGCGCTCGGCGATCGAGAGGTCCGCGACCAGCGTGCGCGGGCCGAAGGTGGCGCCGAGGCGCTTGAGGATCTCGCCGCAGCCCTCGGCCATCGCCTGGCGGTCGATCATGCCGCGGCGGCCAATCTCCATGCCGAGATGGATGTTCTCGGCCACCGTCAGGTTGGGGGCGAGCGCCAGCTCCTGGTAGATGATGGCGATGCCGCAGGCCTTCGCGGCGAGCGGGCCGTCGATCACCACGGGCTCGCCATCGATGCGGATCTCGCCTCCCGGATCCGCCTGATAGGCGCCGGACAGCACCTTCATGAGTGTCGACTTGCCGGCGCCGTTCTCGCCCATCAGCGCGTGAATCTCGCCCGGATAGATCGTCAGCTGGACGTCGTTGAGCGCCTTGACTCCCGGGAAGGTCTTGGAGATGCCGCGCATTTCGAGAATGGGCTCAGGCGAATACATGCTCGCTCCCTCCCTTGACGCTGACGGCTGCCTCGCCGGTCAGGATGCCCGCCCGCGGGCTGAAATGGACGAAGAGTGGCAGGCTCGCCGCACCGAGCGCGCCGGCATAGGGGCCGAAGTGCCCGGCCCGCACGACGGGCGGCGTGCGCGCCTCGGCGACACCTGCCACAAGCGCTTTCTCCAGCCGCGCGATCAGCCGGTCGATCCAGACCCGGTCGAGGTCGCTGTCGACGGCGACGAGCGAGATGTCGAGCAGGGCACGCATGGCGAGCAGCGGCCCGGCCAGCGCATCGGCGCAGTCGTCCATCCACTCCTCGACCGCCTTGGGATGACCGTTCATCGCGCCCGGCAGGTCGCCAAGGCCGGTGACATGCGCGCCGCGATGGCGCAGGTGACGGATGAGCGCATTGAGCGAGGCCCGCGTCAGGAGAATATCCGTATGCGGGCCTTGGGGTGCCGACGGCAGCCGGCTCGGCCCGGCGGGCATCACCGCGACGTCGGCGGCGTTTCCGGTTTCGCCGCGCAGATAGTCGCCGCCCATGGCGAGGCCGCCGCCGATGCAGGGCCCGATGAAAAGATAAAGGAAGTTGTCGGACTCGTGGCCGAGGCCGTGGAACAATTCGGCGATGGCCGCCGCAGCGCCGTCGTTCTCCTCCACAGTAGCGAGGCCCGTGGCCCGGGCGAGGTCGCCGGCGAAATCCGTTTCGTCCCACTCGTGCAGCGAGGGCACCTCGACGAGGTCGAGTTGCTGCAACCAACTGCCGAGATTGTAGGGGCGGCCGATGCCGATGCCGGTGATGCGCTCGCGCATCTCCGGCGTGCAGAAGGCGCGCAACTGCTCCACGTCGCGCTGGACGATGTCGAGCGCCACGGCAGGCGACGGCAAGTCGATGTCGTGCGTGTACTGGGCGAGGAGATGGCCGCCGAGGTCGACGAGCACCGTCTCGATGCGGCTGCGGTCGAGCCGCACACCGATGCCGTAGGCTCCTGCCCTGTTGAGGCGCATAATCGTCGCCGGCTGGCCGCGCTGGCCGCGGTGGCGCTTGCCGACGGTCTCCACGAGCCCGAGGGCGTCGAGTTCATCGACGATCTGGCCGACAGCCGTGCTGGTGAGGTCCGCGGCGCGGGCAAGGTCCGCCTTGGACGCCTCGCCGAGACGGCGCAGGCAGCGCAAGACGAGACGCTGGTTGTACTGCCGGATCTGCAGGGAATTCGTCCCCTGCCCGGCCCGCATGGCACGCATGGCCCGTCCCTGTCGTTCCCCGGCCGCTTTGGCGACCTTTTTATAAATCACGTTGACTTATTAAGGAGCGTTCTGCCGCCGCTGTCAAGTTTGCCGTGCAAAGGATGGTGAGAGCCTCGGGGCGGAATGACCGCACAGGCGACAAAATCTATATATGACAATGGATTACTCTGATATCTTTGCGCCCATTCCCAGTTGGTCATGGCCGGGCTCGTCCCGGCCATCCGCGCTTTTAACCCTGCTCTTCTCAAGACGTGGATGCCCGCGACAGGCGCGGGCATGACGGCGACCCGGTTTTCTGCGGCTGCGAAAATCACGCCGCCTTGCGCTGTTCGGCGATGCGCACGAGGTCGCGCAGCACGCGGGCCGTGCCCTTCAGGCGCGCCTCGGCGCTGTCCATGTCCTGGATGAAGACGATGCGCATGTCCGGCCGCACCTTGGCGAGCGTGCCCTCGCCGGCGACATAGGCGATGAGGCCTTCCGGATTGGCGAAGGAATTGTCACGGAAGGCGACGATGAGACCCTTCGGCCCGGCCTCGACCTTCTCGACATTGGCGCGCCGGCACAGGGCCTTGATGGCGACGAGCTTGAGGAGCTGGTCCACCTCTTCCGGCAGCGGGCCGAAGCGGTCGATGAGCTCGGCGCCGAAGGCGTCGATCTCGTCGTCGCGCTCCAGCGTCGACAGGCGCTTGTAGAGGCCGAGGCGCAGCTGCAGGTCGGGCACGTAGCCCTCCGGGATCATCACCGGCGTGCCGATGGTGATCGACGGCGACCACTGCTCTTCGGCCTCCTCGTCCGTGACGCCGGCCTTGAGCTGGGCCACCGCCTCCTCCAGCATCTGCTGGTAGAGCTCGTAGCCGACCTCCTTGATGTGGCCGGACTGCTCCTCGCCGAGGAGGTTGCCCGCGCCGCGGATGTCGAGGTCGTGGCTGGCAAGCTGGAAGCCGGCCCCGAGCGTGTCGAGCGACTGCAGCACCTTGAGCCGGCGCTCGGCCGTGGCCGTCAGCGAGCGGTTGGCCGGCACGGTGAAGAGCGCATAGGCCCGCGTCTTCGAGCGGCCAACGCGTCCGCGCAGCTGGTAGAGCTGGGCAAGGCCGAACATGTCCGCCCGATGCACGATGAGCGTGTTGGCGCGGGGGATGTCGAGGCCCGATTCGACGATGGTCGTCGACAGGAGGATGTCGAACTTGCCCTCGTAGAAGGCCGTCATGGCGTCTTCGAGCTGGCCGGCCGGCATCTGCCCGTGGGCGACGACGACGCGCGCCTCCGGCACCTCGGCGTCGAGGAAGGCCTTCACCTCGGCGAGGTCCTCGATGCGCGGGCAGACGTAGAAGGCCTGGCCGCCGCGGTAGCGCTCGCGCAGCAGCGCCTCTCGGATGACGAGCGGATCGAAGGGCGTGATGAAGGTGCGCACGGCGAGGCGGTCGACCGGCGGCGTCGCGATGAGCGACAGTTCACGCACGCCGGTGAGTGCGAGTTGCAGCGTGCGCGGAATGGGCGTCGCCGACAGAGTCAGCACGTGCACCTCGGCGCGCAGCTCCTTCAGTCGCTCCTTGTGGGCGACGCCGAAGTGCTGCTCCTCGTCGACGACGATGAGGCCGAGGTCCTTGAAGCGGATGGCCTTGCCGAGCAGGGCATGGGTGCCGACGACGATGTCGACGGTGCCGTCCGCGAGCCCCTCCTTCACCTTCTTCATCTCGCCGGTGGTGACGAAGCGCGACGCCTGGGCGATACGGACCGGCAGCCCCTGGAAGCGGTCGGCGAAGGCCTTGTAGTGCTGGCGCGCCAGCAGCGTCGTCGGCACGACGACCGCCACTTGGCGGCCCGACAGGGCAACCGCGAAGGCCGCGCGCAGCGCCACCTCGGTCTTGCCGAAGCCGACATCGCCGCAGATGAGCCGGTCCATGGGCCGCCCGGCGGCGAGGTCGTCGAGCACCGCGTCGATGGCGTTCTGCTGGTCCTCCGTCTCGTCGTAGGGAAAGCGCGCCGAGAATTCGTCGTAGAGCCCTTCCGGCGGCTGAATGCGCGGCGCCTCCTTGAGCGCCCGCGCGGCCGCGATCTTGATCAGCGCCCCGGCCATCTCGCGGATGCGCTGCTTGAGCTTGGCCTTGCGCGCCTGCCAGGCGACGCCGCCCAGCTTGTCGAGCACCGCCTCCGTGTCTTCCGAGCCGTAGCGCGACAGGAGCTCGATGTTCTCCACCGGCAGGAACAGCTTGTCGCCGCCGGCATAGTGCAGCTCGAGGCAGTCGTGCGGCGCTCCGGCGGCGTCGATGGTCTTCAGCCCGACGAAACGGCCGATGCCGTGGTTGACGTGCACCACGAGATCGCCGGCCGTGAGGCTCGACACCTCGGCGATGAAGTCCTGCGCACGCTTGGCCTTGCGCTTGGCGCGCACGAGACGGTCGCCGAGGATGTCCTGCTCGCCGACGATGGCGAGGTCATCGGTCTCGAAGCCGTGCTCCAGTCCCCAGACGGCGAGCGCCGCCTCGTTGCGGGCAAGCGCCGAGACATGGGCGAGGCGCGAAATCGGCTTCGCCTGCGTCAGCCCATGGTCGGCAAGCACATGGCCGAGACGCTCGCGCGAACCCTCGGACCAGGCGGCGAGCACCACGTGCTTGCCCGCTTTCTGCAACTCCCGCACGTGGCGCACGGCGACGTCGAAGACGTTCACCGTCTCATCCGCCCGCTCGGCGGCAAAGCTGCGCCCCTGCCGGCCACCGACATCGACCACGAGTCGCCCGCCTGTCCCCGGCTGCGCGAAGGGTGTCAGGCGGACAATCGATTCATTTTCAATTCGTTGTGCCCATTCGCTTACACCAAGGTAGAGCGCATCCGGCGGCAGCGGCTTGTAGGGCGCACCGCCGACGACCGGCTGGTCGAGGGCGGCCTTGCGGGCATCGTAATAATCGGCGATCTGCGCGAGACGCTCGCCCGCCGCGTCATCGGCGAGCGCGTCGAAGACGAAGGGCACGCCCGGCAGATAGGTGAACAGCGTGTCGAGGTGGTCGTGGAACAACGGCAGCCAGTGCTCGACGCCGGGATGGCGCCGCCCCTCGCTCACCGCCTCGTAGAGCGTGTCGTCCCGCGTCGCCGTGCCGAAGGCCGCCACATAGCCCTGGCGGAAGCGGCGCATGGTCTCGGTGGTGAGCTGCAGTTCGCTCATCGGCACGAGGTCGAGCGCGCGCAGCTGGTGCGTGGTGCGCTGCGTCTCGGGATCGAAGGCCCGGATCGATTCGAGCGTGTCGCCGAAGAAATCGAGACGCAGCGGCTCCGGCATGCCCGGGGCATAGAGGTCGACGATGCCGCCGCGCACCGCATATTCGCCCGTGTCACGCACGGTGCCGGTGCGCAGGAAGCCATTGACCTCGAGCCAGCTGACGAGCGCCTCCATGTCCATGACATTGCCGGGCGCGGCCGAGAGCGTCTCGGTGGCGATGCGGGCGATGGGCGGCACGCGCTGCAGGATGGCGTTGACGGTCGTGAGGAGGATGCGCGGCTTGTCCTCTCCGGCCCGCGTGCGGGCGAGCCGGGCGAGCGTCGTCATGCGCCGCGCAGTTACGGCGGGGTTGGGCGACACCCGATCATACGGCTGGCAGTCCCAGGCGGGAAAGGAAAGGACGTCGATCTCCGGCGCGACGAAGGACAGCGCCGCTTCCATAGCGGCCATGCGCTGACCGTCTCGGGCCACGTGCACGAGCGTCGCCGCCCTTTCCTCGCCTTTGGCGAGGGCGCGTGCGAGGTCGGCCGCGACGATGGCGTCGAGCCCGTCGGGCACGCTCGCGACGGTGAGGCTTTCGGCCCGCTTCAGGGCCTCGATGGCGCGTTTCAGCTGCATGGCAACCTTGATGATGGATGTCTCTGCCGACTGTCCGAAGCAGTCGGAACGCCGCGAGTTCCCAAGCCTTATGATCGCGCGGGTGCGCCGTCTGCGTGGAAGTTCCGTATGCGGCGGAAGAGCGGCGTGTCGTAGGCGGCCGGTACCGGTTCGCTGCCGCTGATCCAGGAGAAGAGGTCCTTGTCGACGAGTTCGATCAGCCGCTCGAATTCGGCGATCTCCTCTTCATCCAGCTGCGCCAAGTGAGCATCGGCGAAGCGACCCATGATCAGGTCCATCTCGCGCATGCCGCGATGCCAGGCGCGGTAGAGGATGCGCCGCCGGCGCATGGCGAGGTCGCTGTCGTCCGGCTGATTGTCGTTCACGGTTTGTCTCCTTCGCGGCCGAACACGCGAGAGTCGTCGCGCCAGGCTCGGGCGGGTATATAGCGTCCGACAGGATGTCTGTCAGCCCGCCCGCGATTTCCGTTCGAACCTCCAGCAGCCCCAGCGATGCGCCCCTCGCTCCTCGATCCACTCTTCGCCGAAGTGACCTCGCTGCCCGGCGTCGGCCCGCGCATGCGGCTGCTGTTCGACAGGCTCGTGGGCGAGACGGGCAAGCCCGCCCGCGTGCTCGACCTGCTCTTCCACCTGCCCCATGGCGCCGTCGATCGGCGCGCCCGACCGACCGTGGCGGAGGCGGTGCCCGGCGAGATCGTGACGCTCACCGTCCGTGTCGTCTCGCACCATCCCTCGCCGCCCGGCCGCTCGCGCGCGCCCTATCGCGTCGTCGTGGAGGACGAGACGGGCGACGTCACCCTCGTCTTCTTCAACGCCGACCGGCGGCGGCTCGACAAGCTGCTGCCCGTCGGCGAGAAGCGCTTCGTCTCTGGCAAGATCGAATTGTGGGACGGGCGGCGCCAGATGGTCCACCCCGACCGCATCGTCGATGCCGCCGGCCTTGCCGACATGCCGGTGGTGGAGCCGACCTACGGCCTCACCGAAGGCCTGACGGCGCGGTATGTGAACCGCGTCGCCCGCGTCGCTCTCGCCCGCGTGCCGGAACTGCCCGAGTGGCAGGATGAGAACTGGCTGGCGCGCAACGATTTTCCCGATTTCCGCACCGCGCTCGAGCGCTTGCACGCCCCGCAGGACATGGCCGCCTTCGCGCCGGACAGTGCCGCCCGCCGCCGCCTCGCCTATGACGAACTGCTCGCGACCCAGCTCGCCCTCGCGCTCCTGCGCAAGAGCCTGCGCCGTGCACCGGGGCGAGAGAACGTCGGCGATGGCCGCCTCGTCGCCCGCCTGCGCGAGGCTCTGCCCTTCGCCCTCACCGGCTCGCAGGAACAGGCGATCGCCGACATCCGCCGCGATCTCGCCGCGCCGCAGCGCATGCTGCGCCTCTTGCAGGGCGACGTCGGCTCCGGCAAGACGGCCGTTGCCCTGATGGCCATGGCGAGCGCCGTCGAGGCCGGCCGGCAGGCGGCGATGATGGCGCCGACGGAGATCCTCGCCCGCCAGCATTTCGAGCGCCTTGCGCCGCTCGCCGAAGCCGCCGGTTTGCGGCTCGGCCTCTTCACGGGCCGGGACAAAGGCGCCGAAAGGCGGCGCACGCTCGCGGCGCTTGCCGAGGGCGGGCTAGACATCGTGGTCGGCACCCATGCGCTGTTCCAGGAAGACGTCGCCTTCCACGACCTTGGCCTTGCCGTCGTCGACGAACAGCACCGCTTCGGCGTGCACCAGCGCTTCGCCCTCGGCGCCAAGGGCGCGGCCGTCGACGTGCTCGTCATGACGGCGACCCCCATCCCGCGCACCCTGGTGCTCACCTATTTCGGCGACATGGACGTGTCGGTCCTCAAGGAGAAGCCGGCCGGCCGCAAGCCGATCGACACCCGCACCGTGCCGCTGGAGCGGCTCGACGAGGTGGTGGGCGCGACCGGTCGGGCGATCCGCGGCGGCGCGCGTATTTATTGGGTCTGCCCGCTCGTTGCCGAATCGGAGACGCTCGACGTCGCGGCGGCGGAGGAGCGCTACGCGAGCCTCGTCTCGGTCTTCGGGAGCGAGGCCGTCGGCCTCCTGCACGGCAGGATGCCGGGGCGGGAGAAGGACGCCGTCATGGCGCGCTTCGCGGCGGGAGACATCAAGATCCTCGTCGCCACCACGGTCATCGAGGTCGGCGTCGACGTGCCCGAGGCCACCGTCATGGTCATCGAGCACGCGGAGCGATTCGGCCTCGCCCAGCTGCACCAGCTGCGCGGGCGCATCGGCCGCGGGGCGGCCGCCTCCACCTGCCTTCTCCTCTACAAGGCGCCGCCCGGGCCGGTGGCCGAGGCGCGCCTCCGGATCATGCGCGAGACGGAAGACGGCTTCCGCATCGCCGAGGAGGACCTGAAGCTGCGCGGCGAAGGCGAGATCCTCGGCACGCGCCAGTCCGGCGCTCCCGACTTCCGCCTGGTGCGCACCGAGACCGATGCGGACCTCATCGCCGCCGCCAGGGACGATGCGCGGCTCGTCATCGAGCGTGATCCCAGGCTCGGGAGCCCGCGCGGTGAGGCTTTGCGGCTGCTGCTCTATCTCTTCGAGCGCGACGGGGCCGTCCGCCTGTTGCGCGCCGGCTGAGACTAAGGCTGAACCGGCTCCAGCCCCTTGCGCTTGCGCGCCGGCAGCGCCTTCGCCGGCGCCGGCTTGGCACTGTCGGGCTGGATGACGCCGCCGGACATGATGAGCTTGGCTGCCTCCTCCACCGTCAGGGAAACCTCGATGACGTCCTTGCGCGGCAGGTAGAAGAAGAACCCCGTCGTCGGATTGGGCGTGCATGGCATGAAGACGCCGACATAGTCGCCGGCATCCGGCAGGCGCTCGGCGATGGCTTTGGCCGGCGGCGCCGAGAGAAAGGCGATCGACCACACCTCGCGCGAGGGATAGGGGATGAGCACCACGGAGCGGAAGGAGGTGCCCTGCTCCGAGAACACCGTCTCGAAGACCTGCTTCACGCCCTTGTAGAGGCTGCGCACCACGGGCATGCGCGCCAGGATGCGTTCGCCGAAATTGAGCAGCGAGCGCCCGACGAGATTGGCCGTCAGGAAACCGAGCAGGGTCAGGCCGATGAAGGCCACGACGAGACCGAAGCCCGGGATGGCGAAGGGCAGATAGGTGTCCGGCAGATAGGCCGCGGGGATGAGCGGCTTCACCCAGCCGTCGATGAGGCCGATGATCCAGGTGACGATATAGGCCGTGATGGCGAGCGGACCGGCGACGACGACGCCGGTCAGGAAATAGTTGCGCAACCGGGAACCGGCCGTGTGCGGCCGGACGGCCGAGGCTGCGGCCACCTCCTGGGCGATCTGATGCGCCGTCGGAACGGTTTCGGCATCCTCCGGCTGCTTGTGCCTGTCATCCATGCGATACAACCTGTCCCCTGAGGCTTGCCGGGGCGTGTCATGCGGCCGCATCCCCACCCCGAAGCCCTTTCACAATTGATGGGGCTTTGCCATTTTCCTTGCAAGCAGGCCAATCACCGCAGGCGTTTCAGACAAATCGAATCGGAACGACACGTGGAAGGCAGGAGGACCGAGCAGGATCGCCGCAGCAGGGCGACCGACGCGGGGCAGCGGATTGAGGCCCGCTCACCGGCTGCGCGCTTCATCTATCTCGGGCTCGGCTGCCTCTTCGTCCCCATCGGAGCCATCGGCCTCGTCATCCCGCTCCTGCCGGGCACGGTCTTCCTCATTCTTGCGGCGGCATGCTTTGCCCGATCCTCACCGCGTTTCGAGCAATGGCTGCTCGAGCACCGATACCTTGGCCCCTCCGTCCGCGCCTGGCGCGCGAACGGCTCCATCCCCCGCCGGGTGAAGTGGATCGCCTGTATCAGCCTCGTCGTCAGCTACGGCATCGTGCTGGCTTCGGCCGCGCCGATGGTGGGCCGCATCGCGGCCGCCGCCTGCTTCATTGCCGTGGCGGCCTATATCATCACGCGGCCCGAGCCTGTCGCGGAGGTATGAGCGGCTGGCAACAGCCCCGCGGCGCTCATTCGACGGTCACGGACTTGGCGAGGTTGCGCGGCTGGTCCACGTCCTTCCCCATGAAGAGCGCCGTGTGATAGGCGATCAGCTGGGCCGGTATGGCGTAGACCAGCGGCGCGATGATGGGGTTCATGGCCGGCATGGCGACGGTCGCCATCGTCTCCACGGCCGCCTCGCGTGCCGCATGCGCCTCGCCGACGAGGACGATGCGCCCGCCGCGCGCTGCCACCTCCTGCATGTTCGACACGGTCTTCTCGAAGACGGCATCGCTGGGGGCCAACACAATGACCGGCACCGTCTCGTCGATGAGGGCGATGGGGCCGTGCTTCAATTCGCCGGCGGCATAGCCCTCCGCATGGATGTAGGAGATTTCCTTGAGCTTCAGTGCGCCCTCGAGGGCGAGCGGATAGGCCATGCCGCGCCCCAGATAGAGCACGTCGCGCGCCTTGGACAATTCGCGCGCCAGGCCCTCGATATCCGCCTCGCTCTTCAACGCCTCGGCCATGAGGCCAGGCACCGAGATGAGGGCGGAGACGAGCCCCTCCTCGTCCCGCTCGCTCAGGGTGCCGCGCGCCCGCCCGGCGGCGATCGCCAGCGCCAGCAGCACCGCGAGCTGGCAGGTGAAGGCCTTGGTCGAGGCCACTCCGATCTCGGGGCCGGCGAGCGTCGGCAGCACGGCCGTGCTTTCGCGGGCGATCGTCGATGTTGGCACGTTGACGACGGACAGGATCGAGGCACCACCCGCCTTGGCATAGCGCAGCGAGGCGAGCGTGTCGGCGGTCTCGCCCGACTGGGAGATGAACAGCGCGACATCCGTCTCGAACAGCGGCATCTCGCGGTAGCGGAACTCGGAGGCGACGTCGATCTCCACCGGCAGGCGCGCCAGCCGCTCGAACCAGTAGCGCGCGACGAGCCCCGCGTAATAGGCCGTGCCGCAGGCCGAGATGACGATGCGGTTCACCTTGCGGAAATCGACGGCGAGTTCAGCCGGCATCTTCACCCGACCTGCCGCGAGGTCGACGTAATGGGCGACCGTGCGGCCGACCACCTCCGGCTGCTCGTGGATCTCCTTCGCCATGAAATGGCGGTGGTTGCCCTTGTCAGCGATGAAGGCGCCTGGCGAGAACCGCTGGCGCTCGCGCTGAACCACCTTGCCGGAAGCGTCGCGGATGATGGCGCCGTCGTGTGACAGCACCGCCCAGTCGCCATCGTCGAGATAGGAGATCTCGTCCGTCAGCGGCGCCAGTGCCAGCGCATCGGAGCCCAGATACATCTCGCCTTCGCCATAGCCGATGGCGAGCGGCGCCCCGTGGCGCGCACCGATGAGAAGGTCGTCCTCGCCGGCGAAGACGAAGGCGAGCGCGAAGGCGCCGCGCAGCTGCGGCAGGACGGCGGCGACGGCATCGGCCGGCGCCTTGCCCGCCCGCATCTCGCGCGTCACCAACTGGGCGACGACCTCGGTGTCCGTCTCGGTCTCGAAGACCACGCCCCCGGCCTGCAGCTCCTCCTTGAGCGCGCGGAAATTCTCGATGATGCCGTTGTGGACCACGGCGAGACGATCCGTCGCATGCGGATGCGCGTTGGTTTCGTTGGGGCGGCCATGTGTCGCCCAGCGGGTGTGGCCGATGCCGACGGGACCGGACAGCGGCGAGCGCGCCAGCTTGTCCTCGAGGTTGCGCAACTTGCCCTCGGCCCGGCGGCGCTCCAGCCGCCCGTTCTCAAGTGTGGCGACGCCGGCAGAGTCGTAGCCGCGGTATTCGAGGCGCTTCAGCGCATCCACCACGAGCGGGGCGGCCGGCTGCCGCCCGAGTATTCCCACGATGCCGCACATGGATGGTCTACTCCCCGAAAGGCCAGCACAGTCGTATCGCCGATCACGGCGGATCGACGTGGTATCCGATCGCGACGCGCAGGTTCAAATCACGTTCGATATCCGTTTGTGACGTAAGGGCGCAGATGAGCATGCGCCTCATTCGGTCTTTTTGGTAGAAGCGCCACTAAACGTTTCGCGGAATTTCTGTGCCCAGCCGTCCTTGGTGACCTGCCGCGCGCGGCCGACAGCGAGCGCATCGGCCGGCACGTCCATGGTCACCACCGAGCCGGAGCCGACAAAGGCGCCATCTCCGATGGTGACCGGCGCGACGAGGGAGGAATTGGAGCCGACGAAGGCGCCGGCGCCGACCTCCGTGCGGTGCTTGCGGAAGCCGTCGTAGTTGCAGGTGATGGTGCCGGCGCCGATGTTCGCCCTGGCGCCGATCGTCGCATCGCCGAGATAGCTCAGATGATTGGCCTTGGCGCCGGCCCCGAGCGTCGCGTTCTTGACCTCGACGAAATTGCCGACCCGCGCGCCCTCGCCGATATCGGTGCCCGGACGCAGGCGGGCATAGGGACCGACGGATGCGCCGGCGCGGACCCGCGCCCCTTCGAGATGCGAGAAGGCGTGGATGACGGCCCCGTCCTCCACCATCGCGCCGGGCCCGAAGACGACATGCGGCTCCACCACCACGTCCCGGCCGAGGCGTGTGTCGGCGCTGAGGAAGACCGTCTCCGGCGCCTGCAGCGTCGCCCCCTCGCGCATCGCCGCAAGCCGCAGCCTCACCTGCAGCGTCGCCTCTGCCTGCGCAAGCTGGGTGCGGTCGTTGATGCCCTGGACTTCCGCTTCATCGGCAACGACGACATGGGCCTTGAGGCCACGCGCCCGCGCCACCGCCACCGCGTCGGTCAGGTAGAACTCCCGCTGGGCATTGTCCTGGCCGATCGCGTCGAGCAGCGCGAGCGCCTCGCCGCCGTCAAGGGCCATCAGGCCCGCGTTGCACAGGCCGACGCGCCGCTCCTCGTCGTTCGCGTCCTTGTGCTCGCGGATGGCGAGGAGGTCTTCGCCTTCGATGATAAGACGCCCGTAGCCGTTGGGATCGGCGGCCTCGAAGCCGAGCACGGCGACGGCGGCGCCGCGGGCAAGCTCCGCCCGCAGGCGGCCGAAGGTCTCTGCGGTCACGAGGGGCGTGTCGGCGAAGGCCACGAGGACGTCGTCATAGCCCTGCGCGATCTCGTCGCGCGCTGCGAGCACGGCATGGGCCGTGCCCAGGCGCTGTGCCTGGACATGGATCGTCGCATCGGCCCGCACGCGGCGCGCCTCGGCGGCGACGTCGTCGCGGTCCGGGCCAACGACCACGGACACCGCGTCCGCCCCGGCCGCCGAGACGGCGTGGAGCACGTGGGCAAGGAGGCTGCGCCCGGCGAGCGCATGGAGAACCTTGGGCGTGCGCGATTTCATGCGCGTACCCTCGCCTGCGGCCAGTACGATGACGAGGCAGCGACGTGCCGCCGCCGGATCCGATGCCTTCACCATGCCATCTCCCGGATCTCATCCGCTGCGTGGAAGCGGACAGCTTCCCAATTTCGGCCTCTTTACGACCGCAAATCGTTGCCAGTGTCAAAGGTGTCTGCGCTCGGCGTGGAAGCTGTTCGCGATTCAACGAAATTTCGCCGCTGCCGTCGAAAGCATGATAGAAGCCGCCGGTGCTCACACCAGTATCCCGAACGCACCAATAGGTCGAGTTGTCTGCCAAAGTGCCGAACGAATCGTCTATGTCCTCCGGCTCCATCGCGTCCTCCCGCCATCCTGATCGCCGGGAGGCATTGCGCCTCGGCCTTGGTCTCGCCGGCGGAGCCGCGCTCGGCCTGCCGGCGAAGCCTGTTCTCGCGCAGGAAAAGCCCTTTCCGCAGGTGGCCATAGAGGCGGTCCTGGCGGAGGGGCAGCCGTTCAATCCCGCCCGCGTGGCGGAGGTGGCAAGCGCCATTGCGCGCAAGGCCTACGTCGCCCCACCGACGACCCTTCCTGACACCCTGGCCAACCTGTCCTTCGAGGACTATTCGGCCATCCGCCTGCGGGAGACGGCGCGCGTGTGGGCCGGCGAAGGGCGCAGCTTCTCGATCGAGCCGCTGCATCGCGGCTTCATCTACACGAATGCGGTGACCATCTATGTCGTCGAGGACGGCACCATCCGCCGCGTGGCCTATGATCCGAGCCGCTTCGTGTTCGGCGCCGCCCAGCAGCTGCCGGCCGATGTCGGCAGTCTGGATTTTTCTGGCTTCAAGGTGTTCTTCGGCTCCGGGCGCGAGCCCAAGCGCGAGGTCGCCGTCTTCCAGGGCGCGACCTTCTTCCGCGCCATCGCCTCCGGCCAGAACTACGGCATTACCGCGCGCACACTCGCATTGCAGCCGGCGGACTCGCGCGGCGAGGAATTTCCGCTGTTTCGCGCCTTCTGGATCGAGCGACCCGCGCCCGGGTCCGACAGCCTCGCGGTGCATGCGCTCCTCGATGCGCCGAGTGCGGCCGGCGCAGTGCGCTTCACGCTGCGCCCCGGCGACATGACGATCACCGACGTCGAAGTGGCGCTCTTCCCCCGCACGAACCTCGACCACGTCGGCATCGGCGCCATGAACGCGACCTATGTCTTCGGGCCGAACGACGGCGCGGCTGACGACGTGCGCGTGGCCGCCTACGAGGTCAAGGGCCTGCAGATCCTGAACGGCCAAGGCGAATGGATATGGCGCCCGCTGTCCAACCCCGAGACGCTGCAGATCTCCGCCTTCATTGACGAGAACCCGCGCGGCTTCGGCCTGTTGCAGCGCGATCGCGACTTCTCGGCCTTCCAGGACGACCTGCGTCGCTTCGAGCTGAGGCCGAGCCTGTGGCTCGAACCCTTCGGGGAATGGGGCAAGGGGAGCGTGCAGCTCATCGAGGTGCCGACGGATTCGGACCGCAACGACAACGTCATCGCCTACTGGCGCCCGGCCGAGCCCTACAAGGCCGGCGAGGAAGCGAGCATCTCCTATCGGCTCTTCTGGTGCTGGACGCCGCCGGAGCGCCCGCCGCTCGCCACCGTCGCCAATACCCGCGCAGGCCGTGGCGGTTCCGGCAACAGGCGGCGCTTCGCCATCGACTTCGTCGGCGAGCGCCTCGCCGACCCTGCCGCCATTGTCGAGATCAAGCCGTCTCTTTCGGCTACGCCCGGCCAGATTCTCGATCTCAGATTGTGGTCTTATCCGGAAAGGCGCACACTGCGCGTGACTTTCGAGCTTGATCCAGGAAACGAGACGGCTTCCGAGCTGCGCCTGCTGCTGGAAGCGGCTGGCAAAGCCGCGAGCGAGACGTGGCTATATCGTTGGACGCCATGACGGACCACGCTGATCCGCGCCCGATGACGACGATCCTTCCCGATGCGATGCCGCCCGAGGCGCCGCTCGCCATGCCGACCCAATCGCTGCGGCGCTTCGAGCCGAGCAAGGAGCGGCGCCGGCCAATCCGGCGCTTTGCCGTTCCCTGGCTCGCCCGGCTCGCCGTCTTCGGCGGCGGTGCCGCCCTCACCGCCTATGGCGTGTGGGAGATGGTTCAGGTCGTGTCTGTCAGCCGCACCACTGTGCTGCAGTGGGTGCTGGTCGCACTCTTCTCCGTCAATTTCTCGTGGATCGCGCTGGCCTTCAGTTCCGCCGTCGTCGGTTTCATCGCCCTGCTGTGGAGCCGGCGTCCCTCGCAGGCACCGACGACGCTCACGCGGCGCACCGCTGTCGTGATGCCGATCTACAACGAATCGACCGCTCGGGTCTTCGCCGCTGTCGCGGCCATCCGCGAGTCGATCGAGGAAACCGGGCTTGGTTCCCATTTCGACTATTTTCTGCTCTCCGACACCACCGATCCCGATGTCTGGATCGCGGAGGAACGGGCCTTCCTCGCCCTGCGCCAGCGTCTCGGGCCCGATGCCCGCCTCTATTATCGCCACCGGCCGAAGAATACGCACCGCAAGGCGGGCAATATCGCCGATTTCGTGACGCGCTGGGGTGGCAGCTACGATCACATGCTGGTGCTCGACGCCGACAGCCTGATGACCGGCGACTGCATCGTGCGCCTTGCCGCGGCGATGGAAGCCGATCCGGATGCCGGCATCATCCAGAGCCTGCCACTTGTCATCAACCGCAATACGCTGTTTGCGCGCCTGCAGCAGTTCGCGGCGCGCATCTACGGTCCGGTCATCGCCAAGGGCCTCGCGGTCTGGATGGGGCGCGACGGCAACTACTGGGGCCACAACGCAATCATCCGCACCGCCGCCTTCGCGGCCCATTGCGGCTTGCCGGACCTGCCGGGCAAGCCGCCGTTCGGTGGCCACATTCTCAGCCATGACTTCGTCGAAGCGGCGCTCATCCGCCGCGCCGGCTGGTCCGTCTACATGCTGCCGGAGCTGGAGGGCAGCTACGAGGAGAGCCCACCCTCGCTCATCGATGTGGCCGCGCGCGACCGCCGCTGGTGCCAGGGCAATCTTCAGCACATGCGCGTCATCGGCGCGCGGGGACTGAAGCTCGCCAGCCGGCAGCATTTCGCGACCGGCATCATGTCCTATCTCGCCTCGCCCTTCTGGCTCATGCAACTCGTGGTCGGCCTCGTCCTCGTGCTGCAGACCCGCTACGTGAAGCCCGAATATTTCACCAGCGAGTTTGCCCTGTCGCCGATCTGGCCACGTTTCGACGCGGAGCGGGCGCTCGCGCTCTTCGCGCTGACCATGGGCGTGCTGCTGGCACCGAAGGTTTTCGGCCTCACCCTCGCCCTGCTCAGGGGCTCCATCCGGCGCCCGAGTGGTGGTGGCCTGCGGCTCGTTCTTTCCGCCCTGATCGAGATCTTGCTGTCGGCCATGCTGGCGCCGATGATGATGCTTATCCAGTCCGGGGCGGTGTTCCAGATCCTCGCGGGGCGCGACACCGGCTGGCAGCCGCAGCGGCGGGACGACGGGTCGGTCCCCTTCCGCGACATCGTGCGCCGCCATCGCATGCATGTGCTCCTCGGCATCGTCACGGGCGTCTCGGCCTTCCTCATCTCGACCTCGCTGTTCGCCTGGATGTCGCCGACCATCCTCGGTCTCGTGCTCGCCATCCTTCTTTCCTGGCTCAGCGGCACGCTGGCGGCGGGGCTCGCCCTCAAACGCTGGGGCCTCCTGCTGACACCGGAGGAAGCGGTGCCGCCGCCGATCGCGCTGCGCGCCGCCGAACTCACCAGGGAACTCGCCGCGAACGGTTTCGACGAGGCCGATGGTCTGCGCGCCATTCATGCCGACCCGGCCTTGCGGGCGGCACACGAGGCGATGCTGCCGCCCGCGGAACCACGCCGGCGCGGTGCGATCGATGCGGAGCGCGCTCTGGCACAGGCCAAGCTTGTCGACGCCCGGTCCATCGACGATGCTGTAGCCTGGCTGCGGCCGAAGGAACGTATGGTGCTGTTGCACGACCGCGCGTTGGTGGCTCTGCTCGCCGGATTGCCGGGCGAGGCGCCGGCCGATCGTCAGGCCTACGACGAGGCGGCGGAATAACGGACACCCAACCGATGAGCGAAGGTGGGCGCAGTGGCGAGATCACGGCGGGGCTTCTGCTCAAGGCCTACGCCTGCGGCCTATTCCCGATGGCCGAGAGCGCCGACGAGCCGGGCCTGTTCTGGGTCGAGCCGCGCGAGCGCGGCATCCTGCCGCTCGACGATTTCCATCTGCCGCGCCGCCTTGCCCGAAGCGTCGCTGCGGACCGGTACGAGATCCGCATCGACGGAGATTTCGAAGCCGTCATCGCGGGCTGCGCCTCGGCGGCGCCGGGCCGCGAGCGCACCTGGATCAACCGCCGCATCAGGTCGCTCTACGGCGAGCTCTTCGATCTCGGCCATTGTCACACCGTGGAGGTGTGGGACGACGGGAATCTGGTTGGCGGACTCTACGGCGTGGCGCTTGGCGGCGCGTTCTTCGGCGAGAGCATGTTCCACCGCACGCGCGACGCCTCGAAGATCGCCCTCGTCCATCTGGTCGCGCGCCTGCGCAGCGGCGGCTTCACGCTGCTCGACACACAATTCGTCACCGAACATCTGCGCCAGTTCGGCGCGACCGAGGTGCCGAAGAAGAAGTACTTGCAGATGTTGCAGAAGAGCATAACCACGGCAGCCGACTGGGACAGGCTTCCGCTCAACGCCCATCAGTTCGGCCGCTGCATCGTCTCAGCAATCCGATAGCCGCTTTTCAGCGGCGGCCGCGTCCACGGGGGGCGGCAGTCGCAGCCCCGGTATGGGGTCGAGCGGCAGGACCACATGCGCGGTTCAGCCGCCGCGCGCCGGCGCCGGGGCATCGGCCGCGGGCTGGGCGGGCGGATCCGGAATGATCTCGGTGCCGCCGGTGCAGCCCGTCAGCCAGACATCGTAGACCGGATGCTCGATGCCGTGCAGGCCGGGCGAGGCCGCGAACACCCAGCCGGTGAAAATGCGACGGTATTCGTTGTTTACCGTCACCTCGTCCACCTCAATGAAAGCGGTCGTGTTGGGTGTCTCGGTGTCGGGGCGCGTGTAGCAGACGCGCGGTGTCAGCTGCAGGGCGCCGAACTGCACCGTTTCCTCGACGGCGACCTCGAACGAGACGATGCGCCCCGTGATCTTGTCGAGGCCGGAGAAGACAGCCGTCGGGTTGCTGATCTTGTCTGCGCTGGCGTGCGGGACGGCCAGCGTACTCAGCACCAGGGCGGACAGGAGGGGCACAGCCAAGCGCATCAACCAAGCCTCGTTCGCGGAAGACCGGCGTGCCCGCCGGCGCCACTGCCTCTCGGCACCGTGTCCCGGTTAACATGGCGGAGATGGTGGAAAAAGGGCGTGCGCACAGAAAATGACGGCAGCCGCGATGTTTGGTCCGAAGCATGGCCGCGACCTGGCAGACGGTTTCGCGCTCCTGATCGCTGACGGCGCCCCGCTGCGCCGCCCCGTGCTCTGGCGTCGCCAGAAAAGCTTCCGGAAAAACGAAACAGGGCCGCGATGGCGGCCCTGGATGAGAGAATCGAGCTTGTGGATGCGCCGCCGCTTCAGCTGCCCGGCGACCACGCCTGATAGTCGCCCGTGGCCGGCGGCCGGCGGCCGCTCGCGAGTGTCGAGCCGGCGGGACGGTAAGCCTTCGGGGTGCCGGTGAAGTTCGGCTTGTGCGGTTTCTGCCAGTCGCGCGGCTTGTAGTCTTCCTGCGTCGGCGGCACGTCCACCGTATGGTGCAACCACCCATTCCAGCCGGGCGGGGTCATTGAGGCTTCTGCTTCGCCGTTGTAGATGACCCAGCGCCGCTCGATGCCGAGCGCCGGATCCTTCCTGCCGCCGCGGGTCCGGTAATACTTGTTCCCGAACTCGTCCTCGCCGACGAATTCGCCATTGCGCCAGGTATGGAACCGCGTGCCAAGCGTCTGGCCGCTCCACCAGGTGAAGAACTGAAGCAGGAAGGTCTTCAAGGCTGACCCCGGTCTCGTTGCATGGGCTGCGATCGCGGGCTGCGCCGCCGCGAAATCGCGCGGAATATGACCGTCTCGCCGCGCAATGTCCAGCTACGCCTTGCCGCAGGAGACGGCGGAGAATCGCCGCCGTTGGTGCCGGCCGTCCGTCAAGAGGGCATTGCTCCGGCCAGCTTCGCAGTCATTCACACCGGCCGGCGCGAGGCGGCGCCATTCCTCCTCACCCCACAACCGCGATTCGTTCGTTGGCCGGCATTGTTTTCAGCACCACTGAGGCTCCCGCCATGCCGCAACTTCCGGTCGGGAAGCTGCGTCGATAAACGCCCTTGAGATGCATGTCGCCCGCCCCCGCCATGCGCTGATCGCCGCCCGGCGCGTGGCTGCGGCACCCGCGCCTCGTTCAAGCATCACTTCAACGCGGGGTAAATCCTGCCACAGTTTTCGATACTTACGCAGAACGCACCACATCGTCCCCGTTGTTCACATCCTCGTCACAAGATATAGGGGGCGCGATGGCCTGTTCGCACTAATTCTTGACGAATAAGGCTTTCTGGCACTAGCTTAGGCGTTACGTCGCGGCGGCGTCGCACCGGCCGAAACCCGGCCGGAACAAATACCGCTCATGGGGTGGTGAAGGCAGCCGGGCGGCGCGCACGGGTCGTCCCTGGAGCGGTCTTTTCCCTCGCGGGACATGCGGTCGCCGGCGGCGGTTCACGATCGAGGCGGGTCGAACCTGCCCGAGGTTTAGAGGCAACAACAGAGCTGCGGGTGGGAGCCGTCGGTTGGCGGCTTCGAGGGCGGATTTCGCCCGGCTCATGGGGATGACGACAATGCGGATCGAGCGGCGATACACGAAGGCGGGCCATTCTCCTTATTCCACCATCGAGTTCCGGCTCGCGACCAGTGAGATCCGCAATCCCGACGGCTCGGTCGTCTTTCGCCTCGAGGGCATCAGCGTGCCCGCGTCCTGGAGTCAGGTGGCGACGGACGTGCTGGCGCAGAAATATTTCCGCAAGGCCGGCGTGCCCGCGCGCCTGAAGAAGCTCGAGGAGAACGACGTTCCCTCCTTCCTCTGGCGGTCCGTGCCAGACGATGAGGCCCTCGCCGCCCTGCCCGAGAACGAGCGCTACGGCTCGGAGACCTCGTCCACTCAGGTGTTCGACCGGCTTGCCGGCTGCTGGACCTACTGGGGCTGGAAGGGCGGCTATTTCTCGAGCGAAGAGGACGCCTCCGCCTTCCTCGACGAGTTGCGCTACATGCTCGCCAACCAGATGGTCGCGCCCAACTCGCCGCAGTGGTTCAACACCGGCCTGCACTGGGCCTATGGCATCGACGGCCCGGGCCAGGGCCACTACTATGTCGACCACACCACGGGCCGCCTGGTGAAGTCGAAGTCGGCCTACGAGCACCCGCAGCCGCACGCCTGCTTCATCCAGTCCGTCGCCGACGACCTCGTCAACGAGGGCGGCATAATGGACCTGTGGGTGCGCGAGGCGCGCCTGTTCAAATACGGCTCCGGCACCGGCTCCAACTTCTCGGCCCTGCGCGGCGAGGGCGAGAAGCTCTCGGGTGGCGGCAAGTCCTCCGGCCTCATGTCCTTCCTCAAGATCGGCGACCGGGCGGCCGGCGCCATCAAGTCGGGCGGCACCACGCGCCGCGCCGCCAAGATGGTGGTGGTCGACGTCGACCATCCCGACATCGAGGCCTATATCGACTGGAAGGTGAAGGAGGAGCAGAAGGTCGCGAGCCTCGTCACCGGCTCCAAGATCGTCAAGAAGCATATGAAAGCCGTGATGAAGGCCTGCGTGAACTGCGAGGCCGAGGGTGACGCATGCTTCGATCCGGAGAAGAACCCGGCGCTCAAGCGCGAGATCAAGCTCGCCCGCCGCGCCATGGTGCCCGACAACTACATCAAGCGCGTCATCCAGTTCGCCCGCCAGGGCTATTCGGACATCGCCTTCGACACCTACGATACCGACTGGGATTCGGAGGCCTATGCGACTGTCGCCGGCCAGAACTCCAACAATTCTGTCCGCGTCGACGACGCATTTCTCACTGCCGTCGAGGCCGACGGCGACTGGCAGCTTAAAGCGCGCCTCACCGGACGCGTCACGAAGACGCTGAAGGCCCGGGATCTCTGGGAGAAGATCGGCTATGCCGCCTGGGCCTCGGCCGATCCGGGCATCCAGTTCCACACCACCATCAACGACTGGCACACATGTCCGGCTTCGGGACCGATCCGCGCCTCGAACCCCTGCTCGGAATACATGTTCCTCGACGACACGGCCTGCAACCTCGCCTCGGCGAACCTCTTGCAGTTCTACGACCGTGCCTCGCGCCGCTTCGACATCGGCTCCTACGAGCACGCCTGCCGGCTGTGGACCGTCGTGCTCGAGATCTCGGTACTGATGGCGCAGTTCCCGTCGAAGGAGATCGCGGAGCTGTCCTACGAGTTCCGCACGCTCGGCCTCGGCTATGCCAATATCGGCGGGCTCCTGATGACCATGGGCCTGTCCTATGACTCCGACGAGGGCCGCGCCCTCGGCGGCGCCCTGACAGCCATCATGACGGGCGTCTCCTACGCCACCTCGGCCGAGATGGCGGGCGAGCTCGGGCCCTTTCCGGGCTACAAGAAGAACGCCCAGCACATGCTGCGCGTCATCCGCAACCATCGCCGCGCGGCGTACGGCAAGAGCGAGGGCTACGAGAAGCTGGCGACGCCGCCGGTGCCGCTCGACCACGCCTCATGTGGGAGGCTCGCCCAGGGCGAGGAATTCGTGACCCGCGCCAAGCACGCCTGGGACAAGGCGCTCGAGCTTGGCGAGCAGCACGGCTACCGCAACGCGCAGGCGACCGTGATCGCTCCGACCGGCACCATCGGCCTCGTCATGGATTGCGACACCACCGGCATCGAGCCCGACTTCGCTCTCGTGAAGTTCAAAAAGCTCGCAGGCGGCGGCTATTTCAAGATCATCAACCGCGCCGTTCCCGACGCGCTGCGCGTTCTCGGCTATTCCGAGGCCGAGATCGCCGAGATCGAGGCCTATGCGGTCGGCCACGGCTCCATTGCCCAGGCGCCCGCCATAAATCACGGCTCCCTGCGTGCCAAGGGCTTCACGGAAGAGAAGATCGCTGCCGTCGAGGCGGGCATGAAGTCGGCCTTCGACATCAAGTTCGTCTTCAACAAGTGGACGCTCGGCGAGGACTTCCTGCGCGACACACTCAAGGTGCCGGCCGAGAAGCTGAGCGATCCGGCTTTCGAGCTTCTGCCGTTCCTCGGCTTCTCCAGGGCCGAGATCGAGGCCGCCAACATCCACGTCTGCGGGGCGATGACGCTCGAAGGCGCGCCGCACCTGAAGGCGGAGCACTATCCGGTCTTCGACTGCGCCAATCCGTGCGGGCGCATCGGCAAGCGCTACCTCTCGGTAGAGAGCCACATCCGCATGATGGCGGCGGCGCAGCCGTTCATCTCGGGCGCCATCTCCAAGACCATCAACATGCCCAACGATGCCACGGTCGAGGACTGCAAGAGCGCCTATCTCCTCTCCTGGCGCCTGGCGCTGAAGGCCAACGCCCTCTACCGCGACGGCTCCAAGCTGTCACAGCCCCTCAATGCTGCCCTCATCGCCGATGAGGACGAGGACGAGGACGATGCGGTCGAGACGCTCGTCGCCCAGGCTCCGGTGGCGCGAGCGGCTCAGGTGGCCGAAAGGATCGTCGAGAAGGTGATCGAGCGCGTCGAGCGCGTGCGCGAGCGCGAGAAGATGCCCGACCGGCGCACCGGCTATACCCAGAAGGCCATCGTCGGCGGCCACAAGGTCTATCTGCACACCGGCGAATATGCCGACGGTCGCCTCGGAGAGATCTTCATCGACATGCACAAGGAGGGCGCCGCCTTCCGGGCGATGATGAACAACTTCGCCATCGCCGTGTCGCTCGGCCTGCAGTACGGCGTGCCGCTCGAGGAATATGTCGAGGCGTTCACCTTCACGCGCTTCGAGCCGGCCGGCTTCGTGCAGGGCAACCAGTCGATCAAGAATGCGACGTCGATCCTCGACTATGTCTTCCGCGAGCTCGCCATTTCCTATCTCGGCCGCCACGACCTCGCCCACATCGATCCGGGCGAGATCGGCCACGACGTGCTCGGCGGCGGCGTCGCCCAGGGCAAGGCCCCTGCCCCGCAGGCAACGGCGCCGCAGGTGGTCTCGCGCGGCTTCGTGCGCGGCCGGGCGACGAACTTCCTGTCGATCGCCGGTGGCGGCGACAGTCGCCCCGCTCCTACTGCCGGCCGTGGCTCCACGGTTGTCGCTCTCGCCTCCGGCGCGACGGCCCTGAAGGGCGAACCCGCCTTCGAGGAGGACGAGGAAACCGTGGGCGAGGCGCAGATGGCCGAGCTCGGCTTCGCCGCCCCCTCCCAGCCTGCGACGGGCACCGGGCGCTCCCTCGCTGACCGTCGCGCCGAAGCTCGCATGAAGGGCTACGAGGGCGAAGCCTGCCCCGAATGCGGTAACTTCACGCTCGTCCGCAACGGCACTTGCATGAAATGCGACACGTGCGGCGGCACGACGGGTTGCTCGTGAGCGGTGGGTGGTTGGTGGAACCCTCGGGGTTCCGTTTTCGGACCCAAAGTTCCGGATCTGTCGGGGGGCGCGATGAGCGCCCCCCACGCTGTAAATTTGTCATTCAGATTGCCGCATTGACGCAACAGTCCGCCGCGGTCACATGCGTCGGGGCTGCAACTGTCGGCAGTGGAACCGACCTGAGACCCTATTTTCCTCCGGCTTGAGAGAGCGTTCTGGTTTTCATTCATCCATAGTGGAGAAACGGCCGTCGCCGCATGGCCCATATGACGATGGGCGGCTGGTTGGGCGGCAGCGACGCGGGCGACGGCGACGAGGATGACCGTTAACCCAGAATTGCGGCCGGGCCGGTAAAGGCGCTCTTGACCTTCCCATGGTGGGAAGGCGCAGAGATGGCGCATGGTCCCTGAAACGGAGAGCGAGTCCATGTGCGGGTGCAATGCCCATCAGTCGCAGACAAACGTCGTTCCGCAGCCCGGCCGTGAGGTCCTGAGCCTGCGGGTGGAGGATATGACGTGCGGCCACTGTGCCGCTGCCATCAGCAAGGCGATCGAGACGGGCCTGCCGGGGACGCAGGTTGCGGTAGATCCGGCCTCCAAGCTCGTTTCCGTGCGAGGCGGAACAGACATCGCGGCGATCAAGGCGCTCGTGATCAAGGCGGGCTACACCCCGTCCACGGTCTGAGGCAGTCCTTGCCCGGTCGCGAGCCTCGCACGTCTCCGCCGCCTCAATCCTGATATGCTGTGGCGACCGCGTCACCGCCGCCAGAATTCCGGTCGGACGAAGTGTCCAGCCTTGCCATGACCAAGATCGCACTTATCGTTCATCCGATGCTGCAAGCATTTCGCAGATTGGTGATCCTCATCGCCGCCCTCGCCTTCTCGGCGACGAGCGTCGGCTGGGGCTATGCCAATACGCCCGGACAAATGCCTGCAGCAGGAGGCGCTGTGGCGGAGACGCCGCGGCATGCGCACGTTCATCACGGCCATGGTCAGGATGCCGACAGCGATCACGGCCCGGCCGCCGGCCAGGCTTGCTCCGCCACGAACGATGGCTCGTGCAAACCCGAGAGGCACCAGGGCGCTGGCATGAACTGCTGCGCCCTCGCCTGCCATGTCGCCATACCGCCGGCCGTTTGCACGCCGTCTCCGCACAGGATCGTCGGCGCTATCGAGCCGGCCTTCTTTCGCGTCGGCATCAAGGAAGCCCTCGCGGCACGCCTCGAGCGGCCGCCGCGATCGATGAGCGCGCAAGCGTCGGCCTGATTCCGGCACCGGACCACAAGCGGTCCACCACATTCCCCGGATCCTGGCCGACCTCTTTCGCCGGTAGCCGTGTCACGTGCTGTCGTTGAGCGAGTGGTTCGTGGCGCGCCCGCGCCACCCGCGCCCTCGTCGGCCTGTCCGAGGTCCAATCATGAAAGCCTTTTTTGCGACGGCTTGCGCCGTCCTCCTGTCCGCATGTTCCGGCCCCCCTCCCATCACGGCGGGTGCCGATCCGGCCGATCCCGGCGCGCTGGTGCCGCCGCTGCGCTACGTGCCGGTGACGGCCGGTACGATCGACTACCAGCCCGTCGCGCCCCGACTGTGGTCCGCGAGCAACGAGAGTGTCGCCCCTCGCGGGAGGAGTGAATGACGGCGGTTACTTTCCACTCCCCTCCGTGCAGACGGGTGAGGCCCCTCGTGACGGCCGGTGTGCTCGCCTTCGCCCTTGGTGGCTGCGTCTTCACGCCAGACGGCGGCATGGGGCCTGTCGCGGCGCGGGTCTCCGCCGACCTCGGCAAGGACACGATCAAGATTGCCTCCGCAGCCGATGCCGCAGCGGCGCAGCAACGCGTCAAGGCACTGCTCGCCCGGCCGCTGACGGCAGATGGCGCCGTGCAGGTCGCGCTTCTCAACAACCGTGGCCTGCAGGCGGCGTACAATACTCTCGGCATCTCGGAAGCGGCCTTCGTTCAGGCGAGCCTGCCGCCGAACCCCGTCATCGGCATCGAGCGCCTGTCGACGGGCGGCGAACTCGAGATCGAACGGCGCCTCGTCGCCAATATCCTCGCGCTTCTCACGCTGCCGGCGCGCAGCGACATCGCGAAGACCCAGTTCGAGGCAGCCCGGCAGCGGGCCATCGAGGCGACCTTCCGCATGGCGGCAGAGACGCGGCGGGCCTATTATCGCACTGTCGCGGCGCGGCAGACGGTCGCTTTCCTCGACGAGGCCCGCACCTCGGCCGACGCCGCCGCCGACCTCACCCGCAAGCTCGGCGAGACGGGCGCCGCCAACAAGCTCGACCAGGCCCGGGCCGGCGCCTTCTACGCGGAGATATCAAACCAGCTGGCCGAGGCGCGCCTCGCGGCGGCGACCCAGCGCGAAGCTCTGACGCGCCAACTCGGCCTCTGGGGCGCGGACATCAACTACAGGCTGCCGGGGCAACTGCCGCCCCTGCCGCGGCTGAGGACGGCGAGACAGGTCGAGGAGGAGGCGGTGCGCCGGCGCGTCGACCTCATCGCGGCCCGCCTCGAGCTCGAGGCCATGGCGAAGGGCCTCGGGCTGAGCGAGGCGACGCGCTTCGTTTCCATGCTCGATGGCAGCCTGCGGCGGAACTACGAGCGCGTCACCGAGGACGGGCACAAGGAGAAGGCCTACCCGAAGGGCTTCGAGCTCGAGATCGAGATCCCCATCTTCGACCTCGGCGAGGTGAAGGTGCGGCAGGCGCGCGAGACCTACATGCAGGCGGTCAACCGCCTGCTGGAGAAGGCCGTCAACGTGCGGTCCGAGGCGCGCGAGGCCTATCTCGCCTATCGCGGCCGCCACGACATCGCCCGCCAGTATCAGAGCCGCATCCTGCCCCTGCGCAAGACGGTCAGCGAGGAGGCGCTGCTGCAATACAACGGCATGCTCATCGACGTCTTCGAGCTCTTGACGACCGTGCGCGAGAGCATCGCCAGCAACGTCGCGGCGATCGGCGCCAGGCGCGACTTCTTCCTCGCATCGGTCGATTTCGACACCGCCATCATTGGCGGCGGCGCCTCCGGCGGAGCCGGAGAAGGCCCCGTCGCGCTTGCGGCCGCCGAGGCCGGCGAACACTGAGAAAGGCAAAGCTCATGACGGTTTCCCGTCGATCGTTCCTCGGTGCCTCGGCCGCGCTCGTCAGCGCCGGTGCCGTCTCCGGCCGCGCCGCGGCCGCCTCCATCCCCGAGGCTCCCACCATGAAGGAGGCGGTGACGCAGCCGCCGCTCGTGCCGACGACCGGCCCGGACTACCAGCCGGTCGTCACGCTCAACGGCTGGACGCTGCCCTGGCGCATGAACGGCGAGTGGAAGGAGTTCCATCTCGTCGCCGAGCCCGTCGTGCGCGAGCTCGCGCCGGGCATGGTGGCGCATCTGTGGGGGTACAACGGCCAGTCGCCCGGGCCGACTATCGAGGCGGTGGAAGGCGACAAGGTGCGCATCTTCGTCACCAACAGGCTGCCCGAGCACACCACGATCCACTGGCACGGACAGATCCTGCCCAACGGCATGGACGGCGTCGGCGGGCTGACGCAGCCGCACATCAAGCCGGGCAAGACCTTCGTTTACGAGTTCGTGCTGACGAAGAGCGGCACCTTCATGTACCACCCGCATGCCGACGAGATGGTGCAGATGGCCATGGGCATGATGGGCTTCTTCGTCGTCCACCCGCGGGATCCCGCCTTCCGCCGCGTTGACCGCGACTTCGTCTTCCTCATGTCCGCCTACGACATCGAGCCGGGCGCCTATGTGCCGAAGGTGGCGGAGATGACCGACTTCAATCTCTGGACCTGGAACAGCCGCGTCTTCCCCGGCATCGACCACATCGTGGCGGCCAAGGGCGACAAGGTGCGCATCCGCTTCGGCAATCTCACCATGACCAACCACCCGATCCACATGCACGGCTACGACTTCAAGGTCTCGTGCACGGACGGCGGCTGGGTGCCGGAGGAAGCCGCCTGGCCGGAGGTGACCATCGACTGCGCGGTGGGCCAGATGCGCGCCTTCGATTTCGTCGCCGACAAGGAGGGCGACTGGGCCATCCACTGCCACAAGTCGCACCACACCATGAATGCCATGGGCCACGACCTCAGGACCTTCATCGGCGTCGACAAGAGGGAGGTGGCGAAGAAGATCAGGAAGCTCGTGCCCGACTACATGCCCATGGGCACGGCCGGCATGGCGGACATGGGCGAGATGGAGATGCCGCTGCCCGACAACACGCTGCCGATGATGACGGGCTTCGCCCAGTTCGGCGCCGTCGAGATGGGCGGCATGTTCTCGGTGGTGAAGGTGCGCGAGGGGCTGGCGCGCGATGACTACAAGGACCCGGGCTGGTTCGAGCACCCGCCCGGCACCGTCGCCTACGAATGGACGGGCGCGCCGCCCGGTGCCGAGCGCGCCACACCCGCACCGACAGAAGGCGCTGCCGAATTCCGGGCCGTGAAGCCCGGCGGCGCATCCTCCCACGGCAACCACTGACCCCGATCATCGACCCCGGAGCAGACATGAAGATCCAGACGATCCTTGCCGCCCTTGCGGCCCTTTGCATACCGGCCGCGGCGCTCGCCGACGCCGGCCATTCCCATGGCGACGAGCGCGCCTACGGCCAGCCGGGCGATCCGAAGAAGCCCGCCCGTATCGTGCAGGTGACAATGCGCGAAGCTGACGGCCGCATGGAGTTCGTGCCCCGCACCATCGAGGTGCGCAAGGGCGAGCAGGTGAAGTTCGTGCTGCGCAACAACGGCGCGATCGACCACGAGATCGTCATCGCGACGCTCGCGGAAAACCTCAAGCATGCCGAGGAGATGCGCAAGAACCCTGACATGGAGCACGAGGATCCCAATGCCCGGCGTCTCGCCCCCAGGAAGACCGGCGAGATGGTGTGGAAGTTCACCAAGGCGGGCGAATTCGACTTCTCCTGCCTCATTCCCGGCCACCGCGAAGCCGGCATGACCGGCAAGATCATCGTCAAGTGACGAGAACCGAAGGAAGGATGACAAGGATGCGCAAATTCGCGATCGCCATAATCCCGTTTCTGTCCCTGTCCCTCGCCCCTGTCCTCGCGCTGGCGCAGGCCGCCCCTGTCGACGGTCAGGTGACGAAGATCGACCCGGCGCAGAACAAGGTCACCCTCAAGCACGGCCCGATCAAGAACCTCGACATGGATGCCATGACCATGGTCTTCGTGGTGGCCGACCCCGCCATGCTCAAGACCGTCAAGGTCGGCGACAAGGTCCGGTTCGAGGCCGACCGCATCAATGGCCGCATCACCGTCACGAAGATCGAACAGGCGAAGTGACCGCGCCATCAGGGGCGCTACCGGCGCGCCCCTTTCCGCGGCGAAGACGTCGTCCAGCGGATGCCGGGCGAGTGGTGTCTTTCGAGTGATCCCGAGTCGCGGGCGGCGCGACGCCTTGCGCAGTTTCAATCCGGCCGGCGAACGCTGATGGTCGCGCGTTCCCGACCGAGGCGGGGCTGGCATGGCCGCAATCGAATCCGGAACCCCTCGTTAGTGCTCAGGCCATAGGCCATGGGTGCATCTTAAGGAGCAAACGGCACACAGATGCGCAGGAAATGTTTGAATTGGTCATACCAATCATTCCGTTGTAAAGTAGAGTTATTTTCGAACGAAAGCGACAGCATATATTTGTATTGCCTTCCATGTAACCTTCGGAAATCCTGCGCTGCCACACCGCACAGGAGGCTGCCATGCCCGTGGGAACCGATGATGATGACAGGCTTTACGGAACCAGGTTTGCCGATGTTCTTGAAGGTCTTGGAGGCAATGACGATCTCGTCGGCTATGCCGGCGACGACAGCCTTTTCGGCGGGGATGGCAACGACCGCCTGTGGGGCGGTCCCGGCGTCGACCTGCTCGATGGCGGCGCCGGCCGCGACACGGCGGTTTATCTCTCCTCGCTCGCCGGCGTCTCGGTCGACCTGCGCCTCTCCGGACCACAGGAGAGCGCCGGCGACGCCGCAGGCGACGTTCTTGTCGGCATCGAGAACATCACCGGCTCGCGCTTCGACGACGTCCTCATCGGCGATTCCGGGAACAACACGCTGCGCGGCGGCGCGGGAGCGGACATCATCGATGGCGGCGATGGCATGCGCGACAGGGCGAGCTACGCCTTCTCGCCCGAGGCCGTCGACGTCAACCTCGACCGCCCGGGACCGCAGATCGGCGGCGATGCCCAAGGCGACATGCTTTACAATATCGAGGACCTGACGGGCTCCAGCCATGACGACCGGCTGACCGGCGACAACCGGGACAACGTCATCAATGGCGGCGCCGGAGCCGACATCATCGACGGGCGCGGCGGTTCCGACACGGTGGAATACACCGGCTCGCCCACGGGCGTGAACGTCGACCTGACGCGCAGCGGCCCGCAGATCGACGGCTATGCCCAGGGCGACGTGCTGATCTCCATCGAGAACGTCTACGGCACCGAGCACGACGACTACATTGCCGGCAATTCCGGCGCCAACCGCCTGTCCGGCGGAGCCGGAAACGACGTCATCATCGGCGGGACCGGCTGGGGCTACGATCACATCAATGCCGGCACCGGCGACGACCTCGTGGTGCTGAACGGTGTAGGCCGCGCAGACGGCGGCGAGGGCATCGACCACCTCGTCCTCGACTTCCGCGCCGCGCAGACCCAGCTCGCGCCGGGCCCAGGTGGCAATTGGGAGTTCGTCGGCTTCAGCGCCACCCATAATGCCGATACGGGCGAGATCTACCTGTCGAGTCTCGGCGTCGGCAAGTCGGGAGCTGCGGTCGGTTTCGAGCAGCTGACCATCGAGGGCTCGACCGGCCGCGATTCCTTCATCGGCACCCCGGGCGCCGACGTGATCCGCGGCCATGAGGGCAACGACTTCATCAGCGGCGGCGGCGGCGCCGACTTCCTCGATGGCGGCACGGGCTTCGACCGGCTCATGATCGACGAACGCGATGCGACCGACGACCTCCTCGTCGACGTTGCCTCCGGCATCATCCCCGGCGGAGCGACGGCGATCGGTTTCGAGCACCTCGTCGTTATGACCGGATCCGGCAACGACACCGTCTACGGGCTCGACGGCGACAGCGGCCTCGGCAACCTGGCCGGCGTCACGCTGACGGGCGACTATTTCCTCCTCGGCGACGGCGATGACGTCGCCTATGGCGGCGCCGGGGGCGATCGCCTCGACGGCGAAGCTGGCAATGACCGGCTGTACGGCGAATCCGGCAACGATCATTTCTACGGCGGCGACGGCGACGACCAGCTGTGGGGCGGCACCGGGGCGGACGTGTTCAACTACGTCGGCAACGAGACCGGCTACGACCGCATCGAGGATTTCGAGGACGGCAGCGACCGGATCCGCTTCCTCGGTGGACCTCTCACGAATGTCGACGAGGTCCTCGCCGCCTCGCGCGAGGTCGACGGCGGCGTGGCGATCGACTTCGGCGATGGCGGCATCTTCATCGACGGCATCGAGCTGTCCGACCTCGATGCCGGAGGTTTCCTGTTCGGCTATTGATTCCCGGCGGGTCCGCCGGTCGGGGCACCGCGTCCTCGCGCCGGCGGAACCGGCACCTTCGTCGGCAGGGGCCGGCTGACGAGGTTCATCAGGATCTGCTCTGCCCGTCGGCCGATGGTGACCTCGCCGATCTCCGGCGTCTCGAACACCCGCTCTTCAGCCACGAGCGCGACCAGCTGGCGTGCGTTGTCGACCGTCACTTCGATGCGCCTGTAGGCCGCCACGCTCAGCGCCTGGGCCGCAATCACCTGGGCGATGAGGTCCTTGATGACGATCTTCTGTCGCATGTCCCCCTTGAAGGCCCCGTCCAGCATATTGATCGTCAGCAGCATTGCCACGCCTCCCGCTTGCCCGCTGACCCTAGGAGGCCGTTTTGCCGGCGGCAGAACAAGTCAAATGCGCGCCATTTTCTTTACCGAGCGGAACCGGAGCGCCGCCGCCTGAAGGAGCCGACATGGTCGGCGCATGCCGGCCCCTGTCACGCTAGGAGGCCAAAACGTCCTCGATGCGGAACGGCAGGTTGCGCACGGATGCCGTCGCGTGGAAGATGGCATTGGCGATGGCCGGGGCCATGCCGACGAGGGCGATCTCCGCGAGCCCCTTGACCCCGGGCGGATTGACGTGCGGGTCGACCTCGTCGACGAAATGCGCTTCCAGGTGCGGGATGTCGAGGTTCACCGGCATCAGGTAGTCGGCCATGTACCCAGGATCCCTTCTGGGCGCGAGGGTCTATTGGCTGCTCGTCGGCGGTGGCGTTATCGGGGTCCTCGCCCGCGCTGCGGGCTGGTGGAGCTTGCCGAGGTGCGCCGTGCACGTCGGATGCATCGTCTGGGCGCGCGGCCCCGGCCATCTCGCCGTCCTCGTCCGGACAGGCGTGAACGTCTATATTCGCGCGGGTTGCCTCGCGATGGCCGTCGGCGTCACCGGCTCGCACGGCGCTGTCCCAGTAAGCTTCCCGGGAAGCTCCCCAGGGACATCCGGCCGAATAGGCGCCGAGCCTCGCCGCGATCAACGCTCGGCAACGGGTGACCGGAGTCTGCCATGGCCAATGTCAGCCTGTTGTCGACCGCCACCGCCGTCCCGCCCTACACCCTCTCCCAGGAGGAGATCGCGCGCGCCGCCTGCGAGGTCTTCGCCCCGCAGATGCCCGACTTTGCGCCGCTCGCCGCAGTCTTCCACACGGCGGGCATCACCAAGCGCCACGTCACGCGGCCCCTCCAGTGGTTCCTCGAACCGCGCGGCTGGGCCGAGCGTAATGCGGCCTATCTCGACATGGCCTGCGACCTTTTCGTGGAAGCCGCGGCGACCGCGCTCGCGAGGGCCGGAATCACGCCACAGGATGTCGGCACCGTGGTCACCGTCTCCTCGACGGGCATTGCCACGCCCACGCTCGAGGCCCGTGTCGCCGGGCGGCTCGGGCTGCGGCCGGATATCGAACGGGTGCCACTTTTCGGTCTCGGCTGCGCCGGCGGCACCTCGGGCCTGTCGGTGGCGGCACGCCTTGCCGGCTCCCGCCCCAGCGAGATCGTGCTCATGGTGACCGTCGAGCTCTGCAGCCTCGCCTTCCGGCTCGACAAGCTGACGAAGGAAAACATCGTCGCCACCGCCCTCTTCGGCGACGGGGCGGCTGCCTGCGTCCTCGCCGCGGACCGGGACGGCCTGGCTGTCATCGAGGCCTCGGGCCAGCATACCTGGCCGGACACGCTCGACATCATGGGCTGGAAGGTCGAGACGGAGGGCCTCGGGGTCATCTTCGACCGCTCGATCCCGCCCTTCGCCGAGGAGAATGCCGCCGCCGCCATCGGTGCCGTCCTGGCGCGCGGCGGCCTGGCACTTGCGGACATCGACCGATTCATTTGCCATCCGGGCGGCGCCAAGGTTGTCACGGCGCTCGAAGCATCCCTCGGGCTCGCTCCCGGCAGCCTCGATGCGGAGCGTGATGTCCTCGCCGATTATGGCAACATGTCCGCCCCCACCGTCTTCTTCGTGCTGGAGCGCATCCTCGCCCGTGCCCTGCCGTCGCGCGCCGCCCTCACCTCCATGGGACCGGGCTTTTCGGCAAGCTGCGTCGCGCTGCGCGCCGCATGACGCCGGCGATCATCATCCTCGCCCTCGTCACCGCCCAGCGGCTCGGAGAGCTCTGGCTCGCCCGGCGCAACACGCGCCGCCTCCTCGCCCGCGGCGGCCGGGAGCACGCGGCCGGCCATTATCCGCTCATCGTGCTGCTGCATGCCGCCTGGCTCGCGGGGCTCTGGTTCCTCGCCCGCGACGCCCCGGTCGCACTGCCCTTGCTTGCCCTCTTCCTTGTCCTGCAGGGGCTGCGCCTCTGGATCATCGCGACGCTCGGGGAGCGATGGACGACGCGCATCATCGTCCTGCCCCCCGGGAAGCCGCTCGTCCGCTCCGGGCCCTTCCGCTTCATGGCGCATCCGAACTACGCGGTGGTCGCGGCCGAGATTGCCGTACTTCCGCTCGTCTTTGGCCTCGGCTGGTATGCGCTCGTTTTCTCGCTGCTCAACGCCGCCGTTCTCGCCATCCGCATCCGGGCCGAGAACGCCGCCCTGCGCTCGGTCGCCTGACGGCGGCTGCCTCAGCCGACCCGCGGCAGGCTGATGACCGCCCTGAGACCGCGCTGGCGGTTGGTGAGCACGACGTCACCGCCGTGATGGCGGGCGATGGCGCGGGCGATCGACAGGCCGAGGCCGACCCCGCCCGTCTCGCGGTTGCGCGAGCGCTCCATGCGGAAGAAGGGGGCGAAGACGCGCTCGACATCCTCGCGCGGGATGCCCGGCCCGTCGTCCTCGATGACGATATCGATGTTCTCGGCCGAGCGGTCGAGGTGGACACGCGCGCGCTCGCCGTAGCGGACGGCATTCTCGACGAGGTTGCGGATGGCGCGGCGCAGGGCGTCGGGCCGGCAGCGATAGCGGATCCGCGCGCCGTCGACGAAGGTGACGTCCTGGCCAAGCTCGGCGAGGTCGTCGCACAGGCTTTCCACCAGCGCCGAGAGATCGACCGTGCGCGTCGCCTCGACGGTCGCCTCCTCGCGGGCGAAGGCGAGCGTCGCCTCCGTCATGGTCTGCATCTCGCCGATCGTGTTCAGCATCTTCTCCTGCACCTCGGTGTCGGAGACGAATTCGGCGCGCAGCCTGAGCGACGTGAGAGGCGTGCGCAGGTCGTGGCCGATGGCCGCGAGCATGCGCGTGCGATCCTCGACGAAGCGCTGCAGGCGCTCCTGCATGCGGTTGAAGGCAACCGCCGTCTGGCGGATGTCGTCCGGCCCGGATTCCGGCAGCGGCGGCACGGATTCCCCGCGCCCGAGAGCCTCCGCCGCAACGGCGAGCCGGCGCATCGGCCGGGCGATGCCGCGCGCGACGAACATCGCGATGATCGACAGCACGCCGGCGGTGATGGCGAGCGAGACCATCGATTGCGAGGTCCAGATCGAGCCCGGCATGGCCTTGGCGTAGGCCGCGTTGAGCCAGGTGCCGGTATCGAGCCCCACGGCAAGCCCCATGCCATTGCCGTCGTCGAAATAGAGAAACTTCGCCGGCCGCGACAGTGGCCACGCATGGGCCGGCAGGTTGACCCAGGGGCCCGGCGCGTCTGCGGCGATGGCGGCGATGTTGCCCGCCCTCGCCTCCTCGACGCCTTGCGGCGCCGGCAGCGCCTTCGGGCGGCGCATCAGTGTCGGCAAGGGCGTGGCGAGCCGCACCTGCGCGTCGCGCTGCCAAGCGAGCGTGTCCGCCGGCTCGTCGCCCGAGATCCAGAAGCGCGTATAGGCCGTGGCGCTGGCGCTCAGGATATCGTCCTTGAGCGAAGCGGGCGTTGCCTCGAGCACGCGGGCGAGCGAGGCGGCACGGCTCAGGAACTCGCTCTTGGCCGCGGCCTTCAGCGCCTGGCTGCGCTCGTCCCAGGAGATCAGGAAGCCGATCCCCTGCGACAAGGCGAGCGCCAGCAGCATCAGGACGATGATCTGGGCAGCGAGGCTGCGCGCCCACAAGCGGCTCATGCCTCCTCCACTTCGGCGGCGAAACTGTAGCCGCCCCCCCAATGGGTCTTGATCAGCATAGGGTTCTTCGGATCGGCCTCGATCTTCTTGCGCAGGCGGCTGACCTGGTTGTCGATGCTGCGGTCGAAGCTCTCCGCGGCGCGTCCCACGGTGAGGTCGAGCAGCTGGTCACGGCTCAAGACCATGCCGACATGATCGAGAAAAGCCTTGAGCAGGCGGAACTCGGCCGTGCTCAGGGCGACCGCGACGCCATCCTCGCCCACGATCTCTCGCCGGCCGACGTTGAGGACCCACCGGTCGAAACGGAGCGTGCGCGCCTGCAACCGGTCGCGCCGCTGCGGCGGCAGGCTGTTGACGCGCCGCAGCACCGCCTTGATGCGGGCGAGCAGCTCGCGCGGGTTGAACGGCTTCGTCAGATAGTCGTCGGCGCCGATCTCGAGGCCGATGATGCGGTCCGTCTCCTCTGCCATGGCCGTGAGGAGGATGATCGGCAGGTCGGTGGTGCTGCGTAGATGCCGGCAGACGCTGAGCCCGTCCTCGCCCGGCATCATGATGTCGAGCACGACAAGATCCGGCGCGCCGCGTTCGAGCAGCCGGCGCAGCGCAGTCGCGTTCTCGGCCACGCTGATGCGATAGCCGTGCTGGGCGAGGTACTTGCCGACGAGATCACGGATGTCGCGATGGTCGTCGACGACGGCGATGTGCGGTGTCGGTTCCATGGAGCGCTCCACGCCCCCTAGATACGTTAGCCGGCTGCTGCCGCGCTCGAAAAAAGTGTAACAGAATGTACCCGCAGGCGCCCGGCAGCGGATCCGGGCCAGGCGCCGGCAGCAATCAGCCGGCACTCCGCTGTGCGTGCCGGGCAGCTCCTGCGACCCGTGGCCAGCGATACATTTCGCGACAAAAGGGGCGGGCCCGCGGCAAAGTTCTGCGACAAGCCCTGCCCATCCTGCGGCCATCGATCGGCGGCCGCCATCCAGTCTTTCCCTCGCGGCCGCGTCTCCCAAGCCCGGTATCCGGGCGCACCTGCATGAATCGCGAGAGGAAACGGATGATCGCGCGAAGGATCGCCATCGCCACCCTTACTCCCTTTTTCCTCGTGCCGCTTCCCGCCGCGGCGCAACAGGCCGCCCCCGACGGCGAGCGGCTGTTCCGCACCCGCTGCGCCTCCTGCCACAGCACCGACCCCGGGCAGAACCGCATCGGCCCGCACCTCGCCGGCGTCCTCGGCCGCGATGCGGGCAGCATCGACGGCGCCCGCTATTCGCAGGCGCTCAAGGCGGCGGACATCGTCTGGGACGAGGCCACGCTCGACAGCTATCTCGCGGACCCGCGCGGGCGCGTGCCCGGCACCACGATGACGGTCGCCCTGCGCAACGACAGCGAGCGCGCCGCCGTCATCGCCTATCTGCGCGACCTGCCGGCGGCGAAGTGAACCCGCGAACGCGGCCGCTGAATGTAACGGAATGTGTCGAGGAGCCCATTCCGTGACAGGCCGCGACAAAAGCCGTCGGCAGAGACAACGTTCTGCGACAGCTGCGCCCTAGGCTTCTCTCGTCAACCCTGGAGGAACCCATGATGAAGCACATCGCAGCGGCTGTGGCCGCCCTCGGGCTCGCCGCCTTCGCCACCGGAGCCCTTGCCCAGGGGCAGGGCTGCGCCTGGCAGGCGTCCGCCGGCGTGGACAAGGAGGCGCCGGCCCAGTCCGCCGCGGCCTCCACGGCCGACAAGAAGAGCTGATCGCGGCTCGGCCGGCACGCGCTTGTCGCCCACCGGCGCGTGCCGGCGCCCTCCGCCCTTTCGCCCGAAGGAGTTCCTCCATGGCCCGCCTGACCATCAACGGCACTCAGCGTGACATCGACGTCGAGCCCGATACGCCCCTGCTCTGGGTGTTGAGGGAACAGGCCGGGCTGACCGGCACCAAATACGGCTGCGGCGTTGCCCAGTGCGGCGCCTGCACGGTCCATATCGACGGCGTCGCCACCCGCTCCTGCGTCATGCCGGTGAGCGCGATCGAGCCCGAGCAGCAGATCGTCACCATCGAGGGCCTGTCTCCCGACGGCTCGCACCCCGTGCAGAAGGCCTGGCTCGCCCTCGACGTGCCGCAGTGCGGCTACTGCCAGGCGGGCATGATCATGGCCGCCGCCTCGCTCATCGCCCAGAACCCGAGCCCGACCGACGCCGACATCGACGCCGAGATCACCAACATCTGCCGCTGTGGCACCTACAACCGCGTGCGGGCCGCCATCAAGGCCGCGGCCGACGGCAGCGCCACGAGCAACGGCTGAGGAGGCGAACCATGACGATCGTTCAGAGCGTATCGCGCCGCAATTTCCTCGTCGGCTCTGCGGCCGCCCTCGGGGGCCTTTCCCTCGGCTTCCACCTGCCCCTACCCGGCAAGGCGCTCGCCGCCGACGCCGCGCCCGAGATCAACGCCTGGGTGGTAGTGAAGCCGGACGAGACCGTGGTGATCCGCATCGCCCGCTCAGAGATGGGCCAGGGCACCCTCACCGGCCTCGCCCAGCTCGTCGCCGAGGAGCTCGATTGCGACTGGGCGCGGGTGACCACCGAATATCCGACGCCCGGCGAGAACCTCGCCCGCAGCCGCGTCTGGGGCAACTTCTCGACCGGCGGCAGCCGGGGCATCCGGGAATCGCACGACTACGTGCGCCAGGGCGGCGCCGCCGCCCGGCAGATGCTGATCGCCGCCGCAGCCGCCGAATGGGGCGTGCCGGCCGGCGAATGCACGACCGACAAGGGCACCATCACCCATGCCGCGAGCGGCCGCTCGACCACCTACGGCAAGGTGGCGGACGCGGCCGGCCGCATGACGCCTCCCGCCGAGGTGACGCTGAAGGACCCGAAGGACTGGACCATCGCCGGCCAGCCGCTGCCGCGGCTCGACACGGCCGACAAGCTGACCGGCAAGCAGATCTACGGCACCGATCTCCAGCTCGACGGCATGCTGAACGCCGCCATCAAGGCCTGCCCGGTCTTCGGCGGCAAGGTCCAGAGCTTCGACGCGGCAGCCGTCGCCGACATGCCCGGCGTGCGCAAGGTGGTGCAGGTCGGGGAGACGGCGGTCGCCGTCGTCGCCGACACCTGGTGGCGCGCCAAGACGGCGCTCGACGCGCTGCCGATCGTCTGGGACGAGGGGCCGAACACGGGCGTCACCAGCGCCACCATCGCCGCCATGCTCGAAGAGGGGCTCGATGCGGACGAGGCCTTTATCGGCCACCAGCGCGGCAATGCGCGCGAGGCGCTTGCCGGCGCGGCGCGAATGGTCTCGGCCGTCTATGGCTTCCCCTACCAGAACCACGCCACCATGGAGCCGATGAACGCCACGGCTCTCTACACCCCCGAGAAATGCGAGGTGTGGGTGCCGACGCAGAACGGCGAGGCGAGCCTCGCCGCGGCGGCCGAGGCCTCCGGCCTGCCGGTCAACCAGTGCGAGGTCTACAAGATCCACCTCGGCGGCGGCTTCGGCCGGCGCGGCATGCAGGACTACGTCACGCAGGTCGTCCACATCGCCAAGGAGTTCCCCGGCACGCCGGTGAAGCTCATCTGGTCGCGCGAGGAGGACATGCTGCAGGGGCGCTACCACCCCGTCACGCAGGGCAGGCTCACCGGCGCGCTCGATGCCGATGGCAATCTGACAGCGCTGCACATGCGCATCTCGGGCCAATCGATCCTGGCGGCCGTCATGCCCCAGCGCATGCAGGACGGTATGGATCCGCTCATCTTCCAGGGGCTCACGGTCGACAGCCCGGAAGGGCATCTCGGCTACACCATCCCGAACCTGCTCATCGACCACGCCATGCGCAACCCGCCGGTGCCACCCGGCTTCTGGCGGGGCGTCAACCTGAACCAGAACGCCATCTACCTCGAATGTTTCCTCGACGAACTCGCCCATGCGGCGGGGCAGGACCCCCTCGCCTTCCGCCGCAAGCTGATGGCGAACCATCCGAAGCATCTCGCCGTGCTCAATGCGGTGGCCGAGCGCATCGGCTGGGATGAGCCGGCGCCCGAGGGTCGCCACCGCGGCCTTGCCCAGATCATGGGCTTCGGCAGCTATGTGGCGGCGGCGGCGGAGGTCTCGGTGGCGGATGGCCGGCTCAGGATCCACCGCATCGTCGCGGCGACCGATCCCGGCCACGCCGTCAATCCGGCCCAGATCGAGCGCCAGGTCGAAGGTTCCTTCGTCTACGGCCTCTCGGCCTGCCTCTATGGCGAATGCACCGTGAACGGCGGGCGCATCGAGCAGGAGAACTTCGACACCTACGAGGTGATGCGCATGGCGGACATGCCGGCGGTGGAGACCATCGTCATGCCCTCCGGCGGTTTCTGGGGCGGCGTCGGCGAGCCGACCATCGCGGTCGCCGCGCCGGCCGTGCTCAACGCCATCTTCGCGGCCACAGGCAAGCGCATCCGCCAGTTGCCGCTGAAGAACCACTCGCTCGTGTGAGCGGTGGCGTCCGTGGCCACCACGCGCCATCGCCGCCTGATGCGTGGAGGGCTTGCCCTCCTCGCCGCCCTCTGGGCCGCAAGCCCCCACGCGGCCCAGAGGGCGCCGCTGCCGGCACCGGCCGGCGCCACCGCCTGTTCGGGCTGCCACGCGCCCGCGGGCAACGGCCCGGTCCCGGGCCTTGCCGGCCGGCCCGCCGCCGAGATCGCGGACGCCATGGCGGCCTTCCGCAACGGCGAGCGGCCGGCCACCGTCATGGATCGCATTGCGAAGGGCTTTTCGGATGAGGAAGCGCGCGCCATCGCCGAGTGGATCGCGGCCGGGCCTTAGCACGCTCAGCCGCAGGACCGTTGTGGCCGGGCTCGCCACCGGCGCTGCCGCGCTCGCGGCCCCGCGCGTTCTCGCCCAGGCCCCGCCCCATGTGGCCGTCGTCGGCGGCGGCTTCGCGGGGGCGAGCGCGGCCCGTGCGCTGAAACGGCAGGGCGCGGATATCCGCGTCACGCTCGTCGAACCCAAGGCCCGCTACACCGCCTGTCCATTCAGCAACGCCGTCCTCGCCGGCCTGCGCGACCTCGACGCCCAGTATTTCGGCTATGACGGCATGAAGCGCGACGGCATCGACGTCGTTGCCGCGAGCGCAACCGCGATCGATGCCGAAGCCCGCCGGCTGCGGCTCGACGACGGTTCCGGCCTCGCCTTCGACCGCCTCATCCTCGCGCCCGGCATCGACCTGATGCTCGACGCGATCCCCGGCTATGGCGCCTTGGGCGCGGAAGTGATGCCGCATGCCTGGCAGGCTGGTGAGCAGACGGCGCTGCTGCGCCGGCAGCTCGAAGCCATGGACGACGGCGGCCTCGTCGTCATCGCGGCGCCGGCCAATCCGTTCCGCTGTCCGCCCGGCCCCTACGAGCGGGCGAGCCTCGTCGCCCATTACCTGAAGGCGCACAAGCCGCGCTCCAAGCTCCTCATCCTCGACGCCAAGGACACTTTCTCGAAGCAGCGCCTCTTCGAGGAGGCCTGGGAGCAGCTCTATCCGGGCCTGATCGAATGGGTCTCGCTGTCCTTCGGCGGCCGGGTGACGGAGGTCGACGCCGCAACGAAGACGCTGACGACCGAGTTCGGCAGCCACCAGGCGGCCGTCGCCAACGTCATCCCGCCCCAGCGCGCCGGCGCCATCGCCGCGGCCGCCGGCGTCGCCGACCGCACCGGCTGGTGCCCGATCGATTCCGTCACCTTCGAATCCCGGCTCCGGCCCGGCATCCACGTCATCGGCGATGCGGCCATCGCCGGCGCCATGCCGAAATCCGCCTTCTCGGCCAATGCCCAGGCCAAGGCCTGCGCCGCTGCCGTTGCCACCTTGCTTGCGGGCGGGCAGCCGGCTGCACCGAAGCTCATCAACACCTGCTACAGCCTCGCCGCGCCCGACTACGGCATCTCCATCGCCGGCGTCTACGAGCCGCGCGAGGGCCTTCTCGCCGAAGTCGCGGGCGCCGGCGGCGTGAGCCCGCTCGATGCCTCCGCCGATGTCCGCGCCAGCGAGGCGGCCTATGCGGAAGCCTGGTTCGACACCATCACGGGCGAAGTCTTCGGATGAGGTGGTGGAACGGCCTCTGCGTGCTTGCAATGCTCGCCCCGGCTGCGGCGGCCGAGCCGCTGCGGCCTTACGTGGTGGAGGGTGACGCCATCGCCCGCTCCCTCACCGGCCGCCCCGGCGATGCGGACAACGGCCGGCGCCTCGTCATGGACCGGCACAGGAGCCTGTGCGTGCTCTGCCATGCGGCGCCCCTGCCCGATCCGCACCTGCAGGGAACCCTGGCGCCGACGCTCGCCGGCGCCGGCAGCCGCCTGAGCGAAGGGCAGATCCGCCTGCGCGTCGTCGACATGAAACGTCTCCTCCCCGACAGCATCATGCCGGCCTATTATCGCACCGACGGGCTCGCGCGGGTCGCCGCCTCATTCCGCGACCGGCCGATCCTGACGGCCGAGGAGATCGAGGACGTCGTCGCCTTCCTCGTCACGCTGAAGGAGTGAGCCATGCGGGACAAAGCGACCACCAGCGGCCTCCGCCGGCGCGATCTCGTCGCCGGCAGTGCCGTGCTGGCCCTGACGCTCGTCGCGCCGCGCGCTGCCCGCGCCCGCCCGACGCTGGAGGAGGCCATCCGCACCTTCACCGGCGGTGCCGACGTGAAGACTGGGCGGGTGCAGCTCGCGGTGCCGCCGCTCGTCGAGAACGGCAATGCGGTCGGTCTCTCGGTCAAGGTCGAGAGCCCGATGAGCGAGACCGACCACGTGCGGCGCATCGCCCTGTTCAACGAGAAGAACCCGCAGGCGGATGTCGCGGTGTTCCACATCGGCCCACGGACGGGGCGAGCCGAGGTCGCAACGCGCATCCGCCTCGCCACCTCCCAGACCGTGGCGGCCATCGCCGAGATGAGCGACGGCAGCTTCTGGTCGCATCGCGCCGACGTGATCGTGACGTTGGCGGCCTGCGTCGAGGACCTCCTATGACCCGCGCCCTCATCAATGCGCCGAAGACGGCGCGCCGCGGCGAGATCGTCGAGATCCGCGCCATGCTCGCCCACCCGATGGAGACCGGCTTCCGCACGGGCACCATGGGCAAGGCGATCCCGCGCGATATCATCAACCGCTTCGTCTGCACCTGGAACGGCGAGGAGATCTTCTCCGCCGATCTCTTCCCGGCGATTGCGGCGAACCCCTATCTCGCCTTCACCGCCGTTGCGACCGACAGCGGCACCATCGCCTTCGCCTGGACCGGCGACGACGGCGAGACGCGCACGGCGGAGACGGAGATCACGGTGACATGACGGGGCGCGCGCCGCGTCTCCTCGTCGGCCTCCTTGCCGCCTGCCTTGCCGGCTCCTCGGCGCCCGCCGGCGACATGGTCGACAAGCGCTCGGGCGCCGACTTCATGAGCCCCGAGAACCGCGCCATGCAGGCGGACGACATGAGCAATCCCGGCATGTTCGCCGTCCTCGACGGGGAGCAGCTGTGGAACCGCCCGGAAGGCGCGAACGGGCGCAGCTGCGCCGGCTGCCACGGCGAGGCGGCGACGAGCATGCGCGGCGTCGCCGCCCGCTACCCTGCGTTCGACGAAAGAAGCGAACGCCCCATCGATCTTGCCGGCCGCATCGGCGAGTGCCGCCGGACGCGGCAGGAGGCATCGCCCCTGCCGCACGAGAGCCCGGAACTCGTCGCGCTGACGGCCTATGTCGCCCACCAGTCGCGCGGCATGCCGATCAGCCCGCCGCAGGACGAGCGGCTGGCCCCGTTCCGCGACAACGGCCGCCGGCTCTACGAACGGCGCATCGGCCAGCTCGACCTCTCCTGCGCCTCCTGCCACGACGCACGGTGGGGCGAGCGTCTCGGCGGCAGCATCATGCCCCAGGGCCACCCGACGGCCTATCCGCTCTATCGGCTGGAGTGGCAGGCCGTCGGCTCCCTGCAGCGGCGCCTGCGCAACTGCATGATCGGCGTGCGCGCGGAAGCCTTCGCCTTCGGAGCGCCGGAGCTCGTCGAGCTCGAACTCTACCTCATGGAGCGCGCGGCGGGCCTGCCCCTGGAGACGCCGGGCGTGCGCCCCTGAGAAAATGTTTGTCGAGATGTCGCAAGCCCGGGAGCCGGCACGTCCTGTGACAAAATCGGCCCCTGACGGGCAAAGTTCTGCGACGGCAGGCGCCGACAATGCGGCCGCTTCATCACCGAGGAGCCGTCATGAGCAGCCGCCTGCCCTTTCACGACGACGAGGCGTTCGCGAGCTGGTCCGAGATCAGCGACCATCTCGCCGCCAATCCCGTCGACACCGTGCTCAACACGCTCGTTCTCCTCAGCGTCGCCGTCCTCTTCGTCGTTGGTCTCTTCGCGGGCCCCAAGAGCGACTGGAGCCCGGCCCACGCGGAGCCGGCGAGCTTCTTCGGCCCGGCCAAGACCGACGAGAGCTGGCGGCCGGCGCCGAACAAGCAGGAACTCCTGTCATGGTCGTGCGAGGGCCGGTCCCCGCTCACGATCTGAGGAGACTGCGCCCGCCGGCCCCGTCAGCAGGTAACGAGGTCCGTGTGCCCGAAGCCCCTGGAATAGTCGAGCACCGAGATGACTGTCGGCGTCAGCCGGAAGATGCGCACGTCGTCCGGCGTCGGCATGGGAAACGGCAACGGCCCCTGCTCGGGATATTTCAGCGGCAGGAGGCCGAGAACCTTCTCGGCTTCGGCCCGATCCGTCACGGGATGGGCATGGGCCGCCATGGAGAGACCCGAGATCGCCATCAGGTCCGACGTGTCGTGGTCGATCGTCAGCGACACGCGGTCGTCGGCGGCGAGGTTCGCCGCCTTCTGGCTGTCGGGCCCGCAGAGGAAATAGAGCGTAAGGCCGTCGTTCACATAGCCAACCGTCGTCGCCTGGGGCCAGCCGTCCGGCCTGAGCGTGGCGACCGTCATGATGCGATGCTCGTCGAGCAAGGCCAGTATCGTCTTCCTGATCGCTTCGTCCATCGATAGCCTCCCGCGCTGAAGAGCACCGGCGAGAGCGAGCGTAACGGCCGCGCCGCCTCCCGCCTTGACCGGCATCAACAGGAACGTGCGGCTCGCGGCATCAGCTGATCACCCGCGCCACGCGGGCACTCGGCATAGGGATCGTGGGCGTAGCTGTGCGGCGTGAAGGCGATGCCCACCTCTTCAAGCATCTTCGTCGCGGGCGTCGCCTTCGCTATCCTGGTCTCCTGTAGCCGTCGGGGCGCCATTCGGCCCGTCCTTCTCGCGGCCGGTGGCGAGTCTTGCCCGAACCAGGCTGGCCGCCGCCGCGCCGGCTGCCTCCATATAGCCGGGGTCGCGGTGGAGCAGAACGACGGAGAAGGCCCCGTCGATGAGCAGGATGACCTGCCGCGCGAGCTGCCGGGCATCCGTTCCACCGATGCCGGCCTCCGCGAACACGCTGCACAGCCAGTCCTCCACCCGCTTCTTGTGCGCCCGGCCGGCGACGATGGCCGGGTGGCCCGGCATGTTGATGAGCTCCACCGACGTGCGCAGGAAGCCGCAGCCCTTCCACTTCGGGTGGCGCGCCGAGCGGGCGAGGTTCTGGAAGATCGCCTCCACTCGGTCGGTCACATCGCCCTTGGCCTCGTCGAACCATTGCCTGAACACGACGAGATTGGGCTGGTCGCGGGTCTCCAGATAGGCCGCGATCAGGTCGTCCTTGCTGCGGAAGTGATAGTAGAGCGTGCGCTTGGTGACGCCGGCCTTCGCTGCGACGGCATCGACGCTGACGGCGCGGATCCCTTCGCCGTGGAAGAGCTTCACCGCCGCCTTGATGATGCGCTCGCGCGTCGTCACCGACCTTTCGCCCATAGCCCAATGTATACCGGCCAGTGAATATACACAACGCGCCCCGCCTCCTATCCTCCCGGCATGAACGAGCGAGCCCATTTTCCTTCTGTCGAGGACGGCGAGGCCTGCGAGATCGTCTGCACGGACGGCGTGCGGCTCGGCGCGCGCCTCTGGCCAGCACGCGCGGAATGCGCCGGCAGCGTCATCATCAATCCGGCCACGGGCGTCCTCGCGCGCTATTACCACCGCTATGCCCGCTTCCTCGCCGGGCAGGGCTTCGAGGTGCTGACCTACGACTACCGCGGCATCGGCGCCTCGCGGCCGCAGAGGCTGAAGGGCTGCGGCTACCGCTGGCGCGACTGGGGCGAGCGCGACATGGATGCCGCCATCCGCCTGATGCACGCCCGCCGGCGGACGGGACCGCTGATGGTGGTCGGCCACAGCATCGGCGGCTTCCTGCCCGGCCTTGCGCGCAGCGCCCCGCTCATCGACCGGATGCTGACCGTCGGCGCCCAATATGCCTGGTGCGGCGATTATGCGCCGGAGCGGCGCCTGGCCCTGTTCCTCAAATGGCATATCGCCATGCCGGCCCTGACGGCCGCCTGCGGCTATTTCCCCGGCCGCCGCCTCGGCTGGCTGGAGGACCTGCCGGCCGGCGTCGCCACCGAGTGGAGCTTCCGCCGCCCGCGTTTCGAGCTGAGCCATCCGCGGTCCGAGCGGCCCGACGTCCTCGCCCGCATGGCGGCGGTGACGGCGCCTATCCTCGCCGTCACCATGGCGGACGACGAATTCGGCACCGTGCCGGCGATCCGCCGCGCGCTCGGCTATTATGCCGGCGCCGCACGAACCGCCGTGCGTCTCGCGCCCGCCGATTACGGCCGCGAGGCCATCGGCCATTTCGGCCTGTTCCACGACAGCCACGCCTCAGGCTTCTGGCTCGACACGCTCCTGTGGCTGCGCGATGGCCGCAATCCGTGGCCCGGCCGCGTCATCGCGGTGTGAGCCGGCTCTGCGTCAGACGCCTTCCCAGGCCCCGCTTTTCGCCGACCGGTAGAGCGCATCGAGGATGCGCATGTTGGTGACGGCATCCTCGATGCCGGCCGCGAGTGGCGCGATGCCCCGCACGGCCCGGGAGAAGGCCTCGCCCTGCAGCGTGTACTGGTCGCACGGCGCGATCGCCACGAAACGCGCCGCTGCATCGTCATGCGCAGCGCCGCTGTCGACGAGGATGCGCGTGCCCTCCCCCTGCGGCGCATTGAAGGGGATGCGGATCTCGATGCGCCCCTTCGTGCCGAGCACCTCGACGCGCTGGAAGGGCACGAGCTGGGTCGAGACCGAGAAGACGAGCTGGCGTCCGCCGCCGAAATCGGCGAGGCCGCTCGACAGACGGTCGGTGCCGAAGGCGGGGTCGCGCTCGATGAGGCTGACGACGCGCTGTGGCTCGGCCTCGAACAGGTAGCGCCCGCTGACGACGGCATAGCAGCCGATGTCATAGAGCGCGCCGCCGCCGATCTCCGCCATGTTGCGGATATTGGCCGGGTCGGCATTGAAATAGGAGAAGAGCACATTGACGAGCCGCAGTTCGCCGATCTCGCCGGCACGGACCATGTCGCGCACGGCGAGCCACTGCGGGTGATGGCGGATCATGAAGGCCTCGGCGACGAGGACCTTGTCCGCCACCGCCTCGAGCTGCCGTGCCTCTGCGGCGTCGAGCGCGATGGGCTTCTCGCACAGGACATGCTTGCCCGCCGCCGCGGCGGCGAGCGTCAGCGGCACGTGCAGGTGGTTGGGCAGCGGATTATAGACGGCTTCGATCTCCGGATCGGCCAGAAGCTCCTCGTAGGAGCCGTAGGCCCGCTCGATGCCGAGCGCCGAGGCCATGGCGCGGGCCGCCTCGAGATCGCGCGAAGCGACCGCGACCACCTTGCATGACGGGCTCTTCATCATGGCGGGCACGACCTTCTCCCGGCCGATCCTGGCCGTGCTCAGGATGCCCCAGCGAACAGGCTCCACAGACCCATCTCCCTTACTGGCCACCCGCGCGTCAGGCTGCGCTCGCCGTCTCCGGCAGCCCCTTCCACAGCGCGCCGGCGGCATCTTCCTCGAGGACCGGCGGACGGTCCAGCGCCGTGGCGATGGCGATCGCCTGCCCGGTCGCGGCGGATTCGAGGATGCGGTGCATCACCTCGAGCACGTGCAGTGCGAGCCGTCCCGTCGAGCGGTGGGGTGTGCCGGCGAGCGCGGCGCTGGCGAGATCGGCAAGGCCGAGTGCCCGATAGTTGGCGCGGTCAGGCATCTCCGGCGGCCAGTTGGGCGCACGCCAGTTGGGTGCCCCGAGCGCCAGGGCGCCGGCATCGTGGCTCCGCCACTCACCGCCACGCTCGGTGGTCTCGACCACGCCCCCGAAGAAGTTCGGGTCCGGCACGCGCATGGAGCCTTCGGTGCCGTAGAGCTCGATGGCGGGATGGCCGTGCTTCCACACATCCCAGCTCATGGTGAAGGTCACCTGGGCGCCGGAGACGAATTCGATCAGCGCCATGACGCTCGTCGGCGTCTCGACGGTGATGCGCTCGCCCTTGCGCGGCGATTCAGCCGTCACGACCCGCTCGGGAAAGCCGATGCTCGCCATGGCGAAGACCCGGGCCACAGGCCCCACGAGATTGATGAGCGCGGACAGGTAATAGGGCGCCATGTCGAGAATCGGCCCGCCGCCCGGCTTGAAGAAGAACTCCGGATCCGGATGCCAGTGCTCCATGCCGTGCGACATCAGGAAGGCGGTGCCGGACAGGATCCGTCCCACCGCGCCTTCATCCACCAGCTTGCGGGCGAGCCGCCCGCCCGCGCCGAGAAAAGTGTCCGGCGCGCAGCCGAGTAAAAGCCCGCGGGCCTCGGCTTCGTCGACGAGCTTGCGCCCCTGCTCGAAATCGACCGCGAGCGGTTTCTCCGAGAAGACATGCTTGCCGGCCTGGAGCGCCGCGAGCGAGACGCCGAAATGCGCGGCGGGAACGGTGAGGTTGACGACGAGGTCGATATCCTCGCTGGCGAGGAGTTGGTCCACGCTCATCGCCTCGATGCCGGCAGAGGCGGCCTTCGCCTGCGCCACCTCCGGCCGCATGTCGGCGCAGGCGCGCAGGGTGAGGCCGCGATAGGCGAGGATGTTCTTCAGATAGATGCCGGAGATGACGCCGCAGCCGACGATGCCGACGTTGAGACTGGCCATGGCGATCACCCTTCGATGCCGTTGAGGAAGGCGAGGCTCGCCCGGGCCGTGCGGGCGGGATCGGCCGGCTTGTCGTGCTCCACCACCATCCACCTGGCGCCCGCCGCCCGGCAGACGCGCCACAGGTCGCGCCAGTCGAGGACGCCCGCGCCGACATCGGCCCAGCCGTCCTGATCCTCGTTCTCTCCGGCCGGTGCGATGTCCTTGACATGGGCGGCGGTGATCCGGTTGCGGTAGCGCTCGATCCAGGGCTTCGGGTCGACATGGCCGCGCACCAGCCAGGCGACGTCCACCTCCCACGTCAGCGGGCTCGCGCCGGCGCCCTCGAAGAGGAGTTCGAGGGCCGTCGTCGGCCCCGCCTTCGGCTGCAGCTCCCAATGGTGGTTGTGATAACCGAGGCGGATGCCCTCCTTCGCGAAGCGCTCGGCCATTTGCCCGAGTTCGCGGCCGACGGCGCGCCAGCCCTCCGCCGCCATGTCCCGCTCCTCCGGCGGCACCGCCGGCATGTAGAGATCGGTGATGCCGAGGGTGCGGCAGGCCTCGACGACGGCCTCCGGCCGCTCGCGCAGGGCCGCGAGGCTGACGTGGCTCGACGAGGCGGCGAGCCCTCGCGCGTCGAGCTTGGCCTTGACGCGCGCGGCGTCGTCGAGTTGCGAGCCCACGGTCTCGACCCGGCGGTAGCCGGCCTCGGCCGCCGTATCGAGGATGCGGTCGAGGTCTTCGAGCGAGCGCAGGGTGTAGAGCTGGATCGACAGGCAATCGGTGACGGACATGAGAGCCTCATGCATAGCGGAAAGGCCGGCGCGGAACGCCCGCGCCGGCCGAGGGAGGGTTCACAGGCGCTCGCCGGTATCGGCGGCGAAGAGGGAAACCTGTTCGGGATCGAGGCCCAGGCCGACGCGCTCGCCGCGCGTGATCCGGCTCGTCCCGGTCGTGCGCACCTGCAGGGTATGGGTGCCATCGGAGCACCACAGCACCGTGTCGGCGCCCATCGGCTCGACAATGTCGACGCCGAAGCCCTGCCAGAGGCCCGCCTCGGCGAGCGCCAGATGCTCCGGCCGCACGCCGAGCACGACCTCCTCGCCGACGGGCGGCGCGCCGTTGAAGGCATAGCCGGCGAGCGGCAGGCGTAAGGTGCCGGCGACGAAGGACAGCCCGCCGCCCTCGGCCTCGAGCCGGCCGTTGAGGAAATTCATCTGCGGCGCGCCAATGAAGCCGGCGACGAAGAGATTGGCCGGCCGGCCGTAGATCTCGGCGGGCGAGCCGATCTGCTGCACCTTCTGGTCGCGCATGACGACGATGCGGTCAGCGAGCGTCATCGCCTCGATCTGGTCATGGGTGACGTAGATCATCGTCGCCTTGCCGAGGCGTGCGTGCAGACGCTTGATCTCGACGCGCAACTCGTTGCGCAGCATGGCGTCGAGGTTCGACAGGGGCTCGTCGAAGAGGAAGACGGCGGCATCGCGCACGAGCGCCCGGCCGATGGCGACGCGCTGGCGTTGACCGCCCGAAAGCTGGTCCGGCCGCCGGTCGAGCAGGTGGCCGATTTGCAGGAGTTCCGCCGCCTGCGCCACCCGGCGCCCGATCTCCGCCTTCGGCGTCTTCGCCATTCGGAGGCCGAAGGACATATTCTCGCGCACGCTCATGCGCGGGTAGAGCGCGTAGGACTGGAAGACCATGGCGATGCCGCGGTCCTTCGGCTCCTCCCAGGTCACATTGCGGCCGCCGATGAAGATCTGGCCGTCGGCGACGTCGATGAGACCGGCGACGGCATTGAGCAGCGTGGACTTGCCGCAGCCGGAGGGGCCAAGGAGGACGACGAACTCGCCCTCCTCGATGTCGAGCGAAAGCCCGTCGAAGACGCGCACCGCCTCGAAGGCGACGGAGACGTCACGGATGGAGACAGCCGACATGGATCATCCTTTCACTGCGCCGGCGGCGATGCCGCGGACGAACCAGCGCCCGGAGACGAAGTAGACGACGAGAGGCACCAGCGCCGCGAGCATGGTGGCGGCCATGTCGACGTTGTAGGCGCGCTCGCCCTGGGTGGAGTGGACGATGTTGTTGAGCTGCACCGTCATCGGCAGGTTCTCGCGGCCGGCGAAGGTGAGCCCGAAGATGAAGTCGTTCCAGATGCCGGTGACCTGCAGGATGGTGGCGACGACGAGCATCGGCACCGACATCGGCAGCATGACGCGGAGAAAAATGGTCCAGAAACCGCCGCCGTCGATGCGCGCCGCCTTGAACAGTTCGATCGGGATGCCCGCATAGTAGTTGCGGAAGAGCAGCGTCATCGTCGGCAGGCCGAAGATGACATGCACCAGCACGATGCAGGTGAGCGAATTGTAGATGCCCATCTGCGAGAAGATGCGCACCAGCGGATAGAGAAACACCTGATAGGGGATGAAGGCGCCGACGAGCAGCACGCCGAAGAGGACGTTGGCCCCTTTCACCCGCCAGAACGACAGGGCGTAGCCGTTCACCGCGCCAAGCGCGATGGACAGGATCACCGACGGCACGAGGATGCGCACCGAGTTCCAGAAACCGACGCTGATGCCGTTGCAGTCGAGCCCCGTGCAAGCGGACGACCAGGCCTTGCCCCACGCTTCGAGCGTCGGCGCCATGGGCAGCGCGAGGATGTTGCCGAGCCGGATCTCCTCCATCGGCTTCAAGGAGGTGATGAGCATGATCCACAGCGGCAGGAGGAAGAAGACCGCCGCCGTGAGGAGGAAGGCATAGAGGCCGATGCGGCCGGGCGTGAGGCGGCGCGGCCGCGGGCCGCTGGGCAGCGACGCGCTCATCAGCGCCTCCCCTTGCTGCGGACGTAGCGGGCGTAGATCCACGGCGCGATGATGATGACGACGGTCACCAGCATCAGCGTCGCGGCGGCGGTGCCGAGCGCGATGTTGTTGCGCTCGAAGAGGTGGTCCATGACGAACTTGGCCGGCACTTCGGTGGCGATGCCGGGCCCGCCCCCGGTCATGGCGACGACGAGGTCGTAGAGCTTCACCACGCTGATGGCGAGGAGCACTGTGGCGGTCACTACCATCGGCCGCAGCAGGGGCAGGACGATGGAGAGGTAGTAGCGCCAGGGCGGCACGCCATCGACGCGCGCGGCCTTCCACAGGTCCTCGTCGACGCCGCGCAGGCCGGCGAGGAGGATCGCCATGGTGAGCCCCGCCCCGTGCCAGATGCCGGCGATGACGAGGGTGTAGATCGCCATCTCCTGGTTGACGAGCCAGTCGAAGGTGAAATCGGAGAAGCCCATGTCGCGGACGAGCTTCTCGAGCCCGAGGCCCGGGTTGAGGAACCACTGCCAGGCCACGCCCGTCACCACGAAGGACATTGAATAGGGAAAGAGGAAGACGGTGCGGAAAGCACCCTCGCCCTTCACCCGTTGGTCGATGAAGACCGCGAGCAGAAAGCCGAGCACGAGGCAGCCGGCGATGAACAGGACGCCGAAGATGACGGTGTTCTGCGCCGAGACGACGAAACGGTCGTTGAGGATCAGCCTCTCGTATTGCGCAAGGCCCACGAAGTCGAACTTCGGCAGCAGCGTCGAGCTCGTGAAGGACAGCCGCACGGTCCACAGCATGCAGCCGACATAGACGACGAGCACGATGAGCGCCGTCGGCACGAGGGCGAGCGCGGCGGGAAGGCCTCGTCCGATGCGCGGGCGTGCCGCTGGCGCCGCAGCGCCGGTGGCAGCGGCACGGACGGTGACGGTAGCCATGGGACCTCCTCCCGGTTCCGCCCGCCTCCCGCAGGAGCGCGCGGCGGCTTGCGTTGGCAGAGGTTGGAACAGGCGCGAGGCCGATCCGGGCAATGGCCGGACCGGCGCCGCCGGTCAGCTCGCGCTGCGCATCGCCGTGACGACCTTCTCGACGAAGGCGTCCGCCGACATGGAGGACGTGTTCCAGTACTGGGTGATGGCGTCCTGCATGGCGCCGGTGAAGTTCGGCGTGCTGATGATCTCGGTCGCTTCGACCTGGTTGGCGGGATCCTTGAGCACGGCGTGGGACTTCTGGGCGCAGGCGTCCATGCTCGACACGTCGACATCGAGACGCACGGGGATGGAGCCCTTCTTCTTGTTGAAGGCGAGCTGGGTCTCAGGGTCGAGCAGTACCGCCGCCAGTTTCTGTTGGGCCGCCTGGGCACCGGCGTCCTTGGTCACCGGGAAGACGAAGACGTCGCCACCGATGACGAGTTTGCCCTCGCCGACGATGGTGCAGCCATATTCCTTGCCGGCCGTCTGGCCGGCGGCGATGAACTCGCCCTTCGCCCAGTCGCCGTTGAAGTGCATGGCCGCCTTGCCGGTGATGACGAGTGAGGCGGCATCGTTCCAGTTGCGCCCCGGGCTGCCGGGATCGACAAGGCCGCGCATCTTGCCGTAGAGCTCGGCCACTTCCTTGAACTTGTCGCTCTTGGCGGCCTCGACGTCGCGGGCACCGTAGATCTTGCGGAAGAGGTCCGCACCGCCATGGCCGACGAGGAGCGCGCTGAACAGGTTGCGCTCCCAAGTGGGCTGGCCGCCGAGCGCAATGGGAATGACGCCCTTGGCCTTCAGCTTCTCGCCCGTCTCGATGAGTTCGGGAAAGGTCTTCGGCGGTTCGAGCCCGGCGTCCGCGAAGATCTTGGTGTTGTAGAACATCCAGTTCTGGCCGTGGATGTTGACGGGCACGGCGTAGAACTTGCCGTCGCGGACGGTCGCCTCGATGATCGGCTTCGGCATCAGCTCGCGCCATTTGCCGGCCTGGGCGATTGCCTCGACGTCGACGAGGAGGCCGTTCTCGATGAGTTCGTCGAACTGCTTGCCAGTGTTGAACTGCGCCATGGTCGGCGGATTGCCGCCCACCATGCGGTTGACCGTTGCCGCGCGGGCGTTGACGCCGCCGGCGATGGCGTTGTCCACCCAAGTGCCGCCGGCCTTCGTATAGGCGTCGGCGAAGACCTTGACCGCGGCGGATTCACCGGCCGAAGTCCACCAGTGCATCACCTCCGCCTTCTCCTGTGCGAGGACGGGCGTGCTGCAGAGCAGAGTGAAAGCAAACGTGCACGCTGAAAGGCGTGAGAACGAACCCATGGCTTCCTCCCAGAAGCGTTGCGATCGATGTTTGTAATCGATTACATTTTTTCAGCAGGTTGGGACGGAAGCCGGCTGGTGTCAAGCGTGAATCGATGCTCCGGGTCGGCTCGCCCGGCCCTGTCCTCGGTCCCGGCGACGCTCATCGGGGCTCGTGGCGAAAACCGCCGGCTCGCACAGGCGTTTGTTGGCCCGGATGAAACCCGTGCGCGGGTTGGGCGGCTGGTGTCCAGGGCGGCCATGCCGGCGGCAGATGCTGGTGCAAGGTGCAACGAGCGCTATAGTTCTCCGCGGCGGGGGCGCCGGCAGGTTTGCTCCCGATCACGGCCTCTGCGTTCGAAAGGCTCGGAATGATCGTCTCACTGCCGGGCATCAGCACAAGGCGCGGTCGCCTGCGATCGCTCCTCCTGCTCCTTTGCGCGCTGTCTGCCATGGACAGCGCCAGCCGCCCGGCCGTTGCGCAAAACGTGATCCACGTCTGCCATGGCTATGGCTGCTGGTTCAGGGCCAGCCTTGTCCTCGATGCCGCCGATACCCGGCGCTTCGCTGCCATCCTCGCGAGGGGACGTCGATCCCCGGCCGCCGAGCGCGCCGCGATTTCGGACGCCGTGCGCCATTTCGAGCGCCGCGCCTTCGACGTGATCGGCATCCGCGATGAGCCGCGCTCGCGCTTCGGCGCCTCGGGCGAGCCGGGTCAGATGGACTGCATCGACGAATCGACCAACACGCGCGCCCTCCTCCTCTATCTCGCGGAGCACGATCTCCTGCGCCATCACACGGTCCGATCCGTTGCCTCGCGCGGCTTCCTCATCGACGGCCGGTATTTTCATTCCACCGCCGTCATCCGCGATACGGGCGGCACCGACTGGGCGGTCGATTCCTGGTACGCCCCGATGGGGGGAGCGCCCGACATCCTGCCGCTCAGCGAGTGGAGGGTGCAGGGTCTTTCCAGCCAGGACGCACGGCGGCGAACCGGTTGACCTGCAGGCGCAACCTATCGCAGGAACGCTCCCGGGGATTCCACACGACCCCGACGGTGTCGAGAATGCGTCGGAACGATCGGCTATCGAGAGATTCGGCACCCCGTGAGACCGAAACCGCCCGGTGCCGGTGCAGAACGACGGCGCGAAGGACAGCGGCATGCAACCCGTGATCGACAGCGAAAGGCTCACCGGCATTATAGACTTCATCCAGGCGGCCGAGCGGCTGAAGGACACGCTGCGCAGCGGCAGGACGTCGAACGGCCGTGCCGAAAGCACCGCCGAGCACAGCTGGCGCCTGTGCCTGCTGGTGATCATGTTCGAGAAGGAACTGGCCGGCTGCGATCTGCATCGCCTGCTCAAGCTGTGCATCGTGCACGATCTCGGCGAGGCGATCGCGGGCGACATCCCGGCGATCGCCCAGCGCGCCGACGACGGCAGGGCCAGCCGGGAGCGAGCGGACCTGATGCAGCTCTGCGCGCCCCTGCCCGCGGACCTTAATCGCGACATCCTCGCCCTGTGGGATGAATACAATGCTGCCGCGACGCCGGAAGCCATACTGGCCAAGGGCTTCGACAAGCTGGAAACGATGCTCCAGCACAACGTCGGCCGCAATCCGCCCGGCTTCGACTACGCCTTCAATCTGGACTATGGCGTGCAGCATACCGCCCGCCACCCGCTTCTGGCGGAGATACGCGCTCTGGTGGATGCGGCGACCCGAGCGCGCATGCGCGTGTCCGGCGACATCGCACGCTGATCGAGCTGACGGGCGACATGCAAGAGGGAGTGTCGATGACCGAAGGATGGCCGGAATCAGCCGAGGCGTGGGTCGCCAGCCTTGGCGAGCGTGGCGACTTCGGCCGGGTATTCGTGCTCGACGGGCCCATGCTGGAGCGTGTTCGCGGGCGAGGCTTCGCACGCGCGCTTGATGTCGGCTGCGGCGAAGGCCGCTTCTGCCGCATGCTGGCGGAGCTTGGCATCCGCGCGGTTGGCATCGACCCGACGCGGGCGCTCCTCGAGGAGGCGCGGCGCCGTGACCCGGGCGGGGATTACAGGTCGGGGCGGGCGGAGCAACTCGCGTTTCCAGACGCCGCTTTCGACCTCGTGGTGAGCTATCTGACACTGATCGACATCCCGGACGCCGCGGCCGCCATCGCTGAAATGACGCGGGTGCTTCGGCCCAGAGGGACGCTGCTGATCGCCAATCTCAACAGCTTCAGCACGGCCGGCCTGCCGGACAGCTGGCAACCTGATGCGAGCGGACAACTCCGCTATGCGATCGACAATTATCTGGAAGAGCGCGCCATCTGGGTCAGCTGGCGCGGCATCCGCATCCGCAACTGGCATCGCCCCCTCAGCACCTATATGGGCCTGTTGATTGAGAACGGGTTGACCCTGAAACATTTCGCTGAACCGGCACCACACGGCGGCCCGACGGAGACGGCCGATCGCTACAGGCGGGTGCCCTATTTCCATATCATGGAATGGGAAAAGCCGACGGCCTGACGGAGGCGACTCGTTTCGCCATCACCGCGCGAACCGGCAACGGTGGCAAGTCCAATGCGTGCTGGTGAGGCGGGCCCGACGATCGAATTGCAGGCGCCGCAGCTGTTGGCCGTGAACAAGGCCGCCAGCGCTCCTCCTCGGCGCTCGCCGTTACCCGCGCGTGCGAAGCGAGCTGTGGCGCCCCCGAAAGCGCCTTAACGCCCCGCATTCCCACGGTCGCAGGACGCCTTTCCACGCTCGCTCAAACGCCGGCTCCCATGTGGAGCCCCGATTGAAGGGGGACCACTCCTCGGGAGCAGGACCTCATGCAGATGCAGCAATCCGTGCCCGGCATCACCAGCGGCAGCGCCGCCCCGGTGCCGCTGCGCGCACTCCTCGCCGCGGCCGGTGCAACGACAGCCATGGCCTTCGGCTTCGGTGCCCTCGCGCTGCCGTCGGTCTTCATCCGGCCGCTCGAGGCCGAGTTCGGCTGGTCGCGGGCGGACCTCAGCCTCGCCTATACGCTGTCCACGGTCGGCATGGCGCTGGGCGGGCTCTTCTGGGGGCGCCTGTCCGACCGGCTCGACGCCCGCATTCTCCTCGCCTTCAGCTCGGCCGCGATGGTCGCCGCGCTCGGCGCCTTCGCCTTCGCTCAGTCGCTCTGGCATCTCTATGCCGCGAGCCTCGTGCTCGGCGGGCTCGGCTTCGCCTGCCTCTATGCACCGGTGCTGTCGGTCACTGCCCTTTGGTTCGAGCGTCGCCGCGGCCTCGCCATGGGCATCGTCACCGCGGGCGGCGCGCTCGGCCAGGGCGTGATGCCCTACACGGCCAACCTGCTCATCGACAGCGTCGGCTGGCGGCCGGCCTATGCGATCCTCGCCGCAGCGACCCTGGTGGCGCTTGGCCTCCTCATGCCGTCCGTCCGCCGCCCGCCGGTCGCCATGGCTCCGCCGGCACCGGCTGCCGGAACGGGATCAAGCGGCGATGGCCGCCCCTCGCCCGTCCTGCTGCTTGCGGCCGCGGCCTTCCTGTGCTGCGCGTGCATGGGCTTTCCGCTCGTGCACCTCGCCAGCTTCGTCACCGCAGTCTGCGGCTCGTCCGATCTCGGATCGACGAGCCTGCTCGTGGCGATGCTGTTCGGCACCGTCGGGCGCGTCGCCTTCGGCCTCCTCGCCGATCGGATCGGCAACCTGCCCGCCTATGCGACGGCCTCGTTCATGCAGACGGCATGCGTCGCGATCTATCCCCTCCTCGACAACCAGATCAGCCTTCTCGCGCTCTCGGCGGTGTTCGGCTTCGGCTTCGCCGGCAACATGACCTGCCTCATCCTGTGCGTGCGCGAATTGGTACCGGCTGGACGCTTCGGCCAGGCCCTCGGCACGGTGATGATGGTGGCCTGGGCCGGGATGGGGGTCGGCGGCTATCTCGGCGGACTCGTCTACGACGGCTTCGCCAGCTACACGCTCGCCTTCCTCATCGCCTTCGTGGCCGGCGTCGCCAATCTCGCCACCATCGCCATGCTGGCCGCCGGCACGACGACGCGCGGCAAGGCCACCCCGAGCGGCCTCGCGCCGGCCCCGTGGACGAGCCGTTGAGCCCCCTTCGACATCGACACTCCAGACAAGGATGATGGCAATGACATCAGTGCCTTACGAGAGCATCCTCGACACGATCGGCAACACGCCCGTCGTTCGCCTCACCCGCATTCACGAGGGCGGCGGCGCGCTCTTCGCCAAGCTCGAGGCGTTCAATCCGGGCGGCTCGGTCAAGGACCGGCTGGCCTCGGCGGTCATCGCCGAGGCCGAGCGGACCGGCGCGCTGCAGCCGGGCCAGACAGTGGTGGAAGCGACAAGCGGCAACACGGGCATCGGCCTCGCCATGGTCTGTGCCCGCAAGGGCTACCCGCTCGTCATCGTGATGCCGGAGAACGCGAGCCTCGAGCGGCGCAAGCTGATGCGCTTCTTCGGCGCGCGGGTGGTGCTGACGCCAGCCGTCGAGCGCGGCAGCGGCATGCTCGCCAAGGCGATCGAGCTGGCCGAGACGCACGGCTGGTTCCTGTGCCGGCAGTTCGAGACGCCGGTCAATGCCGCCATCCATGCCCGCACGACGGCGCGCGAGATCCTCGAGGCCTTCCGCGACCGTCCGCTCGACTACTGGGTCACGGGCACGGGGACCGGCGGCACGCTCGCGGGCGTGGCGAGCGTGCTCAAGCGCGAGCGGCCGCAGACGCGCATCGTCGTCTGCGAGCCGGACAATTCCACGCTCCTGTCGAGCGGCATCACGCAGACCTTCGACGAGCGCGGCATGCCGACCCGGGCGCACACGCGCTTTCGTCCCCATCCGATGCAGGGCTGGAGCCCGGATTTCATCCCGCAAATCGTCGGCAAGGCGATGGCAGAGGGCCTCGTCGACGAGATCGTGCCCGTCTCCGGCGGCAGTGCCCTCGCAGCCGCCCGCCGGCTCGCCACGGACGAAGGCATCCTTGCCGGCATCTCAGGCGGGGCGACGCTCGCCGGCGCCATCGAGGTGGCGCGCCGGGCCGGGCCGGGCCGGAACGTCCTGAGCATGCTGCCCGACACGGGCGAGCGCTATCTGAGCACCATCCTGTTCGACCACATCGCGGAGGACATGTCGCCGGAGGAGGAGGAGATCTCCCATTCGACGCCCGGCTACCGCTTCGACCGGCCACCGTCCTTCGCGGCCTCTCCGGCGACTACCGGCGAGGTCAGCATCGACCCGGCGGCCCATGCCTTCGTCGACGAGGCCATCGGCGATCCCGACCATCCGGTCGTCATGTTCGCCCTGACATGGTGCGAGTTCTGCTGGAGCATCCGGAAGCTGTTCGACCGCGCCGGCATCGCCTACCGGTCCATCGACATCGATGCGCCCGAACGGCAGAGAAACGCCATGGACGGGGAGATCCGCAAGGCGCTCCGGGCGCGCATCGGCTCGCCGACCATCCCGCAGGTCTTCGTCGGCGGCCGGCACGTGGGCGGCTGCACGGATACGCTCGCCGCCTGGAAGGACGGCTCGCTCAGCGCGCGCCTTGCGGCGGCGGGCATCGGCCACGATCCCGGTGCCTGTCCCGATCCCGACAGCCTGCTGCCGCTATGGGCGCGCGCAAAGGCCTGAGGCGGCGCCCGGGGGCTTAGCGTCCCCTCCGGCGAACCAGGAAAAGGGGAGCGGCCCTCGCCGCTCCCCTTTTTCACGCTTTGCGCGCCGCGACCTGGATTCCAACGTTTCCGCCTCCCGAGGCCGGCGGGACGTCGCATTTTCCACCCTTGTTCACACGGCGCGTCACACGGCGATGGCCGAGACATGACGACGGCCGCGGCGAGACCCGGCCGCCAGTTTCTCCCCACCCCGGAGCGCGACATGCACACCACGACGCACAACACCGCCATGACGATGGACAAGCCGGCCCGGAAGGAGCCGCCGGCGCCGCGTAACGGCGTCGACACGCCGACGCTGTTCGCCACCATCAATGCCGTGGCCGGGCAGCCGGAACTGGCGCGGTTCCGTTTCCGCGCCCGCAGCCGCTGGGTGTCGGGCACGCACAGCGTCAGCACGATGAAGGACTTCTTCGGCGCCGGCGCCGAGCAGTCCCACGCCACCGCCCACGAGGCCCATGGCGACCATCCGGCCGTCCTGTGCGGGGCGGATCAGGGCCCGACGCCCGTCGAATTCCTCCTGAGCGCGCTTGCTGCCTGCCTCACCTCGGGCATCGCCAATATCGCGGCCGCCCGCGGCGTCACGCTGCACAAGGTGGAGGCGACCGTCGAGGGCGACATCGACCTGCGCGGCATCCTCGGCCTGTCGAAGGACGTCCGCAACGGCTACGAGGGCATCCGCGCGCAGATCACCGTCGCCGGTGACGCGCCGAAGGAAAAGCTCGAGGAGATCGTGGCGCAGGCACGTGCCCGCTCGGCCGTGTTCGACGTGCTGACCAACGGCGTGCCCGTCACCGTCGGCGTCAGCGCCTGACGCATTCGCGACAAGCACCCTCCCCCTTCGCCGGCGCCATTGCCATGGGGCCGGCGATTTTCCGCGGGGCCCGCATTTCATGCGTTACACCGATATCGTCATCATCGGCGCCGGCCAGGCCGGCCTCGCCATGAGCCGCTGCCTGAGTGCGCGCGGCATCGACCATGTCGTCCTGGAACGGGGACGTGTGGGGGAACGCTGGCGCAGCGAGCGCTGGGATTCGCTCAGGCTCCTGACGCCGAACTGGATGACCCGGCTTCCGGGCGGCGGCTACGACGGGCCGGATCCCGACGGCTTCATGACCATGCCGGAGACGGTGCGGTTTCTGGAAGACTACGCGCTGCGCATCGCCGCGCCGGTCGAAAGCGGCGTCGATGTCAGATCCGCACGGCGCGTGAGCGCCGGATATCGCATCGTCACGGATGCGGGGGAATGGGCCGCGCGCGGCCTGGTGATCGCCACAGGCCACTGCGACCTGCCACGCGTTCCCGCCATGGCATCGCGCCTTGCGCGGCATATGGCGCAGGTCGTGCCGCGCGACTATCGCCGAGCCGACCAGCTTCCCGAAGGTGGCGTCCTCGTGCTCGGCGCCTCGGCGAGCGGCATCCAGCTCGCCGAGGAGATCCACGCCTCGGGGCGGCCCGTCACGCTCTCCGTCGGCCATCACACGCGGCTGCCGCGCCGCTACCGCGGGCACGACATCCTGTGGTGGCTCGATCGGCTCGGCAGCCTGCGCAAGGCGAAGGCGGAGATGCACCCTCACGCCACCCTGCGCGAAGAGCCGTCGCTGCAGCTCGTCGGCAGCCCCGATCATCGCTCGATCGATCTCGCGATCCTGCAGCGCAGGGGCGTACAACTCGTGGGACGGGCAACCGGGGCCCGCGGCCGGCGGATGCGCTTTGCCGGCGACCTGTCGCAAACCACGGCCGCAGCGGACCTGCGCCTCATCCGCATCCTGAACAGCATCGACGAAATGGTCGAGAACGGAACCTTCCGCCGGGCGACAGCGCACGAGCCGGCCGAGCCGATCCTGCTTCACGATGGCGGTGCCGAGATCGACCTCGACCGGGCAGGCATCAGGACCGTCGTCTGGGCGACGGGCTACCGGCGCAGCTATCCGTGGCTGCACATGCCGGTTCTCGATGCCCGCGGCGAGATCGTCCACGACGGCGGCATCTGCCCGCTCGCCGGGCTTTACGTGCTCGGCCTCCACTTCATGCGCCGGCGCAACTCGAGCTTCATCGACGGCGTAGGGGCGGATGCCGAGGCGCTTGCCGCGCACATCGCATGCCATCTCGGCGTGCGCCGCCGCACTGCGGCATGAGGAGAAGAAATCCAACAGTCATACCGCAGAAACCGACGTTCTCTTCAACGGTCACGCTCACGTTCAACCCGGATAAGTGTCGCATCGGCGCCCTTCAGCGCCCCGAAGAATGGAGACGACCATGAGTGCCCTCGACCATGTAACGCCGTTTCACGCCAGCCGGCATGCTCGCTTTCCGTCTCTTCGCATCGTGGCGGGAGCCTTTGCCGACATGCGCCGCTTCTTGCACCTGCAGCAGGCCCGGCGGGACCTCCACGAGCTGCCCGACTACCTGCTCTTGGACGTCGGTATCGATCGCTCGCAGATCGACGACGTGACGGCCTTCAGCAAACATGGCCCCGTCGGGCGCGACGGGTACTGAGGAACGGCCTCCGATGACGATCGCATCGCACCTCGACCACCCTGCCGGCCACGTCGTCGCCCTGCACTGTTCCGGCGGCGGCGGCCGGCAGTGGCGCAGGCTGGCAGAGCGCCTCGCCCCCGACCATCGCCTCGTCGCGCCCGATCTCATCGGCTCCGACGGGGGCGGCGCGTGGGAAGGCCATGCAATCTTCTCCCTGGCGGACGAGGCGGCGAACATCATCGCACTGATCGACTGCCTCGAGGGGCCGGTGCATCTCGTCGGCCATTCCTATGCCGGGGGCCTCGCACTCCACATCGCCGCCCAGCGCCCCGCGCGGCTGGCGAGCCTCAGCCTCTACGAGCCGTCCGCATTTCATCTCTTGAGGACGATGGGCCCACCCGGCCGAGCGGCGCTTCGGGAGATCCAGGCGATCGCAGGCGCCATCCACACGGGCCTCTCCGAAGGCTCCTACCGGGCGGCGGCGGAGCGCTTCGTCGACTACTGGAACGGCGCCGGCGCCTTCAGCACCATGCGCCCGGACCTGCAGGCGAAGCTTGTCGGCTACCTGCCGAAGGCGAGCCTCGACTTTCGCGCCCTCATCCACGAGTCGACGGCGATGAGCCGGTATCTTGGCTTCCCCTTCCCGGTCCTCCTCCTGCGCGGCGAACATGCGCCGGCACCCACGCGGCTCATCGCCGAGGAACTCGCCTCGCGCCTTGCGGCCACGGCCCTGGAGGTGGTGGCCGGCGCCGGGCACATGGGTCCCGTAACCCACGAGACGCTGGTCGCGGAGCGCATCGCCCGTCATGTCGCGCTGGCTGGCGCAGCCGCTACCCGGTCGCAAGCCGCGTGATGCGGCGCGACCTCGCCCGGTCCCCGAGCGACGCTACGTCGTTATTGCCGTCGCGGCGTGATCCTCGGCGGCTCTTTCCACCGTCCTCTGCCCCGAAGCGCCGGTGACGCGCTCGCGCAGGCCCATCTCGCCATAGAGCGCGTCGGCCTCCGCGAGGGTGGCGGCGGCGAGAGCGGGATCGATCCTGCGCTGGGCGTGTCCGAGGGTTCGCAGCGAGCGGGCAAGTTCAGGCCGCAGTTCGCGCCGCCGTGCAAGGGCGCAGGCCTCTTCCAGCCAGGTCACAGCGGACCGCGCCGGCTTCAGCGCGGCGAAGCCGCGCAGCACGAGGATCTCGCTCCACGGGTCGTCGCGCTGGCGGGCGAGTTCACGCGCATGGGCGAGATTGGCCGCGGCCTCCGGCTCGCCCAGGCGTGCGCGCAGGCCGGCCAGCACGGCCCGGGCGTGACATTCGAACTGCGGCAGGTCTATCCGCTCGGCCTCGGTGATGGCCTTCTCGAGCGTGACATAGGCTGTCTCCATCTCGCCCAGCATGAATTCCGCGTGGCCGAGAATGGCGAGCAGCCATCCCTGCACGAGCAGCCGCCCGCTGCTGCTTGCCTCCGACACAGTCTGCCGCAGACGCTTCACGACCTGCGCATCGGGACCGCGCAGGACCTCGACGACCCCGGTGAAATAGACTTCCGCGCAGCTGTCGACGGGCCGCGCCACCTCGCTGACCACTTGACGCAGCTCGGCGAGCGTCAGGTCGGCCGCATCGAACAGGCCGAGGCGGGCCTGCGCCTGGGCACGATGGCCGAGATACCAGACTGATCGCGCGCCGATCTGCCCGAAGCGCTCCAGGCGCCAGAGCCTGGTGAAGCGTTCCTCGTGCGGGGCAAGGCGCTCCAGCACCTGCCGCGCCCTGCTGCGCAGGATGAGGGCCTGCGCGGCGGCGAGATCGGATTCGCTGATGCAGCGCTCGACGCCGTTGGCCGTGGCCGCGCGATTCAGCGTCTCCGCAGGCTCCAGCGCCTCCTCGAAGCGGCCGTGCGAGCTGTTGAGATAGCTCAGATGGAGGAGAACGTCGGAGATGCGCTGCGGATCCCCTAGCTCCATCGCGAGCTCGCGCGCCTCCAGGAGCGGGCCGAGAGCCTTGTGATAGTCGCCGAGTGCGCCATAGGCCGGGCGCATGCGCACGCGCAGGTCGATCGCCTGGGCGAGCGTCTCCGGCGTCCGCGGCAGGGCCGCGATGGCCTTGCGTGCCTTCTCGAGGAACCGCGCCGCCGCCGCATAGGCCGAACGCTCCTCGGCCCGGCCCGCGGCGATGAGCAGGTAGTGCGCGGCCGGCTCCCACTGCTCGGCGCGAAACGCATGTTCGGAGAGCTGCTCGATGTGGTGGGTCAGCGAGCCGGCATAGAGCCGTTCCATCGCCGCAAAGACGCTTCGGTGCAGTTGCCTGCGGTCCTCCAGCAGCAGCGAGTCGTAGGCGACGTTGAGGGTCAGGGCGTGCTTGAAGGTGTATTCGACATGCGGGAAGCTCTGCACCTCGAAGAGGAATTCGAGCTCTTGCAGGCGGGTGAGCGCCGCATCGAGATAGGCCCCGGCCATGAGGTGCTGCAGCAGCGGGCGCGGCACGTTGCGGCCGATGACGGCGGCAACCTGCAGCACCTGGCGCTCCGTATCGCCGAGCTGCTGGATGCGGGCGGCGATAACCGACTGCACCGATGAGGGGACGACCACGTCGGTGACGGGGCTTCTCGCCTCGAAATGGCCGGGCTGGCCAATGAGGGCGCCGCTCGCGGCCAGCGCCCGCACCATCTCCTCGAGGAACAGCGGCGTGCCATCGGCCCGCTCGGTCAGGAGCGCGCGCAGGTCCCCGAGGCTCGGGTCGGAGCCGAGCAGCGCCGTCAGGAACGCGTCCATCTCCTCGCGCACGAAACGCTCCAGCCTGATCTGCTGGAACGAGCCCCTGCGTGCCCAGCCGTGCCGGTAGTGCGGCCGATAGGTGGCGATGAGCATGATGCGGTTGGCGCCGATCGCATCGACGAGGCGGTTCACGATGGCCTCGCTCTCCGCATCGATCCAGTGCAGATCCTCCACCAGCAGGGCGAGCGGCGCCTGCCGGCTCACGGCGATGAGGAAGGCGCTCATCGCCGCGCAGACGCGGGCCGTCCGCTCGCGCGCATCGAGCCGGTGCCAGGCCTCGTCCTCGACCGGCATGTCGGCGAGGAAGGACAACGGCGCGCCGTGACCCGGGTCGAGCGCAAGCTCCGCCTGCCGGCGCAGGAGGCGATCGCGCGCCTCCTCCAGCGTGTCCTCGCCGCGGATGCCGCAGGCGGACAGCAGCAGCTTCTTGGCGACGCCGAGCGAGACGCTGGCATCGAATTCATGGCCGCCGCTTTCGAGAACGGCAAAGCCGGCGACCTCGTCGAGGGCGAGGAACTCGTGCGCGAGGCGCGACTTGCCGAGGCCGGGATCGGCAACGATGCCGACGACCTGCCCATGGCCCTCGCGCACGCGCCGCCAGGCCGTGATGAGGCTCTTGAGCTCGGCCTCGCGCGCGACGAGGCCGGTCAGCCCGCGATTGGCCCTCAGATGCCAGCGGGACAGGGCGTGGTTCTCGCTGACGAGCTCATAGGCCCGCTCGTCCCGCCCGAGTTGCGGGTGTTCGGCATGGCGCATCCGCTGCATCTGGAGATAGCCGCCGGCTGCCGTTCGCGCCCGGGCCGTCGCGGCGATGGTCGCTCGCCGCAGCGCGCGCATCAGGCGGTTCGCGGACCGCGTGGCGACGCCGTTCACCTCGACCCGGATGCCGTCCGGTCCGGGCGTCTGGCGCACGATGACCTCGCCCGTGTCGATCCCGGCCCTCAGCCGCGCACTGCCCTGCGACAGCTCCTCGACCGCGAGCCGCGCCGCAAGCGCCGCCCGGCAGGCGAGGAAGGCGTGGTCCTCCGTCGCCCGTGCCAGGCCGAAGGTCGCGCTGACCATGCCGTCGAGATTGGCCGTGACGACGCCGCCGTGCTCCTCGATCACCGCCACCAGGCGGTCGTAGATCGGCTGCAGCTCGCACTCCGCGGTCTCGGGATCGACGGTCTCGACGGCATCGAGCGGGCTGACGACCTCGGCAGCCAGCACCGTGACGTACTGGCGGGACCGGTCGATACCGAGACGCGCCGGCGGCTGGGAAAGCTTCTGCGTTTCTTCCGGATCGGCAAGGAAGCGGCGCGTCTCCTCGAGGAAAGTGGCGAAGGCCGGCTCGTGCGCCAGGAGCACGTGGTTGGCGCTGTCGAGCGCGAGGAAGCGCGCACCCGGCATGCTGGCGGCGAGCGCCTTGCCGTGCTCGAAGGGGATAACCGCGTCGCGGGTGGCATGCATGACGAGCGTCGGCACGCGGATCCGCGGCAGGAGATCCGTCACGTCGATCTCGCCGCCTTCCTCGAAGATCCGGTGCGCCACCTCGGGCGAGACGGTGTCCCGCTGCAGATCGTTGTACCAATCCTTCTGCTCGGGCGTCGCCTCGGGGATGAACATGGAGGTGAACATCTGGCGGAAGACCGGGTCGTCCTGTCCCCAGCCCTCGCGCATCAGGGCACTCATCGCCTCGCGGCGCGCCACCTCGCGCGGGTCCCCGCGCCTGCGCCAGCCCCGGCTGAAGCCGCCGTAGAGCACCATGCCGGCCACGCGCTCGGGATGGCGCGCGGCATAGGCGATCGACGTGGCGCACCCGTGTGAGATGCCGAGCAGGAAGACTCGGCGCAGACCCGCGGCGTCGATGATGCTCTCAAGGTCGGCGATCATCGCCTCGAAGGTGAGATCGGCCGGGTCACGGTCCGACAGGCCGTTGCCGCGCTGGTCGTAGCGCACCAGACGGAAATTGGCCGAGAGCCCCTCCATCCAGTGCTTCCACACCGGGCTGTCCCAGTCGCGCTCCAGATGCGACATCCAGTGGGCGGCGCGGACGAGGGGCGGCCCCTGGCCGCTCAACGCATAGGCCAACCGCACGCCGTCGGGCGTCGCGCAGCGACGGATTTCCTGGGCCAGCGGCGTGGCTGCGGCCGGGCCCTGCGGCTCCGCCTCCCTCTCCTCGCGGGCCTCGACAGGCGCAGCCTCGCCCTCCCTGGCCTGCCGCGGCTGGACCATCGCGATCCGGCGGGCAGCCTCTCCGAGCCGGCGGATGTCCGTGCGCACCGTCTCGTCGTCGGGCTCGAGGGCCTGCAACATGCGGGCGTGGACGAGCGCGCGCTCCGGCTCGTCCGCCAGACGGTCGATCAGGATGCGCAGGAGACGCAGGCGCGTGACGTCGAGCTCGTCGCCGACGGCGATGCGCCAGGCCTCGAACTCCGGGCAGCGCGGCAGCGAGAGATCGTCGAGGAAGCGGCCGCGGAAGGCGCCGGCGAGCGCCTCCAGGCTTTCGGTGCCGAGCGCTTCGATATCGCGGATGCCGAGGCCGCGCAGCGGCGCCGCATCGAGGACCAGACCGTCCTTGTTGAGATAGACCGTGTTGCGGTCGGCCTCCAGAACGCCGCCCCCGCCGTTCTCGACGATCTGGCGGATCTTCGACAGGCTCCAGCGCAGCGCACCGCGCGGGTCGTCCGGGATTTCCCAGAACATCTCGCACAGCCGCTCGCGCCGCTGCGGCCTGTCGGTCATGGCGAGATAGGGCAGCAGCGCCCGCGTCTTGCGCGACGGCGGCAGGGACACGGCCTCGCCGGCGCGAAGGACCGTCAGGTCTCCAAGAACGCGGATATCGAGCGACACGGCATGCTGCCTCTACTCGTTTCAAAATGTACCAATTGCGGCGGAGGGCTGAAAGTTATCATTCGGCCAGCGCTGCCGGGATGTGCCGCAGCGCACCCGACGAAACCCGCACCCCGTGCGCCGGAGTGGGAACGCTCGCCGGCTCGGCGGCTCGCCAACACAGTCGAGGAAGGATGGCGCCAAGATATTGACGCTGCCGCTCGCGATCGGCACGCTATCTAGTAGTCATGGTCTCTCGAATCGTCCTGAAACGAGAGCTAAGAGGGAATCCGGTGCGCCGAGCGGCAAGGCCGGAGCTGCCCCCGCAACTGTGAGCGGCGAGCCAATCGTCCATCTCGTGTCACTGGAGCCCGCGGGCTCCGGGAAGGCCGGACGAAGGCGACGATCCGCGAGCCAGGAGACCTGCCGTGACTGGAACGAAACGTCCTCGGGCGGGGTGTCCCGGTGGGTCGCTTGGGTCGTCGGGACCACGGCGTGAGCCGTCGACGCCATCCTCGCATCCGCCCGGCCTTTGCGCCCGATAATGGGGTTTGAAGCCGGTGTCTTTGTCCGTGGAAACCGAACGCCATCAACCAGATCAGGTCCGAGAACCCGCATCTGTGGACCGGCGCCTTCCAGGACGAGTTCAGGACGATGCTGAAGCAAGCGGCCGAGAGCGAGGCAGCCTGCGGGACGGGACACCATACCGCGCGGCTTCCTCGGGCTGAACGCGCCGCCGTGCGACCAGCATGCACTTCATCGCCAACCGCTGCTACGCAGCCACCTGTGTATGGCGCGAATGCCGTGCAAACGATCTTGCGCCGGTACCCGGCGTGACATAGTGAATGTTATAACATTTCATTTTGCTGCGACGCGCCCTGCTTTCAGCCATCTGCGCCGCTCCCGCACGGGATGGACGGCAAAACCAGATGGCCTGTTTCCCAAAAAGGACCATGACCTTGCCAACCAGCTTCCTCCGTCCCTTCCTCGGGGCCTGCGGTGCAGCCGCCCTCCTGGCGCTTGCTCCACCTGCCGTCGCCGGGCAGACACAATATCCGCTGACGGTGAAGAACTGCGGCCGTGACATCATCTTTACGCAGGCGCCGACGCGCACGGTTTCCGTCGGCCAAAGCTCGACGGAAATCCTTTACCTCCTTGGCCTTGCGGAGAAGGTCGTCGGTACGGCGGTGTGGCTCGGGCCGGTGATCGAGGGCTACGAGGAGGTCAATGCCACCATCCCGCGGCTCGCCGACAACGATCCAAGCTTCGAGAGCGTGCTCGGCGCGAAGCCGGACCTCGTCACGACGCAGTTCCAGTGGCAGATCGGCCCGCAGGGCGTGGTCGCGACGCCCGAGCAGTTCGCCGAGCTCGGCATCCCGGTCTACACCTCCCCGGCCGACTGCATCGGCAAGGACAATTCGAGCGGCGGCGACGGCGTGCGCACCACCAAATTCTCGATGGAGCTGATCTATCAGGAGATCGACGATCTCGCCCGCATCTTCGACGTCAAGGAGCGGGGCGACACGCTGATCGCAAAGCTGAAGGCCCGCGAAGCGGCGGCCCGGCAGAAGATCGCCTCGCTCGGCGGCAAGGTGTCGGCCGTCTTTTGGTTCTCCAGCGCCCAGCTCGACATCGATCCCTATGTCGCGGGGCTGAGCGGCGCACCGGGCTACATCATGGCGACGCTCGGGGTCCGCAACGTCATCGAGAGCAAGGAGGAATGGCCGACGGTCGGCTGGGAGACGATCGCGCGGGCCAATCCGACGGTCCTCGTCGCCGGCCGGATGGACCGGCGCCGCTACCCGGCCGACGACATCACCGTGAAGCTGAAATTCCTCGAGAGCGATCCGGTCACGCGCCTCATGCCGGCGGTGAAGGACGGCCGCGTCATCGTCATGGACGCCCAGGCGATGAACCCGACGATCCGCACGATCGAGGGCATCGAGGTTCTCGCCGATGCGCTCGAGAAAGCCGGTCTCGTCCAGTGACGTCGCTACAGCTGTCCCCGGTCGAAGTTGACGCGGGCCGGACAAGGCCGGCGCTCGCGCCTTTGCGCTTCGTTGCGGATGGACTCGTCGCTGCCGCGATCCTGACGGCCGCGCTCGCGCTCGGCGCGGCCGTGGGCGAGACGTCCATTCCGGTTGAGACGGTGGCCAAGACCGTGGCCAACCGCCTGTGGAGTGCGGGCTATGCACTCGATCCCATCGACGAGGGCATCGTCTGGAACTACCGCATCGCGCGCGCCCTCGTCGCGGCCTGCTGCGGCGCCTCGCTCGCCTTGGGCGGCGTCGTGCTCCAGTCCGTGCTCCGCAACGCGCTTGCCGACCCGTATATCCTCGGCATCTCGGCGGGCGCTTCGAGCGGGGCGGTCGCGGTCGCCATCCTCGGCCTCGGCTCCGGCTTCGTATCGCTGTCGCTCGGCGCCTTCGCCGGAGCGCTCCTCGCCTTCGGCCTCGTCGCGCTGCTCGCGCTCGGGGCCGGACGGGGCCCGGCGGCCATCATCCTCGCGGGGATCGCCGGCTCCCAGCTCTTCAACGCCCTCACTTCCCTCATCGTCACGAAATCGGCGACCGCCGACCAGGCGCGCGGCATCATGTTCTGGCTGCTCGGCAACCTGTCAGGCGTGCGCTGGCCCGATGTGTCGCTCGCCGTGCCCGTGGCGCTCGGCGGGCTCCTCATCTGCCTCCTCCATGCACGTGCGCTCGATGCCTTCGCCTTCGGCTCCCGGTCCGCGGCATCGCTCGGCGTGCCGGTGAAGCGCGTCTATGCGGTGCTCATCGCCGCCTGTGCCTTCATGACGGCGACCATGGTGAGCATCGTCGGCTCGATCGGGTTTGTCGGGCTCGTCATTCCGCATGCGGCGCGCCTCATCGTCGGCGTGCGGCACGGGCGACTGCTGCCCGCCTCGGCCCTCATCGGCGCAACCTTCATGATCGCGGCGGACGTCCTGTCCCGCACGGTCATTCCCGGGCAGGTCCTGCCCATCGGCGTCATGACGGCGCTCGTCGGGGCGCCCGCCTTTGCGCTGATCCTCATACACAGGCCCGTTGCCCGATGATCTTGAGCGCACAGGATCTCGTCTGGAGAGCCGGACGGCGGGCCATCGTCGACCGAGTGTCGCTCGATGTAACGCCGGGCGAGTTTCTCGGCCTCGTCGGGCCGAACGGTTCCGGCAAGACGAGCCTGATTGCGATGCTCGCAGGCCTGCGCGCGCCGGTCTCGGGCACCGTCACCCTCGCCGGCACGCTCCTCAACCGCATGAAACGCCGCGATCTCGCGCGACAAATCGCCCTCGTCGAGCAGCAGGCGGAAACGGCGGAGCGCCTGACGGCCCGCGAAGCCGTCGCGCTCGGCCGCACGCCGCATCTGAGCGCCCTCTCCCCCTGGTCCTCGCGCGACGACGCGATCGTCGACAAGGCGATGGCGGACGTCGACATGACGCATCTTGCGTCGCGTTCGTGGCAGACCCTGTCCGGCGGCGAGCGCCAGCGGCTCCACATCGCCCGCGCGCTCGCGCAGGAGCCGCGCATCCTCATTCTCGATGAACCGACCAACCACCTCGACGTCGAGCACCAGATCGGTCTGCTCGACCTCGTCCGCTCGCAGGACCTCACCGTGATCGCGGCGCTGCACGACCTCAACCACGCGGCAATGTTCTGCGACCGCATCGCCGTCATGCAGGCCGGCCGCCTCGTTGCGCTAGGCAAACCTGCCGACGTCCTGACGAGCCGGCGCCTCGCCGAGGTCTTCAAGGTCGACGCGAGCGTCGAAATCGATGCCGCCGGCTCCTGCTTGATCCGTTACCGGCACCCTGTCGCGGTGCCGCGCGCGCGGCATGCAGCGTCCTGATCAGTGCCTGGACGCCCGCAGCGGCATGACGTTGGGGCGTCCATCACCGGCCAGGGCGACGGAGGCCTCGACGCCGAAGACCTGGGCCAGCATGGCCTCGTCGATGACGTCGGCCGGGGTGCCGAAGCGCGCGAGCCGGCCGTTGCAGATGACGGCCACCGCATCGGCGAAGCGGGCCGCCATGTTGAGGTCGTGCAGCACGACGAGCGTCGTCAGCCGCCGCGCGACGGTGAGGCGCCGGACGATCTCCAGCACCTCGAGCTGGTGGCGCACGTCGAGCGCGCTGATGGGCTCGTCGAGCATCAGCAGGCGCGGCTCGGCTGCGAGCGCCTGGGCGAGGAACACGAGCTGGCGCTGGCCGCCGCTGAGCTCGCCCAGATAGCGGGCGGCGAGCCGGTGCAGGCCGAGCTCGGACAGGACGGCGTCCACCGCCGCGAGATCGGCCTCCCCGACGCGCAGGCCGAGCCGGCCCAGCCGGCCGAGCAGCACCGTCTCCAGCACCGTCAGCGCGGCGCGTGCGCCGATGTCCTGCGGCATGTAGCCGATGCGCCCCGGCCGCCGGGCCTCGCCGTCGAAGGTGATGGACCCGGCGTGCGGCACGAGGCCGGCCACGGCCTTCACGAGGGACGACTTGCCCGAGCCGTTCGGCCCGAGAACGGCGAGGATCTCGCCGGGCCCGGCCGAAAGGTCGAGCCCGTCGATCACCTGCGTCGCGCCGTAGCGCACGGCGAGCTGCAAAATGGCGACTTTCACCAGAAGGCCCTCCGGCAGGACACCGTCAGCCAGACGAAGAAGGGCACGCCGACGAGCGAGGTGACGATGCCGATCGGCACGACCGCGCCAGGCAGCACGGTCTTGCTGGCGATCGAGGCGAGCGACAGGAGAAGCGCGCCGAAGAGCGCCGAGGCCGGCAGGAAGCTGCGCTGGTCCTCCCCCACCAGCATGCGCGCCACATGCGGCGCGACGAGGCCGACGAAGCCGATGGTGCCGACGAAGGCCACGGCGACGCCGGTCAGCGCCGAGACGAGGGCGAAGCAGCGCAGGCGCAGCCGCCGCACGTCGACGCCGAGGCCACGGGCCCGCTCGTCGCCGAGCTTGAGGGCCGTGAGCCGCCAGGCATCGCGCATCAGGCACGGCACGCAGGCGACGAGCACCAGGAGGATGATGGCGAGCTTGCCCCATGTCGCCTTCTGCAGGCTGCCGAACAGCCAGAAGACGATCTGTTGCAGGGCCTCGGGCGAGGCAACGAACTGGAGGAGCGACAACAGCGCCTGGAACAGGAAGAGGAGCGCGATGCCGCCGAGCACCAGCATCTCCGGCGAGGCGTCGCGCGTCTGGCCGATGGCGTAGACACCGGCGCAGGCGAGCGCGGCGAAGAGGAAGGCCATGACGGGAACGGCATAGGCCTCCGGCACGGGCAGCGCGACGCCGATGACGATGACGAGCGCGGCGCCGAAGCCCGCACCCGCCGAGACGCCGAGCGTATAGCTCGACGCCAGGGGGTTGTTGAGGATGGTTTGCATGATCGCCCCCGAGAGCCCGAGCGCCGCGCCAACGACGAGCGCGACGAAGGCGACGGGCAGCCGGATCGACCACACGATGGCATCGACCGAGCGCTCCACCGCCATACCGGCGAGGGAGCGCACGACATCGGCCGGCGAGAGGAAGGCCGGGCCGGTCGCGACATCGAGGACGAGGCTCGCGACGAGCCCGAGGCTGCCGGCGAGAAGGACCATGGCGCGGCGCCGCGCGATGGCGCCGTGCAGGGCCGCGATGCCTTCGGCCCGGCGTTGCGCCAGCGGCGCGAGGAGCACGTCAGTCATGGCCGTAGTCCAGCATCCAGGTGCCGCTGAAGGGGATCGGCAGGTACTTCTCGTGGTAGTCCCGGAAGGCCCCGACCGGATCGACGTCGGCGAAGGCGGCGGGATAGAGCAGCTTGCCGATGAACTGCATCGCGACGAAGTCGTAGAGCGTGCGGCACAGGCCGTGCTCGATGGCGGCGATCCGCCCCTCGCGGATGGCGGCAAGGTCGGACCAGCCGGCCCGTTCGGCATAGGGACGCAGGGTGGCGCGCGTACCGTCCGGCGTCATGTCATAGCCGGTGCGCACGGCCTTCGGCCGATTCACCCAGGACGAGCCGGCGATGAGGATGAGGTCCGGGTCCTCGGCGATGACGGTCTCGGGGTTGAGCTGCCCCCACGGACCGGGCAGCCGGCCCTCGGCGAGGTTCTCGGCGCCGAGGAGCGTGATGATCCGGCCCCACATGGTGCCGTTGTAGGTGTTGCCCACGGTGTCGGCGCCGCCCTGCCCCAGTTCCACATAGACCTTGGGGCGTGGCTTGCCGGCCCGCTCGCTTCTGGCCCGCTCCACCCTGGCCATGATCTCGGCATATTCGCGCCGATAGAGGTCGGCGAGCTCTTCCGCGCGTTCCTCGGCCCCCATGACCCGGCCGATGGCCCGCGTCGAGGCGACATGCCGTTCGAGCTCCTGGGCGTTGTAGTCGATGACGACGATGGGGATGCCGGCGCCCTCGATCTGGTCGCGGGCCGTCGTCAGCGCCTTGTAGGCCCATTCGGAGAGGAAAAGGACATCGGGCTTCAGCCCGATCACCTTCTCGGCGCTGAAGCTGCCGTCGTCGGTGTGGCCGATATCGGGCATGTCGGCGAGGTTGGGGATGACCGCCTTGTAGCGGGAGAAGATGGCCGGTCGCCAGCCTTCCCACGGCGCACGCGAGATGCCGACGACGCGGCGCCAGCCTTCGAGCCCGGCCACGGCCGTGAATTCCTCGAAGTTGAAGTTGACGGCGACACGCGCGACGGGAAGCTCGACCGTGACCTTGCGGCCGAGCGCATCGGTGATTTCGGTAGGGGCCGCGCCCGCCGCGAGCGGACAAGCGATGACGACGGCTGCCGCGAGCAGCCTCGAAACGGTTCTGAACATGGATGCCTGCCTTGCCGGCCGTGCTGGCCGGCGCTGTTCCGGGAAGACACGCAACGTGGCGCTTCGGGTGGGAAGGCGTTGCGATGGGACAGGGGGACGGGCGCTGTCGCCCGTTCAGGCAGCGGCCGGCGGCCCGCGTGGACAGGCGGGAGAATGCCAGGCGAGGAAGCCGCGCGGCTCGTCGCGATGGTTCGCGAAGGCGATGCGGTCCTCGATGCGGTAGGCGACGGGAGTGAAGGCGTTCGCTGCCGGCGGCACGGCGCTGCCCGCCAGGGAACATCCGGCGATGCAGCAGTTGAAGCGCCCGTCCGTCGCAGGGGTGCCCTCGTCCTGCTGCATATCCATGGTGCCGGGAGCGCAGAGCATGAAGGCAATGTCGCCGTCCCGGCCTGAGACGGCATGGACCTCGACGGCAAGGCCTGTAAGGAGCGACTGCAAAACGAAGAGATAGGCCACGACGACCGCTATCCAGCGTCGCGTTCCCGTCCCCTGCCGTCTGCGCCTCATTTGCACGCACCGTCCCCCGGTTCACCGGCGACATTAGCATCGCGCCGGTGCGGCTCAACAGGACCTCGCTGCGGCCCAACGCCGCCTCGCCCTTTGACATATGCTTAGCACTGGGAGCGCGAGCGTAATTGATGTCGCGCAACCGCCAGGGAGAGAGTTATGTCATTAGATAAAGCAATTTTTAAATAATGTCCGACAAGCCACTTATATAAAATCATAATTCATTCTTTGAACGCGAACCGATCGCATTTAATGGAGGCGATCGCGCCAGAGCCGTCCGGCAGGTCTCTTGTGCCTCTCCAGCGTGTCAACAATCGAGGAGACCGCAAGGGATGGGTCCCCTAACCGCCGCAAAGGCTGATGCCCCCACGCTGCTCGGATCTTCATCGGCGAGGACGAGCGCTTCAATGGTCGCCCGTCTACGCGGATTTCATGCTGAAAGCCCGCTCACCCTTCTCCTCGATCACCCTGTGGTGGCCCGCGCTCCATCTGGAGCCGTCGTCCTCCTGTCGCTCGGCGCCGTCTTTGCGGGCCATGCGCCCGCCGCCCGGCTCAACAGCTGGCAAGAGCGGGAACGGCTTTGCGCAAAGGCAAGCACTCGAGCGAGTGGTAGAAATCGCATGCTCCACTGCCCGGCAAATTGAGGCAGGAATTCCCGCGCACCGCGCTATGATCGGCAGCCAGCGCCGGAAATGCGCCGGTGTGTACAGGGAATCTTTCGGGAGACGACATGAAGGTTGCCATTCTCGGGACCGGGGGTATCGGTCTTGCCACCGCCGCCTGGCTTGCCCACCACGGCCATGTGCCGGTGCTCTGGTCGCCGTCGGGCGCGGGCACGCGCGAGCTCGCGGCGGGGGAGAGCCTGCGCTACAGCGGCAAGATCGAGGGCGAGTGCCGGCCGGAGGTCGCTTCGAGCGCGGCCGGGGCTGTCGCGGATGCCGACGTCATCCTCGTCGCTGTTCCCGGCAACGGGCATCGCACCGTGATGGAAGCGGCGGCCCCGCACATCCGGCCCGGCCAAGTGGTCGTCATCAGTTCGTTGTGCTCGCTGAGCGCGCTCTACCTGTCGCGTCTCCTCGCCGAGCGGGGCGTCGAGGTGCCGATCGCCACCTGGGGCACCACGGTGCTGACGGCGCGCCGGCGCAGCGGCACCGAGGTCGCGATCATGACGGTGCGCACCAGCCTGCATGTCGCCACCCTGCCCGTCTCGCAGGCCGCCGTCGGCATCGAGACCTGCCGGACGCTCTTCGGCGACCGCTTTCTCGCGCAATCGGACGTGCTCGCCACCTCGCTCATCAACATCAACCCGGTGGCCCATCTCGGGCTGGCGCTCGGCAATCTCACGCGCATCGAACGCGGCGAGACCTGGCCGCAGTACCATTACATGACGGATTCCGTCAGCCGGCTGATCACGACGCTGGACCACGAGCGGCTCGCCGTTGCCGATGCCTTCGGCCTGAGGATCCATCCCATCGAGGAGCATTTCCACCGCTCCTTCGACGTGCCGATGACGGACCTCGCCGAGATCGCGCGGACGATCCATGCGCGGCGCGGCGGCCCGCCCGGGCCGACCTCGCTCGATACGCGCTTCATCCTCGAGGATGTGCCCTACGGTCTCGTCTTCGCCGAGGCGATGGGCAAGATCGCCGGCGTCGACACCTCGGTGCATGCGGCGGCGATCACGCTCGTCTCGGCCATCTGGGGGCGCGACTTCCGGGCCGAGAACGACCTCCTGCCCGTGCTCGGCCTCGACGGCCTGTCGAAGGACGAACTGCTGCAGCGCGCCCGCCACGGCTGGCCGGCGGCCAAGGCATAGCAGGCGGACAGCCCATGGCGATCGACGAATTCGACCGTCGCATCCTTGCCGCCCTGCAGGGCGATGCGACCCTCTCCATCGCCGAGATCGCGGAGCGGGCGGGCCTGTCGCCCACACCGTGTTGGCGGCGCATCCAGAAGCTGGAACGGGCCGGCATCATCCGCAAGCGCGTCGCCCTGCTCGACCGCAAGCAGCTCAACGCCGGCGTCACCGTGTTCATCGCGGTGCGCACGAGCCAGCACACGCTCGCCTGGCTCGAGAAGTTCCAGAAGGCCGTGGCCGATATCCCGGAGATCGTCGACGTCTATCGCATGAGCGGCGAGATAGACTATCTCCTGCGCGCCCTCGTCACCGACATTGCGGCCTATGACGCGGTGTACAAGAAGCTCATCAGCCGCGTCGATCTCACCGACGTCTCCTCCATGTTCGCCATGGAGGAGATCAAGTCGACGACCGAGATACCGCTCGACTACGCCCTCGCCTCGGAATGAGCGGGCCGAGCGGCGGCCTTCAGGCCGCCGCCGGCTTGCGCTGCCGCTCGCGCCAGGCCCGGTAGAGCGGCGTCACCAGCACGAGGGCGGTCAGCAGCGCGATGATGATCGACACCCAGGACGACACCAGCACGGCCGGGTTGCCCTGGGAGATGGTGAGCGAGAGCCGCAGCTGGCTCTCGGCCATCGGCCCGAGGATGAGCCCGAGCACGACGGGCGCCTGCGGATAGCCCAGCTTCTCCATCACATAGGCGACGAGCCCGACGCCGACGAGGATGTAGAGGTCGAACATCGCGTTGTTGACGGCATAGACGCCGATGGCGACGAAGAGGATGATCAGCGGCGCCAGCACCACGCGCGGCAGCCGCAGCACCTGGCCGAAGATGCGCGTCGCGGCAAGGCCGCCGACGACGAGCAGCAGGAAGGCGGACAGGAGCATCTGCAGCATGAAGCCGAAGACGACGTCCGGATGGTCGCGGAAGAGCTGCGGCCCCGGCCTGAGGCCATGCACCAGCAACCCGCCGAGAATGACGGCCGCGACGCCCGAGCCCGGAATGCCGAGCGACAGGGCCGGAATGAGCGCGGCTGCATTGTCCGCGCCGTTGCCGGCCTCCGAGGCCGCGACACCCTCCGGGTTGCCCTGCCCGAAGGTTTCCGGGCTGCGCGCCACGCGCTTGGCGTCGTTATAGGCGAGGAAGGACGACATGCTGCCGGCGGCGCCCGGCATGATGCCGATGAAGACGCCGATGGCGGAGCTGCGCAGCCAGACGGGCAGGAAATAGCGCCATTCGCGCAGGACGGAACGCTGTTTCCTGAATTTCAGGGCCGCTGCCGACATGCCTTCCTTGATCGATTCCTCCGCCATCTGGAAGACCGGCGGCAGGGCGAAGAGCCCGGTCAGCAGAACCACGATGCTGAAGCCGTCCATCAGCTCCAGGCTACCGAAGGTGAAGCGTTCGGTGCCGCTCGTCAGATCCTGCCCGACCGTGCCGATGAGGAGGCCGATGAGCGAGGCCGTGACGCCTTTGACGAGGTCGTCGCCGAGCAGCGCCGAGATGGTGGCAAGGCCGAGCATCGCCAGCCAGAAATATTCCGCCGGCCCGAACAGCAGGCTCACCTTGACGAGCGGCGGCGCGAAGAGGATGAGCGCGACGGCCGAGAGGGCACTGCCGATGACGCCGGAAACGACCGCGACCTGCAGCGCATAGGCGGCCTCGCCCCGTTTCGTCATCTCGTAGCCGTCGAGGATGGTGGCGACGGAGGCCGGCGTGCCAGGCACGCGCATGAGGATGGCGGGAATGGCGCCGCCATAGCTGCCCGCGTTGTACATGCCGGCCATCATGCCGAGGGCGAACAGCGGATCGAGCCCGAAGGTGATGGGAATGAGGATGGCGATGCCGGTCGTCACCGTGAGGCCAGGCAACGCGCCGACGACGAGGCCGGCGACAGAGCCGATGACGACGGCGAGAAGATTAGCCGGCGCGAAGACGTGCGGCAGGGCATGGATAAGGGCATCGATCACCGCACCGTCTCCCACAGGTGCATCAGGACGTCGGGCGGCAGGGGCCGCTCGAGGACGACATTGAAGATGAGGACGATCGCGGCAAGCGTGCCGAGGGCGAGCGGGACGGTGAGCGCGAGGCGCCGATAGCCGAGCACGAACGGCAGGCCGACGGCGAGCGCGAAGCTCGGCAGCAGGTAGCCGGCGACGCCGATGGCCGCGACATAGGCGACGAGGATCACGACCGCGAGCAGGAAGCGCGGCAGATGGGCGAAGAACGGCTGCCCGCCGGCTTCGGTGCCGTGCCGGAGCTGGCGCACGGTGACGATGAGGCCGCACAGGGCGAGCAGTGCCGCCAGCACGCGCGGGAAGGCCGCGCTCTCGGCCGGATAATCGGCCGAGAGGACGAATACCGCACCCGCGACGGCGATCAGCGCCGCCGCGAACACGATCTCGACGATGCGTCGAGAGGGACCGGTCGTCACCGCCACGGCGAGACCTTCCAGGTCGCCTCGAGGTCGGCGGTGCTCTTGTCGAGGAAGGCCTTGTAGTCACCCGAGGCAAGATAGTGTAGCGGGATCTCCGCCTTCTTGGCCGCCTCGAGGTATTCTGGATCGTTCAGAGCCTTGTCGACCGCCGCTTCGAGCTTGGCGACGATATCGGCAGGAATGCCCTTGGGCGCGGCGATGCCACGCGATGACCCGGCGACGACGTCATACCCCTGTTCGCGGAAGGTCGGCGCATCCTTCAGATAGTCCGAGCGCTCCTCGCTCATGACGCCGATGACGCGGATCTCGCCCTCGCGCGACAGCTGCAGCGCCTCGCTGAGGTTCATCGTCGCCGCGGGGATGTGGCCGCCGAGCACCGCCTGGCGCACCGGCGCCGTGCCGCCGAAGGGCGCGTGCGTCAGCTTGACGTCGGCCAGGCGCTCGAAATTGAGGATGGTGATGTGCTCGGACGAGCCGACGGCGCCGGACGTGCCGATGGCGATCGAGCCGGGCTTCGCCTTGGCCGCCTCGACGAGATCCTTCACGGACTGGTACGGGCTGTTCTTGCCGACGACGAGCACGCCCGGGTCGTAGACGAGGTTCGCGATGGGCTGGAAGTCGTCCATCTTGAACTTGGCCTTGCCCTCGACGACGAGCGCATTGATGGCCGGCACGTTGATGAAGCCGATGGTGTAGCCGTCGGGCTTGGCCTGGGCGACCGCCGTCCAGCCGATCTCGCCGCCGGCGCCGGGCTTGTTGATGACGGCGATGCGCGCGCCGCCGCCAAGATGCTTCTCCATGAAGCTCGCGATCGAGCGGGCGGCAACGTCGGTGCCGCCGCCCGGCGCGAAGGCGACGATCATCTCGATCGGCTTCGTTGGATAATCTGCCGCAAGGGCGCTGCCGGACAACGCGACGGCGGCAGTCACTCCCATAAGCCCTGCGCGGAAAACTCGTTTCATCTGCTCCACTCCTCCGAAAATCCGCCGCATCGGAACGGCGGCGCACAGCCGATCTTGTTGTCCTCTATAACGGCCAACGTGTTCTTTTCAACGTACAACAGAAAGACGGTTCTGCCGGCACGACGGCCTGACGATAGCGCAGGAGCAGCGGAATAGGTTTTCCTTTCACGCCGCTGCCGGCCCCTGCCCCGAAAATGCCGTGCGGACGCTCCTCCGTGGTTGAAATATTACTGTCACCCACCGTGTGGAGCCGAACAGGGGCACCGGCCGAAAATTCTGCTATTGAGGGCCCCAATCGGCCGCTGCCGCCCGACACCGAGGCTCGACATGAAACCGTCCCGCGACATCGAGGTGCTCCTTGCCATCATGGCGGCGCTGCGCACGCCCGGCACCGGTTGCCCCTGGGATCTCGAACAATCCTTCGAGACCATCGTGCCCTATACGCTCGAGGAGGCCTATGAGGTGGCCGATGCGATCGAGCGGCGGGATTTCCTCGACCTGCGCGATGAGCTCGGCGATCTCCTGCTGCAGGTCGTTTTCCATGCCCGCATGGCGGAGGAAGAGGGCCTGTTCGCTTTCGGCGATGTCGTTCAGGCAATCACCGCCAAGCTCATCCGCCGCCATCCGCACGTCTTCGGCGAGGCGCGCGATCTCGCGCCGGAGGCGGTGAAGGCGCTCTGGCACGACATCAAGCGGCAGGAGAAGGACGAACGTCGCCGCGAGCGCTCCACCGCGGGCGAGGAGGAGGACGCGCCCCGCGGCCTCCTCGCCGACGTGCCCAAGGTGCTGCCCGCGTTGACAAGGGCCGAGAAGCTGCAGCGCAAGGCGGCGACGGTCGGCTTCGACTGGACGGATCGGCGGGCCGTCGTCGACAAGATCCGCGAGGAGCTTCGCGAGGTGGAGGAGACGCTCGATTCGACCGACCGGGCGGCTCAGCAGGACGAGATCGGCGACCTGCTCTTCGCCGTCGCCAATCTCGCTCGCCACCTCGAAATCGACGCGGAGGCGGCGCTGCGCGGCACCAATACCAAGTTCGAGCGCCGCTTCCGCTTCATCGAGCAAGTCGTTGAAGGCCAGGGCGCATCCATGGCCGACGTCTCCCTCGAGGACATGGAGGACATCTGGCAGGAAGCCAAGCGCAGGGAACGCGAGGGCGCGTGAGGCTCAGGCCGCGACGCGCCGCGCGCCGGGGCAGCGCCGGGTCAGGCGTGCCTCCTTGTCGGGCGACAGGCGGATGGTCAGCGCGATGTGTCCGTCCTCGCCCTCCTCGCGCCTGAGGATTTCGGCCTCCTCATAGAGCCAGTTGAGCGTCGCCCCCTCCGTCGGGGCAAGGATCACCCGGTAGACGGGCCTGCCGGCGGCGATGCGCGCCTCGATCTCGGCGAGCAGGGCGTCGATGCCATATCCGGTCTGGGCCGACACGAGCACCGGCTGCGGCCCTTCACCCTTGCGAACGGCGAGCGCGGCGAGGCGCTCGCGGCCCGCTTCATCGAGCAGGTCAGCCTTGTTCCAGACCTCGATGAGGCTGCGTTGGCGGGTTTCGTCGATGCCGAGCTCGCGCAGGATGGTCTCGACGTCGGCCGCCTGGGCTTCGGTATCCTCGTGCGACACATCGCGCACGTGCAGGAGCACGTCGGCCTCGACGACGTCTTCCAGCGTCGCGCGGAAGGCGGCAACGAGCATCGTCGGCAGATCGGAAATGAAGCCGACGGTATCGGAGAGGATGGCCTTCTCCCCGTGCGGCAGGGTGATGGCGCGCGCCGTCGGGTCGAGCGTCGCAAACAGCATGTCCTCGGCCATCACCGAGGCGGTGGTGAGCCGATTGAACAGCGTCGACTTGCCGGCGTTGGTGTAACCGACCAGCGCGATGACGGGATAAGGCACGCGCCGGCGGCTGGCGCGGTGCAGCGAGCGGGTGCGCTTGACCTGCTCGAGGTCGCGCTCGATCCGCGTCATGCGCTCCTGGATGATGCGTCGATCCGCCTCGATCTGCGTCTCACCGGGACCGCCGAGAAAGCCGAAGCCGCCGCGCTGGCGTTCGAGGTGCGTCCACGAGCGCACCAGCCGGCTCTTCTGATAGGCCAGATGCGCCAGCTCGACCTGGAGCGCGCCCTCGCGCGTCCGGGCCCGGCGGCCGAAGATCTCGAGAATGAGCCCGGTGCGGTCGATGACCTTGCACCCCCAGGCCCGTTCCAGATTGCGCTGCTGCACCGGCGACAGCGCGCAGTCCATCACCACGAGGCCGATGTGGGAGGCCTTGATGGCTCCGGTCAGCTCCTCGACCTTGCCCTTGCCGAGATAGGTCGACGGGCGCACGTCGTCGAGCGTCACGATGAAGGCCTCGACGACGTCGAGGTCGATGGCGCGCGCGAGGCCCACCGCTTCGTCGAGCCGCGCCTGCGGATCCCGCAGGTTCGCTCCGCCCTCCTCCCGCACGCGTGCCTTGCGCGCAGGATAAGGACCGACGACGAAGGTCGCGGTCCCCGAAGCGACGGTCTTCTCAGGCTCGTTCAGGTGCGCGGCAAGCGCGCCCTTTCGGTTTTTCGGTTCGGTCAAGTCAGGCCTTTTCGCCGCCCTCTTCGCCCTGCTCGAAGAGCTGAATCGGATGGCCTGGCATGATCGTCGAAATCGCATGCTTGTAGACAAGCTGCGAATGGCCATCCCGGCGCAGAAGGACGCAGAAGTTGTCGAACCAGGTCACGACGCCCTGCAGCTTCACGCCATTGACGAGGAAGATCGTCAGCGGAACCTTGTTCTTACGGACGTTGTTGAGAAAAGTGTCTTGCAGGTTCTGCGTGCATTCGCCCGCCATTGTTGAGCCTCGTCAGCCGTGCCGCCGCCGGTCCGCGGCGCGCTTTTGTTGTTCTTGCCCGCTGGAGAGAATCGTCCCAAGCCCAGGGCATATCAGACCGGTTGGTATCATTACAAAGGCATAGGACTTTACGCGCAAGTGGTCTTGCGCGCATTAAGTTTGTTTATTGCGGTTTCGGGCAAGTTGCGCCGTGGAATGGAGCGTGCGCCCGAGGCCGTGGCGCGGAGTGCGCCTTGCCGGTCCGCTCACGAGCCGATCCCCAGCGACTTGAGCTTGCGATGCAGGGCTGAGCGCTCCATGCCGATGAATTCGGCCGTGCGCGAGATGTTGCCCGAGAAGCGGTTGATCTGTGCGATCAGATATTCGCGCTCGAAAATCTCGCGCGCATCGCGCAGTGGCAGGCTCATCAGCTTTTCGCCGCCCGCCCCGGCCGGTGTCGTCGGCACGAGCGAGCCGATCTCGGCCGGCAGCATCTCGGCGGTGATGGAGACCTCCGGATCGCCGCCGGCAAGAATCATCAGCCGTTCAACGTTGTTGCGCAACTGGCGGACATTGCCGGGCCAGTCGTGCGTCTGCAACACGGCCATGGCATCCTCGGCGATGAGGCGCTTGGCAAGGCCGGTTGCCGACGAGATCTGGTCCATGAAGAAGTCGACCAGTTCAGGCACGTCCTCGCGCCGCTCGGCGAGCGAGGGCACGCGGATCGGCACGACGCTGAGGCGGTGGAACAGGTCCTCGCGGAACCGGCCCGCGGCGATAGCTTCCGTCAGGTCGTGGCTCGTCGAGGAGATGATGCGCACGTCGACATGGACGCGTGTTGCCCCGCCGACGCGCTGGAAGTTCTGGTCCACGAGAACGCGCAGAATACGGTTCTGCGTCTCGCGTGGCATGTCGGCGATCTCGTCGATGTAGAGCGTGCCGCCGTGGGCTTCCTCGAGCGCGCCGGTGCGGCGCGCCCTGCCCTCGCCGGCCTCCACGCCAAAGAGCTCGCTTTCCATGTTCTCGGGCGTGATTGTCGCCGCGTTGATGACCACGAAGGGTCCATTGGCCCGGCTTGAGAGGCCGTGCAGCGTGCGTGCCGTCAGCTCCTTGCCGACCCCCGGCGCGCCGGTGATGAGCACGCGCGCGTTCGTCGGCGCGGTGCGCTCCACCGCCTGCCGCAGCTGGTTGATGGCAGCCGAGCGGCCGACAATGCGGCTCGCCTGAACCGAGCGCGTGCGCAGTTCCTTGATCTCGCGCTTGAGGCGTGAGGCCTCGAGCGCGCGCTCGGCGACGAGCACCAGCCGGTCCGCCTTGAACGGCTTCTCGATGAAGTCGTAGGCGCCGCGCTTGATGGCGGAAACGGCCGTCTCGATGTTGCCATGGCCGGAGATCATGATCACCGGAAGTTCGGGGTGGTTCTCCTTGATGTTGTCGAGAACCTGCAGCCCGTCGAGCCGGCTGCCCTGCAGCCAGATATCGAGGAAGACGAGGTGCGGCCGCCGTTGCTCGATGCTGGCCAGCGCCTCGTCGGAGCTGCCGGCGGTGCGCGTGCGGTGCCCCTCGTCCTCCAGAATTCCGGCCACGAGCTCGCGGATATCGGCCTCGTCGTCAACGACCAGGATGTCTGCACTCATCCGTCCTGCCCCGTATGCAATGCCGCGGCTCTCGCGCGCCCGCCCTCATCGGGCGAATCTTCGGCCGCGTCGGTCATGGGAAACCACAGCCTGACACGGGCGCCCGAGCGCCCGCGCTCGTCCGGCGGCGCATCGATGAGCTCGATGCCGCCGCCGTGGTCTTCGAGAATCTTGCCGACGATGGCGAGGCCGAGACCCGTGCCCCCCTCTCGCGTCGTCATGTAGGGTTCCAGCAGCCGCTGGCGCCCTTCGCGCGGGAAGCCCTTGCCATTGTCGGCGATGTCGATGACGACGCGCCCGCCGTCCTCGCGCGTGACGGCGACAGCAATGCGGCCGGGCCCGCGCTCCTCCTCCGGCACGGCGAGGACCGCCTCGGTGGCGTTCTTGACAATGTTCGTCACCGCCTGGGAGATCAGGCGCCGGTCGAAGCGCGCGGCGATGGAATCGGGCTCGTAGCGCTCGTCGAAGGTGATTTCGGGATTGCCGACGCGCATCAGGAAAATGACCTGCCGCACCGTCTCGACCACGTCGTCGTGGGCGAGCGAAGGTTTGGGCATGCGCGCGAAGGACGAGAACTCGTCGACCATGCGCTTGATATCGTCCACCTGGCGCACGATGGTCGCGACGCACTGGTCGAAGACCTCCCGATCGGCAACGATGACCTTGCCGTACTTGCGCCGGATGCGCTCAGCCGAGAGCTGGATCGGTGTCAGCGGGTTCTTGATCTCATGCGCGATACGCCGCGCCACATCGGCCCAGGCCGAGGTGCGCTGGGCAGTAACGAGATCGGTGATGTCGTCGAGGGTGACGACGAAACCCTTGTCTTGGCCAACAGCCTGCTCGCTGGTGACGCGCACCGTGAGCATGCGGTCGCGCCCGTCGCGGTTGATGGAAATCTGCCCCTGCACGAACTGCCGGTGCCGACTTGTGAGAGCCTCCTCCACGAGTTCTGCGAGCTCTGGCACCGCCTCGGCCACGGGACGGCCGACGAGGCGCGACGCTGGCTGGCGCAACAACTGTTCGGTCGAGGGGTTGACGATCGTGATGCGGCCGTGCGCATCCGTGCCCACCACGCCGGCGGAGACGCCGGCGAGCACCGCCTCGGTGAAGCGCCGGCGCTTGTCGAGCACGTCACTCGCCTCCGTGAGGCTGTCGTGCTGCTGGCGCAGCTCGCTCGTCATCTTGTTGAAGGTCGCACCGAGATGGGCAAGATCACCCTCAGCGCGGCGGATCGGCACCTGGACGTAGAAATTGCCGGTCGCCACTTGGTCCGTGGCGTGGATGAGGCGGCGGATCGGCGCGACGAGGCGGTTGGCGAAACTGAGGCCGAGCCATACCGCCGACAGGAGGACGATGAGCGCGACGAGCGCGAACATCGACGCGAAAGCGATCTGGATCCCGGCCTTCTTCGCTTCGAGCGCCTGGTAATAGGCGACGCCCGCCTCGGCCTCGCCCGGGAATGAGACGGCGCGCGGATCGACGGCCCGCGCCACGAACAGCACCGCATCGCCATAGGAGGGAAGCTTGATGACGGCGCGGAAGATGTTGCTGTTGCTCGTGATGAGGCAGTCGGCGTCGGTCGGGCTTGCCCCCGCCAGAACCTCCTTGTCCGGCAGGGTGAGGCCCTCGAGCTGTTTGGCTTCGATGCGCTCCATGACCTCGCCGTCCTGTTGGATGAGCATGGCCACGGGAAAGCCGAGATAGAGCGCCCGGGAGGTCATGAAATCCCGGTAGAGCCGCCGGTCGACGTCGAACATCGGCTTGGCGCGATTGAGGTCGTCGGCCATCAGGTAGGTCTCGCGCACCAGCGAGCGGCACTGGCTGTCGCGGTAGGCCTTGGCGATGTCCAGCGTGTTGGTCATCAGCGCCTTGAGCGAACCGGTGAACCAGGGGTCAAGCCCCCGCTCCAGCGTCACCGTGGCGACGATGGCAACGAGCACGGCCGGGAAGGCCGCGACGAGGCTGAACAGCGAGACGATGCGCACGTGCAGCCCCGCCGCGGCGGCGCCCCGGCGCCGTGCGCGAAACAGGCTCCACGTGTCCCACAGGACGATCGCGACAAGCGCGATGACGAGCACGACATTGATGAACAGCGCCCAGACGACGACCTCGTGCGTCGGCAGGATGGGCGTGAGACCAGCGAGCACGAGAAAGGTGATGAGCGCGCTCGCCAGCGCCGTGACCACGGCAATGGTGCCGACCAGCCCGGAGACGCGCGCCGAGCCCTTTTCGTCGCGCACCGTGCTGCGGGTGCCCTGGTTCGATGTTGACGTCACGAGGCCTCGAATCTTCGAGCCGAACGGCTCAGTCAGCGACTCGACTGCCCTTGTGATGCATCAAGACAACAGTGTTGTCAAAATATGACAGAGCGCAGGGAATGCTCATCGCGCGCTGCGGATCACCTGCATGTCGAGGTCGCGAATTTTCTTCCGCAATGTGTTGCGATTGAGACCGAGCAGCTCCGCCGCCTTGATCTGGTTGCCGCGGGTGGCGGCAAGCGCAGCACCGATCAGCGGCGGCTCGATCTGCCTCAGGATGCGATGATAGAGGCCGGGCGGCGGCAGCCGGTCGGGAAACTCGGCGAAATAGGCGGCAAGATGCTGCTCGACGGCTTCCGAGAGGCTCGCCGGCGCCGCCGTTGCGACCGCGTCATCGGCCGCGAGCGCGCCGACCGGCTCGAGCTCGGCGTCGATGATCGGCGCGGTGATCGTCTCCTGCGGGTAGAGCGCGGCGAGACGGCGCACGAGGTTCTCGAGCTCGCGCACGTTGCCCGGCCAGCGATAGCGCTTGAGCTTGTCGAGGGCCTCGGCGTCGATCTGCTTCCGCGCCAGCCCCTCCTTCTCAATCATGCCGAAGAAATGGCGCGCGAGGTCGGGAATATCCTCGCTGCGCTCGCGCAGCGGCGGCAGGCGCAACGGCACGACGTTGAGGCGGAAGTAGAGATCCTCGCGGAACAGGCCCTGATTGATGGAGACTCTGAGGTCCTTGTTGGTCGCCGCGATGATGCGGACATTGGTCTTGATCGGCACCCGGCCGCCGACGGTCGTGTACTCGCCCTGCTGCAGCACGCGCAGGAGGCGCGTCTGCGCCTCCATGGGCATGTCGCCGATCTCGTCGAGGAAGAGCGTGCCGCCCTCCGCCTGCTCGAAACGCCCGGCGTTGCGGCCGGTGGCACCGGTGAAGGCCCCCTTCTCGTGGCCGAAGAGCTCCGATTCGATGAGGTCGCGCGGGATGGCGGCCATGTTAACGGCGACGAAGGGTCCGTTGCGGCGCTTGCCGTAGTCGTGCAGGGCGCGCGCCACGAGCTCCTTGCCGGTGCCCGACTCACCGGTGATCATCACGGTGAGGTCCGTCGGCATCAGGCGCGCCAGCGCGCGATAGATCTCCTGCATGGCCGGGGAGCGCCCGACGAGGGGTATGTCCTCGCCCTCGATGCCGTGCGCCGAGACAGCGGCCCCCCGCGGGCGCGAGAGGGCGCGGCCGACGATGGCGACGAGCTCCTTCAGGTCGAAGGGTTTGGGCAAATATTCATAGGCGCCGCGCTCGGAGGCGCGGATCGCGGTCATGAACGTGTTCTGCGCGCTCATGACGATGATCGGCAGCTCCGGCCGGATCTTCTTGATGCGCGGCAGCAGGTCGAAGGCATTCTCGTCCGGCATCACGACGTCGGTGATGACGAGGTCGCCCTCGCCCTGCGAAACCCAGCGCCACAGCGTCGCCGCCTGGCCCGTGGAGCGTACGTCATAGCCGGCGCGCGACAGCGCCTGATTAAGGACCGTACGGATTGCTGCATCGTCGTCTGCTACTAGAACGCTGCCGCGCTGCATCTCGTTATCCCATCATGTCCTTGTTGCCCGCCCGTCATGGGCGAGAAGCATCGGCATCAGCAGGCGGAAGGTCGTACGCCGCGGGGCGGACTCGCACTCGACGATGCCGCCGTGATCGCCGATGACCTTGGCAACCAAAGCAAGACCGAGGCCAGTTCCCTGGGCCTTGGTGGTCACGAAGGGATCGAACAAGTTCGGCAGGAGGTCCTGCGGCACGCCCGGACCGTTATCCCGCACGCGGATCTCGAGCGGCAGGCTGAGCCGCTCTTCCGAGCCACGGATCTGCATGCGCACACCCGGGCGGAAGGCAGTGGCCAGCGTGATCTCGCCGTCGACTGCGTCCGGCCCGATTGCCTCGGCCGCGTTCTTCACGAGGTTGAGCAACACCTGGATGAGCTGGTCGCGATTGCCGTAGAGCGGTGGCAGCGACGGGTCGTATTCCTCGACGAAGCGGATATGGCGCGCGAAGCCCGAGACCGCCAGCCGCTTCACGTGGTCGAGCACGTCGTGGATGTTGACGGGGCCACGCTCTATCGGCCGCTCCTCGCCGAAGACCTCCATGCGCTCGACGAGCTTCACGATGCGGTCGCTCTCGTCACAGATGAGGCGCGTGAGCAGGCGGTCATTCTCGTTGGCCGTCGCTTCGAGCAGCTGTGCCGCGCCGCGGATGCCGGAGAGCGGGTTCTTGATCTCGTGCGCCAGCATGGAGCCGAGCGCGGTGATGGACCGGGCCGCGCCGCGATGGGTCAGCTGCCTGTCCATTTTTTCGGCAATTGTCCGTTCTTGCAGCATCAGGACGACGCGGCCACGCGGCTCGGCGAGGGGCGTTGCGAAAACGTCGACGATGCGCGAGCCGCCGAGACGCGGCGAACCGATGTCGACCCGGTATTCGCTGACGCTGGCCCCGCGCTGGCGCACCTCCTCGACGAGCGCGATGACCGGCGAACCGAACGGCAGAAGCTCGCTGAGGCGCTGCCGGCGCAGGAGGTTGAGCCCCGTCTCGAAGAAGCTCTCGGCGGCGATGTTGGCCTGGGTGATGAGCCCCTCGGCATCGACCGTGATGACGGGAAGCGGCAGGACATTGACGATGGCATCGCCGTCCTGTTCGAAACCTCTGTTCATGAGCGGCAACTCTTCGCTCGCGACGATCTCCTGCGCGTTCATGCGGCATCCTCGAGCGGCACGTCGGCAAACATGGCGCGCAGCGCCGCGATGACGTGTTGGGGGGTCTCGGAGGTGACGATCCGCGCCCGCTCGACGCGGGCGCGCTTGCTGCCGAGCGCGATGGCATGTTCGGCATAGGCTGCAAGGTGCTTGCGAGCGTGCCTGAGACCCATCTCGCGGCCGTACAGTGAAAGAAGCGTCTCATAATGCTCGATGGCAGCTGCGCCGCGCGTCGCGGCGTCGGGTGCCCCGCCCTGCCGGCCGGCATCCCCGGCGAGATCGCGGGCAATCTCGCCGACAAGCCAGGGCCGGCCCACGGCGGCGCGGCCGATCATGACCACATCGGCGCCCGACAGCCGCAAGGCCTCGCGGGCGTCTGCCGAGTCAGCGATGTCGCCGTTGACGACGAGGGGCAAGGAGGTGGCGGCGCGCACAGCCGCGACCGCCGCCCAGTCGGCGCTGCCCTTGTAGAACTGCTGGCGTGTGCGCCCGTGTACGGTGACGAGGCGCACGCCGGCCGCTTCGGCGCGGCGGGCGAGCTCCGGCGCATTGCGGCTCGCGTCATCCCAACCGAGCCGCATCTTCAGGGTGACCGGCACGCGAACGGCGGCGACGACGGCCTCCACCAGCCGTGTGGCATGGTCGAGATCCCGCATCAGCGCCGAGCCGGCCCAGCCGCCCGTCACCTTCTTCGCCGGGCAACCCATGTTGATGTCGATGATGTCGGCGCCCGCCTCCGCCGCGACGCGGGCCCCCTCCGCCATCCAGTGCGGATCGCAGCCGGCGACCTGCACGACGTGCGGCGAGACGCCCTCGCCTTCCGCCCGCATGCGCGCTTCCTCGTCGCCGCGCGCCAGTTCCTGCGAGGCCACCATCTCGGACACGACGAGGGAGGCGCCGAAACGGCGCGCCAGCCGGCGCAGTCCGACGTCCGTCACGCCCGACATGGGCGCGAGGAAAGCACGTCCGTCGATTGCGACAGAGCCGATCGCTAAAGTCATCTGCCCATTTCTTGATCATGCACAGCGTTGCATCAAAATTGCGCAAAATCTTGCGCTGCACAATAGGCTCGTTCGCCGCAGCCCGGTGCATTTGCGCTGAGCGCCCCGCCGCCTTATCAGAACGGCCGGGACTCGTCTCGCCCCAACCGGGGTGGACGGTGGAAGAGGTCGAGAGCCGTTCGATGCCGCTCGTTGCAGCCATCATCGTCGCCGCCGGTCGCGGCACACGGGCGCGCCCGCACGCGCTACCCAAGCAGTACCGGCTCCTGGCCGGGCGGCCGCTGGTCGCTCACAGCCTCGCGGCGATGCTGCGTCATCCGGCCATCGCCAAGGTCCTGTGCGTCATCCATCCCGACGACCAAGCCATCTACAACCAGATCGCACGCGGTCTCGAACACGAGGGCAAGCTGCTGCCGGCCGGCTTCGGCGGCGCGACCCGGCAGGCCTCGGTCCACGCAGGCCTCGAGGCACTTGCCGGGCAGATGGGGCGCGCGCCGGACATCATCCTTGTGCATGACGCGGCGCGCCCGTTCCTCTCGCCGCAGCTCATCGACCGGGCGATCGCGGCCGCCGAGCTCTACGGCGCGGCTGTGCCCGGTCTCGCAGTGACGGATACGGTCAAGGTCGTCGGCGCCGATGGCTGCGTGGCCGAGACGCCAGACAGGGCCATGCTGCGCACGGTGCAGACGCCGCAGGCCTTCGCTTTCCCCGCACTTCTCGCCGCCCATCGCGCGGCCGCCGAGCGAGGCATCGACGGCTTCACCGACGACGGCGCCATCGCCGAATGGGCGGGCGGCACCGTCCACATCTTTCCCGGAGAGGCGCGGAACGTGAAACTGACGACCGGCGAGGACTTCGTTGAGGCGGAACGGCGCCTGTCGGCACAGCGCGACATGACGGTGCGCTTCGGCATCGGCTATGACGTGCACACCTTCGGCGAGGGCGATCACATCATGATCGGCGGCATCGCCATCGCGCACGAGCGCGGCATCGTCGCCCATTCGGATGGCGACGTGGTGCTGCATGCCCTAACCGATGCTTTGCTCGGCGCCATCGCGGAGGGCGACATCGGCACCCATTTCCCCCCGTCCGACCCGCAGTGGAAGGGCGCATCCTCCGACCTCTTCCTGCGCGATGCCGGCGAGCGCGTGCGCCGGCGCGGCGGCATCATCGACAATGTCGACGTCATCGTCGTCTGCGAGCGGCCCCGCATCGGGCCGCATCGCGAGGCCATTCGCGCACGGATCGCCGAGATCCTCGGCATCGGCACGGGGCAGGTTTCCGTCAAGGCGACGACCTCGGAAGGGCTCGGCTTCACCGGCCGGCGCGAGGGCATCGCCGCCCAGGCGAGCGCCACAGTGCGCCTGCCGGCATCCTCGGAGGGACAGGCATGATCGACGGTGCCATTCTCGCCCAGGCGGAGGCCCTGCTCGCGGCCTGCCGCCAGCGCGGCCTGAAGATCGCCACGGCCGAATCCTGCACCGGCGGGCTCGTCGCCGGCGCGCTCACAGCCATCGCCGGATCGTCCGACGTCGTCGAGCGCGGCTTTGTCACCTATTCCAACGAGGCGAAGGTCGAAGCCATCGGCGTCGATGCGGATCTGATCGGCGAACACGGTGCTGTCAGCGAGCCGGTGGCGCGGGCCATGGCCACGGGCGCCCTCGCCCGTTCGCGGGCCGATCTCGCCGTTGCCGTCACCGGTATCGCGGGCCCCGGCGGAGGCAGCGCGGCAAAGCCGGTCGGCCTCGTTCATTTCGCCGTGGCCATGCGTACCGGCAAGGTCCTCCATCGGGAGGAGCGTTTGGGCGACATCGGCCGCTCCGAGGTGCGGCGATTGTCGGTGGCGGTAGCCCTCACGATGCTCGAAGAGGCCTGTGCCGGGGCTTGACCTGGCTTCAGGCCCGGGCAGCCACGCTTCCGCCTCGGCCGTAGACCTCCCGGGCCCGCTCCTCGAACGCTTCCGCGAACTTGTGGAAGGCGCGCTCGAAGACCGCGCCCATGACGAGGCCGAGCGCCATGCTCTTGAACTCGTAGGAAATGAAGAAATCCACCTCACAGCCACCATTATCAAGGTGATGGAAGGCCCAACGGTTCTCGAGATGACGGAAGGGCCCATCAACATATTCAACCAGGATGCGCATGCGCGGCCTGTCGAGAGTGACGCGGCTCGTGAAGGTCTCGCGGATAGCCTTGTAGCCGACTGTCATGTCGGCGACGAGGGTCTCCACCCCCTCGCCGCTGGCGGCGCGCCGGCGCACGCGCAGTGCCTCGCACAGCGGCAGGAATGCGGGGTAGCGTTCCACATCCGCCACGAGGTCGAACATCTGCGCCGGCGTGTGCGGCACGCGACGCTTGTTGCGAAACGACGGCATGATGCCCGTCAGGCGCCCAGCCTGGCCGCGCGTGCCGCCTTCAGCCGCTCGAAATCCTCGCCGGCATGGTGCGAGGAGCGCGTCAGCGGGCTCGACGACACCATGAGGAAGCCCTTGGCATAGGCCGTCGTCTCATAGGCCTTGAACTCGTCCGGCGTGACGAAGCGGACGATGGGATGGTGCTTCTTCGTCGGCTGCAGGTACTGGCCGACGGTGAGGAAGTCGACGTCGGCCGCCCTCAGGTCGTCCATGAGCTGCAGCACCTCGTTCCGCTCCTCGCCGAGGCCGACCATGATGCCGGACTTCGTGAAGATGGTCGGATCGAGCTCCTTCACCTGCTGCAGCAGGCGCACCGAATGGAAGTAGCGGGCGCCGGGCCGCACCTTGAGGTACTTCGACGGTACCGTCTCGAGATTGTGGTTGAACACGTCCGGCCGCGCCTTCACCACGACCTCGAGCGCGCCTTCCTTGCGCAGGAAATCCGGCGTCAGCACCTCGATGGTCGTCTTGGGCGAGCGGGCGCGGATGGCGGCGATGACCTCGGCAAAATGCTGCGCGCCGCCGTCGGCGAGATCGTCACGGTCGACCGAGGTGATGACGACGTGGCTGAGGCCGAGCTTCTCGACGGCCTTGGCGACGCCCTCCGGTTCCTCCCGGTCGAGCGGTTGGGGCATGCCGGTCTTGACGTTGCAGAAGGCGCAGGCGCGGGTGCAGGTGTCCCCCATGATCATGAAGGTCGCGTGCTTCTTCTCCCAGCACTCGCCGATATTGGGGCAGCCAGCCTCCTCGCAGACCGTCACGAGCTTGTTCTCGCGCACGATGCGATTGGTCTCGGCCCACTTGGGCGAACCCGGTGCCTTCACGCGGATCCAGTCCGGCTTGCGCATCACGGGCTGGTCCGGCCGATGGGCCTTTTCGGGGTGGCGCGGGCGTGGGTCGCGATTGAGCAGGTCGAGAACGACAGCCATCAGACATCTCCGCGGGGTCGCCCCTCGCGGACGACCTCTCTTGGTTATGTATTTGCAGGCCGTCTCGCAAGTAGGCAAGCCAGTTCGGGCGCGGCAAAGCGCCCTTCATCAAGGCACGGCTCCGCGCGCAGAATGTGCAATATCCTCCTCGCGCAGAACCTCAGGCGTTTCATGCGCGTGAAATCGCACGCTACCATCGCCGCCTGATCAGGCTGAGCAGGAACAGAAGCACAACGGCGCCGATCGTTGCCACGACGAGGCTGACCAACAGACTTCTGCCTGCCGGCATCAGGCCGAGCGCGCCGAGGATCGACGGCCCGATCAGGGCGCCGATGAGGCCGACGATGAGATTGGTGAGGAGACCGTGGTTGCGGTTCATCACCTTCTCGGCGATGAAGCCCGCCAGAATACCGATAAGAATGAGCCAGAGAAGATTGATGCCTTGAACTCCGAGAATACCGACCCCTTGCATGAATGCCCCCTTGCAATCGAGAAAAAGAGCGCAACCAAGGATCGCTCCTCTTCGCCTCGACAGCAAGGAGTCGGTACAAGTTCTGTACGCGCCGCTCATCGTGCGGCGCGCACGATCCTCAGACGTGAATGACGCGTCCGTAGGCGTCGAGCACGGATTCGTGCATCATCTCCGACAAGGTCGGGTGCGGGAAGACGGCGTGGATGAGCTCCTCCTCCGTCGTCTCCAGGTTCATGGCGATGACGAAGCCCTGGATGAGCTCCGTCACCTCCGCGCCGACCATGTGGGCACCGAGGAGGCGTCCGGTCTTCTTGTCGAAGATGGTCTTGACGAGGCCGTCCGGCTCGCCGAGAGCGATGGCCTTGCCGTTGCCGACGAAGGGGAAGCGGCCGACGCGCACATCGTAGCCCGCCTCTTTGGCCTTCGCCTCCGTGAGGCCGACGGACGCGACCTGCGGGTGGCAATAGGTGCAGCCCGGGATCATCGCCTTGTCCATGGCGTGCGTGGGCAGACCCTTGATGGTCTCGACGCAGATGACGCCTTCGTGCTCGGCCTTGTGGGCAAGCATCGGCGGGCCGGCGACGTCGCCGATGGCGTAGATGCCCGGAACGTTGGTGCGGCCCAGCCCGTCGGTGACGACGCAGCCGCGCTCCGTCTTCACCCCGAGCTTGTCGAGGCCGAGGTTCTCGATGTTGCCGACGACGCCGACGGCGGAGATGACGCGATCGACCGTGATCGTCTGCTTGGCGCCCTTCTCGTCCTCGATATGGGCGGTGACGCTGTCGGCCGCCTTGTCGAGCTTCGTCACCTTGGCGCCAGTCAGGATCTTGATGCCCTGCTTCTCGAAGCGCTTGCGCGCGAAGCCGGCGATCTCGGCGTCCTCGACGGGCAGGATCTGCGGCAGCACCTCCACCACCGTGACCTCGGCGCCCATGGTGCGGTAGAAGGAGGCGAATTCGATGCCGATGGCGCCGGAGCCGACGACGAGCAGCGACTTCGGCATCTTCTCGGGCACCATGGCCTCGAAATAGGTCCACACCAGCTTCTTGTCCGGGTCGAGGCCGGGCAGCACGCGCGGGCGCGCGCCGGTGGCGACGATGATGTGCTTGGCCTGATAGGTGCCGGGCGGCTGCGCACCCTTGGGCGCCTCGATGGGCGCGCCCTGGACCGACTTCGTCGGCGCCTTGACGACGACCTCGCCCGGCTTGGTGATGTTGGCCTCGCCCCAGATGACGTCGACCTTGTTCTTCTTGAGCAGGAATCCGACGCCGGTGTTGAGCTGGCTGGAAACGCCGCGCGAGCGCTTCACCACCGCCGCCGTATCCACCTTCATCGCGCCCTCGAGCACGAGGCCGTAATCCTTGGCATGGGTGGCGTAGTGGTAGATCTCGGCCGAGCGCAGGAGTGCCTTGGTGGGGATGCATCCCCAGTTGAGGCAGATGCCGCCGAGGTGCTCGCGCTCGACCACCGCCGTCTTGAAGCCGAGCTGCGCCGCGCGGATGGCGGTGACGTAGCCGCCGGGACCGGCGCCGATGATGATGATGTCGTAGCTGGACATGTCAGGCTCTCTCCTCCCCTCCCTGCACGGGAGGGGATTGGTGGCGCTCGCGGCTCAGACCAGCAGCCCCATCGGATTCTCGATGAGCTGCTTGAAGGCGGCGATCAGTTCGGCACCGAGCGCGCCGTCGACGGCGCGGTGGTCGGTCGACAGCGTCACCGTCATCACCGTGGCGACGGCGGGCGCGTCATTCTTGACGATGACCCGCTTCTCACCCGCGCCGACGGCGAGGATGGTCGCGTGCGGCGGGTTGATGACGGCCGAGAAGTCCCGGATGCCGAACATGCCGAGGTTCGACACGGCGGTGGAGCCGCCCTGGTATTCCTCGGGCTTGAGCTTGCGGGCGCGGGCCCTCGCCGCGTAGTCCTTCATCTCGTTGGAGATGGTGGACAGCGATTTCGTCTCGGCCTTGCGCACCACGGGCGTGATAAGGCCGCCGGGGATCGAGACCGCAACGCCGACATCCGCCTGCTTGTGGCGCAGCATGGCGTTGTCCGTCCACGAGACGTTGGCGTCCGGCACGCGCATCAGCGACAGGGCCAGCGCCTTGATGACGAAGTCGTTGACCGAGACCTTGTAGGCGGGCTTGCCGTCCTTGTCCTTCGGCGCGGCGGCGTTGATCTGCTCGCGCAGCGTGAGCAGCGCGTCGAGCTCGCAATCCACCGACAGGTAGAAGTGCGGGATGGTCTGCTTCGATTCCGTCAGGCGGCGCGCAATCGTCTTGCGCATGGAATCGTGCGGCACCTCCTCGTAGGAGCCGGGCTCGAAGAGCTTCTTGATCTGCTCGTCGCCCATGCCGGCCGGAGCGGGCGCAGGTGCCGTCTTGGGGGCCGGGGCAGCAGCGGGGACGGCCGCTGCCGCGGGCTTGGCGCCGCCGGCGAGCGCGGATTTCACGTCCCGCTCGACGACGCGCCCGTGCGGGCCGGAACCGGCGATGGCGGCGATGTCGATCCCCGCCTCCTTCGCGAGGCGCCGCGCGAGCGGCGAGGCGAAGACGCGGTTGCCGTCGGCGACCGGCGCGGGGCCGGCCTTGGCGGCGGGGGCCGGCGCCTCGGCCCTGGTGGGCTCCACCTTGGGCTCTTCAGCCTTGGGCGCCTCGGCCTTGGCGGGCTCCTTGGCAGCTTCCTTAGGAGCTTCCTTGGTCGGCGCGCCGCCCGAGGCGGAAACCGCCTTCGGGTCCTCGCCCTCGGCGGCGAGAACGGCGATGACGTCGTTCACCGGCACGTCGCTGGTGCCCTCGGGCACCACGATCTTCGCCAACACGCCCTCGTCGACGGCCTCCACCTCCATGGTGGCCTTGTCCGTCTCGATCTCGGCGAGGATGTCGCCGGACTTGACGGCATCCCCTTCCTTCTTGAGCCATTTGGCGAGATTGCCCTTCTCCATCGTCGGCGACAGGGCGGGCATCAGGATGTTGATCGGCATGGGCCCCTCCCCGCGTCAGGCGTAAGCGACGGCCTTGACCGCGGCGACCACCTCGGCCACCGACGGCAGGGCAAGCTTCTCGAGATTGGCGGCATAGGGCATCGGCACGTCCTTGCCCGAAACGCGCAGCACCGGCGCGTCGAGATAGTCGAAGGCGCGCTCCATGACGCGGGCGGCTATCTCGGCGCCGACGCCGGACTGCTGCCAGCCCTCTTCCACCGTGACGCAGCGGCCTGTCTTCTTCACCGATTCAATGATGGTGTCGGTGTCCATCGGGCGGATGGTGCGCAGATCGATGACCTCGGCCTCGATACCCTCCCTCGCAAGCTCCTCGGCTGCCTTCAGGGCGTAGGTCATGCCGATGGACCAGGCGACGATGGTGACGTGCGAACCGGCACGGGCGATGCGCGCCTTGCCGATGGGCAGGACGTAGTCGTCGAGCTTCGGCACCTCGAAGCTGTGGCCGTAGAGGATCTCGTTCTCGAGGAAGATGACTGGATTGGGATCGCGGATCGCCGCCTTGAGCAGGCCCTTGGCGTCGGCCGCCGTATAAGGCGCGACGACCTTCAGGCCCGGGATGTGGCTGTACCAGGCGGCATAGTCCTGGCTGTGCTGGGCCGCGACGCGGGCGGCGGCGCCGTTGGGGCCACGAAAGACGATGGGGCAGCCGAGCTGGCCGCCCGACATGTAGAGCGTCTTCGCCGCCGAGTTGATGATCTGGTCGATCGCCTGCATGGCGAAGTTGAAGGTCATGAACTCGACGATCGGCTTGAGGCCCGTGAAGGCCGCCCCGACGCCGAGGCCGGCGAAGCCGTGCTCGGTGATCGGCGTGTCGACCACGCGGTCGGCGCCGAACTCCTGCAGGAGGCCCTGCGTGACCTTGTAGGCGCCCTGGTATTCGGCGACCTCCTCGCCCATGACGAAAACGGCCTCGTCGCGGCGCATTTCCTCGGCCATGGCGTCGCGCAGCGCCTCACGCACCGTCATCTTCACCATCTCGGTGCCGGCGGGCACCTCGGGATCGGGCTGGGCACTCACCACCGGGGGGGCCGCGACGGCCGAGACGGGGGCCTCGTGCTGCTTGGCCGAGACCTGCGGCGCCTCGCCGGCCGGCGCCTGCGCAGGCGCCGCGGGCGTGGCAGCGGTGCTGTTGGCGACGCTGCCGGCATCCTCGCCCTCGCCGGCGATGACGGCGATCGGCGTATTGACGGCCACGTCCTCGGTGCCTTCGCCGACGAGGATCTTGGCGAGGACGCCCTCGTCGACGGCCTCCACCTCCATGGTGGCCTTGTCCGTCTCGATCTCGGCGATCACGTCGCCGGACTTGACGCTGTCACCTTCCTTCTTGAGCCATTTGGACAGTTTGCCGCTCTCCATCGTGGGGGACAGCGCGGGCATCAGGATATCGATGGGCATGGGGCGATCTCGGAGCAAAGCATTGCGGGCGATCGAAGCGGCGGCTCTACCCCGCCCGGCCGCATCCGCACCGGGCGGACACGGCGACGGGGCGGCCGGCCCTACTTCAGGATGTCGGTGTAGAGCTCGGTGACGTCGGGCTCGGGATCGTTCGTGGCGAACTCGGCCGCCTCGTTGACGATCTCACGCACCTTGGCGTCGACAGCCTTCAGTTCGTCCTCGCTGAGCTTCCACTGATCGATGAGGCGGCGACGCACCTGCTCGATCGGATCATGCTCCTCGCGCATGCGCTGCACCTCGTCCTTCGAGCGATACTTCGCCGGATCGGACATGGAGTGGCCGCGGTAGCGGTAGGTCTGCATTTCCAGGATGTAGGGACCCTTGCCGGACCGGGCCCATTCGATGGCGCGCTCGCCGGCAGCCATGACGGCACGCACGTCCATGCCGTCCACCTGCTCGCCGGGAATGTTGAAGGAGGCGCCGCGCTTGGAGAAATCGGTCTGCGCGGAGGCGCGAGAGACCGAGGTGCCCATGGCGTAGCGGTTGTTCTCGATGACGAAGACCACCGGCAGCTTCCACAGCTCGGCCATGTTGAAGCTCTCGTACACCTGGCCCTGGTTGGCGGCGCCGTCGCCGAAATAGGTCAGGCAGACGTTGCCGTTCTTGCGGTAGCGGTTGGCGAAGGCGATGCCGGTGCCGAGCGAGACCTGGGCGCCGACGATGCCATGCCCACCGTAGAAGTGCTTCTCCTTGGAGAACATGTGCATCGAGCCACCCTTGCCCTTGGAGTATCCTCCGCGGCGGCCGGTGAGCTCGGCCATGACGCCCTTCGAATCCATGCCGCAGGCCAGCATGTGGCCGTGGTCACGATAGCCGGTGATGACCTGGTCGCCTTCCTTCGTGGCCATCTGCATGCCGACGACCACGGCCTCCTGGCCGATGTAGAGGTGGCAGAAGCCGCCGATGAGGCCCATGCCGTACATCTGCCCCGCCTTCTCCTCGAAGCGGCGGATCAGCAACATTTCGCGATAGGCGAAGAGATCCTGTTCCTTCGTGAAGCCCGCCGCGCCCTTCTTCGGAGCCTGCGACTGCGTCTTTCTTGCAGTACGCGATTTTGCGGCAGATGGCGCGGCATCCGAGCGCGATGCCTTACGAGCGGCTACAGCCATGAACATCCTCCCAACGGGGTTGTTGAGCGGTGTTGTAGCGCAGCCGCGCGCCGAAGGCGAGCCCCATCGGCACAGGATAAATGGATACGTTTGAAACTAACTGGCTGATATCAGTGTCGTTTTTTCAGTTAACCCGACTCCGGTTAAGCAACCTCGACTACCCGCCGTAGCGACTTTTCCGCACGCCTTCAGTGCTTCTGGGCCGGCAACATCACGACGACATCGTTGGGATGCACGAAACCGAGCTCTTCACGCGCCAGTTCCTCTAGAATGTCCCGATCCACCGACTGGGCGCGCATGAGGGCGATGCGTGTCTCCCACTCGCCGCGCCGTTCCTTCAAGTCTGCAAGCTCGCCCTTGAGCTCCGCGATTTCCGCCTCGAACGACTGTCTGGCCTCGAGCCCGCGCGCGCCGCTGTGCGCGTGGACGACGAAATAGCCGACCACCGCGCTCGATACACCGTAGAGCACGAGCGGGATGAGGACCGAGCGAAGGCGTTTGCGAATGACCATGGAGCGAGCATGGAAGCCCATGGTTAAGGATACATTAAGGGCCAGTACCCCGGAAAGCGCGCTGTTCCCTCCCCCTTAGCGGGGAGGATTAGGGAGGGGGGAGCGCACGTAGGACGAAATGCGCCATGTGTCTCGTCAAGACCCCTACCCCTACCCCTCCCCGCAAGGGGGAGGGGAACATCGGCGATCCTTACCTCAGCGGCGCGCCTTCAGCGCCGTGCGGCCCGCGTAGACCGCCTGGTTGCCGAGCTCTTCCTCGATGCGAATGAGCTGGTTGTATTTGGCGAGCCGGTCGGAACGGGCGAGCGAGCCGGTCTTGATCTGCCCGCAGTTGGTCGCGACGGCGAGATCGGCGATGGTCGCGTCCTCCGTCTCGCCGGAGCGGTGCGACATCACGGCCGTGTAGCCGGCACGGTGGGCCATGTCGACGGCGGCGAGCGTCTCGGTGAGCGAGCCGATCTGGTTGACCTTGACGAGGATGGAATTGGCCGTGCCCTTCGCGATGCCTTCTGCAAGGCGCTTGACGTTGGTGACGAAGAGATCGTCGCCGACGAGCTGGCACCTCGCTCCGATGAGATCGGTCAGGGCCTTCCAGCCCGCCCAGTCATCCTCGGCCATGCCGTCCTCGATCGAGGCGATCGGATAATCGGCGACGAGCTTGGCGAGATACTTCGCCTGGGCCTCGGGATCGCGCGTCGTGCCTTCGCCCTCGTAGACATAGGCGCCGTTCTTGAAGAACTCGGTAGCGGCGCAGTCGAGCGCCAGCATCACATCCTCGCCAGGCTTGTAGCCCGCGGCCTCGATGGCCTTCATGACGAAATCGAGCGCGGCCTCCGCCGACGGCAGGTTGGGCGCGAAGCCGCCCTCGTCGCCGACATTGGTGTTGTGGCCAGCGTCCTTCAGCGCCTTCTTGAGCGTATGAAAGATCTCCGAGCCGGTGCGCACCGCATCCGCGAAGGTCGGTGCGCCGACCGGCATGACCATGAATTCCTGGAAGTCGATGGGATTGTCGGCATGGGCACCGCCGTTGACGATGTTCATCATCGGCACCGGAAGGAGGCGCGCCGAGGTGCCGCCGACATAGCGATAGAGCGGCAGGCCGGCTGCTTCGGCGGCTGCCTTGGCCACGGCGAGCGAGACGCCGAGGATGGCGTTGGCGCCGAGCTTGGCCTTGTTCGGCGTGCCGTCGAGAGCAATCATCGTCTCGTCGATCTTGACCTGGTCCTCGGCGTCCATGCCGCCGAGGGCGTCGAAGATGTCGCCGTTGACCGCGGCCACAGCCTTGCGGACGCCCTTGCCGCCGTAGCGGCTCTTGTCGCCGTCGCGCAGCTCCACCGCCTCGTGGGCGCCGGTCGAGGCGCCGGACGGCACGGCGGCGCGGCCCATGGAGCCGTCCTCGAGGATCACGTCGACTTCCACCGTCGGGTTGCCGCGGCTGTCGAGGATCTCGCGGGCGACGATGTCGATAATGGCGGTCATGGGGCTCTTTCTCCCTGGCTCGTCACGGGGCTCTGCCGTGGCTCCGGCTTTTAGAGCATCGCGTGGAACAGTGGCAATCGGCTGGCGGCTCCCCATCGATCGGCGAAGGCGGCAGGATGCATTTTTTCTTGCGCCGGCGCGACACTGGTGCGACAGCCCTCCCCGCGGGGGCATGAGGACGACACGAGGATCGACATATGGCGCAACAGCACGAATCGCTGCAGCTGGGCAAGCCGGCGTCCCTGCCCGCCTCGCCCGAGGAGGCGGTGCTCGACCGTGTGCCGAACCCGCATCCCGACACGGATTACGTGGCGCGCTTCACCTGCCCCGAGTTCACCTCGATCTGCCCGGTCACCGGCCAGCCGGACTTCGGCATCGTCGTCATCGACTATGTTCCCGGGGAGTGGCTGGTCGAATCGAAGTCGCTGAAGCTGTTCATGTTCTCGTTCCGCAACCACGGCGCCTTCCACGAGGACTGCACGGTCTACATCGGCAAGCGGCTGTCGGAGCTGCTGGGGCCGCGCTGGATGCGCGTGGGCGGCTACTGGTTCCCGCGTGGCGGCATCCCGATCGACGTCTTCTGGCAGACCGGCGCGCCGCCCGGTGGGCTCTTCCTGCCGGATCAGGGCGTGCCGCCCTACCGCCCGCGCGGCTGAGCGCCGGCAAGCGCCGCGACGAGCCGCGCCATTTCCGCGGCGGGATCCGCCGCCCGCATGACGGAGCCCATGACGGCGATGCCGGCGGCTCCCGCGGCAAGGCAATGGGCTACGTTGGCCGCGTCGATGCCGCCGATGGCGATCACGGGCACGGGACTGGCGCGGACGATGGCGGCAAGACCATCGACGCCCAGCGCGGGGCCGTAGCCGGGCTTGCTCGCGGTTTCGGCGAAGGGACCGGCGATCGCGTAGTCGACGGTTTCGGGGTCGAGCGCGCGCGCTTCGTCAGGCGAGTGGACGGACATGCCGATCAGCGTATGGGGAGCACCCGTAAAGCCTGGCACGCCCTGCTCCCCTCCCCCTTGCAGGGAGGGGCTGGGGGTGGGGGGCGCGCCGAGGGGTGCCGGCGGCTCGCCAGGCGGCATCACCCCCCTCCCCAACCCTCCCCCGCAAGGGGGGAGGGAGTATGCCCGGCCCAGCCTCTCTCTTGCTCCGCGCGCGTCGCCGCCGGCCGCCAGATGCACGCCGTCGAGCCCGGCCTGCCGCGCCACCTCCACCGAGCCATGCGCCGTCAAACAGAGATCGTCTGGCAGCGCATCCCTCAAGCGCAGCGCCAGAGCGACCTGCTCGTCTTCCGCCAGATCCTTCTCCCGCAGGCTCACCCAGCGGCAGCCGCCGGCGACCGCTGCGCAGACGATGGCGACAAGCTCACCCCTCGCCTGCCGGCGATCGGTGACGAGCAGCAGCGGCGGCTGCGGCAGGGCCACGGATCAGGATCCGACGAGGCCGAACTGCGGGCTCGACGGCTCGGCATAGCGGCGCCTGGGGATACGCCCGGCCCGGTAGGCGAGCCGGCCCGCCTCGACGGCATGGCGCATGGCGCGCGCCATGGCGACGGGATCGTTCGCCCTCGATACCGCCGTGTTGAGGAGAACCGCGGCGCAGCCCAGCTCCATGGCGAGCGCCGCATCCGAGGCCGTGCCGATGCCGGCGTCGAGCACCACCGGCACGGGCGAGCGCGCCGTGATGAGCTCGATGAGATGCGGATTGGCGATGCCAAGGCCAGAACCGATGGGCGAGCCGAGCGGCATGACGGCGGCGGCGCCGAGATCGGCGAGCTTGCGGCAGGTGACGGGATCGTCGTTGCAATAGACCATGACGACGAAGCCCTTGCGCACCAGCTCGTTCGTGGCGCTGAGGAGTTCCTCGACGTCCGGGTAGAGCAGCTCCCGGTCGCCGATGATCTCGAGCTTCACCCAGTTCGTCTCCAGCGCCTCGCGCGCCAGTTCGGCCGTCAGGACGGCGTCGCGCGCCGTCTGGCATCCGGCTGTGTTCGGCAGGAGGTCGGCACGGCCGGCGATGAGGTCGACGAGCCCCTCCTCCGGGCTCGACAGGTCGAGCCGGCGGATGGAGGCGGTGACGAGCTCGGTGCCGCTCGCGGCGATCGCGTCCAGCATCACCTTCTGGTTAGGATAGCCGGCCGTGCCGAGAAAGAGCCGGGAGGAAAAGCTGCGCCCGGCGATGACGAGCGGATCGGCCGCCCGCGCGCCCTGTTCGACGACGTTCATCTCAGCCTCCCTGGCGTGCATGGACGATCTCGACGCTATCGCCGTCGTGCAGCGGCTGGTCCTGCCATCGCGCGCGCGGCACGACCGCGCCGTTGAGCGCGACCGCGAGGCCGCGGCCGGTTGGGTCGATCCCGCGCTGCGTGAGAAATTCGGCGATCGTCGCGGCCGCCAGCGGCTCATCCGCGCCGTTGACGCGGATGCGCGGCAGCGCGACGGAGGATGCTTTCGTCATGACGAAACCTCGCTCGGCGCATCGGCGCGCGCCTGAAAGCGCGCAAGGGTGAAGGGGCGCGCCACATCGGCGAGCCGCCCGGTGAGGACATAGTCGGCGACCACGGCGGCGGTGACCGGCGTGAGCAGGATGCCGTTGCGGTGGTGGCCGGTGGCGTAGACGAGGCCCGCAAGCTCACCCGGCCCGAGGATCGGCGCGTCGTCGCGGCTGCCGGGCCTGAGGCCGGCCCAGGTCTCGGCGATCGGCAGTTCCTCGATGACCGGCAGGGCCCGCCAGGCGGCGTCGAGGAGCGCGAGGAGGCCGCCGGCCGTCATGCGGGTGTCGAACCCCTTCTCCTCCACCGTGGCGCCGATGATGAGGCGCCCGTCGCGGCGCGGCACGAGATAGGCGCCCGGCACCCAGGTCACATGGCTGAGGACGGGTGCAGCCGGATCCATCTGCAACGCCACAAGCTGGCCCTTGACCGGCCGCACCGGCGGCAGGGCGGCGCGCGGCAGGCCGGCGATGCGCCGCGACCAGGCACCGGCGGCAAGGATGACGACGTCGGCATCGATCCGCCGGCCGCGGGCGACAACGCCGCGCGCCCGTCCGTCTTCGACGATGACCGATTCGACCGGACTGTCCTCGTGGATCGCCGCGCCGGCCCGCCCGGCAGCCACATGCAGGGCGGCGGCCAGCTTGCGGTTGTCGACCTGATGGTCCTCGGGACTCCACAGGCCGCCGACGATACCGGGGCTGAGGAACGGCTCGCGGCGCCGCACCTCGGCGGCATCGAGCCACGACACGGGCAGGCCGAGCCGTTCCTGCAAGGCGAGGTGGTGCCACAGCCGCGCCTGGTCGTCGGCCGAGAAGGCACAGACGAGCGTGCCTTCGGTGCGCAGATCGACGGCAAGGCCGCTCGCCGCCTCCAGTTCTCGGGCAAAGTCGGGCCACAGCGCCTGGCTCGCGCGGTTGAGGAACAGCAGCTGCTCCTCGCCCGGCTCCACCTCGGCGCAGGCGGCCAGCATGCCTGCGGCGGCATGGCTCGCGCCCGTGCCGCAGCGGCCTGCCTCGAAAAGAATGACGTCGACACCCCGCACGGCGAGGCGCCAGGCGATGGAGAGGCCGATGACACCTCCGCCGATGATGATGACTTTATCCGGTCGCGATGATGCTTCTGCACTCACCGGCTGCTCCCTACGCTGGCATGATCCAGACAGGTTCGATGGGTATGATCTCAGCCGCACTGCCGTGCGGCACCCCAGGCCGACGTGTCATATACACGACAAAAAGCGCGCCGCTGCAAGTCCGGTAATGACTGCCCGGCAGCGGCGCGCTTCTCACAAGGCGAATCAGTTTTTCAGGATAACCTCAGCGGGCAGCCCGCTTCTTTGCCAGGACGTCGAAGGCCTTCAGTTCCGCCAGAAGGCCCTCCATCTCCTTCAGCGGCACCATGTTGGGGCCGTCGGACGGCGCACGGTCCGGGTCCTCGTGGCTCTCGATGAAGAGGCCGGCGACGCCGACGGCCACGGCTGCGCGTGCCAGCACCGGCACGAACTCGCGCTGCCCGCCGGAGGACGTGCCCTTGCCGCCGGGCTGCTGCACCGAGTGGGTGGCGTCAAAGATGACGGGTGCGCCCGTCGTCCCGGCCATGATGGGCAGCGCCCGCATGTCCGAGACGAGCGCATTGTAGCCGAAGGAGACGCCGCGCTCCGTCACCAGCACGTCGGGATTGCCAGCACCCGTGACCTTGGCGACGACGTTCGCCATGTCCCAAGGCGCGAGGAACTGGCCCTTCTTGACGTTGACCGCCCGGCCCGTCTTTGCGGCCGCGACGAGGAGGTCCGTCTGCCGGCAGAGGAAAGCCGGGATCTGCAGCACGTCAACCGCCTCCGCGACAGGTGCGCACTGGGCCGCATCATGCACGTCGGTCAGCACCGGCAGGCCGAGGCTCTCGCGGATCTCGGCGAATATCGGAAGGGCGGCCGCAAGGCCGACGCCGCGGGCTGCGCCGGCGGAGGTGCGGTTGGCCTTGTCGAAGGAGGTCTTGAAGACGAGTGCGAGTCCGAGTCGGGTGCAGATCTCCTTCAGCGCCGTCGCCATCTCCAGCGCGTGGCCACGGCTCTCAAGCTGGCACGGCCCTGCGATGATCGACAGCGGCAGGTGGTTGCCGAAGGAGACGTTGCCGATCTTGACGGTTGCGTTGGCGCTCATGTTTCCCGCCCGGAAAGGTGAAGAACGGCGCTCGATGGCGCAGGAGAAAGGCCGAATTGCGTCCGCCCGCCTCTGAAGGTCATTCAGAACGTCATCGCACCGGCATTAAGGATGCCGGCGGCCAGCGAAGCCGCCCCGAGAAAGAGCGCGGCCGCGATCTCGTTGTTGGCGATGCGCTGCGACAGGTTCGGCATCGCAAGGCGCACGAGCCAGTAGGCGCTGATCTGTACGATCATGGCGACGAGGCCCCAGACCACGAGGTCCGGCCAGGTGCGCGCATGCACCACGGCGCTCGACAAAGGTAGCGCGAAGCCGACGATACTGAGCCCGAGCGACAGGCTGGCCGCGGCGACATCGCGGCGGATGAGCGCGAATTCGTTGTGCGCAGTGATGAAGGTGTAGATGCCGATGTAGACGAGGACGAGAGCGAGCGCGATGACGTAGTCGACCAGAAAATCCGGCAGATTGTTGATCGATTCAAACACCATCGGCGCCCCCAGCCCCGTTTCCCTGCCGCCAGCCCGTGCGATGAATTGTCAGACGAGACGACTCTGCTCCAGGGCCGCCGCGACGAAGCTCTTGAAGAGCGGGTGCGGCTCGAAGGGCCGCGACTTCAGCTCCGGATGGAACTGCACGCCGATGAACCAGGGATGACCGGCAAGCTCGACGATCTCCGGCAGGAGCCCGTCCGGCGAGACGCCCGAGAAGACCAGGCCCTTCTCTTCCAGGCGCTGGCGATATGCCATGTTGACCTCGTAGCGGTGGCGGTGGCGCTCGGAAATCTGGGTGCGGCCGTAGATGTTGGCCACCTTGCTGCCTGGCGTGAGCTGGGCCTCGTAGGCGCCGAGGCGCATGGTGCCACCGAGGTCGCCCTCGGCCGACCGCCGCTCGAGCTCGTTGCCCTTCAGCCATTCTGTCAGGATGCCGACCACAGGCTCGCTCGTCGGCCCGAATTCGGTCGAGCTTGCGGCGTTTACGCCGGCAAGCGAGCGGGTCGCCTCGATCACCGCCATCTGCATGCCGAAGCAGATGCCGAAATAGGGTAGCCTGCGCTCACGAGCGAAGGCTGCTGCCCTGATCTTGCCCTCGGCGCCGCGATAGCCGAATCCGCCGGGCACGAGGATGCCGTGCACGTGCTCCAGGAACGGCGCCGGATCCTCGCGCTCGAAGATCTCGCTTTCGATCCAGTCGAGGTTGACCTTTACGCGATTGGCGATGCCGCCGTGCTGCAGCGCCTCGATGAGCGACTTGTAGGCATCCTTGAGGCCGGTGTACTTGCCAACAATGGCGATGGTCACCTCGCCCTCGGGCGTGCGCACGCGCTCGGAGATTGCCTTCCAGCGCGAGATGTCGGGCGCCGGCGCCCCCTCGATGCCGAAGGCGGCGAGCACCTCGTCATCCAGCCCTTCCTCGTGATAGGCGATGGGGACGTCATAAATGGAGGAGACGTCGCGCGCCTCGATCACGGCGCTCTCACGCACGTTGCAGAAGAGCGAGAGCTTTCTCCGCTCCTCCTTCGGGATCGGCCGATCGGTGCGGCAAAGCAGGATGTGCGGCTGGATGCCGATGGAGCGCAGCTCCGCCACCGAGTGCTGAGTCGGCTTCGTCTTCAGTTCCCCGGCAGAGGGGATGAAGGGCAGCAGCGTGAGGTGCACGAAAATGGCGTGATTGCGCGGCAGTTCCTGGCCAAGCTGGCGGATCGCCTCGAGGAACGGCTGGCTCTCGATGTCGCCCACCGTCCCCCCGATCTCGACGAGGACGAAGTCGTAATCCTCGTTGCCACGCATGACGAATTCCTTGATGGCGTTCGTCACGTGCGGGATGACCTGGATGGTGGCGCCGAGATAGTCGCCGCGCCGCTCCTTGGTCAGGATGTCGAGATAGATGCGGCCCGTCGTGATGTTGTCGTCCCGGGTACACGGGCGGCCGGTGAAGCGCTCGTAATGGCCAAGGTCGAGATCCGTCTCCGCGCCGTCATCGGTCACGAAGACCTCACCGTGCTGGTAGGGGCTCATCGTGCCCGGATCGACGTTGAGATAGGGGTCGAGCTTGCGCAGCCGAACCTTGTAACCACGCGCTTGAAGGAGCGCACCGAGGGCCGCCGAAGCAAGACCCTTGCCCAGGGACGACACCACGCCGCCGGTGATGAAAACGTATCGTGCCATGGGGACTCTCGTTTACTCCGAACTGTGCGATTCGGGAATGCGACTCGTGCAAGCGGCAACCGGAATCAACAAAGGCTTGTCCGCCACGCGCCGACCTGCTGCGCGCGCCGCGCGTCCTGCAAGCTCCGTTCCACAAAAGGAGAGGGCCGGAAGCCCGGCCCTCGCTGTTGCCGATTATTGTGAGGTCGGCACCTGCGGCCCGGCCGGCGGGGCCGGCGGCTGCTGTGCCGGTGCTTGGCCTGCGTCTTGCGCCGGCCCGCCCTGCAGGCGCTGCAACTCCTCGAGCACACCGGGGCCGGAGGTTGGCGCGGCAGGCCCGTTCTGGCCGGCACCGGGCGCGACGCGGTCGATGACGGAGCTCGGCGCCCCCTGGTAGCCGGCAAGCACGGACAGGAGCAGGCTCGTCGCGAAGAAGGCGGCAGCGAGAATCGCTGTCGTGCGCGTCAGCACGTTGGCCTGGCCGCGGCCGGTCATGAAGCCGGAGACGCCGCCCCCACCCATGCCGAGGCCTCCGCCTTCGGAGCGCTGGAGCAGCACGACGCCGACGAGCGCCAGCACGATGATGAGATGAACGACGATGAGGACGGTCAGCATGCTCTGTTCCAGAGCCGCGCGGCAGCGAGCCAGGCGCGGCGGCAAACTCAATTGGCGCGGCCTTTAGCACAGCCCGCGCCGCGGATCAAAGGACGCATCGCCGCGTCTGCGGACGATCACTCCCTCACGCCATATAGGCACGCGCTATCGCCAGGAAATCCTCCGCGACGAGGCTGGCGCCGCCGACGAGGGCGCCGTCGACCTCGGCGACGCCGAGGAGCTCGCGCGCGTTGCCCGGCTTGACCGAGCCGCCGTAGAGCAGGCGCATGTTGCGGCCGGCCGCGCCGAAGCGGTCGACGAGGCTCTGGCGGATGAAGCCGTGCATCTCGGCGACGTCGACAACCGTAGGCGTCAGCCCGGTGCCGATGGCCCAAACCGGCTCGTAGGCAACGACCACCGGCGCGCGCGCCGCTTCTTCCGGCATCGACCCGGCAAGCTGGGCACCGACCACCGCCAGCGCACGGCCGGCGTCGCGCTCCTCGCGCGTCTCGCCTACGCAGACGATCGGCGTCAGTCCCGCCGTGATCGCGGCCCGGGCCTTGGCCTTGACCATCTCGTCGGTTTCACCGTGGTCCGTGCGCCGTTCCGAATGGCCGACGATAACGTAGCTCGCGCCGACGTCGGCCAGCATCGCCGCCGAGATATCGCCGGTGTGGGCGCCATGGGTGGCGGCATGGCAGTCCTGCCCGCCGACCTTGACGGGCGTGCCGACAGCCGCGACGGCAAAGAGGTAGATCAGCGTCGCGGGCGGGCAGACGAGCAGATCGACCTTGCTGCGCAGGCCGGCGTCGTAACCCTCGAGAATCGCGCTGAAGGTCTCGGTGGCGGCTCGCGTGCCGTTCATCTTCCAGTTGCCCGCCACGAGCGGGCGCGGTCGTTCCGTCGTCATCCGTCCTGCCTCCGTTTGCGGGTGGACTAACAGAGGACGGAAAACGGAGCAACGCGCGACATTGCGGGAGGCGGTGTGTCTATCTATGATCCGCCGCCTTCGCGAGGGCCATCGCCCTCCTGAAATCTCAGGGACTGGAACCGGATCGACATGCTTCAGGGTTTTCGCAATCTCGGCAAGAGCTGGCTCGGCAAGCTCGTCGTGGGCATCCTCTTCGGCCTTCTCATCCTGTCGTTTGCGATCTGGGGTATCGGCGACGTGTTCCGCGGCTATGGCGTCAACACCGTCGCCACTGTCGGCAACCGTGAAATCGGCGTCGAGCAGGTGCGCACCGCCTACCAGAACGAGCTGCAGCAGCTCTCCCGTCGCTTCGGCCGTTCCATCACCGCCGACCAGGCGCGGGCGCTCGGCCTCGAGCAGCAGCTCCTCGGCCGACTGATCGCGGAAGCGGCGCTCGACGAGCGCGCATCCGAGCTCGGCCTCGCCGTCTCGCGCGACACGGCGGGCGAAGCCATCGTCAAGGATCCTGCCTTCCGCAACGCCAGCGGCCAGTTCGACCGCCTCGCCTTCGACAGCATCCTGCGCGCCAACGGCCTGACGGAGCAGGCCTTCATCACCGAGCAGCAGGCCGTGCTCGCCCGCCGCCAGCTGGCCGATGCGCTCACCGGCGCCATCGTGCCGCCCCTCGCGATGCGCGAGGCCATCCATCGCTACGGCGCCGAGCGCCGCAGCATCGCCTATGTCGAACTGCCCGCCTCCCTGGCCGGCAACGTCGACGCGCCGGAGGAGGCTGCGCTGCAGTCCTTTTTCGATGAACGCAAGGCTGCCTTCCGCGCGCCGGAATACCGCACCGTCTCGATTCTGTCGCTGGGGCCTGAGGATCTCGCCAAGCCCGGCGAGGTATCCGACGCCGATGCCACGGCGCGCTATGAGGAGGAGAAGGCCCGCCGCTTCACGAGGCCCGAGACCCGCAAGCTGCAGCAGCTGTCCTTCCCCTCGCAGGAAGAGGCCAAGGCCGCGCACGAAAAAATCCTCGCCGGCGCCTCCTTCGCCGATATTGCCGCGGAGCGCGGCGTGCGGCCGGAGGACATCGAGATCGGCACCTTCACCCGCGAGCAGATGATCGATCCGGCGGTGGCGGAAGCGGCCTTCGCCCTCGCTCCGGGCGGGGTGAGCACGCCGGTCAGCGGCCGCTTCGGCGTCGTGCTCGTGCGCGCTGCCGAGGTCACGCCCGCCGCTGTGCGGCCCTTCGCGGAAGTCGCCGACGAGATCAAACGGGAGATCGCCATCGAGCGCGCGCGCTCGCACCTGGACGAGGCGCACGACCGCATCGAGGACCAGCGCATCGCCGGCAAGCCGCTCACCGAGATCGCGCGGGAGTTCTCGCTGAACGCACGCACCATTGGCCCGCTGGACCGGGGCGGCAACGGCAAGGACGGGCAGCCCGTCGCCGATATTCCCGAGCGTGAGGCCCTGCTACGTTTGGCCTTCGAGACCGATATCGGAGCCGACAACGAGGCGCTGCGCCTCGCCGATGGCGGCTATCTCTGGTACGACGTGACCAATGTAGAGGGGGCACGCGACCGCACCCTCGACGAGGTGCGCGCCGACGTCGCCGCCCAGTGGCGGGTCGACGAGATCGCCCGGCGCCTGTCGGACAAGGCGCAGGAGATCGTCACCCGGCTCGACCAGGGCGAAACCATCGAGGCGATCGCTACCGAGCTCTCGCTCGAGGCAAGGACCGCGGAAGGCCTCGCACGCGGCCAGGCTCAGGACGGCCTGCCGGCCAATGTCGTGACGCAGGCCTTCTCCGTCCACGCCGGCAAGGCCGCCTCCGCCGGGATCGGCGACGGCGACCGCCGCGTCGTCTTCAAGGTGACGGCGGCGACCGTGCCGGCGTTCGTGACCTCGACCCAGGAGGCGGAGCGCCTGCAGGGCCAGCTCGCGACGGCGATGACGGACGATATCCTCGGCGAATATGTCGCCAGCCTGCAGAGCGAGCTCAACGTGCGCATCAACCAGCAGGCCCTGCGCACGGCGCTGGGCACCAGCGGCGAGTTCTGAGCCGCCATGCAGCCGACACCTTCTTTCGAGGATTTCGCCGCCGGCTACGAGAACGGCGCGGCAGGCGTCGTGAGCGCGACGCTGGTCGCGGATCTCGAGACGCCGGTCGCAGCCTTCCTCAAGCTCACGGACGGCGGGCAGGCGCCCGCCTTCCTGCTCGAGTCGGTCGAGGGCGGCGCCGTGCGCGGCCGCTATTCCATGATCGGCCTCAGGCCCGACCTCATCTGGCGATGCCGGAACGGGCGGGCCGAGATCAACCGGGATGCCCTCAACCGGCCACAGGACTTCGTGCCGGAGGCCGCAGCCCCGCTCGACAGCTTGAGAGCCCTCATCACCGAGAGCCGCATCCCGCTCGCGGGCGACCTGCCTCCGATGGCGGCCGGCATCTTCGGCTATCTCGGCTACGACATGGTGCGCCTCATGGAGCGCCTGCCGCACCAGCCAGCCGATGCGCTGGACCTGCCGGATGCGGTCCTGGTGCGCCCCACGGTCATGGCGGTCTTCGACGCCGTCAGGGACGAACTCTCGCTCGTCACGCCCGTGCGGCCGAAGGAGGGCGTTTCCGCCCGAGCGGCCTACGAGGCTGCGCTGGCACGACTCGACGCCGCCCTCGAGGCGCTGGAGCGCCCCCTGCCCCACGATGCACGCCTCGATCCCACCGCCATCGCGGCGCCGGCGCCCATCTCCAACACCACGCCGGAAGAATTCAAGGCCATGGTGGCGCGGGCGAAGGAATACATCACCGCCGGCGACATCTTCCAGGTGGTGCTGTCGCAGCGCTTCGAGGCGCCGTTCACGCTGCCGGCGCTGTCGCTCTACCGCTCGCTGCGGCGGCTGAACCCTTCGCCCTTCCTCTGCTATCTCGATTTCCTCGACTTTCAGATCGTCTGCTCAAGCCCGGAGATCCTCGTGCGGGTGCGCGACGGCAAGGTCACCATCCGGCCCATCGCCGGCACGCGCCGGCGCGGGGCGACGCCCGAGGAGGACAAGGCGCTCGCCGAGGAGCTGCTGGCGGACCCGAAGGAGCGGGCCGAGCATCTCATGCTGCTCGACCTCGGCCGCAACGACGTCGGCCGCGTCAGCGAGATCGGCTCGGTGACGGTCACCGACAGCTTCTTCCTCGAATATTACAGCCAGGTGATGCACATCGTCTCGAACGTCGAAGGCCGGCTCGATCCGCGCCGCGACGCGCTCGACGCCCTCGTCGCCGGCTTTCCGGCCGGCACGGTCTCCGGCGCGCCCAAGGTCCGCGCCATGGAGATCATCGACGAACTGGAGAAGGAGAAGCGCGGGCCCTATGCCGGCTGCATCGGCTACTTCGGCGCCGACGGCGAGATGGACACCTGCATCGTGCTGCGCACCGCCGTGGTGAAGGACGGGCGCATGGCCGTGCAGGCCGGCGCCGGCATCGTCTATGATTCCGACCCGGAATTCGAGCAGCAGGAATGCATCAGCAAGGCGAAAGCCCAGTTCCGCGCCGCCGAGGATGCGGTACGCTTCGCCATGCGCGCACGACGGGGGCAATGATGAGACGGGAGCGATGGCGCCGGCTTCTGGAGGCTTGACCCACCACTGCCCCGACGGGCAAAGCTTTGACTCTCAGAAAGCCACGCGCATGCTCCGCATCCTTCTCGTCGACAATTACGATTCCTTCACCTGGAATCTCGTGCACCTCATCGGGGCGCTCGGCCCCGCGATCGACGTGCGCCGCAACGACGCCATCAGCGCCGACGAGGTGCTGGCGCTCGACCCCGATGCCATCGTCCTCTCGCCCGGTCCGTGCACGCCCAACGAGGCGGGCATCTGCCTCGAGCTCATCGAGAAGGCGGCGCCGAGCGTACCCATGTTCGGCGTGTGCCTCGGCCTGCAGGCCATGGGCCAGGCCTTCGGCGGCGAGGTGGTGCGCGCGCCCCTGCCGATGCACGGCAAGATCTCGCGCGTGCATCACAAGGGCGAGGGCCTCTTCCGCGGCATCAACGGCCCATTCGAGGCCACGCGCTACCACTCGCTCATCGTGGCGCGCGAGAACTGCCCGGCCGACCTCGCCGTCACCGCTGAGAGCGAGGACGGCCTCGTCATGGCCATGGCGCATCGGCGGTTGCCGCTCCACGGCGTGCAGTTCCACCCCGAGAGCATCCTCTCGGAGCACGGCGCGACCATAATGCGCAATTTCCTCGATATCGCCGCGCGCTGGAATGAGACCGGGCGCCCCGCAAGAACGAGCTGACGGAGCACCGATGGACGCCTTCAAACCCTTCATCGCCAAAGTCGCCACCGGTGTCTCGCTGAGCCGCGAGGAAGCCCGTCAGGCTTTCGACACCCTGCTCTCGGGCGAGGTGACGCCGGCCCAGAGCGGCGCCTTCCTGATGGCGCTGCGCGTACGCGGCGAGACGGTGGATGAGATTGCCGGCGCGGTCGAGGCGCTGCGCGCACGCATGGTGCGCGTCAGCGCTCCGGCGGGCGCCATCGACATCGTCGGTACCGGCGGCGACAACGCGGGCAGCTACAATGTCTCGACGCTCGCCGCCATCATCGCCGCCGCCTGCGGCGTACCGGTCGCCAAGCACGGCAACCGGGCCGCCTCCTCGAAATCCGGCGCCGCCGATGTGCTCGCCGCACTCGACGTCAAGGTGGGGCTCGACCCGGCCGGTATCGAGCGCTGCCTTGCCGCGGCGGGTGTCGGCTTCATGTTCGCACCCGCTCACCACGCCTCCATGCGCCATGTGGCGCCGGTACGGGTCGAACTCGGCACCCGCACCGTCTTCAACCTCATCGGGCCGCTCGCCAATCCGGCCGGCGTGCGCCACCAACTGCTCGGCGTCTATTCCGAGAGCTGGCTCGAGCCGCTCGTCGAGGTGCTCGCCGCCCTCGGCGCGCAGCGCGTCTGGGCCGTGCACGGATCCGACGGGCTCGACGAAATGACGACGACCGGGCCGACCTCGGTGGTGGCGCTGGAGGACGGGCGCATCCGCCGTTTCACCGTCACGCCGGAGGATGTCGGGCTTGTCCGGGCATCGATCGCCGACCTGCGCGGCGGCGAGGCCGAGCATAATGCGGCCGCGCTGCGCGCCGTGCTCGCCGGGGAGAAGACGCCCTACCGCGACATCGCCGTGCTCAATGCCGCCGCCGGCCTCGTGGTCGCCGGCAAGGCCGCCGACCTCAAGGAGGGCGTTGCGGCCGCAGGGGCGGCGCTCGACAGCGGCGCCGCACGCGCTACGCTCGAGCGGCTCGTTGCCGCGTCGAATGCCTGAGGGCCCCATGAGCGACATTCTGGCGAAGATCGAAGCCTACAAGCGCCGCGAGATCGCGGCGGCAAAGGCGCGCATCCCGCACGAGGAGATGGTGCGCCTCGCCCATGCCGCCCCGGCCCCGCGCCCGTTCCTCGCCACCGTCGAGGCCCATCTGGCCGCGGACCGGCCGGCCCTCATCGCGGAGATCAAGAAGGCGAGCCCGTCGAAGGGCCTCATCCGCGCCGATTTCGACCCGCCGGCGCTGGCGAAGGCCTATGCGGACGGCGGCGCGAGCTGCCTGTCGGTGTTGACGGACGGCCCCTCCTTCCAGGGCCATCCGGACTATCTCGGCGCGGCGCGCGCGGCCTCCGGCCTGCCCGCCCTGCGCAAGGACTTCCTGTTCGAGCCCTATCAGGTCTACGAAGCGCGCACGTGGGGCGCCGACTGCATCCTCGTCATCATGGCCTCCATCAGCGACGAAGAGGCGCGCGCCCTCGTCGGCACTGCCAAGGAACTCGCCATGGACGTCCTCGTCGAGGTCCACGATGCCGAGGAACTCGACCGCGCGCTGGCCCTCGGTGTGCGCATGATCGGCATCAACAACCGCGACCTACGCACCTTCGAGACGTCGCTCGCCGTCAGCGAGGCGCTGGCGCCGCGCATCCCCTCCGGCCACATCGTCGTCGGCGAGAGCGGCATCTTCACCCATGCCGACATCGCGCGGCTCGCGGGCGTCGGCATCCGCACCTTCCTCGTCGGCGAGAGCCTGATGCGCCAGACGGACGTGACGGCCGCGACCCGCGCCCTCCTCTTCGGCGAGGCTGCAGCGGCATGACGCGGCTCACGCACGTCGACGCCTCGGGCAAGGCCAACATGGTCGACGTGGGCGACAAGGCCTTGACGCAGCGTATAGCGCAGGCGGAGGGCCACGTCGTCATGCTGCCGGAGACGCTCGCCCTCATCCGCTCGGGCGAAGCGAAGAAGGGCGACGTGCTGGCTACGGCCCGCATCGCCGGCATCATGGCGGCGAAGCGGACCCATGAGCTCATCCCCCTCTGCCATCCGCTGAACCTGACCAAGGTGAAGGTCGACTGCACCATCGACGAGGCGCTTCCGGGCGTACGCGTGACGGGCGAGGCGCGCGTCACGGGTCAGACCGGCGTCGAGATGGAGGCGCTGACCGCCGTCTCCGTCGCCTGCCTCACCATCTACGACATGGTGAAGGCCGCAGACCGGGCCATGCGCATCGAGGGCATCCGCCTCCTCGCCAAGAGCGGCGGCAAGTCCGGCGATTTCCGCACCGGCGACCGGCCGGACGCGGAGAAGACGGCATGAGGAGGCCAGCTTGGCCCTGACGCCGGTCGCCGATGCGCTCGCCGGCATCCTCGCCGGCGCGAGCCCCGTTCGCGAGCACGAGACCGTGCCGCTGCACAGGGCCGCCGGCCGCACGTTGGCCGTCGACCTCGCCTCCCTGCGCACCCAGCCGCCTTTCGTCGCCTCCGCGATGGACGGCTATGCCGTGCGTGCCGCCGATGTCACGGCCGTTCCCGCGCGCCTCTCGCTGATCGGCACCAGTGCCGCCGGTCATGCCTTTGCGGGCGCGGTCCGGCCCGGCGAATGCGTGCGCATCTTCACCGGCGCGCCCCTGCCGGCGGGCGCCGACGCCATCCTGATTCAGGAGAATGCCCGCGCCAACGGCGACCAGATCGAAGCGCTGTCGACGGTGGCGGCCGGGCGCTTCGTGCGCGAGGCCGGGCTCGATTTTCGCGAAGGCGAGATCCTGCTGCAGGCCGGCCGGCAACTCGCCCCCTCGGCAGTTGCGCTCGCCGCGGCCATGGGCCATGCGGCGCTGCCAGTGGTGCGGCGGCCGCGCGTTGCCATTCTGGCAACCGGAGACGAACTCGTCCGCCCCGGCGAACCGAGCCGACCCGATCAAATCGTCGCCTCCAACACCTATGCCGTTGCGGCCATCGCCGAACGGGCCGGGGCCGAAGCCATCGACCTCGGCATCGCCGGTGACGATCTCGCCGCGCTCTCTGCCGCGATCGATGCGGCCAAGGAGGCCCGGGCCGACGTGCTCGTGACACTCGGCGGCGCCTCGGTGGGCGATCACGATCTCGTGCAGCGCGCCCTTTCGGCGCAGGGATGGCAGCTCGGCTTCTGGCGCATCGCCATGCGCCCGGGCAAACCCCTGATGCACGGGCGCCTCAGCGCCATGGCCGTGCTCGGCCTGCCGGGCAATCCCGTCTCCAGCATCGTGTGCGCGCTCATCTTCCTCGCGCCGCTCGTGCGGGCGCTGAGCGGCGATCCGGATGCGGCCGAAATCGCGACCCTGCCGGCCCGGCTCGGCAGCGATTTGCCGGCCAATGACGAGCGGCAGGACTATCTGCGCGCCCGCCTCGCGACGGCCGACGACGGCACCCTCGTCGCCAGCCCCTTCCCGCGCCAGGACAGCTCCATGCTGCGCCTCATGGCGGAGGCCGAGGCGCTCGTCGTGCGTGCGCCCCATGCCCCCGCCGCCCGGGCGGGCGAGCCCTGCCGCATCATCCGGCTCTGAACTTCGCCTCGGTCGAACTTGCGGAACACACCGGGAACGTCTAATCTCGTTCATGATTTGTTTTCGACTCGCATCGACAATGCGATTCGACGAGGGGGAGCGAGATCGCCGGCCATGCTGACGCGCAAACAGCACGAACTCCTGCGTTTCATCCACGAACGCCTGCGTGAGACCGGCGTGCCGCCGTCCTTCGACGAGATGAAGGAAGCCCTCGATCTTAAGTCGAAATCCGGTATCCATCGCCTCATCGTGGCGCTGGAGGAGCGCGGCTTCATTCGCCGGCTTCCGAACCGCGCCCGGGCGCTCGAGGTGCTGCGCCTGCCCGACGGCGTCGCCGCAGCCCCGCGCGGGCGCTTCAACCCGAGCGTGGTCGAGGGCGGGCTTGGCAAGGTGCGCGCGCCGGCGCCTCAGGCGGTCGAACCCGCTGTCCAGACAGTTGCGATTCCTGTCATGGGCCGGATTGCTGCCGGCACGCCCATTTCCGCCATCCAGAGCCGCAGCCACACCGTCTCGCTGCCGCCGGACATGCTGGGCAGCGGCGAGCACTTCGCGCTCGAGGTGCGCGGCGATTCGATGATCGAGGCCGGCATCCTGGATGGCGATACGGTCGTCATCCGCAAGCAGGATACGGCGAATACAGGGGATATCGTCGTCGCCCTGATCGATGACGAGGAGGCAACGCTGAAGCGCCTGAGGCGCCGCGGCTCCTCCATCGCGCTCGAGGCGGCCAACCCGGCCTACGAGACGCGCGTGCTCGGCCCCGACCGGGTGCGCATCCAGGGCAAGCTGGTCAATCTGCTGCGTCGCTACTGACGTCGAGGCCCTGATCTTCGCCGCCCGTCTCATCGGCTGACGGGGGCGATGGCCGGCCCGTCGCGGTGCCGGCCGCCGTGGACAACGGTCGTGAAGGAAGCGCCGGCATCCAGGCGCGGCGCTCGTCGGAGGGCAACTGGCCGATGAGCCGATCGGCGCCGCCTTTTCCCAGGATGACGGCCATGGCACCATTCGCATGCAGCTTCGTGCGGTCGATCACCAAGGGCGCTGCACAGCCGGGCGGGGCGGTGAGCGCGGTGACGAGAATGTCAGCCCGCCGGCAGTCCTCGAGGAAGCCCGAAGGGCGGCGTACCAGTGCGACCATGCGGCCGTCGACCGCCTGCATGGTGCAGCCGTCGCGGTCGCAGAAGACTCCGCTTTTGAGGCTTTCGTCGCCCGGCTGCCTCGCATCGCCGTCTGCGCGCAGCCATTGGGCGACGACGAAGGACGAGGCGCGGCCGAGCACGGCGAGACGCCCCTCGACACCCCGGACGGCCGCGCTCGCACCGTTGCGGTCGACGAAGATGTCCGGCCGCGCCGCTCCCGCGGCGATGGCGAGGGCGGCGGCCGCGGGCACGGCGGCGAGCCAGCGCAGCGGCGAGATGCAGATGGTCAGCACAAGCAGCGCCAGCGAGAAGAGGATGAGCGCGCTGCCCGGAAAGGCCGGTATCGCCATCACGGACAGGCGCCAGTCCTGCATGGCGTGGGAGACCGCGAGCACGATGGCCGTGCCCTGCCCCATCAGCCACCAGATGGGCGCGTCGAGGCCGAAGGGGTTGAGCAGAACCCCGAGCACAGCCGCCGGCATGACGATGAAGGAGACGAAGGGCAGCGCGATGCCGTTGCCCACCACGCTCAGCGGCATCGCCGTCTGGAAGTGATAGGCGCCATAGGCCCCTGTCGCCAGGGAGGCGACCAGGGTCGTGACGACGAGGGTGACGGTCCATCGCCACGCATGGCACAGGGCGCGCGCGACCGGACCGAGCGACGCCTCGCCCCTGCCCGGACGGGCCGCCTGCCATTCCGCGAGCGCCACGAGACAGGCCACTGCCGAGAACGACATCTGGAAGCTCGGCCCGAGCACTGCCTCCGGCTCGAGGGCGAGACACAAGATGGCGGCGAACGCGAGATTGCGCATCGAGAGCGCCGGCCGGTCGGCGAGAATGGCGCCGAGCATGGTCAGTGTCATGATCAGCGCCCGCTGGGTGGCGACGTCAGCACCCGAGAACAGGCAGTAGCCCACGGCCCCCGCCATGGCCGTCGCGGCGGCGATCTTCTTGATCGGCCACGTGAGGGCGATGGCCGGAAAGAGCGCGAGGAGCGCGCGCACGGCCCAGAACACCGTGCCGGCGGCGAGCGCCATGTGCAGACCGGAGATCGACACGATGTGATAGAGGCCGGCGGCGCGCAGGGCCTCGTTGGTATCCTCGGTGATGAGGCCGCGCTTGCCGGTGACGAGCGCAGCCGAGACCGCCCCCTCCTGCCCGCCGGCGGCACGGGCGATGCGCGTCGTCAGCGCATTACGCGCCTCGTCAAGCCATGTTGCAAGGGCCAGGCGCCAGTCCGGCACGCGCGGCGGGGCACTGATTTCCACACGCCCCACAAGCGAGCCGACGGCGCCGATGCCGCGGAAGAAGGCGTCGCGCGTGAAATCGTAGCCGCCCGGCCAGGCCGCCCCGGGCGGCGGCATCAGGCGAGCGGTGGCCTCGATGAAATCGCCGGCGCGCAGCCGGGCCGGCTCGCGCATCGACACCCGCACACGCGCCGGGCGCTCGCCGTCGCCGAGGTTGCCGAGCGTCTCGACCCGCACGACGGCCCGCGGCCCCTGAGGCCGCTCCTCCACGCTTTCGACGAAGCCGGTGAGCGGCGCGATGGTCACGCGTGCGAGCACCGGCGCCTCCACGCGCGCCGTCCGTGCCGCACCGGCGAGGAAGCCGGCGAAGAGAAAGGCGGCGGCAACCGCCGCGACGAAAGTCACATGATGTCGCGAAACGGCTGCCAATCCGACGGCGATGGCGAGGGCGACGACAGGCGCCCAGACGCTCGGCTCGCGGTCGGCCGCGAAATAGAGCAGCACCCCGATGCCGAAGCTCACCGCCGCCCAAGGGAGCAGGCGCCGGTGCGTGCTCTCCTCGTCAAGGCAGTGGACGAGGAAAGGGGTGATATCGGCAAGGGACAGGCCACCAGCCCGAACGGCGCCGCGTCCGCCGGTCGCGCGATCAAGCACGGCGGCAACGGCACGGGCCTGGCGAGATCGTTCCGGCGGCATGCGGAGCGAGGAATTCCTTACGTCGGACGGCAGGTCATGCTACACGAGCGCCCGCTGCATTGAACCATCAAGTCGCCGGATTTTGCGAGCAGCAGAACCGAGGCATGCGGCACGCTCGCATCGATTCGCCACCGCCACCTTCCGAGAGTTCCGAACACCCATGTCAGGCACGGTCGTCACCCGCTTCGCGCCTTCGCCCACGGGCTTCCTCCACATCGGCGGTGCCCGCACGGCCCTGTTCAACTGGCTCTTCGCTCGCCACCACGGCGGCAAGATGCTGCTGCGGATCGAGGATACCGACCGGGAACGCTCTACCGAGGCCGCGATCCAAGCGATCCTGGACGGCATGACCTGGCTCGGCCTCGATTGGGAGGGCGAGGTCGTGCACCAGTTCGCGCGCGCGGCGCGCCATCGCGAGGTGGCAGAGGAGCTGTTGCGTCGGGGCAAGGCCTATTACTGCTACGCCACGCCGGAGGAGCTCGAGGAAATGCGCGCCCTCGCCCGCAAGGAGGGGCGGCCGATGCGCTACGACGGCCGCTGGCGCGACCGCGATCCCGCCGAGGCGCCGGCCGGCGTCAAGCCGGTGATCCGCCTCAAGGCGCCGCAGACCGGCGAGACGGTGGTGGACGATCAGGTCCAGGGCCGCGTGACGTGGCAGAACAAGGACCTGGACGACCTCGTGCTGCTGCGCTCGGACGGGACGCCGACCTACATGCTGGCCGTCGTGGTCGACGATCACGACATGGGCGTCACCCACATCATCCGCGGCGACGACCACCTGACGAACGCGGCGCGGCAGACGCAGATCTACGAGGCGCTCGGCTGGGCGGCGCCGGTGATGGCGCATATCCCGCTCATCCACGGACCGGACGGCGCCAAGCTGTCCAAGCGGCATGGGGCGCTCGGCATCGACGCCTACCGCTCGATGGGCTATCTGCCGGCGGCGCTGCGGAACTATCTCGTGCGCCTTGGCTGGAGCCACGGCGACCAGGAGATCTTCTCTACCGAAGAGATGATCGCGGCCTTCAATCTCGCCAGCATCGGCCGCTCTCCCGCCCGTTTCGATTTCGCCAAGCTGGAGAACCTCAACGGCCACTACATGCGCCTTGCGCCGGACGAGGAGCTTGTTCGAGCCATCGAGGCGCTGCTGCCGGAGATCGGTCCGGCCCGCGGCCTCGGCACCTCGCTGGAGCCGGCGCTGCGGGCCAAGCTCCTCGCCGCGATGCCTGGCCTCAAGGAGCGCGCCAAGACCCTGATCGAGCTCCTCGACAGCGCGTCCTATCTTTATGCATCTCGTCCCCTGCAACTCGACGAGAAGGCGCGCGGCATTCTCGACGACGACGCCCGGACCCGACTCGGCCAAGTGCTCCGCCGCCTCGAGAGCCTCGATGCGTGGACGCCGGCGGGAACGGAGGCTGCCGTGCGCGCGGCCGCCGAGGAGGCGGGCGTGAAGCTCGGCCTGATGGCACAGCCGCTACGCGCGGCGCTAACGGGGCGCTCCACCTCGCCCGGCCTGTTCGACGTCATGGAGGTGCTCGGCCGCGAGGAGAGCCTGGCGCGGTTGCGTGATCAGACCCGCTGACGGGCCTCCACCGGGCGGGTTGATGCGGCGCAGCAACGACTTCTCCCAAGGGTTGCGGCGCCGGCATTGTTGCCGGTCAAGTCCCGCTTCCGGCGCTGCTTGAACGCATGCCGCGAATGCGATACGCAGGCCTCGATCTTATCTCGATCGGATCGAAAAACCGCGGGACGGCGGAGCGGAAAGGCAATCACAGCCAAGGGGCAACCCCTGCCGATGAGCCGTTGTCCTGTGCGCTTTACCCGAAGAAAGGGGATGCATCCATGAGCGCAGGAACGGGCACGTTCTCCATCGACGGCAAGACTATCGACCTTGCCGTGCGAGAGGGAACGATTGGGCCGAGCGTCGTCGACATCGCGCCGCTCTACAAGAATGCCGGGATGTTCACTTACGATCCGGGTTTCACCTCGACCGCGAGCTGCGAGTCCAAGATCACCTATATCGACGGTGACGAGGGCGTGCTTCTCTACCGCGGCTACCCGATCGAGCAGCTCGCCGAGCACGGCGACTTCCTGGAAACCTGCTATCTCCTCCTCTACGGGGAGCTGCCCACGGCGAGCCAGAAGGCCGATTTCGACTACCGCGTGACGCGCCATACGATGGTGCACGAGCAGATGACGCGGTTCTTCCAGGGCTTCCGCCGCGACGCCCACCCGATGGCGATCCTCGTCGCCTCGGTCGGCGCCCTCTCGGCCTTCTATCACGACTCCACCGACATCTCCGATCCGCAGCAGCGCATGATCGCCTCCATGCGCATGATCGCGAAGGTTCCGACGCTTGCGGCCATGGCCTATAAATATTCCATCGGCCAGCCGTTCATGTATCCGAAGAACAACCTCGACTACACGTCGAACTTCCTGCACATGTGCTTCGGGGTGCCGTGCGAGGAATACGTGCCGAACCCGGTGCTCGCCCGGGCGATGGACCGCATCTTCATCCTGCATGCCGACCACGAGCAGAATGCCTCCACCTCGACGGTGAGGCTCGCCGGTTCCTCGGGCGCCAATCCCTTCGCCTGCATCGCGGCGGGCGTTGCCTGCCTGTGGGGCCCGGCTCACGGGGGCGCCAACGAGGCGGCGCTCAAGATGCTGGAAGAGATCGGCACGCCCGACCGGATCCCCGAGTTCATCGCCCGCGCGAAGGACAAGAACGATCCGTTCCGCCTCATGGGCTTCGGCCACCGGGTCTACAAGAACTACGACCCGCGGGCCAAGATCATGCAGCGCACGACGCACGAAGTGCTGAACGAACTCGGCATCAAGGACGACCCGCTGCTCGATGTCGCCATGGAGCTCGAGCGCATCGCGCTGCACGACGAATATTTCATCGAGAAGAAGCTCTATCCGAACATCGACTTCTACTCGGGCATCACGCTGAAGGCGATGGGCTTCCCCACCTCCATGTTCACCGTGCTGTTCGCGCTGGCCCGCACCGTCGGCTGGATCGCGCAGTGGAAGGAGATGATCGAGGATCCGTCCCAGAAGATCGGCCGTCCGCGCCAGCTCTACACCGGCGCGCCGCAGCGCGACTACACCCCGATCGCCCAGCGCTCCTGAGCGGTTCGGACCAACGAAAGGGCCCCTCGCGGGGCCCTTTTTGTTTTCTCGTCGTTCTGCCTCGGCTTCCTCGCTGCTCAGCGCCCGGCGACGGCGAGCACGATGCGCGCAGCCCTCTCGCTCGGTGCCTCGTCGCCGATGCGCATCGCCGCATCGAGGCGGGCGAGCGCGGCGAGCTGGGCCTGCCTTTCCGGCCCCTCCTCGATCAGCGGCGCGAGCGTGCCGGCAAGCTTCTCGGGCGTGCAGTCCCATTGCAGGCGCTCGGGAATGGCGCTCTCGCCGAGGATGAGATTGGCGAGGGTGATGGTCGACACGGTGAGGAGGTGCCGCACCTGGGATTCGAGCCAGCCCACCTTGTAGGCGACCACCATGGGCACGCCGGACAATGCAAGCTCCAGGGTGACCGTGCCGGAGGCGGCGAGGGCCGCGTGGGCCTGCCGGAAGGCCGCCAGCTTGGCCGCGGCGCCGTGGACGATCTGCGGCTTCACTGGCCAGGTGGCGACAGCGGCCTCGATCTCATCGGCGAGGTGCGGCACGACCGGCATCAGCCAATGCAGCGGCCGCCGGCTCTCGGCCTCGACCAACGGCAAGGTCTCGCGGAAGACCGGCATGAGCCGGGACACCTCGGAGCGGCGGCTGCCAGGCAGCACCAGAACCGTCGCGGGCGCCCCTTCGGCAAGGGCCGGCCGCTCCCCGCTTGCCGGGCGCAACTCGGCCAGCCTCTCGATGAGCGGATGGCCGACATAGCTGCATTGAGGGCCGCCGAGACGCGCGTGGGCCGCCGGCTCGAAGGGCAGCAGCGCCAATACGTGGTCGACATAGGCGCGCATCTTGCGGGCGCGGCCGGGGCGCCAGGCCCAGACGCTCGGGCTGACATAGTCGACCACCGGCAGGTCGGGCAGGCGCTTGCGCACCCTCTTCGCCACCGCATGGGTGAAATCGGGGCTGTCGATGATGACGAGGATATCCGGCCGGGCCGCCACGGCGGCATCGACCGTGCGATGCACCCGGTCGATGATCGTTCTGAGACGGCCGATGACGGCGGTGAAACCCATGACGGCGATGTCGTCGAGCGGGAAGAGACTCATCAGCCCTTCGCCGGTCATGGCGTGGCCTCCAACGCCCGAAAAACGGATGTCCGGATGCCGGGCCCGCAGCGAGCGCATGAGCTTGAAGCCAAGCTGGTCGCCCGATTCCTCCCCGGCGACGATGAAAACGTGCAATCCCGCCTGCTGCTGCATCAGCTCTCGATCCTGTCGTGCCGTCGCTCGATGCCGAGGAGGAAGAGGCCGCGCCGGTCCGCCTCGGCGATCGTGCCGGGCCCGTCGACGATCAGCGTTGCACCGGCGCCGATGGCGATGCCGGCAAGGCCGGCCCGCGCCGCGCAGGCGACGGTGCGCGGCCCGATGGTCGGCAGGTCGACGCGCAGGTCCTGTCCGACCTTCGCCATCTTGACCATCACCCCGCCGTGGATGGCGCGCAGGCGAGGGCTGCGCCGCAGGCGGCGCGCGCGCGCCAGCATCGCGTCGGTGCCCTCCGGTCCCTCGATGGCAACGACACGCCGCGCGGCAACGACCACCGCCTGTCCGACGTCGAACGGTGACAGTGCCTCGAGCACCCCCTGCCCGGCCGCCGCGGCCGCAAGGCTCGGCTCGTCGGGCATCACCGCGCCGAGAACGCCTGCGCCGGCAAGCAGCTCCGGCGCCAGCCGATCAATGCCGCCCACGGTAAGACCGCGTTCCTCGAGGAGACGGATAACGCCGGCGAGCAAGCCGTCATCCCCAGCCCCGAGGATCGCGGCGATCTCGTCGCGGTTCCGGAATGCCGCAAGCGCTCCAGCGAAGGCCGTGGGCTTCGGCCGATGCACTGTGCCGACGAGCACCACCTCGGCCGGCGCCCAGGCCTCGAGCTGTGCGAAGATACGCTTGTAATCAAGGATGTCGACGACAACGTCCGCTTCGCGGACAAGCCCGCGCTCGGCAAAGCCGCGCAGGGCAAGGACCCGAACGCTCCGATCGCGCCGCAACAGGGCTGCGCGAAGCAGGCCCGGCAGGGCCCCGCCGCCGGCAAGCAGGGCGACCGGTGCGCCAGCGGCCATGGTCAGTTCTCGTCGGAAGCCCGCGGAGTGCAGATGGAGCGCTTGCCGCCCTCGCGGATGAAATCGAGGATCTCATGCACGACGGCGTGGTTCTGGAACTCCGCCGCCACGTCCTCCACGCGCTCGCGCAGGCTGCCCTCGTCCGCGAAAAGCAGGCGGTAGGCGCGCCGGACAGTGTGGATATCATCGCGCGAGAAGCCGCGACGTTGCATCCCGACGATGTTGAGGCCCGACAGATAGGCACGGTTGCCCATCGCCATGCCATAGGGGATGAGGTCGTTCTCCAGGCCCGACATGCCGCCCACGAACGCATGCGCGCCAACACGCGCGAACTGGATGACCGCTGCCCCGCCGCCGATGATGACGTAGTTGCCAACGGTTACGTGGCCCGCCAGCATGACGTTGTTCGATAGGATGACATTGCTGCCGACGTGGCAGTCGTGCCCAACGTGCGAATTGGCAAGGAAGGCGCAGCGGTCGCCGATGACCGTCTTCATGCCCCCACCTTCGGTGCCGGGATTGAGCGTGACGCCCTCACGGATGATGCAGTCGCTGCCAATCTCGAGCGTCGAGGGTTCGCCGCGATACTTCAGGTCCTGCGGCTGATGGCCGATGGAGGCGAAGGGAAAGATCCGCGTGCGGGGCCCGATGCGGGTACGGCCCGCGACAACCGCGTGGCTGACGAGTTCGCAACCGTCTCCCAGCGACACCTGCGGGCCGACATGGCAATAGGGCCCGATGCGCACGCCCTCGCCGAGGCGCGCACCCTCCTCGACAATCGCCGTCGGATGAATCTGCGACATCAGCTCACTCTACGACCAGCATGGCGCTGACTTCAGCCTCGCAGACGAGCACGCCATTGACCTTCGCCTCACCACGATACCACCACATGTTGCGGCGATTGGCGAGCTTGGTCATGTGATACTCCACCGTGTCGCCGGGCACGACCGGCTTGCGGAACTTGGCCTTGTCGATGGTCATGAAATAGACCTCCTTCGGTCGCGCCTTCTGGGCGAGCTTGGAGGCCACGCACATGGCTCCGGCGGTCTGGGCCATGCCCTCGATCATGAACACTCCGGGGAACAGCGGACGGCTGGGGAAGTGCCCCATGAACTGCGGCTCGTTGTAGGTGACGTTCTTGATGCCGATGCAGCTCTCGTCGCCCTTCATCTCGATGATGCGATCGATGAGCAGGAAGGGATAACGGTGCGGCAGATAGCTCAGGATCTGCACGATATCGGCAGCCTCGAGGCCCGTGGTCGCATCGTTCATGTATCGTCGTCTCCCCGCACAACGCAGACGCCGGGCGCCCGCAGTGGTTCCTTATCCTTCACCGGCGTCGCCGCGCCGGGCTGCCAGGTTCTTCAAGGTCATCAGTTCCCGCAGCCAGACCCGCATGGGCTTGGCGGGCGAGCCGCCCCACCTGACGCCCGCAGGCACGTCGGTCGCGACATTGCTCGTCGCCGCGATCTGTGCGCCCATGCCGATGCGAACGTGGCCGACGACACCGACCTGACCGCCGAGGACGACGAAATCCTCCAAGGTGGCGCTGCCGGCGATACCGACCTGCGAGACGATGACGCAATGGCGGCCGATGACGACGTTATGACCAATCTGCACCAGGTTGTCGATCTTGGTCCCTTCGCCGATCACCGTGTCGCGGCTGGCGCCCCTGTCGACCGTGGTGTTGGCGCCGATCTCGACATCGTCCTGGATGATGACGCGCCCGATCTGCGGCACCTTGAGATGACCTTCGGCGCTCATGGCGAAGCCGAATCCGTCCTGCCCGATCTTGGCGCCCGCCTGCAGAATGACGCGGTTGCCTATCAGCGCGTGCTGCAGTACCACACCCGGCCCGATGGAGCTGTTGCGGCCGATGCGCACGCCGGGACCGACCACGGCATTCGACGCGATGACCGTTCCGGAGCCGATCTCGGCTCCCGGTCCCACGCTTGCCCCCGGATCAACGATGACGCCCGCCTCCAGCCGCGCCTGGGGATGCACATAGGCGCCGGGCGAGATGCCGTCGGCAGCGAACTGCGAGCCAGGCCGCACTGCCGCCGGATACATTGCCGTGAGCACCTTGGCGAAGGCACGGTAAGGCTCGGCGACCACGAGCGCGACGCAGCCGGCGGGCACCCGCGCGGCAAAACGCTTCGAGACGAAACAGGCACTTGCCTGCGTGACGTCGAGCGCAGCCGCATAGCGCGGATTGTCCATATAGGCGAGATCGCCCTGCGCCGCGCTTTCGAGCGGCGAAACTCCGCTCAACACCATCTGCGGGTCGGCGCCCGCAGGCAGCGTCACTCCGGTAAGAGACGCCACCTCGGCGAGCGTCGGGCGCACGGCCTGAACGAAGAACACCGGATCCGACATCGCCAGAAATGTCTTTCGCCTGAAACGGAAGCGGCCCTTGCGGGCCGCTTCGAGGAGAGCATCAGAAACTCGTGCCGCCCGAGAAGCGGAAGGCCTGGGTCTGATCCCCTGTCGCCTTCGACAGCACGAAGGCGTAATCGAAACGCAACGGGCCGAGCGGCGACTGCCAGAGCAGGCTCACGCCGACCGAGGAGCGGATCTTCTTGTCATCCCGGACGTTGAGGCATTCCGGCTCCTGGCTGAGCGGATTGGTGCCTGCCGCCGGGCAATAGATCGAGCCGTCGCCGTTGAGATCGAAGAACCTGTTGCCCTCGTAACCGAAGAGCGAACCTGCATCGGCGAAGACAGCGCCCCGCAGACCGAACTCGCGCGGCAGGCCGAAGATCGGGAACTGCACCTCGAGCGTGCCGCCGAAATAGGTCGTGCCGCCGAGCGCGTTGGCGCGGTAGTCACCGGTCATGTCGCGTGGCCCGATGCCGGACGGGGCGAAGCCGCGCACCAGCGAGGGGCCGAGGAAGAAGTTGTCGACAATGCGCAGGTCATTGCCGCCGAAGGCACGGATGTGACCGCCCTGCACCTTGATCATGCCGACAACGTCGTCGAACAGCTCGTGATAGTAGCGCGCCTCGGCCGTGGCGCGAATGAACCGCGAATCGCCACCAAGGCCAGCGATCTCCGGCTTCACCTCAGCATAGAAGCCGGAACGCGGGTCGCGGATGTTGTCGAGCGTATTGTAGGACAAAGTGGCGCCGACCAGTGACGTCCAGGTTGTCCCGACCGCTTCCTTGACCGCGATCGACGCTTCGCCGTTCCACGTGCAATTCGGGTAGGTCGCCGTGCCGTTGGGATTGACCGGCGTCAGCCCCGGCAGCGGAATGGAGCAGTCGTTATACGGCTTCGAGTAGGTATTCGGGATCTTGAGCTCGGACTGATACAGGGAGTAGCGCAGCGTCAGCGTGACCTCTTCGGTGATCGGCAGGCCGAGACGCAGCTGCCCGCCGGTCACGCGGTTCTGGTAGCGCGAATAGTTGGTGTTGTCGGTGTACTTCGAGAACAGGTCGACGCCGAAGGCCATGCGCTGGCCGAGGAAGTAAGGCTCCGTGAAGGAGAACTCCACGCCCTGCGTGCGCTGACCCCAGGTGCCGGCGAGGCGGACATACTGACCACGCCCGAGGAAGTTCGACTCGGAAACCGCGACCTCGCCGATGAAGCCGTCGGAGGTCGAATAACCGCCCGACACCGAGAACTGGCCGGTGGACTGATCCTCGACATCCACATTGACCACCACGCGATCCGGCGTCGAGCCGGGCTCGTTGGTGATGCGGACAGTCTTGAAATAGCCGAGATTGTTGAGGCGCCGAACGGCACGGTCGATCAGCACCTGATTGTAGGCGTCACCTTCGCCAATGTCGAACTCGCGGCGGATGACATAATCGCGTGAGCGCGTGTTGCCGCGCACATTGATGCGCTCGATATAAACGCGCGGCCCCTCTTCCACCACGTAATCAAGTGCGATCGTGTGGGAGGCCGGATCGCGCGTGCCGCGCGGGCGCACAACCAGGAAGGGGTACCCCCGGCGACCGAGCTCAGCCGTCATGTTGGTGAGGGTCTTCTCGACGGCCTCAGCATTGTACACGTCGCCCGAGGACAGGCGCGTCAGCCGCTGCAGCTCCGCAGCCTGCACTTCCGGTACGGTTGAATCGACCGTGACACCGCTGACGCGATACTGCTGACCCTCGTCGACAGTGATGGTGACGATGTAGCCCTCGCGAGCCGCGTCGAACACCGCATCCGCCGAGACAACGCGGAAATCGGCATATCCGTTCTTCAGGTAATAGCGACGGATCAGCTCGAGGTCGGCAGAAATGCGATCAGGATCGTAGACGTCGGTATTTTTGAGGAACGACAGGAAATTCATTTCCGTCGTCGTCATCAGGTTGCGCAGCCTCGACGACGAGAAGGCATTGTTGCCGACGAAGTTGATTTCCTTGACGCCGGTCTTGTCGCCCTCGTCGATGGTGAAGACGACATCGACCCGATCGTTCGACAGCGGCACCACGCGGGCATCGACCTTGGCGAGGCTGCGGCCGCCGCGGCGATAGATCTCGCGGATGCGCTCAATATCACCGTCGACCACCGACTGGCTGAGGGGCGTGCGCGCCTGGGTCTGCATCTCGGGGCCGAGCTGCTCGGACTTCAGCTTCTTGTTGCCCTGAAACACGACGCGATTGATGAGCGGAGCGCCGACAGTCGCCGTCTGCGCACCCGCACGCGCGCCACGTGCCGACTGGGCGGTGGCAACCTGGGCGCTCGCAACGATGGCCACGCTGGCAAGGAGCACGCCCGTCAGGCGGCGCGCCACTCTGGCCCGGCGGTTGTTCACATTCCGCGTCATCAGGTGCCTACCCTCTTTATTCTTTCCCGAACGAACCGTCTCGATTGCCCGGAGTATGGGTCGAAGACGCTTCTACAGAGTTTACGCCGGTCTGCAAACGGGCCGAAGGCGCCATGCGCGCATTTTTCGAGCAAGCGTTGCCCGTCGGTCACGTCGCTCCGAGACCGAAAGCGGCGCCCAGATGCTGCAGATCGTTCCACGTCACGAAGAGCATGAGCATGAGCACCAAGGCAAGCCCGATTCTGAAGCCGATCTCCTGCGCCTGCTCGCTGAGCGGGCGTCCGCGCACGGCCTCGATGGCGTAGAATAGCAGATGGCCACCATCGAGCATCGGTACCGGAACGAGATTTATCAAGCCAATAGAGACAGATAGGATCGCCGCCAGATTGATGAGGCCGGCAAGCCCGCCCATCGAGGCGACCTCCCCGGAAACCTGTGCGATGCGGATCGGGCCCGAGAGCTGATCGGTCGATTCCCGGCCCGTCAGGAGCTTTCCGACATAATCGCCGGTGCGCTCCACGATGTACCAAGTATCCGTTAACCCTATCCGCAGAGAATCGACGATGCCGTATTGCTTCACGGTCCAGTCGCCGGGGTCGCGGGAGGCGCGCAGGCCGAGCAGGCCGATGCGCTGCTTGCCGAATGGTGTCGTCATCTCGCGCAGGTCCGGTGTCGCCGTGAGCATCACCTCGCTGCCATCCCGTTCGACGGTGACGGCCAGCGCCTCGCCCGGGCGGGCGCTGATGATGCGCTGCATGTCGGCGAAGCTTTCCACGGGGCGCCCGTCGATGGAAAGCACGAGATCGCCCGGACGGATGCCGGCGCGCTCGGCGGCGCTGCCCGCCTCCACGGCGTCGACCCGCGGCAGGAGAATGGCCCGGCCGCCCAAATAGACACTCGCGGTGAAGATGGCGATGGCGAGCAGGAAGTTGGCGATGGGACCGGCGGCCACAATCGCCGCGCGGGCGCCGACACCCTTGTGGTAGAAGCTACCGCGCCGTTCGGCCTCGGACATGGTGTCGAGCGCGTCGCGGTCCGGCATGCTGGCGCTGTTGGCATCGCCGGCGAATCTCACATAGCCGCCGAGCGGGATCGCCGAGATGCGCCAGCGCGTTCCCTGGCGATCCGTCCAGCCGACAAGTTCCCGGCCGAAGCCGATGGAGAAGGCCTGGACGGCGACGCCACAGCGGCGGGCGACCCAGAAGTGGCCGAGTTCGTGGAAGAAGACCACGACCGTCAGCACGAACAGGAAGGGAACCACATAGCTCAGGAGCCCCCACCCCGCGCCGATCACCGTGCCCGCTATGTCCATCGTCCACTCCTCGCCGGGCTCACTTGCGCCCGTTCAGCATGATTGCTGCAGAAGCGCGCGGGCTCGCTCCCGCGCGGCAAAGTCCACCGCGAGCGCTTCCTCGATCCCTGCCGGCGCGGCGCTCGCGCCCTCGCGCGTGCATACCGCCTCGACCAAGCGGGCGATATCCCCGAACCTGATGCGTCCTGCAAGGAACGCTTCCACCGCGACCTCGTTGGCCGCGTTGAGCACCGTCGGCGCGGCCCCACCCTGCTCCAGGGCTTCACGCGCCAGCCGCAGCGCGGGAAAGCGTGCGGTGTCGGGTTCGGCGAAAGTAAGGCAGCCCATTGCGGCAAGATCGAGCCGCGGGATCTGTGTTTCAACGCGCTCGGGCCAGCTGAGGCAATGCGCCACCGGCACCCGCATGTCGGGTACCGCAAGACCGGCCGAGAGCGACCCGTCCCGGAAATGCACGATGCCATGGACGATCGACTGCGGATGCACCAGCGCTCTCAGCCGCGCGGCAGGCAGGCCGAAGAGATGATGGGCCTCGATCAGCTCGAGGCCCTTGTTCATGAGCCCGGCGGAATCGACGGTGATCTTCGCCCCCATCGACCAGTTGGGGTGCTTCAAGGCCTCCTGCGGAGTCGCCTCGGCAATGGCCTTCGCCGGCCAGTCACGAAAGGGTCCGCCGGAGGCCGTCAAGGTCATCGCCTCGACACTCTCGATGGGAGCCTCGCCCAGAGCCTGGAAGAGCGCGTTGTGTTCGGAATCGAGCGGCAGGATCGTCGCACCGGCCGCGGCGGCATCGCGCATGAAGGCGGCGCCGGCGCTGACGAGACATTCCTTGTTGGCGAGCGCGATGCGGCGGCCGGGGCGAAGCGCACGATGGGTCGGGCGCAGCCCGGCCGTGCCGGCGATCGCGGCGACGACGAGGTCACAGTCCCGATCCACGGCCTCGAGCACCGCCGCCTCGCCCGCCCCGTTCGCGATGCCACTGCCGGACAGGGTCTCCGCCAGGGCCGCCCCGCCCTCGCCGTCCGCCAGCACGGCGCAGCGCGCGCGCAGCCGCAACGCCACGCCGGCGAGCGCGCGCGCATCGCGGCCGGCAACGACGGCCTCGACTTCGAAACGCCCGGGATGGGCGGCGATCACATCGGCCACTGCCCGGCCGACGGAGCCGCTGGCGCCGAGGATGGTGAGACGTGTCGCCATCGCTGCCCCTCAGAGCGCCGGAGCCCGGACGGTGGAGCTGACGACGAGCCCCAAGCCGACGAGAACCGCCACGGCCCAGAAGGCATCGAGCCGATCCATCACGCCCCCGTGGCCCGGAATGATGTGTCCGGAATCCTTCACCCCGGCCCGGCGTTTCAGCGCGGATTCGGCGAGATCGCCGAGCTGGCCGAGCGCCGAGGCGATGGCCGAGCAGCAGCCGACCAGCCACAGCGGGACAGGCTGCGCGACGCCGTTATCCTGCGCGACAGCGACGACAGCCATGCCGGCGAGGCTGCCCGCCAAAAGTCCGCCAAAGAAGCCTGACCATGTCTTCTTCGGGCTGATGCTCGGCCACAGCTTCGGCCCGCCGAGACTGCGGCCGGTGAAATAGGCGGCGATATCCGTCATCCAGACGACAGCGAACATCCAAAGGATGACGACGAGGCCGACCTCCGGCAGGGCGCGGGCAGCAACGGGAACGAGCCCGATGACCGCCGCATAGAGAAGACCGGCCAGCGCCCACAGGCGCGAGGTGCGATCACGCCCGAGGGCGGCAAGGCCGGCGGCCCCCACCGCAAGCGCGGTCAAGGCAGACGGCAGGTGGCCGCTCACCGACAGAACCACACTGGCGACGGCCACGGCCGCGGCGCCGCCAAGAGCCAGGACGGGCTGGTCGCGCGCCGGCGATACCGCCACCCATTCGCGGCAGACGAGCGCGCCCGCCAGGGCCCAGAGGATGTCGAAGGCAAGTCCGCCCCACCAGGCTGTGCCGAGCGCCACGGCGACGAGGGCGATGCCGGACAAAATGCGCCGGCCGAGCTCGGATGAGAGGAAGGAACCGGTGCTGCGGGGCGTGGCCGGCGGTCGCGGCTCTGGAGAAGCCATGACGCTCAGGCGCTCGCCGTCAGGCCGCCATAACGCCGCTCGCGCCGGGCGAATTCAGCAAGCGCCTCGTCGAAGGCGGCCTCGTCGAAATCGGGCCACAGCACCGGCAGGAAGACGAGTTCGGCATAGGCCGCCTGCCAGAGCAGGAAGTTCGACAGACGCTGCTCGCCCGAGGTGCGGATGATGAGGTCTGGATCGGGAACGCCGGCCAGGTCGAGCCGGGCAGCGACGGCATCGGCGTCGATGGTGTCAGGAGCGAGGCGGCCGGCGGCAACCTCCTCGGCGAGGCGCCGGGCGGCACGAACGATCTCCTGCCGCGAGCCGTAGTTGAAGGCGACGACGAGGGTCAGGCCGGTGTTGTCGCGCGTGACGCTTTCGGCCTCCTCGAGCAGGGCCGTGATGTCGGGCTTGAGATTGGCCCGCTCCCCGAGGATGCGGACACGGACATTCGCCCGGTGCAGCTCGGCAAGGTCGCGGCGCACGAAGAGCTTCAGGAGGTTCATGAGGTCGGCGATCTCGGTTGCCGGCCTGCGCCAGTTCTCTGACGAGAAGCTGTAGATGGTGAGATAGCGGATGCCTCGCGCCGCGGCGGCACGCACGGCACGGCGCAACGCCTCGACGCCCCGCCGGTGGCCCTCGGCCCGCGGCAGGTGGCGCTTCTGCGCCCAGCGGCCGTTACCATCCATGATGATGGCGACATGCGCCGGCACGCCGGCCTCGCCTGCCGCCGCCCGCACATCTTCCGCTGCCGTTGCCGGCTCGGTCATTACCGTCATCGACCCGTCCTCACGGCGCCATCGGCCCCGACGTCGCACCGCGCCGCCGCCCCCGTCATGCAGATCAGACCTGCATGATCTCCTTTTCCTTGGCCGCGAGAAGCTGATCGATCTCGGCAATCGCCTGGTCGGTCGCCTTCTGGACGAGATCGGCCTCGCGGGCGTGGTCGTCCTGGCTCATGTCGCCGTCCTTCTCGAGCTTCTTCAGCGTGTCGAGGCCGTCGCGGCGGACGTGGCGCACCGCGATGCGCGACTCCTCCGCATATTTGTGCGCGACCTTGACCATCTCCTTGCGGCGCTGCTCATTCATCTCGGGAATGCGCAGGCGGATCACCTGCCCCTCCGTCTGCGGGTTGAGGCCGAGATCGGAATCGCGAATGGCCTTCTCGACGGCCGAGACCATGCCGCGGTCCCACACCTGCACGCTGAGGAGGCGCGGCTCCGGCACGCTGATGGTCGCGACCTGGTTGATGGGCATCAGGCTGCCGTAAGCGTCAACCTGGATGGGCTCGACAAGGCTGGCCGAGGCGCGGCCGGTGCGCAGTCCGCCAAGGTCGTGCTTCAGGGCCTGAACGGCGCCCTGCATGCGACGCTTGATGTCGGCGAGGTCGTATGTCTGGCTCATTGTTTTTGCTCGCTCCCTGCAAGATATCGCGGCGACGTTGAGCGCGCCCGAGCCTCCGGGTCAAGACCTTCGTCTCGAATCGGTGAACACGGGCGCGTGCGCCTCACGTCGCGGGAGCAACGATGGTGGCCCGCCCCCCACCCTCGAGCACGGCCCCGATGGAGCCCGGCTCCGCAAGGGAGAAGACGACGATGGTGAGCCCCGCCTCGCGCGCAAGAGCGAACGCGGCCGTGTCCATCACTTTGAGATTGCGGGCGATGGCTTCGTCGTGAGTTAGGCGCTCGAAGCGGGTGGCAGTCGGGTCCTTCTTCGGATCTGCCGTATAGACGCCGTCGACGTTCGTCGCCTTCATGAGCAGCGCGCACGACAGCTCGGCCGCACGCAGCGCCGCGCCGGTGTCGGTCGTGAAATAGGGATTGCTGGTGCCGCCGCCGAGGATCACGACCTTGCCATGGGCCATGTGGTCGAGGGCGCGCTTGCGCGCATAGCTCTCGCACAGAGACGGCATGGGCACCGCCGACATGGCGCGCGCGGGTACTCCAGCCGATTCGATGGCGTGCTCCAATGCCAGGGCGTTCATAACCGTGCCGAGCATGCCGATGGAATCGGCCGTCGGCCGGTCGAGACCCTTGGCAAGGCCTTGCACCCCACGGAAGAAATTGCCGCCACCGACGACGACGGCGATCTCGTGGCCGACACCGGCGGCCGTGGCGATGTCGTTGGCGAGCGCAGTCAGGGTTTCGCCATGGATGCCGGCTCCGCCCGGTCCCGCCAGTGCCTCACCCGACAGTTTGATCAGCGCCCGTTTGCCAGCCATCGTCCCTTCTGCCTCCGCCAGGGCCTGCAGCGATCCGACTGGATCTCGACAGGCGTTGCAACCGTCATGACAGGGCATTTCGCCGACGCGATCCGCAATACCGCCGGCAGAAATGCCTCCAACCGCTTCATCCTACAAAAACGGCGGCGCTTGGCGCCGCCGTCTTCTGGACATTCCGGTCTCAGCCGCCGACCGCCGCCGCCACCTCGGCGGCAAAGTCGGTTTCCTCTTTCTCGATGCCCTCGCCGAGGCTGTAGCGCACGAAACCCGTCAGCGAAACGGGCGCGCCGACCCTGCCTTCGGCCTCCTTGAGAGCCTGGGCGACCGTCTTGGATGGATCGTGGATGAAGGCCTGGTCGAGAAGGCAGACCTCCTTGTAATACGTCTTGAGGCCGCTCTCGACGATCTTCTCGATCACGTTGGCCGGCTTGCCGGCATGCTTCTCGCCGAGGATTGCCTTCTCGCGCTCCACCGTCGCCGGATCGAGGCCCGCCGGGTCGAGCGCCAAGGGGCTCGCCGCAGCGATATGCATGGCGATCTGGCGGCCGAGCGCCGCGAGCTCATCGGTCTTGCCGGCCGAGTTGAGGCCGACGAGCACACCGATGCGGCCGAGGCCCTCGCCCGAGGCGTTGTGGATGTAGGAGGCGACGACACCCTGCGGCACCGAGATGGAGGCGGCGCGGCGCAGCGTCATGTTCTCGCCGATGGTGGCGATAGCGTTGGCGATGGCGTCGGCGACCGTGCCCCCGCCCGGATAGGCCGCGGCCTTGATGGCCTCGACATCGTCGCCGACCGTAAGGCCGACACGGGCGATATTGGCGGCGAGCGCCTGGAACTGGTCGTTGCGCGCAACGAAGTCCGTCTCGGCATTCACCTCGACGACCACACCCTTGGCGCCGTCGATGGCGAGCGCGACAAGGCCCTCGGCCGCGACGCGGCCCGACTTCTTGGCGGCCTTGGCGAGACCCTTCTTGCGCAGCCAGTCGACCGCCGCCTCGACGTCACCGTTGGTCTCCGCGAGCGCCGTCTTGCAGTCCATCATGCCCGCGCCGGTCTTGTCGCGGAGCTCCTTGACCATCGCTGCGGTGATATTAGCCATTTCGTCCTCATAATCGTCGATGCGGCGCGGCCCGGCACCGAAGCGCCAGGCCGCACCATGCCCCGGACATCATCGTGCCGCTCAAGCGGCACGGAATTGCGAAGCGGTCAAACAGACTCGCTCAGGGTGCGGGCAAGCGCCACCCAGCCGTCGCGTTCGATGCGGCCGTTGAGCTTGAGCTCCGCGTCGAGCTTGGCGACATCGGCCTCGCCCATGGCGGCGATCTGCCAGTAGTGGAAGATGCCGGCCTCGTTCAGGGTCTTCTCGAGCTGCGGACCAACGCCCGCGATCTTGGTGAGATCGTCGGGCGCACCGCGCGGGGCATCGAGCAGTTCGAAGGCCTCGCCCGCCTGCTCGATCTCCGCCGGCAAATCCTCGACCAGTGGAGCTTCGGAGGCGCCGATGTCGATGCCAAAATCGCCCTGGCTGCGCGAAATGCCGTCGATCGCCGCGCGGGCCACGAGATCGCAGTAGAGCGCGATGGCCCGACCCGCGTCATCGTTGGCCGGCACGGGATAGGTGATCCCGTCAGGATCGCAGTTCGTATCAACGATCGCGGCCACCGGGATGCCGAGGCGCTGCGCCTCCTTGATGGCGAGTTGCTCCTTGTTCGTGTCGATCACGAAGAGCAGGTTCGGCGTGCCGCCCATGTCCTTGATGCCGCCCAGGGCGCGTTCGAGCTTGTCGCGCTCGCGCGACAACATCAGACGCTCCTTCTTGGTCAGGCCCTGCGCGCCGCCGGCCAGCATCTCCTCGACCTTGCGCAGGCGCTGGATGGACGCCGAGATCGTCTTCCAGTTGGTCAGCATGCCGCCGAGCCAGCGGGAGTTGACATAGTACTGGGCCGAGCGCTTGGCCGCATCGGCGACGGCATCGGCCGCCTGGCGCTTGGTGCCGACCATCAGCACGCGACCGCCGGCCGCCACCGTGTCGGAGATCGCCTGCAGCGCACGGTAGAGCGCCGGCACCGTCTGGGCGAGGTCGATGATGTGGATGCCGTTGCGGGCGCCGAAGATGTAGGATTCCATCTTCGGGTTCCAACGGTGGGACTGGTGTCCGAAATGCGCGCCAGCCTCAAGCAGCTGACGCATCGAGAATTCAGGAAGCGCCATTACGATTTCTCCGGTTCAAGCCTCCGCGGAGTTGCGACCGACGCTGGCGTCGGCCACCGGATGCTCTTCGAGCGTTCTCCGCGTGTGGGATGGCGGCGCTTATACGGGCGCCGCGGCCGCGACGCAAGCCTCCGGGCGCTTCACGCGTGGCAATTTTCGCGGGACCTCGTACCAGCGCGATGGCGGCAGGCATCAGCATTCCACCCTCGAGGGCGGATGCGTGGGAATGCGGGGATCGGGAGAGCAGGCGGCTCGGGATCAAGCGCCGGGCCCGGCTCGCATTCCGTTTCGCCGCGTTTCCCTGCATCCGTCCGCGATCACGGTTCTCCCGGTCAGGCCCTCGTTTCCCGGCCCGCGTGCGCGCAGCGCGGGCGAGCGCCGGGAACCAGCGCATGGCCCGATACCCATCAGGTTATCATCGCATGGCGGCATGACCCAGCACGTCCGGCCGCACTGCGCAGCGGCTATTGCAGCTCGACGTGCACCACGCCCGGCACGGCGCGCAGGGCGCCGGCGATCTGCGGGGTGGCGAGATAGCGCCCGGGCAGGCGCAGCTCCACCTCCTGCGCATTGTCGAGGATGAGCACCATCGACACTTCACCCTCGCCGCGCTGCTTCAGGCGCTCGCTGACGCTGGCGAGCGGGGCTTCGTCGCGTACATAGATGCGCATGCCTTTCTGATGCTGCGCGATCGCCTCATCGAGCGGCTCGACGGACTGGATGCGGGCGCGCACGTCCTCACCCTCGACGGAGGCCTGCACCACGAGCACCACCGCCCGCCCCGGCTCCAGGAGATCGCGGAAGCGCTGCAGCCCTTCGGAGAAGACGATGGCCTCGAAATGCCCGGTCTGGTCCGAGAGCGTGACGATGCCCATCTTGCTGCCGCTCTTGGTGCGCCGCTCAGTCCGGTCGAGCACCGTTGCCGCGAGCCGGCCCATGGTCGCACCGGCCTTGACCGCCTTGGCGAAATCCACCCAGCGCTGAACGCGCAGCCGCTCGAGCATCTCCTCGTAGCCGTCGAGCGGGTGGCCGGACAGGAAGAAGCCGACAGCGTCGTATTCCTTCTGCAGCCGCACGGCCGGAACCCACGGCTCGTAGGGTGGGATGCGCAGCGGCTCGGGGCCGGCGGCTAGGCCGCCGAAAATGTCCGCCTGACCGTCGGTGGCCGCCGCCGCCATGCGCGATGCGAGCGCCATCATGGCATCGATCGCCGCCGTCGCGCGCGCCCGATCGGGCTCCAGCTCATCGAAAGCGCCCGCCGCGATCAGCGCTTCCAGGGTGCGCTTGTTGACGAGACGCGGATTGATGCGCGACGCAAAATCAGAAAGACTTGTGAAAGGCTTGTTGCCGCGTGCTGCAATGATGCTTTCCACCGCCTGACGTCCGACGCCCTTTGTCGCTGCAAGTGCGTAGCGGATGATTCCCGGGCCCACGCCGTCGTGGTCGACCTCGAAGGAGACGCCCGAGCGGTTGATGGACGGCGGCTCGACGCGAATGCCGAGGCGCTCGGCCTCGCGGCGGAATTCCGACAGCTTGTCCGTGTTGTCCATGTCGAGCGCCATGGAGGCGGCCAGGAACTCGACGGTGTAGTTGGCCTTGAGATAGCCCGTCTGGTAGGCGACGAGCGCATAGGCCGCCGCGTGGCTCTTGTTGAAGCCGTAGTCGGCGAACTTCGCGAGAAGGTCGAAGATTTCGTTGGCAAGGTCTTTCGTGAGGCCGTTTTTCAGCGCCCCCTCGACGAAGCGCACGCGCTGGGCGTCCATCTCGGCCTTGATCTTCTTGCCCATGGCTCGGCGCAAGAGATCGGCCTCGCCGAGCGAGTAGCCGGACAACGCCTGGGCCACCTGCATCACCTGCTCCTGGTAGATGATGATGCCGAAAGTCTCCTTGAGGATCGGCTCCAGCTTCGGGTGCAGGTACCATTTCTCGGAGGCTTCGCCGCGCCCGTGTTTGCGGTCGCAATAGACCGGGATGTTGGCCATCGGGCCGGGCCGGTAGAGCGCGACGAGGGCGATGAGGTCCTCCAGCCGGTCGGCACGCATGTCGACGAGCGCCTTGCGCATGCCCGCACTTTCCACCTGGAACACGCCGACCGTCTCGCCGCGGCCGAGGAGTTCGAAGGTGGTGCGGTCGTCGAGCGGGATGCGCGACAGGTCGAGGTCGATGCCGCGCTGGCGCACGAAATTGACCGCCGTCGTCAGCACCGTCAGCGTCTTGAGGCCGAGGAAATCGAATTTCACGAGCCCGGCCTGCTCTACCCACTTCATGTTGAACTGGGTGACGCGCATGCCCGAGCGCGGATCGCGATAGAGTGGCACCAGTTCCTCGAGCGGCCGATCGCCGATGACGATGCCTGCGGCATGGGTCGAGGCGTGACGGTGCAGGCCTTCCAGCTTCTCGGCGATGGCGAGCATGCGGCCGACGACAGGCTCCTCCTCGGCGGCAGCCTGCAGGCGCGGCTCGTCCTCGATGGCCTTCTTGAGCGTCACCGGATTGGCCGGGTTCTGCGGCACGAGCTTGGTGAGCTTGTCGACCTGGCCATAGGGCATCTCCAGCACGCGGCCGACGTCGCGCATCACGCCGCGGGCGAGCAAGGTGCCGAAGGTGATGATCTGCGCGACCTTGTCCTCGCCGTAGCGCTTCTGGACGTAGCCGATCACCTCCTCGCGCCGGTCCTGGCAGAAGTCGATGTCGAAGTCCGGCATCGACACGCGCTCGGGGTTGAGGAAGCGCTCGAACAGCAGGCCGAAGCGCAGCGGATCGAGGTCGGTAATGGTAAGGGCATAGGCGACGAGCGAGCCCGCGCCCGAGCCGCGTCCCGGCCCGACGGGGATTTCGTGAGCCTTCGCCCATTTGATGAAGTCCGACACGATGAGGAAGTAGCCGGGATACTTCATGCGCTCGATGACCGATAGCTCGAAGTCCAGCCGCTCCTCGTAATCAGCCACCGTCAGGCCGGGCGCCGGGCCGTGCGCATCGAGGCGGCGCTTCAGCCCCTCCGCCGCCTGCCGGCGCAGCTCCGCACCCTCGTCGCTCTCGGCGCCCTCGGTGCCGGCGTCGAAGCGCGGCAGGATCGGCTTGCGCGTGCGGATGCGGTAGGCACAGCGCATGGCAATCTCGACGCTCGAAGACAGTGCTTCCGGCAAATCCGAAAATAGATCAGCCATTTGCGCGCGTGTCTTGAAGTCGTGTTGCGGCGTGACGCGCCGCCGGTTCTCGTCTGACAGGAGCCGCCCTGCTGCGATTGCCAGCAGCGCGTCATGGGCCTCGTAATCGTCCGGCTTGGCGAAGAAGGGCTCGTTGGTGGCGACGATCGGCAGACCGAGGTCATAGGCGAGCCGCAGCAGCTCAGGCTCGGCGGCAGCCTGCTCGGGCAGGCCGTGACGCTGCAATTCCACATAGAGCCGCCCGTCGAAGGCGCCGCGCAAGGCCTTGAGCCGCTTCTCGGCACTTTCGGACCGCCCCTCGCGGAGAGCTTGGTCGAGCGGCCCTCCGAAGCCGCCGGTCAGCGCGATGAGGCCCCGGCTGTTGGCGAGGACACGGTCGAGCGGCACATGCGGCTTCTCGTTGGGATCGGTTTCGAGATAGGCCCAGCTCGTGAGCCGCATCAGGTTGCCGTATCCCACCTCGTCCTGGGCCAGCAGGACGAGGTGGGGATAGTCGCGGGCGTGGACGCTGCGCTGGGCCGGATCCTGTTCCTCGAAGGCAACCGACAGCTGCACACCGGCGATGGGCTGGATGCCAAGGCCCTTCAGCTTTTCCGAGAACTCCAATCCGCCGAAGAGGTTGTTGGTGTCGGTGAGGGCAAGCGCCGGCATCTTGTCGGCGGCGGCGAGCTTGCCGAGGGTCGTGACGGTCAGGGCGCTCTCGAGCAGCGAATAGGACGAGTGCACGTGAAGATGCACGAAGCCGACGCTGCTCAGGATGCTGCCCATCGTTCGTTCCGTCCTCGTCCCTTCGGCCCCGGCGACTCGCTGCTGATCCATCCGATCGGTCGGAAGCGCCGCAGTATCGCCTTGACCGGTCGGCGCCGTCGAGGGTCGGCGTCCCACCGGCTGTGGACGGTCTTTCGATCAGACGGGAGGCGCGCTGGCAACCGTGGCCCAGACGCCGATCATGGTGACGAAGACGCCGAGCGATGCGATCTCGACAAGTGAGGTGACAACGGTCTTGAACATGTCTCGCTCCTCTTGTTCGTTTTATGTTCACAATTATTCACTGTTTGTTCAAGTCCCGGCGCGTGTTTGAGTCAATAAATCATTACCGTCGCCGGCGCTCCGTGCGGCGTGCCTTCAGGGATGGCGGCGCGAAGCAGCCGGAGCGCGGGCGCTCGCCTGCGCACGCGGTAGCAATCGGTTCGTGGTGACTGTCACCGAGGCACCCGACGCCTCGGCCACTCTCAAGACCGGCGGATCGCTGGCCCCTGGAACCGATAGCGCGATGTCGCGGGAACCGCCGTCAGATCGGCCATTGCGTCATCGGGCGCTGGACGCGCAGACGGTCCACCACCTCGCTGACGCCTGGCTCGTTCTCCGCCAGCACGCGCAGGGCATCACGCACGCGCTCGTCATCGACCGTGCCGTCGAGTTCGACCTTGCCGGCGTTGACCACGACGTCGAGGGAGGCGTTCGACACCCAGCCCTCGCGATCGACCTCTTCGAGGATGCGCCGGCGGATATCCATGTCCTCGGCGGTCGCCTGCGCCGCGTCCTCCAGCCGGCGCGCAAGAACGCGCAGGAAATTGGCCCGGCTCACGATGCCGACAACCTTGCCGTCACGCACCACGGGCAGGCGCTTGAAGCCGCGTCGCTCCATCAGATCCACCGCATCGGTGAGCGGCGCGTCGGGGGCAACGCTCTGGGGGTCCTGCGTCATGACGTCCGACACCTTGCGGCCGTGGCTGCGCACGTAGTCCTCGGCTCGCGCAGCCGGATCCATGAGAAAGCTGAGCCAGCGCGGACGCCGGTGCTCGGTGCCGGTCTCAGCGCGCCGCAGCAGGTCGCGCTCGGTCACCATGCCGACGAGCCGCCCCTCCTTGTCGACGACGGGCACGCCGCTGATGCCATGATGAAGCATCAGTTGCGCCGCCTCGAGGACGGACGTGTCCGGATGTACCGTCGCCGCGCCCATGGTCATGATGTCGCCAACGTTCATCGTCCTGCCTCCTCATGCTCACTGCCATGACGCTCCGCCAAAAGCGGGCGTTCGTGAGACGCTCCGCCCTTCTCCCGGCTCGCTTGCCGTCTGTCCGGCGGCCTTGCTGTGGCACAGACGGGCCCGAAAAGCCTTGCGTTACATCAACGGCCGAACGGCTGCGCGGTTTCGACGCCAGGTTGCGGTCGATCAATGAACGTCCCCGCGCAGGCGCGACTATCGGCACCATCACCGTTCGCCTTTGGAGATTCTCATGCAGCTTTCCCTCCCCCACGATGCCCTCGTCGTCGTGTGCGATGCCCGCAGGGCCCTCTTCCTGCGGAACGAGGGCGACGAGCTCTTCCCCAATCTTCAGGTCGAACGGCATGCCGAGGCGCCCGAGAACGGCGTCGATGCGGCTGCCGGCACGGACCGGCCCGGCCGCCGGCAGAATGCCGTTGGTCCGGCGAGTGCAGTCGAGAGTGCGGACCGGCACCGCGAGGCCAAGGTGCAGTTCGCAGAGGAGACGATGCGGACGCTTGAATCCCTTCACAAGGCGATGCAGCCGCCCGGCCTTGTGCTCGTGGCGCCGCCGCGCATGCTGGCGGCCTTGCGCGAATGTCTCGCCGATGACATGCGCGCGACGCTGCTGGCCGAGGTCGGCAAGGACCTGACCAAGCATCCGGTCTACGAGATCGAGCGGCTCCTGACGAACGCATGACCGATGGTGCCGGCCGCCCCGGGGACAGCCGAAGACCGCCCCTGTCGCTGCGACGCTCGCCCCCGTCCGTTAGCGACCGTTATTGCCCGGCCGCGTTGGCGCGGGCTCCGTCACGGAAACCGGGTCGGAGGCCGGGAAGGTTTCCTTAAGCCCCTCTTCGAGCTGTTCTTCGAGCCGCCGGCGCCTTTCGGCTTCGCGGGAGGCCGGCTTCTCCGGCGGCCTTCCCTTCGGTGTCTCGGCATTCGATGATTCTTTCATCGACAACTCCTCTTGCTGGTTATTTGCACGCCCGCCGTTCGCTCCAAGCGAAGCGGCGAGCCACCGGTCGACAGTCTCGGCGAGCGCAACAAGCTTCGGCGCGACCGTCACCGGATAGGCGGGCGCCGGATCGAGCCCGCGCAGATCGTCCGGCAGGTGGGACAGGGCCTCGGCCGCATAAGCCCGTATCGCGGCCAGGGACGGTTGCGGCGCGATGCGCCTGCCGTGGCGCATGACGGGCACGAGCAGCGGTGTGCCGGGCTGGTCATCGTCCAGCACGGAGAGGATGTCGCCGGCAGGCCGCCCGTCCGCGCTATGGCTGCGCCAGACCTGCTTGCGGCCGGGCCAGGTAGCCTTACCGGCCGATAGCTTGCGCCGGGCGACGCCGGCGTATTCCTGCAGCTTGTAGGCGCAGTCGAGCGCCGGTGCATCGGCGGAGGTCGTCAGGCTGGTGCCGATGCCAAAACCGTCGATGGGAGCGCCGGCCGCCAGCATGGCTGCGATCCCCTCCTCGTCGAGGCCGCCGCTGGCGAAGATGGTCACGTCCGGCAGGCCGCCGTCGTCGAGGATCTGCCGCACGGCGCGCGACAGGGCGACGAGGTTGCCGCTGTCGAGGCGCACACCCCTGACCGCGATGCCTTCTGCCTTCAGCCGCGGCGCGAGTTCCACCACCTTCCGCGCGGCCGCCTCGGTGTCGTAGGTGTCGATCAGCAGCACGAGACCCTCGGGCCGCGAGCGTGCGAAAGCCTCGAAGGCGGCCACCTCGTCCTCATGCGCCTGCACGAAGGAATGGGCCATGGTGCCGAACGAGGGAATGCCGAACAGACGGCTGGCGAGGAGCGTCGCGGTGCCGGCAAAGCCGGCGAGATAGCTCGCCCGTGCGGCAAGAAGCCCCGCCTCCATCCCGTGCGCCCGCCGCAGGCCGAAATCGACGAGGAGCTTGCCTGGCGCCGCGAGCACCATGCGCGCCGCCTTCGATGCGATGAGGCTCTGAAAGTGCAGGAGATTGAGGAGGCGGGTTTCGACGAGTTGGGCCTCGGGCAACGGAGCCACCACGCGCAGGATCGGCTCGTTCGGGAAGAAGACAGTGCCTTCCGGCACCGCATCGACATCGCCGGTGAAGTGCAGCGCGCGCAACTGCCTGAGAAACGCCGGCGAGAAACGCCCGCTTTCACCGAGCCATGCGATCTCGTCATCCGTGAATCGCAGGTTCTCGAGATAGTCGAGCGCCTGCTCGAGCCCCGCTGCGACAAGGAAATTGCGCCGCGGCGGCAGCTTGCGGACGAAAAACTCGAACACCGCCGTCCGCGTTCGGCCATGCTCCAGATAGGCCTGGATCATGTTCAACTGGTAGAGGTCTGTGAGCAGGGCACCCGCAGCGTCCATCCGCACACCTCGGACAGGCTTCTCACGGACGACCCGCCTTGCGGCAACCGGTGCGATGCCCGCTGGCGGCCCGCCGCACCGGCCCCGAAGGTGCCCATGACTGGCGACGATGACGCCGAGCACGCCATCTCGCCTTGATCGACGTCAACGCCGCCGGCGAGGCGGTCTATAACCTTACCGCATGTTCGCGCCTTCGACACCGCGTCTCACGGCCGAGACCGCGCCGGATGTTCCGTTTGCGGACAAGGTGCGTTTCCTCAGTCAGCCGGAGTGTCTTGCTCTGCCCGCCAGCACCGTCGAGGCGCGCGAGACGCACATGTCCTGGCTGTTCCTGACCGAGCGGCACGTCTACAAGCTCAAGAAGCCCGTGCGGTCCGCCTGTCTCGATTTTTCGACTACCGACCGGCGGGCTGCGGCCTGCCGCACCGAGTTGGCGCTGAACCGCCGCCTTGCGCCCGACGTCTATCTGGATGTCATGCCGCTCAGGCGGACGCCGGACGGCCTGTCCTTCGGCGCGGTCGGAACGATCGTCGACTGGCTCGTCCTCATGCGCCGTCTCGACGAGCGCCATACCCTCGAGACCCACGCCCGCGAGCAGCACCTGACGCGGGCGGACGCAGAGCGCCTCGCCGCTCGGCTCGCGACATTCTACCGGCGGGTTCGCCGCCTTCCCGTCGCCCCCGCCGTGCATCTGGCGCGCTGGCGGCGAGCCTTGCTCGAGAACGAGCAGCTCCTGCGCGATCCGCGCTTTCACCTCCCGGAAGGCACGATCGCGCGCATCTGCCGCGCGCAGCGCGCCTTCCTTGCCCGACGACCGGGCATTCTTGTCCGGCGGGCGCGCCGGGTCGTGGAGGCGCATGGGGATCTCAGACCCGAGCACATTTGGCTGACCGATCCCGTTATCGTCATCGACTGCCTCGAGTTTTCGGAACCGCTGCGTGCGCTCGACCCGCTCGACGAAATCGCCTTCCTCCATCTCGAATGCGAGCGGCTTGGCGTTGGCTGGGCAGGAGAAGCGCTGCGGCACCGCCTCGCGCGTCTGCTCGGCGACCGCCGTGGCAACGGCCTCTTCCTGTTCTATCGCAGCTACCGGGCCCTGCTGCGGGCGCGCCTCGCCATCACCCACCTTCTCGATGCCGAGCCCCGCACGCCGGAGAAATGGCCACGCCTCGCGCGCACCTACATCGATCTTGCCCTTGCCGATGCAGGACGGCTCGAGCGCATTCTCAATAGACGAACAGATCGGCGAGTGCCTGGCCGGTGTGCAGCCGCGCGATCGCCTCGGCGATGAGCGGCGCAACGGGCACGACGTCGAGCTTGTCGCGTACAGGCCCTTGCGGCAGCCGGAACGGCGGCACGCTGTCGCTCGACACGACACGATCGATGGCGGGATCTGCGAGCGCCGTCTCGGCGCCCGGCATGAACAGGCCGTGCGTCACGCAGGCGATGACGCTCCGTGCGCCGCCCGCCCGGGCTGCCTTCGCGGCACGCGCCAATGTGCCGCCCGTGCTGACGAGGTCGTCCACGATGATGCAGGTCGCGCCCGCGACCTCGCCGACGAAAAGATCCCCAGAGACGATGCCGCCGCTGCGCCGCTTCTCGGCGAAAGCCTTGCCCGCCGCGCGGCCCGTCACCGCTTCCAGCACCTCGCGGAACAGATCAGCCCGCTTGCCGCCGCCGAGATCGGGCGAGACAACGCACAGCGGCTCCGTTGCAAGGCCCGCGGCGAGGTGGCGGACGAGCAGCGGGGCCGCCGAAAGCGCCACCGTCGGCAGACGGAAGGCGTTCTCGAAGGCGGTTTCGTTGTGCACGTCGAGCGCGACGACCGCATCGGTCCCCATGGCCTCGAAAAGGCCGGCGACATAGCGCGTGATGACGGGATCGAGCGCCTTGGTGCGCCTGTCCTTGCGCGCATAGCAGAGATAGGGCGTGACGGCCGTGACGCGCGCTGCGCCTGCATCCTTGAGGGCGCCGATGAAGAAGAGGAGCCTGCACAGCTTGTCGTTGGCGCTTCCATCCGGGCCGCCATGCAGCGAGTGGATAACATAGACATCGGCACCGGCAACGGGCTCGAGCGGCCGCGCCTTGTGCTCGCCGTCCTCGAAATCCCGCTCCTCGTGCCGGGCCAGCTCCTGCCCGATAAGGCGCGCGACCGCGTGCCCGAGATCCTGCGAGCCGACAAGCGCAAAGATCTTCAGCCGGTCGGCTGCAATGGACCGTACATCGGCGGGTGACCAAATCGCGGCTGGCGGCATCGCGAGCCTCCTATCGACCATCGCGGGCAACCCAGAGTTCACCCCGCTTGACATAGGAGCGCTTGACGGCCGCCCATGCAATGCGATGGGCGATTTCCTCCCGCCGGGGGCCATCTGAATGATCGGCGAAGGCACTGTTGAAGGCCGTCCGATAGATGTCCTGTGCATGCGCCGGCAGATGCGCGCGCACGGCCGGCGGCAGGTCGCTGTTGTCGCGCTACGGCATGGCAACCTCGCGCGATGCCGCAAGGATCAGAGGTGCTCGCTCTCCATGTCACTGCAAGACAGGCCGAACTGCGACAGCCCCTCCTCCAGATAGTCGGCAAGCAGCGGGATTCCCATGAGGTAGCGGGCCGTGCGGGTATTATGCGCGCGCTCGGCTTCGGCCCGCAGGTCCACCCAGCCGTCGAGGCCGGCATCGCCGCGCCCCAGCCAGGCCAGTGCCACGAGATCGATCTGCTCATCCTCGTTGAGCGCGGCAATGGCAGCGGCGAGCTCGGCCGCCACGGGATCGTCGCGATGGTCCTCCAGCACCGAGCGCATGCCGTCATCACTGGCGTTCGAGGCAGGGTGCGGCTCGGTGACGTCGTCCTTCACGTCGAACTGGCGCGCCTTGATGATGATGAAGCAGACCTTGTCCAGTGCAATGGAGAGATTCGGCGGCCTCGGCATGGTGTGGCTCCCCGATTCCGCAGACGACGGTGCCTGCAGGTCCCCACCAGCATGTGTCCTATCTTGCAGCCAGCCATTGCGCAGAATCAATGGCGCAATGTGCGCCGTCCCCTCAGTCGAGGCTGACCACGAGGCCGTCGCGGATGGTGACGCGGCGGTCCATGCGTGCGGCAAGGTCGAGATTATGGGTCGCGATGACCGCCGCGAGGCGCGAGGCACGCACCAGCGCGACCAGCATCGAAAAGACGTAGTCCGACGTCTTCGGATCGAGATTGCCGGTCGGCTCGTCGGCGAGGAGCACCCGCGGCGCATTGGCCACGGCGCGGGCGATGGCGACGCGCTGCTGCTCGCCACCGGAGAGCTCCGCCGGCCGGTGGACGAGGCGCTCGCCGAGACCGAGGAAGCTCAGCACCTCGGCGGCGCGGGCCTCCGCCTCCCGGCGCGCCAAGCCGCGGATGAGCTGTGGCAGGGCGACATTCTCGAGCGCCGAGAACTCCGGCAGCAGGTGGTGGAACTGGTAGACGAAACCGATATCGAGGCGCCTCAGGCGCGTGCGTCCGGCATCGTCGAGCCCCGTCGTCGGCTCGCCGCCGACGTAGACCTCGCCGCTATCGGGATGCTCCAGGAGGCCGGCGATGTGCAACAGCGTCGACTTGCCTGTGCCGGACGGCGCAACCAGCGCGACGATCTCGCCTGGCCACACGGCGAGGTCCGCGCCGCGCAGGATGTCGAGCATCGTCTCGCCCTGGGGGTAACGGCGTTCGATCTTGGAGAGGAACAGGGCCGGCGTCTGGGGCGTCGTCATGCCGTCTCACCCGTAGCGAAGGGCTTCGACGGGGTCGAGGCGCGCCGCCCGCCAGCTCGGGTAGAGCGTTGCCACGAGCGACAGGACGATCGCCATGAGCACCACGGTCGTCACCTCACCGGGGTCGATCTCAGCCGGCAGGCGGCTGAGGAAATAGAGCTCTGCCGGGAAGAGGTTGGAACTCGTCAGCTGCGACAGGAAACTGCGGATCGCCTCCACGTTCCATGCGAGGGTGAGGCCGAGCAGGAAGCCGGCGAGCGTTCCCACAATGCCGATGGAGGCGCCTGTGATGAGGAAGACTCGCATCACGGCGCCGCGCGTCGCCCCCATCGTGCGCAGGATGGCAATGTCCTCGCTCTTGTCCTTCACCAGCATGATGAGGCCGGAAACGATGTTGAGGGCCGCCACCAGCACGATCAGCGTCAGGATGAGGAACATCACGTTGCGCTCGACCTCAAGCGCGCCGAAGAAGGTGCGGTTCCGCTGGCGCCAGTCGGTGATCATGATCGGCCGGCCCGCGGCTTCCTCGATGCGCGGGCGCATGGCGCCGACGTCATCGGCATTGTGAAGGAAGACCTCGATGACGCTGACGTCGCCGTCCCGGTTGAAATAGGCCTGCGCCTCCCCGAGCGGCATGTAGACGAAGGTGTTGTCGAACTCGGACATGCCGATCTCGAACACCGCGACGATGGGGTAGGCCTTGATCCGCGGGGCGGTGCCGAAGGCCGTCGCGGCGCCGCGCGGCGAGACGATGGTGAGCGAATCGCCGACGCGAAGGCCGAGATATTCGGCCATGCGCCGGCCGATGGCGACGCCGCCCTTCTCGTCGAAATCGCGCAGCGTGCCCTGCCGGATGGTATCGGCGATGAAGGGAATGCTGGCGATGTCGGCCTCGCGCACCCCGCGCACCAGCGCGCCGCCGGAGGCCGCGGTGGAGGAGACGAGCGCCTGGCCTTCCACCATCGGCACGACGAGCTTCACCCCCGAGAGGTCGGCGAGCCGCTTCGACACGGCGTCGAAGTCGGTGAGCGGGGAATCGATCGGCTGGATGAACATGTGGCCGTTCACACCGACGATCTTGTCCAGCAGTTCCTTGCGGAAGCCGTTCATCACCGACATCACGACGATCAGCGTCGCAACCCCGAGCATGATGCCGAGAAAGGAGAAGCCGGCGATGACGGAGATGAAGCCCTCGCGCCGGCGCGCCCGCAGATAGCGGGCCGCCAGCAGCCACTCGAAGAGCGCGAAGGGTCTCGTCGAACCGCTCTCGGCCGCGCGTCCGCTCATGCCGCTCCCCGCCCCTGCCTCGCCGTCAGCCCGCGATCCGCGTCACGGCATCCTCGATCGACAGAAGCTCGCGCTCGCCCGTGGCGCGGCGCTTCACCTCCACCTTGCCGTCGGCAAGCCCCTTGGGGCCGACGAGGATCTGCCACGGCATGCCGACGAGGTCGGCCGTCGCGAACTTGGCTCCGGGACGCTCGTCCCGGTCGTCGTACAGCACGTCGAGGCCGCGCAGGGCGAGCGCCCGATGGAGATGCGCGCAGGCCTCGTCCGTCGCTGTGTCACCGACCTTGATGTTGATGAGCGAGACGTCGAAAGGCGCGATCGGATCCGGCCAGACGATGCCGGCCTCGTCGTGGCTGGCCTCGATGATGGCGGCGACGAGCCGCGACGGGCCGATGCCGTAGGAGCCCATGTGCACGGGATGCTCCTTGCCGTCCGGCCCGGTCACCGTCGCCTTCATCGGCAGGGAGTATTTCGTGCCGAAATAGAAGATGTGGCCGACCTCGATGCCACGCGCCGACACCTTCCGGTCATTCGGAATAGCAGCGAAGGCGGCCTCGTCGTGCTTCTCGGAGGTCGCGGCGTAGAGCGACGTCCACTTGTCGACGATCGACTGAAGGCCGGCGACGTCGTCGAAATCCGTGTCCGCGGCCGGGATCGGAAAGTCGAGGAAGTCGCGGTGGCAGAACACCTCGCTCTCGCCCGTCGAGGCAAGGATGATGAACTCGTGGCTGAGGTCACCGCCGATCGGGCCCGTATCCGCCTGCATGGGGATGGCCTTGAGGCCGAGGCGGGCGAAGGTGCGCAGGTAGGCGACGAACATCCTGTTGTAGGAATGGCGCGCGCCGGCCTGGTCGATGTCGAAGGAATAGGCATCCTTCATCAGGAATTCGCGCGAGCGCATGGTGCCGAAGCGCGGCCGGATCTCGTCCCGGAACTTCCACTGGATGTGATAGAGATTGAGCGGCAGGTCCTTGTAGGAGCGCACGTAGGACCGGAAGATGTCCGTGATCATCTCCTCGTTCGTCGGCCCGTAGAGCATCTCGCGCTCGTGCCGGTCGGTGATGCGCAGCATCTCCTTGCCGTAGGCGTCGTAGCGCCCCGATTCACGCCACAGATCGGCCGACTGGATGGTCGGCATCAGGAGTTCGACGGCGCCGGAACGGTTCTGTTCCTCCCGTACGATTGCCGCAATCTTGTTCAGGACCTTGAGGCCGATCGGCAGCCAGGAATAGATCCCCGCCGATTGCTGCCGGATGAGTCCTGCCCGCAGCATCAGGCGATGGGAAACGATCTCCGCCTCTTTGGGATCTTCGCGGAGCGTGGGCAGGAAATAGCGGCTGAGACGCATGAGAAACCGGCAACCGGGCTTGTGTGGAAGGGGAAGCGAGTCGTTTGCTGAGACAACACCGCCGCACGGCAAAAGACAAGGCTGGCTTTGCGATTCGCCGACCAACGCACCGCCATTCGACCCATGTGTGACAACACCATGCAAAAAATGCGGGCAGCCCCTGCACAAATGGGTGACAAGTGGTGAACGATCGACTATGCATTGTTACCCGATCGAAAGTCCCCGCCGCCATTCACAGAGCGGGGAACTGCGGTCCAGGTCTCGGGAGGAAGCCCAGGCGACGTCGAGAGGTGCGAGAGCACCCCGTTGTTCCGAATGAACAGGCGTTACGGGTTCGAGAAGAAACTCCAACAGCAAGGCGTCAGCCTTGCTTTTTTGTTGGAAGACACGGTTTCACGCGCAACCAACCGCGTTTCCTACCCCCTTATGTCACAGTTCGATGAGCGCCAGCGCGACCTTCACGAGCGCGAGGACGATGGCCGAGACGACGGTGGTCGCCAGCACCTTCTTGAAGAGTCGGGGCTTCGCCGGCGCGCCGGGCTCCGTGCCGCTCGTCACCTCGCCCGATTCCAACTGGCTGCGCACGCCAAAGGGCAGGACAGCGAACAGAACCGTCCACCAGATGATGAAATAGAGGGCCAGCCAGGTCGCAATGGTCATCGGGTCTACCCGCTCCGCTTGGGTTCTCGGCAATGGAGACGGATCCACCGATCAGGTTGAAGCAACCCGACGGGTCCGGATCTAGGACGGTCGCTCAGGCCTGTTCCAGCTCGACGAGCGTACCGCAGAAGTCCTTGGGGTGGAGGAAGAGCACAGGCTTGCCGTGCGCGCCGATCTTCGGTTCGCCGCTGCCGAGCACGCGCGCGCCCTTCTCCACCAGCCGGTCGCGCGCGGCGATGATGTCGTCTACCTCGTAGCAGATGTGGTGGATGCCACCATCGGCATTGCGCTCGAGGAAGCGGGCAATCGGGGAATCGGCGCCCAGAGGCTCCAGCAGCTCGATCTTGGTGTTCGGCAGTTCGATGAATACCGTGGTGACGCCATGCTCCGGCTGCGGAACGGCCGGCGACAGGCGTGCTCCGAGGGTGTCCCGGTAGACGGCGCAGGCGCTTTCGAGATTGCGGACAGCGATGGCGACGTGGTTGAGGCGGCCGATCATGAGGCTCTCCCGGCTGACGGAACCCTCACCTCATACGACGATCACGTGCACGTGGCACGTTGGCTTTTTGCCCCAGGCATGGCGCACTTCCGCCCGCACCGCGCGCTCGACGGCATTCGCGACCGCATCGGGGTCGCGCCGGCGCGCCTTGGGTAGCCCGTCCAGCACGTCGGCCACAGCATCGGCGACGAGCTCGAACATCGGCTCGCCCTCGCGCGTCGCGGGCGGCAGGCCGCTGACCTCCACCTGCGCCTCGCCGACGATCTCGCCCTTGGCGTCGAGGGCGATGGCGACGGAGACGACGCCGGCGAAGGCGAGCTTGCGCCGCTCGCCGATGGTGGCCTCGCCGGCGCTGACGACGATCATCCCGTCCTTGTAGAGGCGGCCGACGGGCACGTCGTCCACGACGGCCGGCTTGCCGGGCGCGAGCAGAACCATCTCGCCGTTCATGGCCCGCACCACGCTGCCGATGCCCTCGGCGCGGGCGAATTTTGCCTGTTCGGTGAGGTGCAGGGCCTCGCCGTGCGCCGGCACAAGCACCTTCGGCCGCACCCAGCGATACATGGCGGCGAGTTCGCCGCGGCGTGGATGGCCGGAGACGTGGATGAGCGCGTCCCGATCGGTGATCACCTCGATGCCACGCGTGACGAGATTGTTGATGATGCGACCGACCGCCTTCTCGTTGCCCGGAATGGTGCGCGAGGAGAAGATCACGCGATCGCCGGCAGAGAGTGCGATGTCGGGATGCTCGTCATTCGCGACGCGGGCGAGCGCGGCCCGCGGCTCGCCCTGGCTACCCGTGAGCAATGCGACCACCTTGTTGCGCGGCAGGTAGCCGAAGGTCTCAGCCGAGCGGAACGGCGGCAGGCCGGCGAGATAGCCGCGCTCGGTCGCGACGTCGATGACGCGGTCCATCGCCCGGCCGAAGACGACGACCTCGCGGTCGCAGGCCGCGGCCGCCTCGGCCACGGCGCGCAGGCGCGCGACGTTGGAGGCGAAGGTCGTCACGGCCACGCGCTCCGGCGCCTCGCGGATGACCTCCATCAGGGTCTTGGCGACGTCCGCCTCGCTGGGACTGACGCCATCCCGCAAGACGTTGGTCGAATCGCAGATGAGCGCGAGCACGCCCTCGTCGCCAATTTCCGTGAGCCGCTTCTCGTCCGTCGGCTGGCCGACGCCCGGATGCGGGTCGAGCTTCCAGTCGCCGGTGTGGACGACGGTACCAAGCGGCGTGCGGATGGCGAGCGCATTCGATTCAGGGATCGAATGACCGACGGCGACGAATTCGATGTCGAAGGGGCCGAGGGTGACGCGACCGCCCTGCTCCACCACGGTCAGCGGGATCTTGGGCGCGCCGGGCTCGCCAAGGCGGCGGACCTCCAGGAGCCCCGCCGCGAAGGGCGTGCACACCACGGGCGCGCCAAGGCGCGGCCACAGCTCGGCGAGGCCGCCGATATGGTCCTCGTGCGCATGGGTGATGACGATGCCGACGAGGTTGTCCCTCTCCTCCTCGAGGAAACGGATGTCGGGGAAGATGAGATCGACGCCCGGCACATCCTCGCCAGCGAAGGCGATGCCGCAGTCGACGAGCAGCCACTTACGCCGGCGCGCCGGCCCGAAGCCGTAGAGACCGGCGTTCATGCCGATCTCGCCGAGACCACCGAGCGCTACGAATACGAGGCCGTCGTCATCGCGTGAGGCCATGCCCTCTCAATCCTCCTTCAGTCGCATCCTTGAGATGCCATGTCGGCGAGACCGAGATAAAGATCTCCCGCATCGATCGTCCGGCGCCCGTCCGGGGTATCGAGCAGCAGCCGGCCGGCGCTGTCGAGCCCGGCAAAGGTGCCGCTGAGCTCGCCGCCCGGCAGGCGCACCCGCGCCGGCCCGCCGATGCCGGCGGCGCGGGCGAGCCAGGCTTCGCGCGTCAGGGCGAAGCCGAGCCCCCGGTCCCACTGCCTCAGCCTATAGGCGAAACTCGCCGACAATGCGCGGAAAACGTCGCTCACGTCCACCGTTCCGACGGCCTCGGCGAGGCAGCGCGCCGGATAAGGTGTATCGGCCGGCTTGTGGGCAACGTTGAGGCCCATGCCGATGATGACGGCAAAATGCCTGTCCGGCCCGAGCCTGTGCCCCTCGAGAATGAGGCCGGACAGCTTGCCGCCATCCATCAGCAGGTCGTTCGGCCATTTGAGCACCAGCCGTGGCGCCGCGAGCCCGGTGACGCCCGCGACCGCATCGTGCAAAGCGAGGCCCGCGACGAAGCCGAGCTGCGGCGCCTTCGGCGGATCGCACGGTTCGCTCAGGACAAGGCTGGCGTAGAGATTTCCGGGCGGCGAGGCCCATTGCCGGCCATGGCGGCCGCGGCCGCTCGTCTGCTCGCGCGCCACGACCCAGAGGCGGTCCGCCCCTTGCGACGAGGCCCGCTCAAGAGCCTCGTCGTTGGTCGAGGTGGTCGTCGCCAGCATCACGGCATCGAAGCCGGCGTCGCGCGCCTCCTGCGAGATGCTCCCGCGTTCCACGTCCGTGTCGCCGGCCCCGTCAGAACAGCGAGCGAGCGGCGGCGAGCGCGGCGCTGTTCAACGGCCCCGGAGCGCCGGGCAGCATCAGGACGACGATAATGATGCTGGCGAGGGCGAAGATCACCTTCTGGCCGGCCGCCATCGGGGTGAAGGCCGCGCCCGCCGGCTCGTCGAAGTGCATAATCTTGACGATGCGGATGTAGTAGTAGGCGCCGACGACGCTGGCGAGCACGCCGATGACGGCAAGCGAATAGAGCTGCGCCTCGACGGCGGCCGCGAAGACGTACCACTTGGCGAGGAAGCCGGCGAGCGGCGGAATGCCCGCGAGCGAGAAGAACAGGATCGTCAGGCCATACGCAGCATAGGGCTGCGTGCGGGCAAGGCCGGCGAGATCGTAGATCCCCTCGACGGGCCCCTCCTCCCGCCGCATGGACAGGATGAAGGCGAAGGTGCCGAGCGTCATGACGAGATAGATCGCCATGTAGACGAGCACGCTCTGCACGCCCTCCGCCGTGCCGGCGGCAAGGCCGACGAGCGCGTAGCCCATGTGGCCGATGGACGAATAGGCCATGAGGCGCTTGATGTTGCGCTGGCCGATGGCAGCGAAGGCGCCGAGCGCCATGGAGGCGATGGCGACGAAGACGATGATCTGCCGCCACTGATCGACGATGCCGGGGAAGGCCGTAATGAAGACGCGCACCAGGAGCGCCATCGCCGCCATCTTGGGCGCCGCCGCGAAGAAGGCGGCGACCGGCGTCGGCGCGCCCTCGTAGACGTCCGGCGTCCACATGTGGAAGGGCACGGCCGAGATCTTGAAGGCGAGGCCGGCAGCGATGAAGACGAGGCCGAAGATCGCGCCGGTGTGCCCCTCGCCCTGCAGGGCCTGGGCGATGCCGGTGAAGGAGACCGTGCCGGTGAAGCCATAGATCAGCGACGCGCCGTAGAGCAGCATGCCCGAGGACAGCGCGCCGAGCACGAAATACTTGAGGCCCGCCTCGCTCGAACGGGCATTGTCGCGGTCGATGGCTGCGACGACGTAGAGCGAGAGGCTCTGCAGCTCGAGGCCGAGATAGAGTGCGATGAGGTCGTTGGCCGAGATCATCATCATCATGCCGGTCGTCGCCAGCAGGATGAGGATGGGATATTCGAAGCGGTTGATGCCCGCCCGGCGCAGGTAGTCGCCCGACATCAGCAAGGCCGCGGCCGAGCCGACCAGCGTCAGCACCTTGGCGAAGCGCGCGAAGCCGTCGACGACGAAGGAGCCGCCGAAGGTCTCCACCCGCTCGCCGCCCTGCGTCACCACGAAGAAGCCGGCGGCGAGAATGGCGACGAGTGTGAGCGCCTCGATCAGGCCGGCAGCACGCTCGCCCCTCAGCGCGCCGATGAGCACGAGAAGGAGCGCGGCGGCAGCCAGGACGATCTCCGGCAGGGCCGGAGCGAGCGCGAACATCGGAACGGCGGCCATCGGCTGAACCTCAGTGAAGCGTCAGGGCCACGGACTTGGCGGTTGCCAGCGCGGCCTCGGTGGACTTGAGCAGTTCCGCCGTCGGAGCGGCGAAGACATCGAGAATGGCGCCGGGCTGCAGGCCGTACCAGATGACCAGCACGAGCAGCGGCACGAGAACGACCATCTCGCGGGTGTTGAGATCGGTGATCGTCTTCAGGTTGTCCTTCTCGATCACGCCGAAGACCACGCGGCGGTAGAGCCACAGCGCATAGGCGGCCGAGAAGATGACGCCCGAGGTGGCGAGCACCGCGACCCAGGGATTGGCCTTGAAGGCGCCGGCGAGCGACAGGAACTCGCCGATGAAGCCCGAGGTGCCCGGCAGGCCGACGTTGGCCATGGTGAAGACCATGAATACCACCGCATAGCGCGGCATGCGCTGCACGAGGCCGCCATAGGCCGCGATCTCGCGCGTGTGCATGCGGTCGTAGATCACACCGACGCACAGGAAGAGCGCGCCCGAGACGAGGCCGTGGCTGACCATCTGGAACATGGCGCCCTGGATGCCCTGGGTGGTCATCGTGAAGATGCCCATGGTCACGAAGCCCATGTGGGCGACCGACGAATAGGCGATGAGCTTCTTGATGTCCTCCTGCATCAGCGCGACCAGCGAGGTGTAGATGATCGCGATGACGGACAGGGCGAAGACGAGCGGCGCGAAATCGGCCGAGGCCTCCGGGAACATCGGGATGGAGAAGCGGATGAAGCCGTAGCCGCCCATCTTGAGGAGGATGCCGGCGAGGATGACCGACCCCGCCGTCGGTGCCTCGACGTGAGCGTCCGGCAGCCAGGTGTGGACCGGCCACATGGGCATCTTCACCGCGAAGGAGGCGAAGAAGGCGAGCCATAGCCACGTCTGCATCGCGGGGGCGAAGGGGTGCTTGAGCAGTGCCGCGATGTCCGTCGTGCCGGCGTCCCAGTACATCGCCATGATGGCGATGAGCATCAGCACCGAGCCGAGCAGCGTGTAGAGGAAGAACTTGAAGCTGGCGTAGATGCGCCGCTTGCCACCCCAGATGCCGATGATGAGGAACATCGGGATAAGGCCGGCCTCGAAGAACAGGTAGAACAGGACAAGATCCTGCGCCACGAAGACGCCGATCATCGTCGTCTCGAGCACGAGGAAGGCGACCATGTATTCCTTCACCCGCTTCTCGATCGAGGTCCACGACGCCAGGATGCAGAAGGGCATCAGGAAGGTCGTCAGCAGGACGAACGGCATCGAGAAGCCGTCGACGCCGAGGCGGAAGCGGATGGCCTCCGTCAGCCAGGCATGGTCCTCGGTGAGCTGGAAGGCGGCGCTCGCCGTGTCGAACCGTCCCCAGGCGACGAGCGAGAGGACGAAGGTCGCGAGCGTCGTCACCAGCGCCGCGGAGCGGGCGTTGGAGCGCACCGCCTCCTCGCTGCCGCGCACCATGAGGATGAAGGCGGCACCGACGAGCGGCAGGATGAGGAGACCGGAAAGGAGACCGAGGCCGAACATCAGTGCGTGCCCCCGATGAGGTACCAGGTGACGAGAGCCGCGACACCGACGAGCATCGCGAAGGCGTAGTGGTAGACGTAGCCGGTCTGCAGGCGCACGACGCGGTTGGTGACGTCGACGACACGGGCGGAGACGCCGTCCGGCCCGAAACCGTCGATGAGCCAGCCGTCACCCTTCTTCCAGAGGAAGCGGCCGAGCCACATCGCCGGACGCACGAACAGGACGTCGTAGATCTCGTCGAAGTACCACTTGTTGAGCAGGAACCGGTAGAGGAGCGGCTGCTGCCCCGCGACGATCGCCGGCATGCGCGGGTTGATGATGTAGAACCACAGCGCGATGAGGAAGCCGAGCATCATCATCACGAAGGGCGAGGCGACAACCCAGCCGGGCACCTCGTGCATTTCGTGCAGGATGTGGTTGTCGGCACCAGTGAAGAGCGCGCCCTTCCAGAAGTGGTCGTAGTCGTGGCCGATGAAGGCTTCCTTGAAGGCGAAGCCGGCAACGACCGCGCCGATCGCCAGGACAGCGAGCGGGATGAGCATCACAAGCGGGCTCTCGTGCGGCGTGTGGTCACCGTGGCCATGGCCATGGTCGTCATGGCCGTGTTCGGCCCAGCGCGCCTTGCCCTCGAAGGTCATGAAGTACAGGCGCCAGGAATAGAAGGACGTGAACAACGCAGCGATGACCGTAGCGAGGAAGGCGAAGTTGGCCCCCGGCGTGTGGGAGGCATAGGCCGCTTCGATGATGGCATCCTTCGAGAAGTAGCCCGCCGTGAACGGGAAACCCGTCAGCGCCAGCGTGCCGATCGTCATCATGGCCGCCGTGAAGGGAATGTGCTTCCGAAGGCCGCCCATGTGGCGCATGTCCTGCTCGTGGTGCATCGCGTGGATGACCGAGCCGGCGCCGAGGAACAGCAGCGCCTTGAAGAAGGCGTGCGTGAAGAGGTGAAAGATGCCCGCCCCGTAGGCGCCGACGCCGAGAGCGACGAACATGTAGCCGAGCTGCGAGCAGGTCGAATAGGCGATGACGCGCTTGATGTCGTTCTGCACGAGGCCGACGGTCGCGGCGAAGAAGGCGGTGATGCCGCCGACCACCGTGACGACCGACAGCGCCGTCGGGGCATATTCGAACACCGGCGACATGCGCGCGACCATGAACACGCCGGCCGTCACCATCGTCGCCGCATGGATGAGGGCGGAGACCGGGGTCGGGCCTTCCATGGCGTCCGGCAGCCAGGTGTGCAGCAGGAACTGCGCCGACTTGCCCATGGCGCCCATGAAGAGCAGGAGGCTCGCCAGCGTCAGCGCGTGCCACTCGTAGCCGAGGAAGCGGAAGGTCGCCTCGTTGAATTCCGCCACGCGGGGGAAGATGCCGTCGAAGGTGACCGCGCCGAACAGCACGAAAACGAGGAAGATGCCGAGCAGGAAGCCGAAGTCGCCGACGCGGTTGACGACGAAGGCCTTGATCGCGGCGGCATTGGCCGACGGCTTCTCGTACCAGAAGCCGATGAGCAGATAGCTCGCGAGGCCGACGCCCTCCCAGCCGAAGAACATCTGCACGAGATTGTCGGCCGTCACCAGCATCAGCATGGCGAAGGTGAACAGCGAGAGATAGGCGAAGAAGCGCGGCCTCGCCGGATCCTCGTGCATGTAGCCGATGGAATAGAGATGGACGAGCGAGGAGACCGTCGTCACGACGATCAGCATCACGGCCGTGAGCGTGTCGATGCGGAAGGCCCAGTCGACCACGAGGTCGCCGGAGACCATCCAGCTCGCCACCGCGACGCGCGTCGCCCCCTCGCCGAAGCCGACGTCGAAGAAGGCGATCCACGACAGGAGGCAGGAGACGAACAGGCCCGAGGTCGTGACGACCTCGCTTGCCCGCGCGCCGATGAACCGGCCGGCGAGGCCAGCGATCAGGAAGCCGGCAAGCGGCAGGAAGACGATCGCGTGATACATGATCGCGGCCTCAGCCCTTCATCATGTTGATGTCCTCAACCGCGATGGTGCCGCGGTTGCGGAAGTAGACGACGAGGATGGCAAGCCCGATGGCCGCCTCGGCGGCCGCCACGGTCAGCACGAGCAGGGCGAAGACCTGCCCGACGATGTCGCCCATGAAGCTCGAGAAGGCGACGAGATTGATGTTGACCGCAAGCAGGATGAGCTCGACCGACATCAGAATGACGATGACGTTCTTGCGGTTGATGAAGATGCCGAGCACGCCGAGCGTGAACAGCACGGCGGCGACGGTGAGATAATGCGCGAGCCCGATGGTCATGTCTGTCTCTCCGGCCTCACTCACACGCCCTCGCGGAAGGGCACCTTCCGCACTTCGATGGCGGTGTCGCGCGTGCGCGCCACCTGCTGGGCAACATCCTGGCGCTTGACGCCCGGCTTGTGGCGCAGCGTGAGCACGATGGCGCCGATCATGGCGACGAGCAGCACGAGGCCCGACGCCTGGAAGAAGTAGAGGTAGCGCGTGTAGAGCACCTGGCCGAGCGCCGCGGTGTTCGTCATCTCGCTGACGGGGGGGATGGCCGCGACCGGCGTCTTCACGAGCTCGGGATCGATCGCCATCGAACCGACGACGAGCACGAGCTCGATGAGGAAGATCACGCCGATGAGGGCGCCCACCGGCAGATATTGCAGGAAGCCCTGGCGCAGCTCGGCGAAATCGACGTCGAGCATCATGACGACGAAGAGGAAGAGCACCGCGACCGCGCCGACATAGACGACGACGAGGATCATCGCCAGGAACTCGGCGCCCATCAGGATGAACAGGCCCGCCGCGTTGACGAAGGCCAGGATCAGGAAGAGCACCGAATGCACGGGGTTGCGCGAGGCGATGACCATGAAGGCCGACGCCACGCACACGCACGAAAAGAGATAGAAGAAGGCCGCTGCGACCGTCATGCCCCGTATCCCGTCCTGTCGCCCACGGGCCCCAAGCCCCCGGGCATGGCGTCTATAGACACCGAATCCCTCACGAACAACCTCACCGCGACGTCACCTGTAGGGTGCGTCCATCGCGATGTTGCGGGCGATCTCCCGCTCCCAGCGGGCGCCGTTGTCGAGGAGCTTGTCCTTGTCGTAGTAGAGCTCCTCGCGGGTCTCCACCGCGAATTCGAAGTTCGGTCCCTCGACGATGGCATCGACCGGGCAGGCCTCCTGGCAGAATCCGCAGTAGATGCACTTCACCATGTCGATGTCGTAACGCGTCGTGCGGCGCGTGCCGTCGTTGCGGCGCGGCCCGGCCTCGATCGTGATGGCCTGAGCCGGGCAGATGGCCTCGCACAGCTTGCAGGCGATGCAGCGCTCCTCACCGTTGGGATAACGGCGTAACGCGTGCTCGCCGCGGAAGCGCGGGCTCAGGACTCCCTTCTCGAAGGGATAGTTGAGCGTCGCCTTCGGCTTGAAGAAATAGCGCATCGACAAGAAGAACGCCGATACGAACTCCTTCAAGAAGAGCGACTTTGCGGCCTGATCGAGCCTCATGATCCGGCTCCGTCCCTTTCTCTTGCCGGCCTCACGAGGCCGGCGCCCATCCCGTGATCTGCAGCACGGCCGCGACGATGATGACGGCAGCGAGCGACAGGGGCAGGAACACCTTCCAGCCCAACCGCATCAGCTGGTCGTAGCGATAGCGCGGCACCATCGCCTTCACCATGGCGAACATGAAAAAGACGAAGCAGACCTTGACCACGAACCATACGACGCCCGGGATCCACGTGAACGGCGGCAGCGCCACCGGCGCGGTCCAGCCGCCGAGGAAGAGGATCGTCGTCAGCGAGCACATGGTCATGATGGCCACGTACTCGCCGAGCATGAACAGGAGGTATGGCGTCGAGGCGTATTCCACCATGAAGCCGGCCACCAGTTCCGATTCTGCCTCGGGCAGGTCGAAGGGCGGGCGGTTCGTCTCGGCGAGCGCCGAGATAAAGAAGATGACGAACATCGGGAACAGCGGCAGCCAGTACCAGTTGAGCACTGTCAGCCACGGCACGCCGAGCATCGTCGCGAGCCCCCTCGCCTCCTGAGCGCGCACGATCTCGGTGAGATTGAGCGAGCCGACGCAGAGCAGCACGGTGATGATGACGAAGCCGATCGAGACCTCGTAGGACACCATCTGCGCGGCGGAACGCAGCGCGCCGAGAAAAGGGTACTTCGAGTTCGACGCCCAGCCGCCCATCAGGATGCCGTAGACGCCGAGCGAGGAGATGGCGAAGATGTAGAGGATGCCGACGTTGATGTCGGCGATCGCCCATCCGTCCGCCACCGGGATGACCGCCCAGGCGGCCAGCGCCAGCACACAGGTGACGAGCGGCGCCAGCAAGAAAAGCCCCTTGTTGGCGCCTGCAGGGATCACCGGCTCCTTGAGCACGAACTTCAGCAGGTCGGCGAAGGACTGCAGCAGCCCCCACGGCCCCACGACGTTGGGCCCGCGGCGCAGCTGCACCGCCGCCCAGACCTTGCGATCGGCATAGAGGATGTAGGCGATGAAGACGAGCAGCGCGACCAGCAGGAGCAGGCTCTTGCCGAGAATGATCGCAACCGTGGTCAGCCATTCCATCGGGCGTGGTCCTTACTCTGCAGCCTGCTTCAGCGCCCCGCCGGCCAGAGCCGAGCACTCGGCCATGACGGCGGAAGCGCGCGCGATGGGGTTGGTGAGATAGAAGTCGGCGATCGGCGAAGTCAGCGGCGCATCGGCGAGCACGCCGCCCTTGCCGGCGAGCGTCTCGATGCCGGCCGTGTCCGCCGGCGCGATCTCGCCGATAGCGGCAAGATGCGGATGCGCGGCGAAAAGCTGCTCGCGCAGCGCCGCAAGCGAGTCGAACGGCAGGCGCTTGCCGAGCACATCGGACAGCGCGCGCAGGATCGCCCAATCCTCGCGGGCGTCCCCCGGCGGGAACACAGCGCGGTTGGCGAACTGGGGGCGCCCCTCGGTGTTGACATAGATGCCGGTCTTCTCCGTATAGGCCGCCCCCGGCAGGATGACATCGGCCCGGTGGGCACCGCGGTCACCGTGCGTGCCCTGGTAGACGACGAAGGCGCCTTCCGGCACGTCGACCTCGTCAGCACCGAGAAGGAAGAGGACGTCGAGCGCGCCAGGAGCCAGCATGCCGGCAACGTCGAGACCGTCCGCCTTCGGCACGAAGCCGAGGTCGAGCGCGCCAGCCCGCGCCGCGGCGGTGTGCAGCACCGAAAAGCCATTCCACGCCTCGCCAAGGGCGCCGACGGCCTTGGCGAGCTTCGCCGCCGCCGCGAGCACGGCCATGCCGTCCTCCCGCGCCAGGGCCCCCTGCCCCACGATGATGAGCGGCCGCTCGGCCTTGCTCAGCACCTCGAGAAATGCGCCGTTGCCGGCCGCGAGATCGGCCAGCGTCTGCGCGCCGGCGCCGAGATAGGAATAGTCGTAGGTGAGATCGACATTCTCGCCGATCACGCCGATGGGTGTACGCAGCAGGCGCCAACGTTTGCGGATGCGGGCATTGAGCACCGGCGCTTCCTTGCGCGGATTGGTGCCGATGAGCAGCACCGCATCGGCATCCTCGATGCCGGCGATGGTGGTATTGAAGAGATAGGTCGCGCGCCCGAGCGCCGGGTCGAGCTGCGCGCCATCCTGACGGCAGTCGATGTTGGGGACGCCGAGCTTCTCCATGAGGAGCTTGAGGGCGTAAGTTTCCTCGACGGCGGCAAGGTCGCCGACGATGGCACCGATGCGCTCGCTCTTCGCCGCATTGACCTTTTCGGCGATGAGAGCGAAGGCCTCGTTCCAGCTCGCCGGACGCAGCCGTCCGTTCTCCCGCACATAGGGGCGGTCGAGGCGCTGGGTCCTGAGGCCGTCCCAGACGAAGCGCGTCTTGTCCGAGATCCATTCCTCGTTGATGAACTCGTTGACGCGCGGCAGGAAACGCATGACCTCGCGCCCGCGGGCATCGACACGGATAGCCGAGCCGACCGCATCCATCACGTCGACGGATTCAGTCTTCGACAATTCCCAGGGCCGCGCCTTGAAGGCATAGGGCTTCGAGGTCAGCGCGCCTACCGGGCACAAATCGATCACGTTGCCCTGCAGCTCCGAGCCCATGGCGTGTTCGAGATAGGTCGTGATCTCCATGTCCTCGCCGCGGCCGATGGCACCGAGATCCGGCACGCCGGCGACCTCGGTGGTGAAGCGGATGCAGCGGGTGCAGTGAATGCACCGGTTCATCGAGGTCTTGACCAGCGGGCCGATGTACTTGTCCTCCACGGCGCGCTTGTTCTCGGCGAAGCGCGAGGAATCGACGCCGTAGGCCATGGCCTGGTCTTGCAGGTCGCATTCCCCGCCCTGGTCGCAGATCGGGCAGTCCAGCGGGTGGTTGATGAGCAGAAACTCCATCACCCCCTCCCGCGCCTTCTTGACGAGCGGCGTGCGGGTGTTGACGACCGGCGGCTCGCCGTTGGGGCCGGGCCGCAGGTCGCGCACCGACATGGCGCAGGAGGCGACGGGCTTCGGCGAGCCCTTCACCTCGACAAGGCACATGCGGCAGTTGCCGGCGATCGACAGCCGCTCGTGGAAGCAGAAGCGCGGCACTTCGGCGCCCGCCTCCTCGCAGGCCTGCAGGATGGTGAACTCCGCAGGCACCTCGATCTCATTGCCGTCGACGATGAGCTTGGCCATCGCTACTTCGTCCTTTCCCGTCCGGCGGCGAGCCGCCCGGACGTGATCAATCACTCAGCTGCCTGCAGAACCGCATCCGAATGCGGGTTGGCCGCATAATCGTCGATGCGCTTCTCGATCTCGTGGCGGAAATGGCGGATGAGGCCCTGCACGGGCCAGGCCGCGGCATCGCCGAGCGCGCAGATCGTGTGGCCCTCGACCTGGTAGGTCACGTCGAGGAGCATGTCGATCTCGCGCTTCTGCGCCCGGCCCTCGGCCATGCGCGTCAGCACGCGCCACATCCAGCCCGTGCCCTCGCGGCAGGGCGTGCACTGGCCGCAGCTCTCGTGCTTGTAGAAGTAGCTGAGTCGCGCGATCGCCCGGACGATGTCGGTGGACCTGTCCATGACGATGACGGCGGCCGTGCCAAGGCCGGACTTCAGATTCCTGAGGGAATCGAAGTCCATCGGGCAGTCGATGATCTGCTCGGCCGGCACGCAGGGCACCGAGGAGCCGCCGGGGATGACGGCGAGAAGGTTGTCCCAGCCGCCGCGGATGCCGCCGCAATGCCGGTCGATGAGTTCACGGAAGGTGATGCCCATCTCCTCTTCCACGTTGCACGGCTTGTTGACGTGGCCGGAGACGCAGAAGAGCTTCGTGCCGACGTTGTTCGGCCGGCCGAGGCTCGCGAACCAGGAGGCGCCGCGGCGCAGGATGGTGCCGGCGACGGCGATCGACTCGACGTTGTTCACCGTCGTCGGGCAACCGTAGAGACCCATGTTGGCCGGGAACGGCGGCTTCAGCCGCGGCATGCCCTTCTTGCCCTCGAGGCTCTCGAGCAGCGCCGTCTCCTCGCCGCAGATATAGGCGCCGGCGCCGTGGTGCACGTAGAGGTCGAAGGGATAACCGTGGACGTTGTCCTTGCCGATGAGGCGCGCCTCGTAGGCCTCGTCCACCGCCCGCTGCAGCGCCTCGCGTTCGGCGATGTACTCGCCGCGGATGTAGATGTAGGCCGCGTGGGCCCCCATGGCGAAGGAGGCGATGAGGCATCCCTCGACCAGGAGGTGCGGATCATGGCGCATGATCTCGCGGTCCTTGCAGGTGCCCGGCTCCGACTCGTCGGCATTGACAACGAGGTAGTGCGGGCGCCCGTCGGACTGCTTGGGCATGAACGACCACTTGAGGCCGGTGGGAAAGCCCGCGCCACCACGCCCGCGCAGGCCCGACTTCTTCATCTCCTCGATGATCCAATCGCGCCCCTGCTGCAGCAGGAACTTGGTGCCGTCCCAAGCGCCGCGCATCTTCGCGGCCTCGAGGCCAGGGCTGTGAAGCCCGTAGAGATTGGTGAAAATGCGGTCCTTGTCAGACAGCATGGCCGCTCACTCCTCCGGCTTCTCGCCGACGTCGCTCGCCGGGCGCCAGCCCGTAGCGAGCTTCCTGGCCTGCTCGATCCACTTGTCGCGCACCGCGCGCCCGCGGAAGGCGCCAAGATGCTGGTCGACCCAGGCGAGGTTCATCTCGTTCCAGGCGGCAATCTGATCGAAGTGATAGACGCCGAGTTCGTTCAGCATGGTCGCGAGCTTCGGCCCGACACCGTAGATGAGCTTGAGGTCGTCCGGGCCGTCGCCACGCGCCTTGGCGAGGAGGACGGGCTTGTGCTCGTCCGCGACGCCCTCGGCCGCATCCGCCTTGGCGGCCGGCGCGATCGGCGCCTTGCCTTCGGCGACGCGCACCTCGGGACGGTCGGCGGCCTTCTCCTCGGCTCGCGTCTCCTTCGGCTTGGCGGGCTCGGGTGTCTTCGCCGCCTCCGGCGCTGCGGCGGCAGCCTCCGCCTCTGCGCGCGCCTTTTCGGCTGCCTCGGCCTCGAAGCGCTGGCGCCAGGCGCCGATCTGCGAGCCGTCGAACAGCGAAGGATCGCTCAAGGTGGTGATGGCGCCCTCCGGCTCGGAGGCGCGTCGGCCGTTCTGCGGGCCGGGCCTAACCGGCTTGCCGGCGGCGAGATCGTCGAGCAGCTTCTCGAGGCTTTCGGGTGTCAGGTCCTCGTAGTAGTCATTGTTGATCTGCACCATCGGCGCGTTGCAGCAGGCGCCGAGGCACTCGACCTCCATCCACGAGAACTTGCCGTCGGCGCTGACGTGCCTTTCGTCGCCAACCCGGCGCTTCAGGACGTCCTTGAGCTGTTCGGCACCGCGCAGCATGCAGGGTGTCGTGCCGCACAGCTGCACGAAATGCCGGCCGACTGGCTCGAGATTGAACATGGTGTAGAAGGTCGCGACCTCGAGCACCCTGATGTAGGGCATCTTGAGAAGGTCGGCGACGGTGCGGATCGCCGGCTCGGGCAACCAGCCGCCGGCCTGCTCCTGCGCCTTCCACAACAGCGCGATCACCGCCGATGCCTGTCGGCCTTCGGGATATTTCGCAATCTGCTGCCCTGCCCAGATCGCATTCTCCGCCGTGAAGGCGAAGCTGTCCGGCTGGAATTCCTTGGGGGCGAGACGACGAACAGCCATCAGATCCGCCTGTCCTTGAGCTTCACATAGGTCAGGCGCGCCGGCGAATAGCCGGTCACGCCATGGAGATCATCGAAATTGCGCACCGTCTCGACCCGCTCGCGGACGGCTTCGATGACGGAGACGTCGGCCTCGTAGACGAACTCGCGCCCGTTGCGCAGCCAGCGTACCGGCTCCGTCGGCAGGTCATCGGCGAGCACCATGTCGACGGTCGGAAAGGCCGGGCCGCCATGGGCGTGGATACGATGTGCGGCGGTGTTGTCATCGAAGACGAGCTGGCTGAGCCCGCGCTCCCCCGCCTCGATGATGCGCCGTGCTTGGTCGATGTGATCGTCGAAGAAGGCGAGCGCGCGCGACAGGTCGAGCCCGTCGAAATCGTAGCCCGACCAGTCCGCCTCGTGATAGGTGGCCGCCGGATCACGGTGCTGCAGATTGGCGAAGACCGCGTCGAAGCAGAAGATCCGCGCCTCGGGGCAGGCCTTGCGCAGCACCCAGGTCGTCAGGCCGCGGAAGACACCCGATTCGATGATGACGTCCGGAGCGAGCGCCCGCGCGATGACGAAGAGCTCGAGCGCGCCGTTGAAGCCGTTGCCGCCGTGCTTCTGGCGGACCGGGCACTGGCAGATGTCTTCATAGAAGGCGCGCACCAGGCCTTCCATGTCCTCCGGCACCGCGATGCCGGCCGCGTCCAGATCGACGGCGATATGGTGGGCGGCTCCGCGCACGAGCCGATCGACCTCGCGGCGCGACAGGGGCCGGTGTTCCCATTCCGGCACGGCCGGCAGGAGGTCGTAGCCGAGACGGGTGAAGAGCGGCCCAAGGACACGCCGGCGCAGCGGCTCGAGCACCTTACGGCGCGTCCGCTCCGACGGCGTCCAGCCGGATGCGCAGCCCACGAGCCCCGTCCCTTCTATGGCCGGTGCCGAAGCCATCAGCGGTCGACCTCGCCGAACACGATGTCGAGCGAGCCGAGCACCGCCGAGACGTCGGCCAGCATGTGGCCGCGGCACATGAAATCCATGGCCTGCAGATGGGCGAAGCCCGGCGCCTTGATCTTGCAGCGATAGGGTTTGTTGGTGCCGTCCGACACCAGGTAGACACCGAACTCGCCCTTGGGCGCCTCGACGGCGGCGTAAACCTCACCCGCGGGGACGTGGTAGCCTTCCGTATAGAGCTTGAAGTGGTGGATGAGCGCTTCCATCGAACGCTTCATCTCGCCGCGCTTGGGCGGCACGATCTTGTGGTCGCTCGTCGAGACCGGGCCCTGCCCTTCGGGCGAGCGCAGCTTCTCGAGGCACTGCTTCATGATGCGGATGGACTGCCGCATCTCCTCCATGCGGATGCAGTAACGGTCGTAGCAATCGCCGTTCTTGCCGACCGGGATGTCGAAATCGAGCTCTTCGTAGCACTCGTAGGGCTGCGCCTTGCGCAGGTCCCACGCCGCGCCCGAGCCGCGCACCATGACGCCGGAGAAGCCCCAGGCCCAGCAGTCCTCGAGCGAGACCACGCCGATGTCGACGTTGCGCTGCTTGAAGATGCGGTTGTCGGTGAGGAGCCCCTCGAGGTCGTCGCAGACGTTGAGGAAGGGGTCGCAGAAATCCCAGATGTCGTCGATGAGCTTGCTCGGCAGATCCTGGTGTACGCCGCCGGGGCGCACATAGGCCGCGTGCATGCGCGCGCCCGAGGCCCGCTCATAGAAGATCATCAGCTTCTCGCGCTCCTCGAAGCCCCAGAGGGGCGGGGTGAGCGCGCCGACGTCCATGGCCTGCGTCGTCACATTGAGGAGGTGCGAGAGGAGACGCCCGATCTCCGAATAGAGCACACGGATGAGCTGGCCGCGCTTCGGCACCGTGATACCGAGCAGCCGCTCGACCGCAAGCGCAAAAGCGTGTTCCTGGTTCATCGGCGCGACATAGTCGAGCCGGTCGAAATAGGGCACCGCCTGCAGGTAGGTCTTGGCCTCGATCAGCTTCTCCGTGCCCCGGTGCAGAAGGCCGATGTGCGGGTCGACGCGCTCCACCACCTCGCCGTCGAGCTCGAGCACGAGGCGCAGCACGCCGTGCGCCGCCGGATGCTGTGGGCCGAAGTTGATCGAGAAATTGCGGATCTGATGCTCGCCCAAGGCGCCCTCTCCCGCTCAGTTGGCCTTGGCCTTCTCGTCGCCGGGCAGCACGTAGTCGGTGCCCTCCCACGGCGAGAGAAAGTCGAAGTTGCGGAATTCCTGGTTGAGCCGCACCGGCTCGTAGACCACCCGCTTCTCCTCGTCGTCGTAGCGCACCTCGACGAAGCCGGTGAGCGGAAAGTCCTTGCGCAGCGGATGGCCCTCGAAGCCGTAGTCGGTGAGGATGCGGCGCAGGTCCGGATGGCCGGAGAACAGGATGCCGTAGAGGTCGTAAGCCTCGCGCTCGAACCAGTTGGCAGCCGGGAAGACGCCGACGGCCGAGGGCACGGGCGTCACCTCGTCGGTCTCCACCTTCACGCGGATGCGCGTGTTATGCTGCGGCGACAGGAGGTGATAGACGACGTCGAAGCGCTTCTCGCGCACCGGATAGTCGACGCCGCACAGATCCGTGAAGTTAACGAAGCGGCAGCGCGCGTCGTCGCGCAGGAAGGTCAGGACACGCACGATCTCGTGCGCGTCGGCATAGATCGTGAGCTCGCCGAAGCCGACGCCCGCCGCCTTCGCCGCACCCGGCAGCGATGCGAGGATATGCTCTCCGAGCTCGGTCAGATTGACGCTCATTCGCCTCGTTCCTCAGCGCTCGATGGTGCCGGTGCGGCGGATCTTCTTCTGCAGAAGAAGGACGCCGTAGAGCAGCGCCTCGGCGGTCGGCGGGCAGCCGGGGACATAGATGTCGACCGGCACCACCCGGTCGCAGCCACGCACGACCGAATAGGAATAATGGTAGTAGCCGCCACCGTTGGCGCACGAGCCCATCGAGATGACGTAGCGTGGCTCGGGCATCTGGTCGTAGACCTTGCGCAGGGCTGGCGCCATCTTGTTGGTCAGCGTCCCGGCGACGATCATCACGTCCGACTGGCGCGGGCTGGCGCGCGGAGCGAAGCCGAAGCGCTCGACGTCGTAGCGCGGCATCGACAGCTGCATCATCTCCACGGCGCAGCAGGCAAGGCCGAAGGTCATCCACATCAGCGAGCCGGTGCGGGCCCACTGGATGAGCTCGTCCGTCGAGGTGACGAGGAAGCCCTTGTCCGCCAGTTCGTCATTGAGGCCGAGGAAGAAGGAATCATCCGAGCCCACGGGCTTGCCGGTCCGCGGGTCGATGACGCCCCTGGCCGCCGGCGCGACGGCCGGGCCGCTCGCTTCGCCGATCAATCCCATTCGAGGGCTCCCTTTCTCCACTCGTAGATAAAGCCGACAGTCAGGACGCCGAGAAACAGCATCATGGACCAGAAGCCGAACCAGCCGAGGTCGCCGAAGGCCACGGCCCACGGGAAGAGAAAGGCGACCTCGAGGTCGAAAATGATGAAGAGGATGGCGACGAGATAGAAGCGCACGTCGAACTTCATGCGCGCATCGTCGAAGGCGTTGAAGCCGCATTCGTAGGCCGACAGCTTCTCGGCGTCAGGCCGCGAATATGCCACGATGAAGGGCGAGACAAGCAGCGCCATCCCGATCACCAGCGACACACCGATGAAGATGACGAGCGGCAGATAGTCGGCAAGAAGGCTCTGCATCCGGCACCCGCGGTATCGTGGCCCGTCGCCGAGGACGGCGGGCTCTTGGACGGATTTCTCGCTCAGCACGAAGCCGGCCCGAGCGCGGCGAAGCGACGGAAAACGCCGGCAATCCGCTACCTTGGACCGTTTCGCATTTGCGGGCGAGGCTTATCGCAGCCGATCCGCGGGCGCAAGTGCTGCGGTGCCGCATAGCTGCCATGTTCCCGGCTTTCGGCACCGCGGCGCAAGGCCCGCGCAACCGCCACCCCGCGATCCGCCTCATCCTCGCTCGACCAAACATCCGCATGGGACATTTCGGCACGGCACCCGTCCGGCATACCCGACGGGTGCCGTGCCCGAAGGGCACCCCGCGTCAGAGGGTCACGATGGAGACGATCTCATAGGACTTGGGATCGACGATGACGATCCGACCATCCGCTGGCATGAAATCCAAGTGCTCGTGGAACTGCAGGAACGATCTCCACCCCACGTAGCGGCACGGGATGCAACTCGACGGTCTGTCAAATCGATTGGCCGAAGCAGATCGTGAAGTTCACGTCCCGCATGGTCTCGAAGAACGCGCCGATGATGCATTCCCGGATGGCGCGCCGCGCTCGGCACTGAGCGCGACATTGCTCCGAGGCGGCTAGTAAGGCGTATCCGTTCCGCGCTCGCAGACGATGCCTGCCACGGGACGCGCTTCGAATCCGTATCAGAAGCGAGACCGGCAAGGACAAGGTGAACGGGCGCGCCGGATGTCGAAACTCCGGGGCTCCCAGCGGAGAAGTCGTTCGCCGGGGCCGGCCCGGCAGCCGGCCCCGGCCGTTGCGCGGACAAGCGATCCGCGCATGCCTTTCACCAAGCGTCAGATGCGCTGAAGCATCTTGCACAGGCTGACGAGTTCGTCGTCGAACTCGGCATAGGACGAGAGAATGCTGGAGCAGCGCTTCTTCAGCGCCGCGACCTGCTGCTGGCTCATTCCGGACACGGCAGCCGGGACACTGCCGGCGGGACCACCGACGCCGGGTCCGCCGGGACCACCAGGACCTCCCGGACCGCCAGGACCACCAGGACCACCAGGACCTCCCGGACCGCCCGGGCCTCCGCCCCCGTTGCCGCCGATGCCGAGATTGAGCCCGACATTGATGCCGCTGGTACCGCCGATACCAACGCCGATGCCGGCATTGATCCCGTCATCCGGCGTCGCTGATGCGCCGACGCCAGCCGTGGCGAGCCCAAGAATGCCAATGCCGATACCGGCATTGAGCCCGTCGTCATCGAGGCTCGCACCAGCGCCGACACCAGCAACGCTCCCGATGTTGGCGCCGAGGCCGACCTCCACCCCGCCCAAAGCTCCGCCGACCCCGCCAAGAGCGCCTCCGACGGAATTGCCGACACCGCCGACGGCCCCACCGAGCGAGCCGCCGGACGCGCCGCCCGAGGAGCCGCCCAGAGCATCGCCCAGACCGCTGACGGCACCACCGACGCCACTCACGGCGCCGCCGAGGGAGCCGCCAAGCGCGTCGCCAACACCACTGACGGTGTCACCCAATCCACCAACCGCTCCACCGAGAGCGCCTCCCAAACCGCCCAAGTCTTGCGCATTTGCCGGAACAGCAAAAGCCATGAGGGTCGCAATACTCGCTGCGATCAGCAGCTGCCGCTGCTTCATCGAATTGGCATGCTTCATGTCAACGCCCCATGTTAGGCAGCCGAAGCTGCTGTCTTCCCTCTCGCTTCCGTGACATTTAAAATTTTATTCAATTATTATGACAATCGACGATATTAATCGATTGTCATTTTACGTCATCGGAAACGTAGACAATAATATCATACCAGAACATTATAGAAAATACCTCCTGCTTATGTCGCAAGAGCCCTTGGGCGACTGAGGCGGAGTCTGATTACAGCTGGGGAGGTTTTTATGTTTCGCATTTTCATCCTGCTCGGCGTCATTGCGCTTGGCGCATGCAATACGACAGCTGCCCAGCGGCAAGTCTGGGTTCGCAGCGACGGGCGCGTCATCCAGCCTGGAAGTGCGGACGAACGGCGCGCCAACAGGGTCCTGACAGAATGCCGGCAGCGGGCCTTGGCGAGCAGCGATGCCGGCAAGACGATGCACAGCTGCATGAACGGCCGCGGCTACAAGCTGATCACGACCCCCTGAGGGGCCGTCGACGAAAGCGCAGCCGCCCGGCGCCGAAGCCGGGCGGTCAACGACATGGAAACGGGACGGATTGGGTATCCTGCCATCCGAGATTGGCAGAGGTTGCAGGAAAGCTCCTCGGGCAACCGGCTCGGACATAGACCACGGTCCGGACAGTCGACGTCACGTTCCCGTCGCCGCAGGATCGAGTCTGGAACTTCGAGGCTCTGATTTTCGAGGGAGAAAGTGGCGGGAGTGACGGGGCTCGAACCCGCGGCCTCCGGCGTGACAGGCCGGATGTCAAATTGAGAAATCAATGATGCGTGACACTTTTCCAGCCTCGAAACCGACCGATATTTGCTTGAAAGTGTCACAGACTTTAGCCCGCGATCCGCCCGATTCAGGTGCGCCAGATCGGACCGTCATACTTATAATGAGTCGACACGCCGGAGATCACGCCGCCCATGTGCAATCTCTACAATGTCCGGAGCAACCGCGAGGCGATCCTTCATCTGACCCGCGGCATGATCGACCGGAGCGGCTGGAATGAGCCGTCGCGCGACGTCTATCCCGGCACGCTCGCGCCGATCGTCCGCATCGGAGCCGACGGCGAGCGCGAGATGGTCATGGCGACATGGGGCATGCCGACGCCTCCGGAGCATCTCCGCACGAACTATGATCCCGGCGTGACGAACGTCCGGAGAACGCATTCGAGGCATTGGCGGCCATGGCTCGGGCCAGCAAATCGCTGCGTGGTGCCCATGAATAGCTTCGCCGAGCCGGACCCGGCGGCGAAAGTCGAGGGCCAGCGGACGCCGAACGCGTGGTTCGCCCGAAATGCCGAGCGGCCCCTGATGTTCTTTGCGGGTATCTGGACGTCTTGGCACGGCGTGAAGAAGGTGCGCGACGGCGCACGCGACTTCGAGTTGTTCGGCTTTCTGACCTGCGATCCAAACAACCTCGTGAAGCCGATCCACGAAAAGGCAATGCCAGTCATTCTGACAGAGGCCGAAGAGGTCGAGACGTGGATGACGGCGCCGTGGGAGATCGCCCGGGAGTTGCAGCGGCCCCTTCCCGACGACATGCTGGTAATCGTGCCGCCGCCGGAGCGGCCGATGTAGTCACCGAAAGGTGTGCGGCTTGTGTATGCCGACGTATGGGGGGGCGCGATTTTTGGTGGAAGGCCGATCTGCGAGCAGTCATCGCCTTCCCCCCATCGCAGGCGCAATAATGTCAGAGGAATCTATCGAAAAAGCTGCGATGCCGCTCCTTGAGCTCAGCGAGGCGCCGGCTCGCCTCAAGATCGGATATCTCTCCCTGCTCGTGGAGCCGACGAATCTCCGCAGCAGCGTCCCTAAGCTCCTGCAACTGCCGCGACTGACTTGTGAGCCGCTCGCTTACCGGACGTTCTTTGACGGCCGCGCCCATTCGTAGCCTCCTGAATGAGTTCTCCGATGTGGTTCAGTATCGGCTCACAATCAACAACTATTTCCCTCGCCCTATTCCCATAAAAAGCATACGGACGCTTACAATCTATCGAAACAAACCCCTTGACTTCCTGTCTCTCCCCCTCGCCCACTTTGATAGGCAGGAAGAATATAGACCTGTAATCTATCTTTGACTGCGTAGGGCTCTGAATGGAACTTTTCTCAATCTCCCGCAGATCGTGCAAGACACGGGGCAAAGCACCGCACACACACACATTGTGCCCCAACATTCGATTCGCGTCCACCTCGCGATTAACCGGTCTCGTGTTGCCAGTGTTCCGATAGCGGACCTTCATTCGAGAGCGACTGCTGCCTACATATTGGACCAGAGACACCGAAATCTCGCCCCTTCTCGACTTGGTGACGTGCCGAGCAACGATCTCCAGCATTCCGAGGCAAGCTCGTATAGCGCCATCACGGTCGCTGTCTTGCAGCGTCCCCCCAACCTTATGCGAGGCGAGAAGGTCCCCGATGCGAAGAACAAAGTCATTCTCATCGGTTTGGCTATTCTTCTCTATTGAAAGTGCATCGAAGAAAGAGACGACGCTGTGGAGAAAAAATAGCGCGGCCCCGATAATAGTTGCCTTACCGCCTGAGATAGTTCCATAGAGCCATGCGAGGACCGGCGCCGAAGCGGCCAAGCCAGATTTCAATACAAAATGGGTAAGGCCCGCAGGCCTGAAGTGCCGAGGGACACGATTATAGTATAGGCCCCTCAGCCACTGCGCTGCCCTCCGGTGCAGTGGGTAACTGTCGTTGATCCACGACTGAGCCGCCTTTCCGAGTTTGTCAGCGGACACCAAGCAAGCCTACTGTATGAATTTTAAAGGGCGCACCGTTTTACCCCCGGTCTCTAAATCGTCCAAGCGTGAAAATGGCCTCTGGAATATGCGAATGAGCCCCTTCCGCGGAAACAAGGGATGCTTGAAGGGCCGATGAGAACATAATGGAAACATTTCCATCTCGGAGGGGCGTCATGTCGGGCCGCTCGATCACGATCAACACGATCGCAGAATGCATCCGGTACGGGCACCGCATCACGGCGTACTGCCTCAATTTCGAGTGCGGAAATTCGCAGGAGCTAGACCTGCACGCGCTCGCTGAACGCCTAGGCCCAGATCACAGCACCTTGCACAAGCACCTGGCGCCACGCCTGAGATGCAAAGTTTGCAACGGCAAGCGCATCAAACTCACCGTGCACCCAGATGCTCGGCCGGCCTGGAAGATCGCCGAGGGAGGGGAGGCTGGTTGATCGGCAGCACGTGCCCCGAAGCGCAAAAAGCCCCCGCCCGGCCGAAGCCGAGCGGGGCAAGTCAGGCAACGTACAGAGCGGCCAACAGGAGCCGCTCGGCATCCGGACTATCCGGATCTTTTAGGGCGCGCCGCGCCGATTCGTCCTGGGCAGGATGGCGGCCGAAGCTGGCGCGAGGCCGTCACGGCTGGCCGGTACGCGGCGCGTTGCTGATGATCCATTTCAGGTTGGTGTTGATCTCGCGCAGGCTCGCCTTCACCTCCCCCATGTCCCGGGTGAGGATCTCGAGCTTGGCGTCGGCGCGGTCGCGGACGGTCGAAATCTCCTTCTTCAATTCCCGGTCCGCGTCCTCGAGCTTGGCGATCGCCTCGGCATGGCGCTTGTCGTTGTTCTCGATCTGCGACCACCCATAGGCGAGCCCGGCGATCAGGGCGGCAATCTGGATGAGCCCCAGGAGCGTGTTCAGGTTCCTGCCCTCCAGCCACTTGCTCACGGCGCGCCCTCCCCTGCGGCGTCGACGGACTCCACCGCGGCCCGGCGCCGCGGCTCGCACATGCGCAGGGCGGCCCGGTCGCGCCCCCACAGCGACACCACCTCCTGCTGCGAGAGGCGCCGGTCAGGCACCGCCACTGGCTCGGGGCATGGTTCCCGCGCCGCCGCCGGCACCTGCGGCCGCACGAACGCAGTCTTGATCACCGGCCTATCGGGCGCCGTTGAGCAGGCGGCTACGATCGCGGTCGAGGCCGCAAGCATCAGCATTCGGGAGAGCCGCATTCATCTTCTCCAGGTCGTCGAGCTCGGCGTTGAGGCGGGCGATTTCGACAGCGGTCCTGACCTCGATCTGGGCAACGCGCGTCGCCTGCTCGGCCTTGGCGCGCTCCACGGCGGCGTTGGCCTTTTCGATCTCGGCGCGCCAGTGGGCATCGCGCTCGGCACGAGCGGCGTCGGCGGCGCGCTGCTCCATGCGGTCGATTGCCGCCATGCCGCGCCAGAAGCCGAGGGAGGCGAGCAGGAGGAGCCCGAGGACGATGAGGCCGGCGACGAGCGGCCGCGACAACTTGAGGGCGGCGAGCATGTCATAGCCCCGCCAGGCACAACTCGAGCTCACCGATGCGGTTGGTATCGCCGTACTCGCGGCGCCGCTTCAGCCCCTCGATGATCTTGCCGCCGGCACGATTGAACCGAGTCATTGCGTAGCAGGCTCCGCGCATGTCGCCTGTTGCAATCAGACGCGCCGCTGTCGAGTTGCAGGCCGCGCCGACGCCGACGTTGTAGGAGAGGTCGAGCATGGAAGCCTGCACACTGACCGGTGCGGCGTCGAATTCGCGGATGCACTTCTGCAGGGGCCGCCGGAAGTCGTATTCGAGCCGCGTGTAGAGCTTGCGCAGACACTCCTCATCGGTGTAGCGGTCGCCGGGCTTTACGCCCTTCGTCTCGCCGAAACAGACGGTCCAAACCTTTCCGAGGCGGTCGTAGTAGGCAAGGTTCTCATTTCCCTCCCAGGGCGCGGTCAAGAACGTCGCGGTCAGCGCCACGAGGCCGAGTCCGGACGCCAAGGCGGTTTTCGCTCGCCTGCTCATAGTCATTCTCCTGATACGGATTTCTGGGCGACGAGGCGGGCGACGAAAGCCGCCGCCGTGACGAGGAGCGACAGGCCCGCGAAGAGGCCGGGCGGGATCGGCATGACGCCGCCGATCAGCGGCAGCGCCACCTCGAGGCCGGAAAGGAGGCCGCCCAGAATGAGCAGCCGGATGCTCCAGGCGCGCTGCAGCACGACGCGCCAGTTGTCGACAAGGCGCATGTCAGAACCCCATCAATTGGCGTCCGAAGATCGCGGGGCCGGCCGGATCGCCGCCATGGATTGGGCGATGGGCGCAGGCGACGAGTGCCGCCGCGAGCACGGCGGCGAGAATGAGCCGGGCCATCGATTACGCCAGCGCGACGGCGAGGCCGCCCCACAGGGCGCCCGTCAGCAGCTCGGCGACGATGATCGGATTGGAGGGCCGCAGCCGCCATGCGATCTCATAGGCGCCGGTCGCGAGCGCCGAGAAGGCGAGCGCCGCCGCGACGCCGAGCAGAAGCTCCCCGGCGATGGCAGCCGCGAGCATCAGCCCCGGCAGGGCGAAGAGGTGCCGCAGGCCGAGCGCGACATGCACATTCCCTGCTGCCATCTCGATGAGCACCGCCTCGAGGCTCGTCGCCGGGCGATCCGGCGCAAAGCGGCCGAGCCCGATGAGATGCCCCCACGGGCCGACGGCCCAAACGAAAAAGGCGGCCCCAAAGGCCGCCCCGAAGGAGATGCCGCCCAAGATGGCGGCGATGGCGCCGATCAGCGGCGCCGTGTAGTAGAGCGCCCGGCCGCGGAGCCAGTCGGGCATCCATCTGTCGTCGCCGCGCGCGCGATTGAGCGCGGCGCAGGCAAGCGCCGTCACAACGAGATCCATATCGATGTCCTTGGAAGGGCGTCAGGCCGTGCGCGGTGAGCGCCGTTGCATGGCCCTGACACACGCCGAGCCGAGCCTGATCGCGGGTCGTTCGATCAGCAGGTAGGTGACGCAGGACACGAGAACTGAGGCCACGGCGCCAACCACGAACACGAGCAGCGGATCGGAGACATAGGCTCGCGTCTGGATGACCACACCGAAGTGCACCAGGTAGACGCTATAGCTCACGGTGCCGACGAGGAGCACGACAGGGTTGAGTAGCAACGCCCGGACAGCGAGCGCCTCGCCTCTGCCGAAGATGATGACCACGCCGGTTGCGAGGATCGCAACCATATGCGGCATGCCGACGCCGAACGTTGCATGCACGGCAAGCAGCAAAACGGCAAAACCTACTGCCGCAGTCGCGACCACGTTGCTCGTCGGCGGACAGTGCCAGCGCACCAGATAGGCGGCCACGCCGACGGCAAACGGGAAAGCATGGGCGAGCGGGCCGTGGAAGAACAGCTCGCGGTCCATCCCGGCGAGGCGCGCCGCCGCATAGAGCGGGTGCGCCGAGAGAAAAGCGACGGTGAGCATGGCGAGGCAATGCAGAGGCCCGCGCGACGCAATCGCGAGCATGACGGGCACAAGCAGATACCAGAAGGCCTCGACGGGAATAGTCCACTCGATGCTGATGATCCTGTTCCCGAACTCCGGCCACAGCCAATCGATCAGCGCGAAATGGACCGCGAGGTTCTCGGCGGAAGCGCCCCACGGGATGCCATAGGCAAGGAGCGCCGCGTAGTACGGCGGGAGAAGGCGGAACAGGCGTCTGACGAGGTACTGCCCCGTCGTCGCCGACGCCGCGAGGGAGTGGCTGACGCTGAAGCCACTGATGACGAAAAACGCCTGTACACCCATCGCGCCGAGGACCGTGAGGCGTTCTCCGATCTCCCCGAAGGCCAACAGCCCTGCACCGCCGGAGTGGATCAAAACCACGCCGAGCGCCGCATAGGCCCTCATACCCGTCACGAAATCGGTGTCACCGTAGCGGCGCATCAGCGCCGCCCGAGCACTTCTCATGTCCCAGCCCCATGTCCCCGCCACTGAGATACCGGGAGCCCGGCGGAGAAGGCAAGTAGGCTAGAGCAGGGCGGCCTCTCGAAATGCCTGGTCGATGTCGGCCGAGGCCAAGCCGAAGGCTGGCCCGAGCAGGTCGAACAGATGGTGCGACCGCTGGAACGTCGTCGCGTCCTCGTATTCGATCAGGGCGTGGGAGCGATCAGGTTCGTCCAACGTGGCTATGGCCGCCCGGATCGCGGCGTCGTCGTGCCCCGCATTGAGCATCCAGAGCCGGAGCTGCCGACGCGTGATCTCCGGGATCGGGGGCGGCGGCGCGTCTGGCGACAAGCCCAGCGCCGACGGGTCACCCAGTTCCTCGATGACGACGGGTCGCCCTCCTTGATCCCACCAGATCTCGTCGCGGTGGTCGGGCACGATGCTCCATTCGGCACCACCCCAGACCGCGGCCTGCTTGTCTTCCAGCGCAGGAGGAGGATCCGCCACCGCATTGCCGGGCACCAAGAATGCGTCGGGGTTACGCGGATCGACGTCGGTCGGACCTAGCTCACAGGCACCGACGAATTCGCGCGTGCGATAGTCGAAGCAATAGACCAGCATCGGTGCACCTCAACGGAACCGAATGACGACCATGTACGCGACGTTCCGGGGTCGCGTTTCCGAGCCTCCCGTGGAACCGACGTTGAAGGTCCCGCCCGTTTGGCGGAGCACGGTCGCGCCAGTCCCACCGCCGGTCGAGCCTTCGTAACCGGCGATGGGATGGACGTGGGACTGGATCGCAAACCCTTGGAACGTGCCGGCAACACGGCCGCTGTCCACGCCGCGACCGTCATCCCAGCCGCGCAGGAAGTCGCCGCGCAGATCGGGAATGCGGAACGTCGTCGACCCGTCCCCGGAGGAGAACGAGCCCTGATTGTTCGACGACCAGTTGGCCTCGGTCACCAGCAACCCCGACGACTGGGCATGGGCCCACAGCTCGGGATAGGAGGCGCGACTGAGAAGGGCGCCATTTGCCTTCAGTTCATTGTCGCGCAGCGTCGTGCGCGTCACGGGGTAGATGTCACCAACGCCCCTGTCGAGGGCATAGAGCCACTCACCAATGGCGATGATCACCTCTTTCAGGTTGATCTTGTCGGAGAACCAGTTCGGATCGTCCCAGCCGACGTCCTCGGGACGCACGCTGCCGCCGAGCCAGTTCTCCCACACCCCGGCGCCGGTGCGCCGACGGTGGCCGATGATCAGTGCCGTCCCGCCTTCGAGCAGCGAGGCCCTCTGCATCAGGGTCTCGGTCGTCGGGTCGAGGATGACCTCGACGGCCCACCGGTTTCCCGCACCGGCAACCGGCGCATTCGTCCCGGTCGTGACGAAATGCGTGCCTGGCGCGAGCAGCGCGTTGAAGTCCGTCCCGTCCGGCTGCTCGAAGACGCGAGCGTCGGTGACGAATTTCAGCAGCGTCTCGGCCGTCCAGTTGATCGCCTGCTGGTCGCGCGAGCCCGCGATCAGGTCGGCGAGAAGCACCTCGGGAAGCGTCGGGCGCTGATCGATGCGAACGCGTTGCTCGAGGGGCATCTTCCGTCCTCACGCTGCAAGATTGAAGTCGAGGTAGCCGCTGCTGGACGCGAAGGTCGCGTCCGATCGCCAATCGGTGCGCACGCGCCCCGAAGCCACGTAGCGAGAAACCGAGATCTGATCGATGGCATTCGCAATGTGATCCATCCCGGCGGCCGGCGAAGCATCGGCCTGGACCGCGCCCGTCACAACTTGCATCTGCGGCGTGCGCGACCAGTTGACATCCTGCGTCGCCGTGTAGGCGAGCGTCCCGAGCCCGAGGTTGGCCGGCAGGCCCGACTTGCGCGCCGTGAGGAACAGGCGGTTGAGGTTCGCCAGCGCAGTCACGGTCGGGATGTTGGACGGGTTGGTCGCCACGTGCGCGAGCAACGCGTCGTCATAGGTGCTGTCGAAGAACGCGTGGCTCTCGGCGAGGGTGGCCGGGTTGTAGCCGGCATCCGCCAGGTCGCGCAGCACGAGGCGCCCGTTGGGGAACGACGCTGCCGGCGTCGCGAGGCCCGTGCCGCTGGCGTGCCAGCGCAAATGATATGTCTTGCTGGCCGAGGTCGCGAAGGTGCGGCTGCCGGCCGTGAACGTGGACAGGTCGATCCGGAACACCCCGCGCCAGATGATGACGTCGATCGCCCCGACGACAACCTGCCCGGCCGAGCTCGTGATGCTCACCCGGCCGCCTGCCCCCGGGGTGATCACCTCGGGGAAGAGCAGCAAGTTGGCGCGCGCGTCGCTCTTGGTGACGGCGTCAATATCGGACGTTGCTGCCTGGATCGCCTTGAGCAGCATGTCGTCGTCGGCATTGTCGATGTCCACGCCCATGCCGACGATTGCCCGGCGGATCTGCGCCAGGATGCCATTCAGGAAGTTGGCGGTGATCCGCGTCCCGTCCTGTTGGCTCGGCGAGGTACAGGGCTTGAACCAGGTGTCGTTCTCGCCGAACACCCGCGTGTCGCTGGGGCGCGTCGTGACGGCATTGATGGCCGAGGCAGGCCCGAGAAGATCGGTCATGGATGGTCACTCCGCAACGAAGAGGCGGCCGTCCTCGTCGACGAGGTGCGTCTCGTCATCCGCCATCAGGTAGATCGGCGGCGGGATGAGGATGTACTCGACGGCGAGATGGGCGTGGATGACACGATCCAGCACGCATTGCAGGGGCGAGATGTCCGGATCGCAGGCAAGGGAGCCGTCGGCGACGAGGGCGTCCGCGAAGGGCGCCGTCTCGATGCCGCCGGCGTAGGCGTCCGACGCGCCGAGGTCGACGCGAATGACGATGGTGTTGAGCGGCGGCCCACCGGCTGCCTCCGCGCAGTCCGCGGCGGCACAGTCGGCCACGTCGCCGCAAGCATCGGTCGCGTCGGCGCAGTCGATGACCCAGCCGGCGCGGGCCGCGACCGAAACGAGGTGCTCGCACCGCGCCCCGCCCTGCGCCGCCACCTTGGCGCACAGGTCGGGATAGGGGTCGCACTCATCAGGCAGGCCGTACTCTTCCATCCAGAGGTCGCGGGTCTCCGACTGCGTCGCGCACCAGAATTCGAGGCGCAACGCGCAGAGCCGCCGGCAGGCAAAGGCGAACACGTCGCAGACGGCCGCCCAATACTTGTAGAGCGTCGTCCCCGGCCCCGGGCCGCCCTCGTGCGTGCCCCAGGCGCGCCCGCGCGGCAGCAGCGCCAGCGCCTGCGGGATGAGGTCGTCTTTGCTCGGGCAGAACATCGGCGCCTCGCATCAGGTAAAGGCCACGGCGCCGAGCACCGGATATTCCCCGGGCACGAGGCCGATGTCGCCGGCCGGCGCCGCGATGCTGTGCCGCTCCTCGCCGCTGGCATTGGCCACCGCCTGCCATATCCACGAGCGACTGAAGGTGGCGGAAGCGGCGAGGTACGGCATGGAGGGGCTCAGCACGTCGATGCCCGCCACCCTGCCCTGCCGCCGGAACGCCGCCTTGAGCTCGGCGAGCACCGCCTCCTGCACGGCTGTCGTGGCGGGCACGAGCCCGTCGATGGTCACGTCGATGACACGCGGCACCGGCGCCACAACCGTGACGACGGCGCCGGCCGGCGCGAGCACGTCGATGTGCTCGGCCACCCGCTCCACGTTCGCGGCATCGGGGATGCCGCTCTCGAAGAGGTCGTGCATCAGCGGAAAGACGCGCACCGTACCCGGCCCCGACCAGCGCCGCTCGACGAAAACGCGCGTGACGCCGCCGACCTCAGACGCCCACATCACATAGTCCGCCGCCGAGCCGCCCTGCGGTGGGTTGCGCTTGCGGAAGAGGATGCGCCCGCGGAAGGTACCGAGGTCAGACGTGAACGGGTCGCCATCCAGCTCCACGTCGGCGCCGCCGACGAGCCCGGCGGCGCCAACCTCGATCGTCGCCACCCCGATGAGGCCGGACACGGCCGAAAGCGTGGTGCCCGGCAGCGTCACCGTCGCCTTGCCCGTGCCTGTCGAGGCAATGTCGAGCGTCATCGTCCCCGCCGATGGCAGGCTGCCGCCAGCCACGACACGGAACTGCACCCCGTCGCCCCGGCGCAGGATGGCGCCCGGATCGACCGTCAATGCCGCAGGTGCGGTGAACACGGCCTGTCCCTGCGATGGCGTCGCCGGTCGGCGGGCAAGCCCCAGCTCGGCACCATGCATGTCGAGGTTTTCGCCCTCCGCCGTCAGCGCGAATTTCTGTTTCGCGATGTAGTCGGCGAATCCGAACACCTCATGCGTCAACCCGCCCATGACCTTGGCGGACGGGCCGATGTTGTTGGGCCACAGCCAGGCATCCGAGCCGGGCAGAGCCCCGCGGAAGGCACGGCGCGCACGCTCGACGAGATCGGGGAGTGAGGGGATGGCGAAGGTCATCTCAGCATCTGGCTCCAGACGATCTCGAAGCGCCGGTCGTATATTTTCTGGCCGTCAGCCCCGTAGAGCCGCACCATCAGGTCGAGCCGGTTGTCCGGCGCCCGGGCGCTCGCCTCCACGTCGATGCGCGAGGCCGCCCCCTGGCGCAGCAACGGCATGAGCGCCTCCTCGGCCATGGCCTTGGCCCAGCGCGGCACATCCTCGGTGAGCGCCGCCCGCTCCAGCAGCCACAGCAGGGAGCCCAGCGGCTCCTCGCCGAGGTCGGCGCGCACGTCGACGCCGTCGCCCCACCAGCCGCGGTGGTCGGCGTCGGCATATTTCCGCAGCGGATGGTCATCGCGCACCCGCCGGTCGGTGAAGAGCGCCAGCACCACCGCCGTCTCCAGGGCCGAGCGGGCACGAAGGCCGCCGACGTTGAGGTCGTCGCCATCGGCCAAGGCCCAGTCGGCCTGGTGCGTCGCGCCGTCCCAGACGCTGTCCCACAACAGGAAAGGCTGCGCCTCCTGCCCTTCGGCAGTGCGGATAAGGATGTCCATGACCGTTCCTGATCAGGCCGCAGGTTGGCCGGTGTTGCCTAGGCCCGGCTGCACGTTGGTGTGGACGTGCGTCTCGCCGATGTTGCGGCCGTTGTGCCGCAGGGCCGGCGACTGGATGTCCGTGCCGCCGGCGGAAATGGTCATCTGCGAACCGCCCGCCTCGAGGATGATCTCGGGCGCGCTCACGACCACCTTCTGCGCGTGCACGACGCGGACCTCTTGCTCGACCAGCGAGACGATGCTGCCGAACTGGTCATAGATGGCCGTCGCCCCACCCGGCAGGCCGCGCGGCCGATAGGCCTCGTGCTCCATGCCGATGACCATCGCGCGGTCGGACCGTCCGCCCAGCGAGAGGAGAACGCCGACGGATTCGGCCGGCGGGTTCGACGTGAAGCCGTAGGGCTGCACCCGCGGCACCTTCCGCGGGCTGTCGCCCTTGAGCCCGGCGAGGCCCATCATCTGCTGTCCGCCGCTGTCGTCGAGCGAGACGAGCTTCGCCCGGCGGATCATGGCGCGCACCGCGTCGTCGAGGTGATAGACGTCACTCATCGGTCGCCTCGTCGTCGCTCTGCTCCCACGCGTCGCCGGACTTGTTGCCCTTGTTCTTCTTCCCTCCGTAGGAGCGCGGGTCGACGAGACCGAGCTTGGCCTCGCTGCCGCCTACGCCGTCCTGCACGAAGTCGACGGTCTCGATGAGCATTTCCTGCCGGATCTGCAGGAACTCGCTTTCGGTCCACACAAGCCAGCCCGGCCGCCAGATGGCGCCTCGCTCATCGCGAAAACCCTGAACAGTGACGGTCGCCGACAGGGCCCTACCCGCCGCCTTGTCGCGCCGGTTCCGCGCCGTCTTGCGGGCCCGGGCCGGCGTGGTGTCGTCCTGCTCCACGATGATAACCGGGCGATAGCGGCCGACGCCGGCATCACGGGCGATGGCCTCCACCTCGAGGCTGTCCGGTCCGCTGCCGACGGCGCGCTGCCCCTTCACGACATACTTGCTGTGGCGGTTGGACCAGTTGTGGTCGGCCTCGCCGCTCTTGAGGTTCTGCCCCTCGACGATGCCGCCGGCATGGCGCTTGCTGCCGGCCTTCGGCATGCGGATGCTGCCGTCGGCCTCGCCCATCAGGGTGTAGCCCTGCTGCCGGACCATCTTCTCCACGGCCCGGAACACGGATTCGCCCGGCGTGATCTGGTAGTCGATCGGCTCCATCTCGCCGTCGGCGGCGAAGGTGACGCCGAAGGGCGCCCCGAGTTCGTTCGCGATTTCCACCGGCGTCTTCTGCTCGAAGCTGCCCGTGTCGTGCTCCGCCGAGGAATCGATGATGTCGGCCGACTTGGACCGGCCTTCGATGGCAACGCGCGCATCCTCCGCGTCGATGCGCGGACGGTAGCGGTCGACAAAGCCGACGAGCAGCAGGTCTTCGTTGGCATAGATCGACACCCGCGCCCCGGCGCGGAACGTCCAGGCCGTCGCCGTGGCCCCCAGTTCGGCCGCCACCTCGAGGCGAAACGACCGCGCCGCCTCCTTCATGGAGGCGCGCACCTGCATGCGCAGGAAGGCTGTGAAGCGTTGCCCGTTGACGACGACGGTGACGATCTCCTCTCCCATGGTCGGCTGGCCTCAATTCCCGAGCGCCTCGAAACGCTCGGGCATGAAGGATGGATGGACGACGCGGTTGCGCCGCACGAGGTCGTCGGCTCGGTTCGGGTCGCCGTACAGCCGCCAGGCGTGCCACAGCGACGGCAGCGCCCGCGGCACCGTGACGGTGACGATGGGCGCAATGTCCGCGATCTGGCGCGACAGCAGGTCGACGGCGCGCCCGCTCATATCCTCGCTGGCGAGGTAGAGCGCGGCATAGGCCGCGCCCGTCATGCCCGCCTGCTCGCGCGCGATGAGCTCGGCAAGCTCCCCGCGGGCCGTGATCGCATCCCGCCGCCCGTCGAACTGCCGGCGGGTGGTAGCCTCGACCATGGCCGCCAGAGCGGCGAGGCGCAGCACGAGGCCCGTGATACTGCGGTTCTGGGCCGCGGCCCGCTCCCCGTCCGTGCGCGCCGGCTCCACGAAGGGACGAATCGCGCCGATCTCGCGAAAGGCGCCGACGGCGGCATCGGCCGGCAGGCCGTCGCCGAGGTCCCGCGCGATGGCGAAGATCCGCTCGGCCACCTCCGGCGCGGCGCCGGCCGCCCGGGTGATGAGGGTCGGCGCCTCGTCGTGCAGGGCCGCGATCGCATCGCGCGCCTCGGCGCTCACCTCCGGGTCGACGGGCTGCGACGTGCGCACCACCTCGAGCGTCGCCGCCGCGTCCTGTGCCGCATCGACCGCCGCCGCCACCGCATAGTCGGGCCGCCGGCGCACGTCCGTCAGCTCCGCATAGGCGCCACCGATGATGCCGGCGAGCGCGTCGACCGCGTTGAAGACCTGTTGCGCCAGAAAGGCGACGCTCGCGATGGCAACGGTCGCCCCTTCGCGCACGAAATCGAGTTCGTAGGCGACATAGCCGGCCCGATCCCGCTCGCGCGAGCGGCGAAAGTCGACGCAGCGGGCCGTCAGTGGCCCATGCATGGGCAGGACGAGGACCGCCGGGCCGCGGGCGCGGCTGGCACTTGCGAGCGCCGCTGCCTCCGCATCGGCCGCGTCCGAGGCGAGATAGGCCGTCACCGAGAAAATGGCCGCCTTCTCGCCCAGGTCCTCGTGAAACGGCTCGTCGCGCATGGGAAACTCATGCGTGACGATGCGCCGCCCGCCCCTCTCCTCGTCGACCTCGACCCAGAAGGGCACGCCACGAAACGAGGCGTGGAACAGCGTGCGCGACCAGTCCCTCATCGCTTAGTTGCTCCTCACGACAGAGCGAGCTTCCGAAGGTCTCGCAATAGGCCAGCAGGAAATCGTCGGGGATGCCGTGATCCCCGATCCGGAACGCCAGAACCTCCGCCATTATCGCGTGCTCGGCCGCATTGCGCGGGCGCGACCGCACGATGGTGGCCGCATTTCAAGTCCGCTCCATCGACATGACCGAGGACAGCTTCACGTTCCTTGTCATGGCTTCATCAGATGCGTCCCCTGGGTGGCTTGCCGACCGGCCATCCTCGTCTAATCTCCCCCTTTCCAACCGGGGGATTGACCATGAAGCTCAACTTTCGCGGCACTTTTCCACTTTTCCTACTGATCGTTTTCAACGCGGGAGCGATCTTTTTCCTTACGGGTGAAAGCTTCTCTGTTTGGAGCTACAGAGGTCGCGAGGCCGGCACCTTTTCTATGGCAGAAGCCGCGTATCTCGGCGCTCAATGGTCTAGGATTACCGCAGGCTGGGCGGCAGTCGCCGCGATCAACATCATGATCGGCCTTGGCGTAATTATTCAGCGGCTGCGAGATCTCGGCCATGTACTTGCCGACACTTCGAAACAGCAGATCGATGCCACACGAACAATCGCAGGAAATGGCGGTTAGCCGCCCGCATCCGGCGACGACAAGCCCGTTGAGCCCGGCCCGACCGGGCTCATCTGCGGCGAAAGGCGGATGTGCCCGACCTCCTCGCGGATGACCTGCCGCACCTGCGCCCGGAAGAGATCGGTGTTGAGCGTAAGCTCGATTTCGTTGACGACGCGCGCATGCCCTTCGAGCTCGGCCTTGATCGGCCCGCCATCGCCGATGAGGGGCACGCCCATCTTCGCGCCGAAGGCGCCGAAGCCCGGTCCCTCCATCGTGCTGGCACCGGAAAGCCCATCCATGCCGGGCCCGGCGCCGATGGCTTTCGCTCCCTTCCAGCCCTTGCCTTGCGCCGAAGCACCGAAGGGCTGCCAGAAGCCGAGGCTCATGCCACGCTGTGCCATCCACACTGCCTGCAAGCGCTCCAGTTCGCGCTGCAGGTCGTAGATGCGGCGGTTCTCCTCCTCCCCCATGGCGGAAGAGAAGGCGGCGAGCCGCTTGTCGCCGAGCGATGAGCGGCCATAGAGCAGCTCATCGAGCATGTCCTCGCGCGCCTTGTCGGACCGCCCCTCCGCACTGCGCCGGCCTTCCCGCAGTGCCGCATCGACGCTGAGCGACTGCTCGTAGGCTTCGACGAGGCCGGCGAGCCCGCGGCTGAAGTCGATGCCCGTCTTGGCGAGGATCCAGGCGTCGAAGGCGGCGCCCTTCTGCGTCTCTTCCTCGATCCACTTCTTCGTGCCGCGTGCGTCTCCCGAAGCGTCGGCATCGGCCGCCGCGATCTGCCGGCGCTTTTCGAGGATGTTCTCGACCTTTTCCAGCCCGCTGCCGAGTTCCTCAATGCTCTCAGCCAGGCCCTGCAGCAGGCTGCCCACACCCATGCTGACGGCCCCGGAACCGACGGCATGGACGAACCGATCCCATGAGTTGGACAGCGTCTGGAGCTTCGCCTGGGTGTCGCCCAGAACCATGTTGAGGTCGCGCTCGACCGTCCCGCTCGCCTGGCCGATGGTGCTGGCGAGCTTCTGCCACTCGCCGCGCATCGACAGGAGCGCTCGCATGCCGCGTGCGAACTCCATGTCGTTGATGACCTTGGGCAACTGCGACAGGTCGCCCTTGATCGCCTTCCACGTCGCTTCCTCGAAGACCTCGATGAGGTTGCGCCCCTCCTTGCGTCCCTTCTTGAGCGCCGCCTCGAGGTTCACGCCCATCTTCGCAAAGCGCTTGCGCGTCTCCTCCGAAGACATCTTCTGGAGGATGTTGTTCATGGAGGTCGCCGCCTCCTCAGCGGAGCCGGCGCCCTTGCGCAGGATCTGCAGCATGGCGACGAGATCGGACAGTCCCTTCGTCCCCTCCATCCCGAGGGCCTTCGCTGCCGGCGCGAGCGACGGCAGGTAGCGGGCCATGTCCTTCAGTTCGAACTGCCCGGCCTTGCCGCCCTCGGCCATGATGTCGAAGGCCTTCTGCATCTCGGTCGCGCCGATCTGCAGGTGGGTGCCGACAGCGTCGGCCGAGCGGGCGATGTCATCCACCTCGGCACCGGCCGCCTGCGCCGTCTTCGCGACGGACGGCAGGATCGCGCGAATCTCCTGCATGGACCGGCCTTGTGCGGCGAGCGCGTCGGCACCGGCCACGATCTGGTCCATGGGCATCGCGAGTTCGCCCGCCATGCGGCGGGCCTCGCCCGTGAACTGCTGCATGTCCTCGCGCGAGGCGTCCGCTGTGATGCCGACGCGGGTCATCCTCCGCTCGAGCTCGGCAAAGCTACGCACGGCACGGGTCGTGCCATAAGCGAGCGCGGCCGGGCCGAGCACGCGACCGGCAGCGATCATCCCTGCGGTCATGGTCCTGGCCGCACGATCGTGCATCGTCATCGAGCGGCTGACGCTCCTCGCCGAGCGGTCGAGGCCGGCGAGCTTGCGCGAGACGGACGCAAAGGCGGCACCGGTGCGGTCCGACGCCGTGATGATGGCGCCGGCCTCGAGCTTGCGGGCCCTCGTCATGGTTCACTTCCCCTTGCGGCGCTTGTGCCAGTCGACGGCCCGGGAGCCCCACGCGCAGATCTCGTCGAGCGTCAGGCGCTGGACGGTCCCGACGTCCCAGCCGAGCCCGAAGACGAGGCTGTCGGCGACGGCGGCGACGCCTCGGGTTCGCGAAAAAAATCGAGGACGGCATCCCTCACCTTGCGCGCATCGGCGAGGCCGAGGAGCCCGAGCGCGTGCACCTTGTCCTGGTCGGTCATGAGGCGCTGCGCATATTCGCGCACGGTCTGGTAGTCGACGTTCCGGAAGTAGATGCCGCTTTTGGCGTAGCCCTCGGCATAGGGCTCGCCGAGGTCCATGAACTCGGCGAAGGTCGGCGCCCGCAGGGCGATCTCGTGCACCTGCTGGTCGTGCCAAAGCACGGGTTCCGCTAGCGCGATGGTGGTCGTCTTGCTCATCGGTCAGGCCCGCGACTTTCGATAGCTGCGGGCGAGGCCCTGGATTCCCGTCACCTCGCCGGTGCCCCGGTCGACGTTCGGCCGGCCGGTGAAGAGGGCGCCGGTCCAGGTGTGCACCGTGCCCGTGTGGTCTTCGATGCACGAGACGTTGAAGGGGCCATTGCGCATGATGGCGTCCCAGTCCACGTCCGCCGCATCCTCGAAGGTCGGCTCGAAGCCGTAGCCGGACGGCTTGTGCGAGGCTGACACGCTGTTGTCCTGGTTGACGATGCCCTCGACTTCGGTGTTCGAGGGCGTCGTCTTGATGGCGGCGCGCAGGATGAGGGGCGCGCCGTTGAAGGTGAAACGCATTTCGCCGCCGAAGCTGGCCATGGCGCCGGTCTCCCGTTGCGGATTGTGGAAGGGTGTGGCCGGCCCCGCAGGGCCGGCCCGTCAGCGCCTGGTCAGGTGCGGACGTACTGCTGATAGATCGTCGCGTTGGCCGCGAGGACGTCGAGCGGGTTCACCCGGTCGAGCGGGGCGAACACGTCGATCCGGTTGGGGTTCTGCGCATTCCGCCGCACGTCGAGGCGCTGCACGAACTCCGGCACGTTCTCGAAGACGCCGCGCAGCACCAGCGCCTCGTAGGCGTGGATGAACGAGCCCTTGATGTCCTTCGGCGTCGTGATCGCCGCGAGGTTGCCGGGGTTGTCGTCGGCGAGCGCCTTCTGCCCCTGCTCATCGGCAAGCACGGTGCGGATGTAGGACAGGCCGCCCGACACCTGGAACAGCGCCTGGATGTCGCGGAAGGTCGAATCCGGCTGCCCGCTCGGCCCGAGGCGATACATCGTCACCAGCTTGTCGATCGCAACCTTGCCGTCGGCCGTGACCTTCCAACTGGAAATGCCGGACTTGTTCAGCGTGTTGCGGGCAGAGTAGCCCCACCAGGTGCTGCGGTCGCGCGGCGGAGCAAGGCCTTCGACGACAAGCCCCGTCTGGTTCCGCGAGACATTGCCGGTGACCGTGTCCGACAGCCACGGAATCACGCGGGCGGCAAAGCCGGCCGCCCAGAGCCACGGCGCGTGGGGCGTGCCCGGCAGGCGCGGGATCGTGGTCGCGTGCCGGTCATTGCGGCCGAGCCCGAGCGTCGTTTGCGCCGCCGTGTTGCCGGTGTTGCAGCAGGTCGCATGACCATAGCTCTGCCGCATCCACGACCACCGGCCCGAAACATCGGACAGCGCAGTCTGGTAAGCGTCGAGCGAGGTGGTGTCGGCCCACGGCGAGACGATCATGTCCGCCGGGTCATCGCCGAGGGCGGCGAGAGCGGCGGCGAGAGACGGCGTGCCGGCGCCGGCCGTGCCGGTCGCGACAGTGAGCGCCCCGGACGTGGCGAACCAGTTGCCCGAGATGTTCGTCGGCACGAAGAAGTCTTCCTCGGCCATGATCGCGCCCTTGTGGCGCGAGGTCACGGTGACGACCTCGGCCGCCGCGGCCGCGGTCACCGTCAGCATGGCGCCTGTGAGATCGTCGAAATAGCCGTTGATCGCCGCCGCGAGGGCCGTCGCCACATCCGCTGCCGCATCTCCCGGCGCGATTGTCACCGACAGGCGCTCGCCGCTGATGTCGATAACGCCGAGGCCGCCCGCCGTCGGCGGCGTGCCCACCGTCAGCGTCCAGGTCGGCGCCGTTCCTGTCTCCGGCACCGGCACCATCCAGATTTCCTGCGCCGGGGCGTTGCGGGCGGAGATGCGATACATCTCGCGCAGCATGGAGCCGGGCCCGGCGAGGGCGTCGGCTTCCGACAGCGACGTGACAACCGACGGCGTATTGTCGGCGAGAGACCCCGCGCTCGTCTTGTGGCCGACGAGGATGAGACGCGAGACACTGTCGTGCCAGCCCGCGCTGTTGACTTCGAAGGCGAAGAGCGGCGCGACGAGCCCCGAGCCGGGGATATTGTTGAATCCGATGCTCATGGCAGTTCCTCAGCGCTTGGTCTTTGCAGTGGAGGCGTTGGGGCTGGCGGGCACCTTCTCGGCGCCCTTCTCCGGCGGGCTCGCCTCGACCACCGAGCCGTCGGCGAGGCAGGCCATCCAGAAGGGATCGTCGGCATCGACCGTCATTCCCGCCGCCGGGAAGAGGCGGAAGTCGCGGTCGGGCATGGGAAGCTTGCTCGCCGGATCGGCGAGACGCGCGAATATGCGGCGGGCCATGGGTGTTCCTCAGGTTGCACCGGGCGATTGGCCGGCTACTTGGGCGCGGACGTCATAGTCCTCGGCGGTCGGCATGCGGCCGATGCCGGCGAAGATGTCGATGGCCTCGAGCGGCACGAGGTCGGGCGGAGCCGGCACCAGGCCGGCGACGCGGTCGCAGATGTCGCGACCGTAGCTGCCCTCCGGCAGAGCTTCCGCCACCGTGCGCAGCGGCTCGGGCAGCGTCGGCTCTGCGCCGGGCGCCGGCCATTCCGTCGCCCGCACCTGCACGGTGAAGGAGATGGTCCGGAAGGCGAGCCGCGTCGTCTTCTCGGCATCGCGCAGCGGCACCGATTCGATCGCCCGTACTTCCATGGCGATGCGTCGATAGAGCTCCGCCGACGGCGCCATGGAGCGTCGGTCAAGGGCGTAGCGCACCTGCGCTTCGAGCACGTCGAGGAGCGCCTCGTGCTCCGGATCCGTCGGTCCTACGTCGGCGACGCCGACCGTGTCGGTGCCGCCGTCCGGCAGGTCGATGACCACCGTTCCGCGCGCGGCGATGAGGGCCTCGACCACCAGCGTGACGATGGTCTCTTCGGGCCGGTGCCGGCCGGAACCCCACGGCGTGCCCTTGTCCTCCTCGGTGTAGACGAGGAGGATCGGGCGCGGCTTGTCCGGCACGAGCTGGTCGATGGGCACCTGCCGGCTGTCGTAGACGAGCCGGCCCGCCAGCGTCGGATAGGGGCCCGCCTCCTCGCTCGCCGCAGGGCAAAGCGCCTCGACGGCGGCAAGCCGCAGGGCAAGACGATGCAGGCTCATGGATCTGCCTCACCGGGAATCAGACGGTTTTCAGAACCCGGCACTGCAGGCGGCCCATGCCGTCGGGCGGCGCATTGGCGATGCGCCAGGTGACGCCGTCGGCGAGCCGCACGAGCAGGTCGCCCTCACGCACGTCGAGCGGTGGCTCCGCCTGGTTGCGCGGATCGATCTCGACGATCGGGTCGCCCGTGACCACCCCTGGCCGCTTGTCCGTGCGCTGGTCATATGCGTCCGGAGCCGAGACGGTGGTGGGCGCATCCCGATAGATGCCCACCACCTCACGCTCGGCCCTGTCCGGATCGGGCGCCGGAGGGCTGTTGACGCCGGCCCGCCGCAGCGGCAGGAGCCGCCACCGCTCGCCGTAGACGCCCTGCTGCACCCGCTCGGCGGCGGCATCGAGCCGCGCGAAGAGCGAGCCCATGGCGTCAGACGCCCGCCTGCCGCAACAGCACGTTGCCGGCGGTATCCGCCGAAGCGGCGGCCGCGGCAGCATAGCCGATGAACGTGTTGTCGGTCGCCGTGACCGTCACGTACTTGCTGGTGTCGTTCCAGTAGAGCTTGGCGCCCTCGGTCCAGGCGGAGCCCGTCGCCTTCGGCAGGCGAATGACGCCTTCGGTCTGGCCCTCGAAGGACTTGCCCTCACCCGTCGAAAACAGCGCCACGACGAAGAGCGAGCCGATGAGGTAGCCATTGCCACCGACGACGCCGCCGGCAGGAGCGGTCAGGGGAATGGTATCCCCGTGCTGAACATAGTTCTTCATGATGCCCTCGATTGATCTGCGCAGGTGGGATGGCCGGCCGGCAGACGCCGGCCGGATGCGCGAGGGGTCGGCTTAGCCGGCCGCACCGGGGTTGCGATAAGCGCCGCGGAAGTCGATGGCGCCACAGCCGAAGTCATGCTCCAGCGAGATGCCGACGCCCGAGACGCCGAACGGGTTCTCGATGCGCATGCGCGGCGCCGTGTAGCCTTCCAGCAGCCCCCATTGGAAGACAGGCAGCGCCGACGGTTCGGCATAGAGCTCCCAGGCGTTGCCGGAGACCTGCGCCGTCGCCACCACCTCGAGGCGACCCGAGAAGGGGTTCACGTTCCCCGCCTGCTGCGGCTGGATCGACGAGGTGACCTGCTCGGCCTCGGTTTCCTTGTCCGGACCGACAAGAAGGATCCGCGGGGCGACGTTGATCGGCGCGCCGCTCATGTTCTTCTGTTTGCGCATCGCCGCCCGGGCCTTTCCGAGATTGGCGACGTCGATGACGGTACCCGCCCCGGCGAGGTTGCCGTGATCGGCGTGGAATACCGTCTTGTTGTCCTCTTTCAGCGTCGGGCCGAGGCCGGACGCCACACCCTTCATGGCGTAGAAGGTCTGCTCCTCGAAGAGAGCAACCGTGTCGCCATAAGAGCCGAGCACCTGGTCGATCGCGCCGAGGTGGTCGTTCACCAGCATCTGGCGGGTGAGCGCGAACTGCACCGCATAGGGCGCGACAACCACCGTCTCCTTCGCCTCGCCGAAGGTGCCGAACTTGATCTTGCCGCCCTCGCCGACCGGCTGCAGCATCGGGAAGTCACCGACCCGCACCACGTCGTGGGGGCGGAAGTCGACGAAATTGCGCTGCACCGAGATGCGCCGGTAGGTCGGCTGCGCCTGGATATAGCGTGCCTGCAGCACGCGATTGATGGACCCCTCGAAGATGATCGGGAAATCCGTCGTCGTGTGGAAGGCGCGGCGCAGCACCTCCTCGCGTTCGGCAAAGGAGCGCGGCATGGAGCGCTCGCCCAGAACTTCGGCGGCCATCTCCGCAAGCCCATGGCGCGCGAAGGATTGCGCCGGCCCCGAGAGGGCGCGGACGACCTCGAGGCGTCCCTCGTCGTTCCGGCGCACGGCGGCGACACCGCCAATGCGGAACGAGAGCGCCTCGGAGAGGGCGGCACGGCGCGTCTCGGTCTCGTCGCGCTCGACGCGCACCGAGGAGGTCGCGCTCGACGACGCCCGGGCCGCCATATGGTCGAAAGCCCTGCGGCGGAACTCCTCCACCGTCTGCCCGGACCGCACTGCGCCGTCGATATCCTCGCGGGCCATGCCTGCGCGCGTGCCGAGGTCCATGATCTCGGCCGAGCGCGCGCGTTCCGCGGCCAGGTCCGGAGCAGGCGCAGGCGTCGGCGAGCGGGCGGCGTCAGCCCGCTCCATGGTGGCGATCTCGCCATTCACGCGCTCGAGCTCGCGCAGCAGCTCCCCGTGCTCGCCCTCAATGCGCCGGGCGTCGTCCGTCGGCGTGTCGTCCTTCACTTCGGCGATCTTGGCAGCCGCCCGCGCAGTCAGGTCATCGCGCTGCGCGCGAAGGGCAAGAAGCGCCGGATTGGCAAGCGCCATCGCGTCCTGCAGCCAGGACACAGCGGCATGGCCGTCGATGCCGGACTGGACCGGAACAATGGCGGCGAAGGCTTCCGGCGAAAACGCCGAGAGGGCAAGACTGGTGATCACGGCGCATGCGATGAGCACTGCCGCGAGTTTGATGGTCTTCATTGACCGTCTCCTCAGGGTTTGATCATCCGGGGGCAATGCGCCGTGGACCCTGCCGCCCCGGCGGCGGGCAGGTAGCGAACTGGTGGTCTCAGGCGATGCCGAGGCCGGCCGCCCGCATCCGCATGCGGGTGGCAATCGACGCGGTTCCGATGGTCGCGGCACGCGTTTCGAAGGTGCAGTCGAAGGAGCCGCGATCCTCGCTGCGCACCCGCGCATTCGGATCGGCGCCAACGGTCACGCTGGAGATCTCATAAGGCTCCCAGTCGACCGCCCGCCGCACCAGGCGGTTGTCTGCGTCCCGCTCCTGCTCGAAGCGATGCACCCGGTAGCCGACCGAGACATTCTTGCGGATGCCGTCGTCGATCAGCGCGAAGGTCCGGTCCGCATCGGCATCAATGCCCGCCTTCGGGAATCGGATGAGCGCGCGGCCTTGACTGCCGTCGAGCCAGGCCCGCTCGACAACTCCCATGCCGCGCCAGTGCTCGCTGAGGAACGGCGCCGCGCCGCTCGCCAGGCGCTCCATGCGAATGGCATTGGGGCTTACAACCAGTTCCTCGACGAACAGCTCGTCCGTCCAGAAATCCCGACGCAGGACCGGTGCACCGGTGGTCCAGATGACCTCGAAAGTGCGCCGGCCTCCGTCGATGCTTGTGACACCGGCCTCGCGCACAAGAAGGGGGATGGAGCGATTCTCCACCCCTGTCGGCTTTTGGTGCTTCATGGTGCTCAGCCTTCGTCCTCGCGCCGCCCCTCGGGCTCGCTCGCCTGCGCTGCGCCGGTTTGCGTGGTGCGGCGCGGATCCGTATCGAGGATCACGCCCATCTCGTCCGCGGCCTTCCAGAAGTCGGCAGTCGCCTGCAGGACCTCGTCAGGGTCGTTGCCCCAGGAGGCGATGAACTCCTGCGGCGTCATGCGCCCCGATCGCACGGCCAGGATATCGGCCTGCATGTCCTTGAGCGGATCGACCGGCTCGTTCGCCGGCATGATGTATTCCCGCGTGTAGGGTGCGACCCGCCGGCGCAGCTTGCCGGCCATAATCGCCGTCTCGAGGAAGCGCTCGACCACGGGTTCCATCAGCTTCGGCACGACGCACAGCCACTGCAGCTGTTCGACCAACCGCCGGTGCTCGATCCGGCCGGTCTTCATCGACGAGTAGTTCGCCCGCCGCAAATCCCCCGTCAGCTGGTCGTAAGTGATCATGCCGCCGGCCGCGATCCCCTGCAGGGCCGACAGGGCGATGGGTTCGAACTGGCTTGTGCTGGCCGGTGCGAAGGCCTGAACCGTCTCCCCATCGCGGAACCGCATTGTCATGCCGGGGCGAAGGCGATCAATCGGCTCCGGTGCCTCGCCCTGCGCTACTGTGCCGGGCAATCCGGTGCGCCCATCGGAGCTTGTGATGAGGAGCCCTATGCAGGCTTCCATCCGCGCCTTCACGACGACCGCGTCCATGAGATCCGCGAAGTCGCGCGCCGTCATCATCATGGGCGCCATCAGCGGCACACCGCGGACCTGCCCGGGCCGCAGGGCGCGGAAGAGATGGCAGAACTCCGACCGCGGAATGAAGCGCGACGGCGACAGCCCGCTTGCACCACCCACCGAGACGGCGGCCTCGCCGGGATGGCGGGGAAAAATATAGAACCCCTCCCGCGCGTCCCACTCACCGAGCACGACACCCAGTCTCACTCGCCGCTCGTCAACGAGGCCGTCGCGCGTCTCGTCGATAAAGTCGCCCTCGAGCACCTGCAGGCGGAGTGGCACACCCGGCGTGTCGAGCGGGCGAGGCACGAACCGCACCAGGCTGTCGCCGCCTTCGAGCATGGCCCGAACGGCGGCGAGCTGCTGCCCGGCGAAGTCAATCTCGCCCTCGACGTCCGAACGCTTGATCCACTCGTTCCAGAGCCGTTGCGCCGTCTTGTCCTTGAACTTGACGACGATGCCCGTGCCGACGACATGGGCGCAGAGCACGTCGAGCATGCGCTGCCCGATCCACGTGTTCCGCGACATGTCGCGGGAGCGATCGCGGAGCGGCTTCAGCGCGGTCGACAGGGCCGCATTGGCCGAATCGGCGCCGCGCTTGAAGCTTGCCCCGCGGCGGCCGCGGTTGGCCGCGTCGTAGGACCGCCAGGCGTCGATGGCCGCAAAGGTCCGCAGGCGCGCGGAAGCGGCCCCGGGCGCCACCCAGGCGAGAGCCTTGAGAATGCGGGACACGACGTTCTCCCGGTCAATCGCGCGAGTGTTCGGCGTAGGACACGATGCAGCGGTCGCGGCCTGCGAGCTCATCCTCCACCTTGGCGAGCATGGATTCGATCTCGGCCTGCGAGCGATAGGTGACTTCGCGGCCGTCCGCGTAGCGCACCTTATGCGCCCCGGTCGCCAGAGCCCGGCGAAGCGTCACGGCATCTTCCTGTGTGAACATGGTCAGTCCAGCCAGTTGCTCAGATCGCGCCCGATCCAGTCGCCATCCCGAGCGGCGGGTTTCGTCACCTCAGCAGCGGGGCCGGGTGAGGCGTTCGGATTGTCTCGGGCCGGATCGGCCGCAGCCTCCTGCCGCGGCGTGAACAGGTCCGCCCGCGACAGCTCCTCAGGCAACCCTCGCCGCCGCGCGAGCGCCGCCCACTCTTCCGGGGTCGATGACGACAGGCCGAGATATTCGGCGAGCGCCAGGTTGTAGACTCGGCAGTCGAGCAGGTGATTGTTGCCCGTGTCGACCCAGCGTCGGCCGGCGACGCGTCCGCGAACGATCACGTCCTCGAGCCGCTCGTCGGTCAGCTGCTTGAAATAGGCCTCGTCGAGCCACGCGCCGAAGTGACAATAGCCCGGCGGATTGGCCGGCTGGTTGGACATGACGCCGAGCAACTGCAGGTCGGCATAGAACGAGCCCTTGAGGGGCCACGTGCCGACCGGCCAGAGCTTGGCGCCTTGCTTCACCTTCTGCCCGTCGAGGTCGATGTCGACGAGCCGCGGCGTGCCGATGGCCGGGTGACCCCAGCCGTCCCGGCCATCGACTGCCAGGATGAGGTCGCGGCCCGTGTCCGGGTGCAGACGCTGGTTGTTCCGCACCCAGGAATAGACCACATGCGAGCGATAGCCGGCGTCGACCGCAAGCGCGTCGATGCGGCGAGGCCGGTCCCACGCATCTTGGAAGGTCCGGTCGATCGTCGCCGTCCGGAGCTTCTGGAAGGCCTCGCCCGTCGGCTGCGAGGTGTCGCCGTCGAGAAAGTCGACCTCGACGGTCCACGTCTGTCGGTCGGCGCCGACCGCGATGACCTCCAGCCAGATGCCGCGCATCTGCACGTCGGCGGCCGCGACGAGCAGGAGGCCGCCGGCCGGCACGCGCCCGCGCCGCACCTCCGGGTCGCGGCGGGCCATCAGCTTTTCATGGTCCGGGGCGTCGCCGCGGAACCGGAAAGGCCGGCCCAGCGTGAGGTTCGAGTAGTCCTTGCGGCCCCGCTCGCCACGCTTCTCGGCCTTGATCTTGTCCTCGGCGATCGCCTCGTAGCTCATCATCAGCGAGATGAAGGCGTCGATGTGGAAGCCGGGGTGCCGATCTGGCCCTTCAGCCGTCGGCCGCCAGTGGCAATCGCCCGACTTCAGCGCGGCGACACGCTCCGTTTCTGTGATCCCGTGACCGCAGTGGTCGCACTGGTAAGCAGAGCGGTGCGGATGCTTCTCGTCGACCTGGAAGCGGTCCGGATTGTGCGTGAAGAACGATCCGCACTCCGGGCACGGCAGGAAATAGAACCGCTGGTCCGACCGCTTGAAGGAGCGGTCGATGCGGCAATGACCCATCGCCTCGCCGAGCTCGTCGCCGGTGTCGATCTCCGGCGTCGAGATTTCGAGGATCTTGTAGCTTTTCGTCCGGCGGAACGCCGTGAAGCGCCCTTCGAACAGCGTTTCTGGATCGCCGAAGCCGGGGATGTCCTGCCACTTCGACAGTTCGTCCTTGATGCCTTTCTTCGCGGTCTTGGACGACAGGTCCATAACGGAATTGGCGTTGCCGAGCCACAGACGGCCGCCGGGAAACACCTTCTCGTAAGTCGTCGACCCGGCGCCCGAGCGCGACGTCTGCTCGGCGATGACGGTCCGCTTGATGTGCTTGTGCCAGGCCTTGATGAGGGGCCCGAGCTTTGCGGAGTTGAGGTCGCGCAGCATGTCGATGCCAGGAGCGACATAAAGCGTGTTCGCCGGCTCGCGGTCGGCGATGTAGAGGCACCAGCCGAGCGCCAGGATTGACGCGCCGGTCTGCTGCGACTTGCGCACCGTGACGAGGTTGCACGGGTGGTCGTCGCTGAGGCAGTCGGCGATCTCGCCGAGATAGGGCGCGCCCGCCAGCGTCCACAGCTCGCCGGCATTCGGCCCGTCGACGAGCACGAGGTTCTGGCTCATCCACCGCGACAGCGGCACCGGCTTCTGCGGCCGGATGGCGCGCGAAAACCCGCCGGCGACGAGCACCGCGGCGTCGGGATGTCCTGTCATGGCTCGGCCGGTTCGGGTTCCGTCTCGTCTTCGCTGCGCCTGGTCACGGCGACCTTGTCGAGCGCCTTGGCGATATCCTCGCGCATGGCGTTGGCGAGTTTCTTGAGGGCGACCCGCAGCCCGTGAGAGCCGTCTCGCGCGACGGCCGCGGCCAGATCGTCCGCGGACGTCGGCAGGCGGTCGATCACGCTGGCGATGGCTGCCCCGCTCTCCGCGACGATGCTCTCGACGGCGGCGACGGGCACGAGCCTGCCCTTCATCTCCTCGAGCTCGATGCGGCGTCGCTCGGCCTCGTGCCAGGTCTTCTGGCGCAGGGCCTCGTCGTAGCTCTCGCTCGGCGGCGGCTGCGGCAATTCCTGCTGCCGCGGCGCCTGCGCCTTCGACGGATCCCCGTACCGACCGCGCAGGTGGTCGTATTCGGCCACGTTCAGGGCGACGACCCGCCCCTGCCCGTCACGCTCGACGGCAAGGCCGTGCCGCTCGACGAGGTCCTTGACCTTCTTCGAGACGGCCTGTCTCGACACCCCGTCCCGATCAGCAACCTGTTTCACCGTCCACATGACGGCGCGAGGCGCGTCAACCGGAGTTGTCGGCGTCGTCAACATCGTCAACCCTGATTTTTGACCTGCCTTACTGGCAAAATCTCGCGGGCCGCGCCCCCGTGGCGCCCTCCCCGGGGGGAAGGACCCGTGAAACATCCGTCGTGAAACTTCGCGTCAGACCCCGTGGCGGGCCTTCACGCGGTCGATCTCGCGGCCGATCTCGTGCAGGGCCAGCGGCAGGATGACCTCGCCGACCTTGTCCGTGATGACCTTGGCCGCGTCCTTGTTGAACCCGACCTTGCGCTCGTCGAGCAGCGGGCGCGGCACGGACGGGCCGTAGAGCTGCTTCAGCGGCAGCCGCTTCTTCGAGGTCCGCGCGAAGATGCCGATGTGACCGTTCGGCATCTTGGCGATGAACGCGCCGCGGTGCATGCCCCAGCGCCCTGCCACAACGCCGCTCGGCAACAGGAACGGCTTGCCGCCTGCCGCCAGCGCGTAGCGGAACAGGGTGAGGTAGCGCCCGGACACCATCAGCGTCGCGGTCGGCCGCGCCGCCGAGGCGTTGAACACCACGGTCGCGCTGCGCACGTAGCCGTAGGGCAGTTGCGTGCTCTTCACGATGAAGCGCACCCACTGGGTGCGGGCCTGCGCCACGGCCTTATTGATGGCCCTGGCATAGGCTGCGTTCCGGCGCTCGACAGGCACGAGATCGCGGAAGGCGCGTTCGAGCTTGTCGAAGGTGTCGGTCACGCGGACCGTGACGCTCATCGCCGCAGCCTCGCCCGTGCCGCCGCCACCTTCTGCGCGAAGGCCGACGACGCGTCCTGCGCGGCCGAGCGCACGACGCTGCGCACCTCGTCGAGGGCGCGGGCGCCATCGCCACGCACGAGCGCGGCGGCGGAGCGGCCAAGGGCGGCACGACGTTCGGCACAACCTCCGCACATGTCTGCCTCCTCACATGGCAGCCTCCAACGCAAAAACCCCGCCCGGGCGACCCGGCGGGGCTTCGTTGATTTCAAACCTTTTTGTGTGTCCCGACCTTTCACCAAACAAAGGTCGCGCGTCAAGCCCCCTCCCTCGCCCGCCGTGGCCGCCGTGGCGGCACCTCCTTGCCCTGCAACGGTTTCAGCATGCTTTGGAGGATGCGCGGCCCGGCCTCGCCCGCCTCCCACGGGCGCATCGGGCGCGGCGACGGCCGCACGTCGACTGATTCGAGCAGGCCCGAAAGCTCCTCGCTCAGCAGGTCGAGCGCCGCCCGCCACACCTCGTATTCCGCCCGCTCGACGAGGCCCGCCACCGGGTCCGGCACGAGGCGCGTCTTCTGATAGGCGCCGGGGCGCGGCCGGCGGCGCGTATAGCTGTAGCCGTCCACCTCGACGATACGCTGCACGCGCTCGCCGCCGACGGTCTCTTCCCAGATCACGTCCCGCATGAACCACGCCGGCTGGCCCGTCTTGCCCCGGCGCACCACCTCGACGGCCGGCGCCTCCATCTCCCAATCCGGGCACCCGCCGAGAATGGCGTGCTTCTCGACGAGACGGCGCGGCGTGCGGCGCAGGCGGCGGCGGTTCTGCGCGTCGATGACGGTGACGCTGGCGATGGCGCGGGCGATCGCCTCCTGCCCAAGGTCGCCCAGGTCGCCGAGGTCCGCCATCGGGTTCCAGTCCTCGGGCAGGTCGATGACGAGCTCGTCGAGCGCCCGCACCCGCTCGAAGACGATGAGGGCGTCGTCGTGCGGCCCGCCGGCGGAGAGGAGGTCCGGCACGACGCCGAAGCCGTTGTCGTCGATGACCGTCAGCAGCTCGACGAAGGTCTCGACGCTGTCCCACCCGGCGCTCATGCCGCGCGAGAGGCCGGCCCGCACCGGCGCCGCCTTCGGCAGCTCATCCCGATAGGTCCACCGCAGCACCGCCTCGATATCCATCACCCTCTTAGCCGTCATCGCCGCCGCTCCTTCGCCGCCAGGGAGGCAAGGGACGCAAGGGAGGATCGCAGGGAGGCAAAAAAACCGGCCAACCAATCCCCTAACCCTTTGCACCCTTGCCTCTTTTTTCCTTCGCTTCGCTCATAGGGAGGATAGGGAGGCAGAAGTGTCGTGATATGTGAGAGAAGAAAAACGCTTTCAAACCTGATGAAGCTCCTTCATTTCACACGTGCACGCCCGGATTGCCTCCCTAGCCTCCCTACCGTCCCAACTTGCTGAAATCCTTCGCACTTCCTCAGGGAGGCAGGCGAACCGCACACCCGCCAGCCTCCCTAGCCTCCCTCGCTCGCCCGCCCTCCAAAGAAAAAATGATCAATTTTTAAGAAACGGGCTCCGTCGCAGTCGCGGTTCAGCCGTCGCCGTCGCCACCATGGGTGTGCGAGGGCGGCCGGAAGTCGTCCTTGATGCGCAAGCCGCGATAGAGGCTCATGCCCATCGACTTCGCCTTGCGGAAGCCGAAGGCCGCCGCCTTCAGCGGCAGGTTGCGGTTGAAGGTCGTGGGCCCCCACGCGTTGAAGCCCGCCCGCTCGCAGAACACCTTGAAGGAGGCGTGCGCCTCGCCCGGCGTCAGCATGTCGGTGTCGTCGCCGGTGACGATGCAGGCTTCCCGCACCCAGGCGCTCACCGGGTCCGATTCCTCGCGATATTCGTCTGTCGCCGCCCGCACGGCCTCGGGAATGCGCAGCCCCTCCTGCAGGTAGGACAGCGCCCCCGCCACGAGCCAGTTGAGGATGCCGGCGCGCTCCTCCCACAGCTTGTCCGGCAAGGCGCGGTCGATCTCCTCCTTCGGGATCTGCACGAGGAAGGGCACCAGCAGCACGCGCCGCCAGATGCCGTCGTCCGTGCCCTTGATGGTCGGCTTATGGTTGCCGGAGACGATGAGCTTGAAGGTGGGATAGACCTCGACGAAATCCCGGTGCAGGTGCCGCACGAGGATGGGCTCGCCCGAAGTGAGCGATTTGACCATGGCCTCTCGGAACTGCATGGACTGCTCGGGCTCGCTGGCGCGCACCAGGCGCGTGCCCGGCAGGCGGGCGAGCTCGGGCGTTGCCTCCGATCCCTTGCGCCGGTCCTCGCCGGCCAGAGTCTCGAAGGGCACCGTTGCGGCATAGTCGGCGAGAAGCCGGCAGATCAGGTCGACGAGGGTCGACTTGCCGTTGCGCCCCTGCCCGTAGAGAAAGACGAAGACCTGCTCACCGGTGAGCGCGGTCAGCGCATAGCCGAGATAGCGCTGCATGAACGCGCGCACCTCGTCGTCCGGCAGTACGGTCTCGATAAAGCGCAGGAAGTTCGGGCACTCCGCCGCCTCGTCATAGGCCACCGGGATAAGCTTCGAGATGAGGTCCTCGCGCCGGTGCGGGTCGAGCCGCACGGTCCAGATGGCCTTCTTGCCCTCGCCCTCTTTGACGAGCCGCACGGTGCCGTTGTCGCAGTTGATGGCGAGCGGGTCGGCATCGAGGTCGGAGACCGATTTCGCCACATAGACGGCCGCCTCCCGCAACATGTTGTCGATCTTGCCCGAGGAAGCTGAGGTCTTGCCGTAGCGCACGCGCTTGGCCCGCCGCTCGGAAATGGCCTTGGCCGCCTCCGCGCCGATGCCGACCACCTCGCCGAGGCGCAACAGCTCCAGCTCGTCTTCCGGCGAGCGCTTGCGCCCGAGCTTCTTCAGCTCCCGAAAGCGGGGAAAGGCCTCCTCCGCCGCCGCCACGGCCGCCCGCTCCTCCTGCGTCGGCTCCACGAGCGACGCCTCGAGGCGGATCTGCTCCACCGTCTTGTGCGCCAGCGGGCGAATGCTGGAGCCCTCGACGTCCTCCGCCCAGCGACGGCCGTCGAAGACGTGGAAGCCGATGCGCATGACGGAGATGACGTCATTCCGGCAGCGGTGGAGGAATCGACGGGCATTGCCGATGTCGGTTTCCGGCTCGGCGGCGCAGCGGCGCACCATGTCCCAATCGACGGGCTCGCCCCCGTCCGCCGGCGGCTCCCCGGGCCCATGGCCGCCATCGCCGCCATCGGGTGTGAGAGGGCCGCCACCGTCGCCGGCCGGCGCCACGTCCACGGGCTCGGCATTCTCGACGATCTCGGCGATCGTGCGCAGGGGATCGTCCGTCATGCCGCCACCAACCCGCCAAAATATTGCTGATAGCTATTTACAGCGATATTGCTATCGGCTATAAAAGAGCCATGAAGACGGTCACCTACACCCTCGCCGCCCGCCGCTCCCTCCGGAAGCTTCCGGGCGATGTCCGCCAGCAGGTCGAGGCCAAGCTCGCCCGCTATGCCGAGACCGGCGCCGGCGACATCAAGGCCCTGTCGGGCCAGCCGGGCGCCCGCTTGCGGGTTGGCGATTACCGGGTGATCTTCATCGAAACCGAAGCCGCCGTTGACGTCCACGCCATCGGGCACCGGCGAGAAATCTACCGCTGAAAGGAGGCCGCCATGGGCAAGCCGCAGATCATCCACACCGACGGCGAGGACCTCGTGGTCCTCTCCCGCCGTGATTACGAGGCGCTGTGCGCCCGCGCCGGCGAGGAGGCTGCCGAGGACGCGATGACCGCCCGCATCGTCGCCGAGACGGGCGAGGCTATCGCTCGCGGCGATGATGTCGCCCTGCCGGGTGCGGTCTGGGACGCAATCGAGGCCGGCGAGAACGCGGTGCGCGTCCTGCGCAAGCACCGCGGCCTCACCCAGGCCGCGCTCGCTGAGGCCGTCGGCGTGTCCCAGGGCTACATCGCCGAGCTCGAGGGCGGCCGGAAGTCCGGCACGCCCGAGACGCTGCGCGCCCTCGCCAAGGCCCTCGGCGTCCCGCTCGACGTGCTGGTGGAGTGATCGGTCCATCGCGTTCCCCATCAGCCGAACAGGGCCAGTTGCGACGGCGCGGTCGGCCCTTCCGCCCACCCGCCCCATTGGTCCGCCATGGCATCGGCGACGCCCTGAAAGGTCCGGCTGCGCTCGCGCCAGCGCTCGGGGCCAGGCGGCATGCGGTGGATCTTCGACCACGCCTTGTGCTCCAGCGTCCCGGCCTTCGGCGGCACCAGCCGGCGGGTCGGCTCAAGCGGGCGCAGGCCGCGCAGATAGAGCCCCGTTGCCTTGAAGAAGGGCTCGCCGAACCACCACGGCTGCACCATCTGGGGGCGCGGCAGGTCCGCCGGCATCCGCTCGCGCGCGAGGTCGTTCATCTCCGGGTTTTCGATGGCGACACGGTCGATGGGCGCGCGCCAGCAATCGCAGAACAGCGAGACGCCGTCCTCGAACTCGGCCCGCATATCCTCCCAACTACGCCCCTTCGGCAGCTTCTTGGGCGGCGTCCACTTCCCCGGCCCGGACATCCACCGCCGGCCGGACCGGCACAGCCGCGTGCACGGCGGGTGCGCGACCATGAGCAGGTCCCAGCCGTCGTCGAGGTGGTCGCGCACGTCGCCGACGATGTGCCGGTTGCTGCCGTCCTCGGCCGGCAGGACATCGCACGACCAGGCATCGTGACCGCGCGCGGCGAAGGCGCGCCGGACAACGCCCGACGTTTCGCAGGCGACAAGGACGCGAATGGCAGCCGCCATCACACCCACCCCCATGCAACATGCTGCGGCCGGGGGCCGTCCTTCCGCTTCTCCCTCACCGGCGCCGGCGCATAGCTGAGGCGCGTGTGCTCGGCGCAATAGGGCGAGCATCCGTCGGAAAAGACGCCCGGCCGGCGCCGGCTCGTCGACCGGCACCGGCAAGGAACTGGGCACGGGCTTGGGCGTCAAGGCCACAGGCGCGCTGCCGCGCCTGTCCACGATGGGCTCGACAGTCACCGGCTCCGGCGCGGGCCGAGGCTCCGGCCGGACAACGGCCGCTCGCGCGGCGCGCGGCGCCCGCCGGGGCTCGGCGTTGAAGCGTGTGGCGGTGCCGCGCAGTTCGGCTGGCACATGGCGGTGCCAAAGGCCGATCACGGCATTGCGGCTGAGGCCATAGCGCTCGCCGACCGTGCGGGCCGATTCACGTCCATAGGCGGCGACGATGGCGTCGCGGGTTTCCTGGGCAAGCTGTGCCATGGGTCACTCCGCAGCAAAGAGGGAAAGGGTTTCGGCGGATGCCGGCGCGTGTTCGGGCACGACGACGGCGCGCCGCACGATGCCGACGTCGAGCCGCTTCCGGGCGATCTCGGCGTATTCGGGATTGAGCTCGATCAGCGTGCAGTCGAGCCCGAGGGCATCAGCGACGAGCCCCGTCGTGCCTGCCCCGCCGAAGGGATCGAGCACCCTGCCGTCGGCCGGGCATCCGGCACGCAGGCAGCGCTCGACGAGCTCGGGCGGAAAAGTCGCGAAATGCGCATCGCGGAAGGCTGCAGTCGCCACTTCCCACACGGGCAACGGAGCCGGCTCGTAATTCCGCAGCAGACGGCCATTCCCCCGCTGCTCCTCGCGGGGCATGTCGTCCCAGCGCTCGTTGAATCCCGCGTGACGGCGGGAGTGGCCGCGTTGCTTGTCTCGCCTTTCGCTGGCGGGAACCGATTCTGCGAGGGTGTGCCGGCCGTATGTGTCGCGCCCCCGCGGCCGGTTACGACGCGAATGCGAGATGGCGTCGTGGGCACCAGTCGTCGCCCACCCATCCGGCGCTTTGTAACCACCGGACGAGGAGCGGCCCTCGCGCACCGCCTCGGCATTGTAGAAATGCCCGAGCCCGATCCACCGGGGCCCCGGCTTGCCGGTCGTCACCATGAGGCACTGCTCGGCGAGGTCCGGCGCGGACGAAATCTCGCCCGTGTCGCGCGCGGTCCAGAAATTCACCTCGTCGGACTTGGTGAGCAGGAACCACTTCTCGTGCGCCGTCGCCGGGCGGAAGCGGCCGGAGGAATCGGGCATCGCATTGGGCTTGCCCCAGATGATCTCGGAACGAACCCACCAGCCGTCTTCCTGCAGCGCAATGGCGAGCCGGTTCGGGACCATGCAAAGGTCCTTCGCCTTCAACGCCCCGCCGACCGTCGAGAACGGCTTGTCCCGAAACGTCCGGTCGTCGCTGCCGGCCGCTTTCGTGTCGGCCGCGCTGCGGCCGTTCGGCGTCGTGGCGTAGCAGTCGCCGTAGTTGAGCCACAGCGTGCCCGTGGGCTTCATCACCCGCCGGACCTCGCGGAACACGTCGACCATAACGGCCAGGTGCTCGCCGAGCGTCGGCTCGAGGCCGATTTGCCCTGCCACGCCATAGTCGCGCAGTCCCCAATAGGGCGGGCTCGTCACGACGCAGTCGAAGTGGTCGTCCGGCAACTCGCGCAGTCGGGCGAGCACGTCGCCGAGAAGGATCGTCACCGTCATCCCGCCACCCCTTCGAGAAGATCGTTGAAATCCGCCCCGGCCGGCGCCCAGGCGTTGCGGATGGTCCGGCCCTCGCGCGCATAGCGGGCGGCGCCGCGCTTGAGGGCGCATTCGGTGAGGAAGCGCTCGGAATCGCCGTCGCCGAGCTGCACCAGGTCGCTCACGCTGTCGTGCACGGGAATGCCCGGCTGGCTCATGTCCGGCACCGGGCCGGGAACGAGAACGGGTCGCGCCCGCCCGGCGCGGTCCACCTGTGTCAGGGTCGGGTGCGGCACCGTCCCGGCATGCAGGCCGCCGAGGTTGCCGAGGTCGACCGAGGACTGGAACACCGTCGCGCCGAGGTCCGCCCCCTGCGCCACGAGCGCCTTGCGCACCGAGAGCACCGTCTCGATGCCCTCCCCGCGGATGATGCGCGTCGGCCGCGCCTCCGGCCCGAAGGGCCCGGCAAGGTGGATGTGCCCGCCCCGTTTGGAGCCGCGCACCTTCTTCACGGGCAGCACCTCGCCCGTCTCGGGGTCGACGATGAGCGCCTTGCCCTTCGGCCGCGACGGGTCCACCCAGGTGATGTGCAGCCCGGCGAAGCGCCAGTCGGGCCCGATGATGCCGGCGAGCATGGCCGGCCCCGTGTAGATCACGCGCTGGCGCATCTTGCCCGGCCGGCGCGGGTCCGGCTCCTCGCCGTGGAAATAGGGCATCTCCCGCGCGGCGCGCAGGCGCCCTTCCGGCGGCGGCTCAAGCCCGCGCAGGCGCAGGTAGTCCTCGGCCGCCGTGCCGCGGATCGGCGTGGCGCCCTGCCACAGGCGGAACAGCCGCTCGCGCTCCTTTTCGCGGAAGATGGCCGCCGTGCGCTCGCGCCGTGCGCGCTTGCGCTCCCGCTCCTCCTGCCGGCGCCGCTCCTCCTCGGGGTCCAGCACCTCGGCCCCGCCCAGCCACGCGACGGCGGCGCGGAAGTCGAGCCCCTGCACCTTCTCCACGAGGCGGATGACGTCGCCGCCGTCGCAGCACACGGCGCACACCCAGCGCTCGCCATCCACCTCGAAGCGCCCGGCCGTCCGGCTCTGCCGGTCGTCCGAGCAGATCGGGCACGGCCCGATGAGCTTGCCGCCCGAGCGGCGCAGGCTCACCCACCGGCCGGCCACATCGGCCACCGGCCGGCGGGCGCGCAGATCGTCGAGGGAAGCGTCGGAAAGCCGCGCCATCACGCCGCCCTCCGGAACATGGCGCGCTCTTCCGCGCTCCACAGGCCCGCCCCCGCCAGCACCGCCGCCAGCCGCTCCGCCCGCATGCCGAGCGCACGGCAAATCGCATGCGCCGGCCAGCCGGCAGCCGCCATGCGCCGGGCGATGCGCCCGCGGCGCGGGTGGCGCAGGTGGTGGACGGTGAAGCGCCGGCGCATGTCACTCGCCCTTGCCGGGGAGGCCGGCGAGCTTGCGCTGCACGCTGGTGAGGGCGTCGAGATGCTCGCCGATGGCGGCTTTCACCGCCTTCGCCTCGCGCGGCGTCACCACCCCGTCGGCGAGCGCCGAGCCGAGCTCGCTCGACACCCTGGCCCCGGTGCTCGTCGTCTTCACGAGGTCGCCCACCAGGTCGGTCGCACCGGCGTCGTCCGCCAGCGGCACCAGCCGGTGGCTGGTGAGCGAGGCGAGCGCCCGCGAGACGATGGGCTTTTGGGTGACGAATTCGAGCTGGAAGATGACGTCGAGCGGCGGCAGGTCCTTGTAGGCGTCGCCCTGCCAGCGGCTGATGGTGCCGCGCGAATAGCCGGTGAGCTGCTCGACACGCTCGGGCCCCGTGCTGCCCGGCACCGCGCAGGCAGCAACCTGCGCGCGGATCGCGCTCTTGATGAGGGTGATGAGCCCGTCGGGCAAAAGGATATCGCTCACGAAAAAAGCTCCATCGCTTTTTCGTTCCGAAAACGGCGCGGTGGTGGGACAGTCAGGCGGTCAGATCACGGGGGGCCACGCAGATGCAGCAGCACAAGACCGACAGGCAAAGGCGCATCGAAGCGGCGCGCGAGCGCCTGCGCGGCGCCCTCCGGCGCTACGCCTTGGCCGAGTCCGTGGTCGAGGCGATGAACGGGCATCACACGCCCTCCCCCGAAAGGGCCGGGGCAGAGGCGCGCTCCGCCCCGGCAGGTGTGCCCAGGTCAGGGGCACGGGAGGACCGTCGATGAGATTGACAGGGATCCACAACGCACGGCACAGCTTCCCGCGCCATGCGCTCACGAATGAACTCCCGCACGCGGTCCGCCGTCTCGATGCGGATGGATCGCCCATCCCGCAGCCGACGGAGCAGCTTGCTGTTCCCTACAGCGATTTGGCCGAAGTACGACTCACTCATGCCGGTCGAGGACAGAAATGAATCGATCTCCGCGAGGAGGTCTTCCCGGGCTGTCATGGCCCTAGAATGTGGGCTACGGCCTACACTGTCAATAGGCTACAGCCGCAATGTCTGAGAAGCGCGAGGCGGGCATGGTCCCGCATGTGCCAAGTGCTCCCTACAATCGCCTGCGCGCTGACTGGCGCGACATATTGCGCCGCGCGCTCGCGGAGCGTGGGCTGAGCTATCGCAAGGCGTCGCTCGCCGCCGGCCTCAACGAAACAGCGGTGAGCGAGTGGCTGCGCCAGACGCCAGGCCACAAGCCCAAGCAGCCGTCCTTTGATTCCATGGCCAAGGTGGCCGCCGTCCTCAACGTCTCGATGGACATCTTCACCGAGGGCGAGCCCGGCGAACGACCCGAGCCCTCGACATTGAAACAGGTTGTGCACAAGGCCGTGCCGGTCGTAGGCTACATCCAAGCTGGGATGTGGCAAGAGCCTGAAATGTTAACTGTCGAAGATGAGACCTATGTTCCTTACATTCCGAATCCAAAATACACCGGAATGAGGCAAGTTGCTTGGCGCGTCCTCGGGCCGAGCATGAACCGTATCGCCAAGAACGGCGAGTATATTATAGGCGTCTCCATTATAGAGTTGGGCTATACGCCGCCGGAAGGCTCACCCGTCGTCGTGGTGCGGCGGCGCGGCAGCACCTATGAATATACCGTTAAGCGCGTGCATTATTTGCCGGCCGGCGGCGCGGAGCTGCGCCCCGACAGCGAGGACCCGCGCTTTCAGGAGGTCGTCTGGACGGTGAACCACGCCGAGGACGGCGACGAGGTCGAGATCACTCACCTCGTCATCGGCGTCTACCGCGATCTGGGCATGCTGTAGGTCGCAGATCGCAGCAGCCCACATTCTGTAGGCTGATAGCTTGACAGTATAGGCCGCAGCCCATATCGTCCCTCCATCAACCCCGATGGAGGGCATCATGCTCGCACCCACCGCTTCCCTTACGCCCATCCATGATGCGCCGGCGCAGGACCGCGCGCTGCACAAGGCGGCGATGAATGCCCGCGTCGCGGCCATGGCGCGCGTCATGTACGAGACGAGCCTGCAGTCCGGCGGCTGCACGGCGGACGATCTCGCCCGCGCCGGCTTCACCGCCGCCGAGATCCTCGAGCACGCCGACGACGCCCGCGCCCTCGCCGGGCTGATCGATCAGGAAGCCGCGTGATGTGGCCCGCCTGCGCCGCCGCGGCCGGGCACTTCCTCTGCCGCGCCCTTTACGACGCCTTCGAGTTGCTGTGCCTCGCGGCCTTCGTCGGCGCCATCGGCCTTTGGGCCGATGCGCTCCGCTATGGAGGCTGAGGTGGCGGACGTTCTCTCCAACATCGCCGCCGTCGTCCTCATCGGGCTCGGCCTCTGCCTCGCGGGCATCGCCTGGGCGCGCCTCTTCGGCGCCCCGGCCCGCGAGTACTTCGGCGACCAGATCGACGAGGACCGGCCATGAGCGGCTTCGCATTCTATGCGCAGGGGTTCGAGAACAGCGAGCACCCTTGCGTCATCCGGGACGATCCGGCCGGCGGGGACCCGCATGTCCTTTGCACGGTCCGCCGCATCCACAACCCGGGCGCGCTCAATGAGCTCTGCGCGAAGGCAAACACCATTGAGCCGCTGACGGACGCGCTCGCAACCGCGCAGGCCTTCATCCAGGCATATCGGGACGAGGTCTTCGCCAGCGTCACGGTCGGCGGCGACGCCGCCACGATGGACGACATAGACAAGCCCATCGTCGAGGAGATGGACGCGCTGCTGGCGACGATCGACGCCGCCCTCTCTGCCGCGCGGGAGGCTCGCCAATGACCTGGCTCCCCACCACCACCGGCAAAATCGTCGACCTGCTGCGGCCGGACCCGGCGTCGATCGACTTCCGCGGCGACGTGGCGCCCCAGCTCGCCCGCGTGGCCCGCTTCGGCGGTGCCACGGGCGGCGGCATCTTCTCGGTCGCCCAGCACTGCGCCGTCGGCGCCGACGCCCTCTTTCACGAGACGCGCGACCCCGCCCTCGCTGCGGCCTTCCTGCTGCACGACGCCCACGAATACCTCATGGGCGACATCATCACCCCCGTGGTCGAGGCCCTGTGCGTGCACCTCACGCTCGACAGCAACGGCCGCGAGGTCGCCGTGCGCGTGCCGGAGGTGAAGGCGCAGATCACGCGCCTCAAGTCCCGCCTCGACCATGCCATCCACCGCGCCGCCGGCCTGCCCTGGCCGTTGCCGCAGCACGCGGCGAAAGCCGTGAAGGCGATGGACCTGCGCATGCTGCGCACCGAGCGCGACCATCTCACCGTGTCCTGCGGCCGCAAATGGGCGGCCGAGGTGGAGGCGGCCGAGCCGGTCCCCATGCGCGGCCGCCTCACCATCTGGCCATGGCCGAAGGCCGCCGACGAATGGCTCATGCGCCTCGACCGCTACTGCCCCCAAGCCCTCAACCGCGCGGCGTGATCCGCAACCGAAGGAGGCCCCATGTCCGCCCGCCCGATCCGCCGCATTGAGGAGCTTCTGCCGCTCCTCTCCCGCGGCAACTTTCTCGACAAGTGCAACGAGCACCTGGCCAAGTCCATCGAGACCCTTGAGGCCCTGCCGCAGGAGAAGGGCACCGCCACCATCACGGTGACGCTGACCTTCACCTATGAATCCGGCCGGCTCGACGTGAAGCCCGCCGTGAAGTCCAAGCTGCCGGAGGAGAAGGCGTTCTCCGGCACCCCCTTCTGGACCTACGAGGGCGCCCTCTCGGTCCAGCATCCCAGCCAGATCGACATGTTCGCCGGCCCGCGTGATGTGGGCATGGGCGCGCGTGCCGAGGGCTGATCCACCCCGCCACCGGAGCCCCGACACATGATGAAACCCGCCCCTCTTGCCAACGACGTGCCGGCCGCCGGCGCCGCCGCGCTGATCGCCGATCTCGCCACCCGGGCCTCGGCCCCGGAGGTCGTCCAGATCCCGACCGCCGGCCTCGGTCCCGGCCTGCCGTCCACGGTGCCGGTGCTGTTCGATCGCCACAACCAGCGCGCCATCCCGCTCACGGCCGAGATCGAGGGCGCCCGCCAGTTGCCGAAGCGGCGTGCCGGCACGGCCAAGGTCGACACGCTGTCCTCCTTCATCGACCTGGTGAACCGCCACAAGGATGAGCATTCGGTCATTTTCGCCAAGGCGCAGTGGCCGGACCCGGCGCTTACCGCCGTGCTCGATTACCACGAGACGACCCACGGCCCGCGCTGGGGCAAGCACCGCGTCGTCTACACCTTCCCGGTGACGGACGAGCTCAAGACGTGGATCGGCCTCAACAAGAAGCCGATGGAGCAGGCCGACTTTGCCGCCTTCCTCGAGGAGCACGCGGCCGAGCTCGCGGCACCGAGCGACGGAGAGGTGGCCGAATTCGAGCGCCTGTTCAAGGAGCGCTTCGCCACGCCGGCCGAGCTCATCGACCTCTCGCGCTCGCTCGAGGTGTTCGTCGGCGCCAAGGTCAAGCGCGCGGCGCGGCTGCAGTCGGGCGAGCGGGCCGTGGAGTTCGTTGAGGAGCACCTTAACGCCAAGGGTGAGAAGGTCGACATTCCCGGCATCTTCATGGTGTCGGTGCCGGCCTTCCTCGACGGCGAGCCCGTGCGCATCCCCGCCCGCCTGCGCTATCGCATCAGCGACGGCAGCATCGTCTGGTTCTACCAGCTCTATCGCTGGGAATATTGGCTGCGCACCCGCGTGCAGAACGATCTCGGCCTCGCCGGGGACAAGACCGAGCTGCCCACCTTCGAGGGCGCGCCCGAAATGGGCGCCTGAAGCGCCGCGATCAACTCCCCTCCCCCTTGTGGGGAGGGGCTGGGGGTGGGGGTATCCCCGCCTGTGCACCGAGAGTCCGAGCCCATGAAACTCGTCATCGACCGCGCCGATCTCCTGAAGCCGCTCGCGGCCCTCAACCGCGTCGTCGAGCGCCGCACCACCATCCCCATCATCGCCAATGTGCTGCTACGCGCCGAGAGCGGCCGGCTCAACCTGGCGGCGACCGATCTCGACATCTGGGCAGAGGCCGGCTTGCCGGCCGCTATAGCCGAGCCCGGCGCCCTCACCGTGCCCGCCGCCACGCTCAACGACATCGCCCGCAAGCTGCCGGACGGCTGCCAGATCGAACTGGCCGCCGAGGCCGGCGGCGCTCGCCTCTCTGTCAAGGCCGGCCGCTCGCGCTTCGTTCTGCAGGCCCTGCCCGAGGATGACTGGCCGGACGTCTCCGCCGACGACCTGCCGCACCACTTCGCGCTGCCGGCCAAGACGCTCCAGCGCATCCTGGCGCACACCACCTTCGCCATCTCGACGGAGGAGACGCGCTACTACCTCAACGGCATCCACCTCCATGCCGACGGCGAGGGTCGCCTCAACGCCGTGGCGACCGACGGGCACCGTCTGGCGCACCTCACCGTGCCCCTGCCCGAGGGCGCGGCCGACATGCCGGGCATCATCGTGCCGCGCAAGACGGTGGGCGAGATCGCCCGCCTCGTGGCCGACGCCGAGGGCGACATCGACATCGCCGTCTCCAGGGCCAAGGTGCGCTTCGTCGTCGGGGGCATCACGCTCACCTCCAAGCTCATCGACGGCACCTTCCCCGACTACCAGCGGGTGATTCCGACGAGCAACGACCGCGTCGCGGTGCTCGACACCGCCACCGTGAAGGACGCCGTCGCCCGCGTCGCCACCATCACAGGCGAGAACGGCCGGGCCGTGAAGATGGAATTCGCCCCGGGCGTCCTCACCCTATCCGTCAGCAACGCCGACACCGGCGAGGCACGCGAGGAGATCGAGGCCGACTTCGAGGGCGAGCCGCTCGGCATCGGCTTCAACGGCAAATATCTCGCCGAGGTCCTCGGCATCGCCGCAGCGGACACGGTGCGCCTCGCCCTCGCCGATCCCGGCTCCCCCTGCCTGATCAAGAGCCACGAGAGCGCCGACGCGCTCATCGTGCTCATGCCGATGAGGGTGTGACATGGCACGCATCTACGCAGCATCATCGTGGCGCAATCCCTATCAGCCGATGGTCGTCGACCAACTCCGCATGCACGGGCATGAGGTCTACGACTTCCGCAACCCGCCCAACGGCGTGCCCGGCTTCGCCTGGTCGGAGATCGATCCGGATTGGCAGGCATGGTCGGCCGAGCGGTATCGGCACCTTCTGACCACCCATCCGATTGCCGCGCGAGGGTTCCTCAACGACCTGCGCGGCATGCAGTGGGCCGATACCTGCCTGCTCATCCTCCCGTGCGGGCGGTCTGCACACCTCGAGGCCGGATGGTTCTGTGGGCAGGGCAAGCGCTGCATCATCCTCACCCAGGACGGGGAGGAGCCGGAGCTGATGGCGCTCCTGGCGAACGAGATCTGCATCTCAATTCCCGAGGTCATCGAGAAGCTCGCCGAGGCTCATCCCTGTGGCCTACGCAGCAACAAGATGGTGCCCAGCCTTTCACTGCGGAGGGGCGAATGAGGTGCCTCACCATGATCGAGCGCTTCGAGGCCGAGCGCCGGCGCTGCCGGCAGGCCTACGAGAAGGCCCGGCGCGGCCACCGCAATGTCGGCCGTGCCGCCGAGGCGCTGCGGACGGCCACCCACGCCGCCCTGAAAGCCGAGGTCGACGAGCTCCGCCGCCTGAAGCGCGCCGTCGAGAAATCCGCCCGCCGCCGCGACGAGCGCATCCCCGACCTGTTCATGGAGGCCGCCCATGGGTGACCGCTCCGCGATCGAATGGACCGAGGCAACGTGGAATCCCATCGTCGGTTGCTCGGTCGTCTCGCCCGGCTGCGCCAACTGCTACGCCATGAAAATGGCCGCCCGCATCGAGCGGATGGCGGCCTGCGCCGGCAAGTGGACGCACTACAACGGCACGACGCAGGCGAGCAAGGCCGGCCCGGTGTGGACCGGCAGGCTCACCCTCGCCCCCGAGTGGCTCGACGAGCAGGTCGCTACCGCAATGCATCTCGCTCCCGACGCGGCGATGTTTGATCGCTTCGGCGCGCCAAAGGGGCCGAAATGGCATCCTTACGAGGCGAGCGATCGCAATGGCGGCGCGCTGATCTGCGTCGGCAAGAAGGCCGCCGGCCGCCTGCTCGACGGCCGCGAGCACAGCGACATGCCGGAGGCGAGGCCGCTATGATCGAGATCCCCCGCTTCGCCCTCTCGGTACGGCAGCCGTGGGCCTACTGCCTCGCGGTCGGCTGGAAGCCCGTCGAGAACCGCTCCTGGCACAAGCCGAACCCGGCCCTCAAGTTCCGCGGCCCCTTTGCCATCCACGCCTCGACGGGCATGACACGTGACGAATATGCCGATTGCGCCGATCTGTGCGCGCGGCTCGGCTTCGCGTTGCCCGCGCCGGGCGATCTGTTGCGTGGCGGCATCGTCGGCGTCGCCACGATCGTGGACATCGTGAGGGAGTTCGACAGTCGATGGTTCTTCGGGCCGTGCGGGCTGGTGATCGCCGATGCGCGGCCGGCGGATTTTATCCCGGTCGGTGGCCGCCTCGGCTTCTTCGACTGGCGCGAGCTGCTGCCGTACCGGAAGAGCGACGCTCCGGCGCCGCCCGCAAAATGGATGCTGCCGCGGGCAGGCGCTCCGAATCCACTCTCGGCCGCAGGCATGCAAGGGAGGCTACTTTGACGCCGCCCACCCGCATCCAGCTCTCCCGCCGAAAGGGCTGGCGCATGCCGCCCGACACGGTGAAGGTCGACCGCTCCACTCGCTGGGGCAATCCCTTCGTCGTCGGCCGGCACGGCACCCAAGCCGAATGCGTAGCGCTTTACGCCCGGCTCGCCGGCGGCCATGTCCCCATCAGCTTCGGCCGCGAGACGTATGAGGCCGCCCGCGAAAGCCTGCGGCTCATCTGCGAGGACATCGGCGAGCTGCGCGGCAAGAACCTCGCCTGCTGGTGCCGGCTCGGTGAGCCGTGCCATGCCGACGTGCAGCTCGCCCTCGCCAATCCCCCCAAATGTGAGGAAATCGCCTGATGGCCGGATCCGTCAACAAGGTCATGCTCATCGGCCACCTCGGCCGCGATCCCGAGATCAGGCGCAACCAGGCCGGGGAGCCAATCGCCAACCTGCGGCTCGCCACCTCCGAGACGTGGCGCGACAAGGCCACCGGCGAGCGCCGGGAGCGCACGGAGTGGCACACCGTCGTCATCTTCAATCCGCGCCTTGCCGAGGTCGCGGAGAAGTACCTGCGCAAGGGCTCCAAGGTCTACCTCGAGGGCCAGCTCGCCACCCGCAAGTGGCAGGACCGCGACAACAAGGACCGGTACACCACCGAGGTGGTGCTCTCCCAGTTTCGCGGCGAGATCACCCTGCTCGACAGCCAGCGCAACGCCCCGCCACCGGCCGCCGACCCGGAGGACTACGGCACCACGCGCTCGCGCGACGATGGCGGCTATGCGGCTGCGAGGGGCGGCGACAGCCCCACCCGGTCGGCGCCCGCCGACCTCGACGACGATATCCCGTTCTGAGGCGCCGCCATGCTGATGCGCACTCCCGGCCACCCGAATCCCCGCAGCGCGCCCCGGCGCTTCCGCCGGCATGCCGCGATCATCCTCGGTGGACTCATCGCGCTCTACCTCATCATATTCGCCGCGCTCAGCGTCGCGAACGCGGCCGAACCGCTCATCGTGGCGGTCGACGGCGACACGATCCATGTCGACGACGAGCGCATCCGCATCGTCGGCCTCGACGCGCCGGAGACCTACCAGGCACGGTGTGAGAGCGAGCGCCAGCGCGGCCACCGCGCCACCGCCCACCTGCGGCGTCTGCTCGCCGGCGGCACCATCACCATCCGCCGGCAGGGCCGCGACCGCTACGGACGCACGCTTGCCCGCGTCTTCGTCGACGGCCGCGACGTTGCCGGCCTCATGATCCGCGCCGGGCACGCTGTGCGCTACACCTGCCCGCGCGGGCGCTGCCCGCGGCGCATCGACTGGTGCGGAGGCCGGCCATGATGGACGTCCGCCTCATCGCCGCCGTCGGCCGGCGCGGGCAGATCGGCTTCGCCGGCCGGCTGCCCTGGCACGAGCCCGAGGACCTCGCCTGGTTCAGGGCGCAGACGATAGGCCATGTCGTCGTCATGGGCTGGCGCACCGCCCGCATCGTCGGCAACCTGGCCAACCGCATCGTGGTGCCATGGCTCGGCGAGGACGACCCCGCCAAGTTCCTCGCCCGGACCGCCGACCGCTTCCCCGGCCGCATCATCTGGATCGCCGGCGGGACGAAGACCTATCGCACCTTCATGCCCCACATCGGCCGCGCCGTCGTGACGCTCGTCGACTACGACGGCCCGGCCGACACGTGGATGCCGCCGCTTTGGGAGGTAACCGGTCCATGACTGCGCTCGACCGCCACCCGATCGCCGCGAATGTCCGCTTCCGTGTCGAGCCACGGGATGTGCCGCCGCAGAAGGCCGCCCGCCGGCTGCACCTGACGGAATCCGACTTCGTCGCCAAGCTGCCGGCCCTTCTCGACCGCGGCTTCCCGCCGCCGGACCCCACGACCGGCATGTTCGACCTGAAGGCCATCGACGATTGGATGGACAAACGCCACACGTTGACGACGCCCAACCGGGTGCGCAACGCTAAGGAGGTCGTCCGTGACAGGTTGGCGCGCCTCTGAAATGGGCTCAGACAAGATCCGTTACCTGCTCTTCCTGCAGGGCAAATGGCGCTGGCGCCCCACGAAGGCCATGCGCGCCCGTGGCTTTCAGCTCATCACCTTCGGACGCGAGCTGACCGCCGCCGACAAGGCGCGGGCGATCAGGCTCAACGAGGAATGGGACCGCATCCGCCAGGGCTTCGACGAGACGCCCCGCAAGGTCTATCCGGTCGGCAGCGTCGGCGATGGCTACGAACGGGCCATGAAGCTGCGCGCAGCAGAGCGCAAGGCAAAGGGCGTCGTCTGGACCAAGGAGCAGGAAAGCCGGGATGACTGGCCCCGTGCATGGAAGTGGCTGGATCCCGTCTTCGGCGACGTCGACCCGCGCACGATCGATCCCGAGAGCCTCCTCGAGTTGCGCATGCGCGTGGCGCAGCGGGTGAGCGAGAGCGAAGCCTTCCGCGTGATCAAGGTATGGCGGGCGCTGTGGAAGAAGATGGCTCGCCTGAAGTACTGTGACCTCGACGCCGACCCGTCGCTTGTCTTCTCCAACCCCTCACCCGGGCCGCGCCAGGACGTGTGGACCGATCGCGAGGCGAAGAAGGCCGTCCAGCGCGCCTGGCGCCTCGGCTACAGGGGGCTTGCCGCCTGCATTGCCGTGGCCTGGGATTCGCAGCTCTCGCCCGTCGACGCGCGCAACCTGACGCTGGCACAGCGCCGCCATGACGCCGTCGGCACGTATTTCGACCTCGACCGCGCCAAGACCGGCCGGGCGGCCGCCGCGACCCTCTCGCGCTGGTCTGAGGCCATTCTGGACGCCTACATCGCATCGCTCGGGTTCGACCTGCACAGCGACTCCCCGATCTTCCGCACCCGCCATGTGCTCCCCACCGCCAAGGGCGGCCGGACGTGGCTCCCGCGCCCCTACTCCAAGGACAAGCTCGGCAAGGACTTCGCGGTGGTGCGGGAGAATGCGTTCGGCGCGCAGGAAGCGCGACAGCTCGCCGACATGCGACGTTCTGGCACGGTCGAAGCCTTTGCCGGCGGCGCCGATCCGAGCGCGGTGTCGTCCAAGATGGCGAACACCCTCGCCGCATCAAGCCGGCTGCAGAAGGTCTACAACCCGGTGCACGTCGTCACGGTCCGTCAGGTCGACGAGGCGAGAGCCCGCGGCCGGGCGAAGATCGGGGAACAAAAACCGGACAAAAATGTCACGCCCAAGCCCACGAAAGTGTCACGGCGGCCATCCTGAGGAGGCCGCCACTTCGTTCAAGCTATTGATTTGCTTGGGAAAGAAAGTGGCGGGAGTGACGGGGCTCGAACCCGCGGCCTCCGGCGTGACAGGCCGGCGCTCTAACCAACTGAGCTACACCCCCGCGGCGAACGTCTCGTTCGCTGTGGTGGCGCTGACTTAAGACCC